>Ga0315280_10000718_pt1 | contig 60580 bp, 47 predicted proteins | sample YL17G06_40_MG_FD_203697 | JGI IMG/M metagenome (GOLD analysis project Ga0315280, IMG submission 203697) | Sediment microbial communities from Yellowstone Lake, YNP, Wyoming, USA - YL17G06_40 | ecosystem: Environmental > Aquatic > Freshwater > Lake > Sediment | place: USA: Wyoming | collected... | reverse complement strand
GACAGCTCAGGCGGGAGCGCTATATTTTTTGGCTGCGAGGATCATGGCTTTGACATTTTCAGGCTTGGCATTGGGAGGCACTTCGCAGCCGGCCGCGAGGATAAAGCCTCCGCCCTTGCCGACCTGTTCGATCAGCCGGTGGCAGTATTCGTCGATTTTGGACGGGCTGGCCATGACCAGGTCGTAGGCATTCACATCCCCGAAAATGCAATGCATATCTCCTATTTCCTGCTTGGCGCGGAAAATATTGGTCGGGCCGTCAAACTGGATGATGCACTTCCTGGCCGGAAGCTGTCGGAGGTGTTTCAAGTTTTTGTCCCAGTTGCCGTCGCAATGGAGAATGGGGGTCATCCCGGCTTCGATTAAAATTTCACAGATTTCCTTGAGCGGCGGCAGAGAAATCTCCGCAAACATCCTGGGAGAGATGAAATCCGCGCTTGAGCGGTGAACATAGATAAGCATCCTGGGCACGCCTGAGATTTTGGAAAGCAAGATATGGTTCTGCGCGAAGGACCGGGACAGGCGGGCCGCGGCTGACTTCACTTTTTCCGGCCGGTCAATCAGGTCCAGAGAAAAAGGCTGCATTGAGCGCGACATTGAGAACTGGTCAAAGGGAGATTCGGACATGGTTCCGCTCAGGATTGCAACTCCCTGCGATTTCCACCAGCGGAAATGCCAGCGCCAGACCCAAAAATTTCTCGCACTGATCAAGGCAAGCTTTGCCTGCGAAAGCCAGTTGTCCTTTGCCAGCTCCGGGATGAACTTGGAAAGGATATGAGCGGTGTGCCTGATATAAACAAGAAATTCCGGGCCGTGGCGGCTCAAAATCCAGTCGTAGTCCTCGGACTTCATCATCTCACGCTCGTCAAACTGGCAGATATTATCCGGGTCCAGCTCCAGGCCCGGATATTTGACTTTCATCAACAGGCAGGCCTGGTAACCGATGGGCGAGAACGGGCAGATGTTGTAATAGATGTCCCAGGGGCCTAACTCCAAAAAGCACTTCTTGATCGCGTATTCGTACTTGGACCAGTCAGACCAAAGCTCATACACGGTAATGCCCGCGTATTTTGCCGCAAAATAGTAGATCATCGGAGCCACCGGCACATGCTCCAGATGCTCGAGCCTGATCGCTAAGTTAAGCCGCTTCTCGCAGTCCCCCAGTTCTGGGTTTGCCTTCATTCCATCCTTTTGGCTATCACAACCTTTGCCAGTGTTCGCACCCAATTTCTTGGACATTGCCTGCCCCCTATACTTGTACCACTCTTTAAGTTAGTGTCAACCCCCCTTGCAACGAGCGGAGCGTAGTGAAGCTCGTTGCAAGCGACCTCCAAGCCTCCGGGGCCGATGGCTTATACCCCAAAGAACTGTGAGGACGATGGCGGTTGTAATCCCTTCTCCAGGACTCAAGACCTTGGCTTCCTGGCCTGCGGCCAACTCAGCAAGACCTAAATAGCTATACAGCGATAGCGATTGCATACCACCTAATCAGAGGGACAATAAAAGAGGGGCCTTTCAGCCCCTCCTTTGATTTGCTTGGCACCTTGAATTAATGCTACAAATATGTTTTGGCCTCCCTTACTTAGCTATCAAGCCGGAACTCTTCTTTTGGGATCGATTCCATCTCCTCGGCATGGCCGTATTCCAGAGCAGGGTCTTGCTTGGCAGGGGCGCGGTCACGCGGAAAATCACATTCCGGATAAAATGATCACATGACGGAGCAGTGCGTCCGCGCCGATCCTGCGGAAACCATCGACCTGGTCGGTTGAGCCGAGGAAATAATCGTCAATGCAGGGCGAGCAGAGAATGCGGTCAACATCCAGGCTGGCCAAGACAGCCAGGATGTGCTCTAAACCGCTCATCGTTTCAGTTGAAATATTGCCTTCCTTCTTTCTCTAATGCCCTTCCCTTTTCACAAATTTCATTAGGCCATTCAAGCGCTATGGGCATGTTTTGCATCTTATTCCCCAGCCGAATGATTTATTTCTTCCATTCTTTGACGGTTTTTACAAATTCCGTCACATTGGCGATAGGGGTTTCTGCCGGGAGGTCGCAGCCGGTAGAGGGAATGAAATTTTCCACCCGTGCCATGGAATCGAGCAACGCGTTGGTCTGCTTTCTCACCTGTTCGGGTGTGCCCTTGAGCATGATGCCAACGGGATCAACATTCCCGATGAGCACAACATCGCTTGGAATGCGTTTTGCGATTTCCGCGAAATTGACCAACGCGTCTAGGCTTAGTCCTTGAGCGCCGGTTTCGCACATATTTTTGACGAGCCTGGTGGTGTCTCCGCAGATGTGAAGAATGGCGCGTGTATCGAGATGCCGGATCACATTCTGGACGCTCTTTCCCGCGAATTCCCAATAAGACTTTGGAGAGAGCATCCCCGCGGTCGGGTCCAGGATGGCGATTACATCCGCGCCCGCCTGGAGCAATGCCTTGGCAAAGCTGATGACCACATTCTCACAAAAGGTGACAGTGGCTTTGACCACCTGAGACGCCTCGATGGTGGCGATTGCGATGTCGTTTGCGCCCATCATCAATCCGGCCAGGGTGAACGGGCCGATCACATAACTCCCGATCGGGATTTTAATTTTTTTCCTGAGCAGGCGCACGGATTCCAGATAAACCCAGACCCGGCCGTCGTAAAGATGATCAACCACCTTATACTGTTCCAGATCGGCCACGGACTTGACCGGATGCCACTCCACGGTTGCGGAGTCCGCGATCGGGTATCGCACGGGCATTCCGAGCGCTCCCGCTTCGGTGGAAAGGTCCATCATGGTGAAGATCATATCGGGCTGGATTCGCTCCGCCAGCTTGTAAAGCGAGCGGGTCTGCAGCTCGGCGTTGAACTCATTCTGCTTGACCGTCGATTTGGTGATCTGAATTCCAGGATATCCCGCGAGCGGGACCGCCAGCCGCCTATCGGCACTGCGCACCATATCGATCAGTCTCATACTGCCTAGCATAATAAAATTACCCCCTTACCGGCTTACGCCTCGTTCTGAATGACCAGGCGCGCATAGTTGCGGGCCTCCACGGAATCGTGCCCGTAGAAGTCGGCGCCGATTTCGTCCGCGAACTCCTTGCGGATGGGCGCGCCTCCGATCATGACCTTTACTTGGTCGCGGATTCCCGCGCCTTTCAGAGCGGCCACCGTGTCTTTCATGGACATCATGGTGGTGGTGAGCAGAGCGCTCATTCCAATGGCGATTGGCTTGTGGCTTTTGACCGCATTCACGAATTTTTCCGGGCCCACATCCACGCCCAGGTCGATCACTTCAAATCCCGCGCCTTCCAAGGCCATTGCCACCAGGTTCTTGCCAATATCATGAAGGTCTCCCTTGACCGTGCCGATCACCACCCTTCCCAAAGGCTGGATGCCTTTTTCCTTTAATACCGGGCGGAGCATGGCCATGGCCTGCTTCATGGCCCGGGCCGCGACCAGCATCTCGGGCACGAAGTATTCGCCTTTTTGGAAAAGGTCCCCCACCTCGTCCATCGCGGGAATCAAAGCTTCTTGAAGAATTTTTTCCGGAGCAACCTTTTTCACGAGCAGTTCGCTAGTGGCTGCTTCGGCTTCTTTGGCCTTGCCGTTTTTAACCATCTCTTTCAAATTTTCCATTCTTTCCTCCTTGAAATCTTCTTCCCCCATTTTTATTCCACCGCTATCAGACTAAACTGCGGTTTTTTGACCTGCCCCCAATACTTGTACCACTCTTTAAGTTAGTGTCAATCCCCCTTGCAACGAGCGGAGCGTAGCGAAGCTCGTTGCAAGCGAACTCCAAGCCTCCGGGGCCGGTGGCTTATACCCCAAAGAACTGTGAGGACGATGGCGGTTGTAATCCCTTCTCCAGGACTCGATTAAGACCTTGGCTTCCTGCAAAGTCTCGAAAATTTCTCCGTTCAGAAGTTCATCCCGAAGCTTGCCGTTAAAACTCTCAATATAGCCGTTCTCCCAAGGACTCCCAGGCTCGATAAACAAGGTCTTAACCTGCAACCGATCCAGCCAGCCCCGGACCAGCTTGGCGGTAAATTCCGAGCCATTATCTGAACGGAGATAACTGGGAGTACCCCGCAGGACAAAGAGCTCCCCAAGACATTCAAGCACATTGATCGAACTAAGTTTCCGGGCTACTTCAATGGCCAGGCACTCCCGGCTGTATTCATCCATAACCGTCAGGATGCGAAAGGATCGGCCATCATGAGTGCGGTCGGTCACAAAATCGTAACTCCAGACATGGTCAGGTCGCTCCGGCCGGAGCCGCAAACAGGAACCGTCGTTAAACCACAAACGCTTCCGGCGGGGCTGCTATAAAATCAGCATACAATCGCCGTAGCTTAAAAAACGATAGCCGTGGTCGAGTGCGTGCTGGTAGGCTTTTTTAATCAGGTCAGGGGTTGCGAATGCGGAGACGAGCATAAGCAGGGTTGATCTGGGAGCGTGGAAGTTGGTGAGCAGGGCATCGATGGCTTTGAACTGATAGCCGGGAGTGATAAAGAGACAAGTCTCGCTCTCCTGGCTTGAGACCTTTCCGCTTTCATCGCTTGCGGCCTCCAGCGTCCTCGCAACCGTGGTGCCGACCGCAATCACTTTTTTCCCGCTGCTCCTGGCGTGATTGATTTTCAAAGCCGCATCTTTGCTCACCTGGAATTTCTCGGAATACATTTTGTGCTCTTCGATCTTTTCAACCCTTACCGGAGCAAAAGTCCCATAGCTGACATAAAGCGTTATCTCCGCCATTTCCACGCGCTTCTTGTGCAGCGCGTTCAAGACTCGTTTGGTAAAATGCAGTCCGGCTGTGGGAGCCGCGACCGCGCCCGGGTTCTGGGCAAAAATAGTCTGGTAGGTTTTCCGGTCCGGCTCATAATCTTCAGGCGAAGCTCTTTTGATGTAGGGCGGGAGCGGAGGCACGCCCAGTTTTTCCAGAAGGCCGGGACTTTCTTCGCTGAACCTTATTTTCCAAAGTCCTCCCAGGAATCCCGCGTTTTGGTCCAAATCCATCTCGTTTAGAAAAATATTTTTGACCCCGCCTCCAACATCAACCTCTTCGCCTTCTTTAGGCTTTTTGCCTTTGACAAGGCATTCCCAGGCCGAGTCTCGTGTTTGGCTGAGAAGGGTTATCTCCAGATTTGCTCCGGTTTTTCTTTTGGCGAAAATCCGCGCGGGGATCACTTTGCAGTTGTTGACGACCAGGAGATCATTTGCGGAAAGATATTGGGGCAGCTCAAAGAATTTTTTGTCTTGAAGCTCTCCGCTCTTTCGGTTCAGGAGCAAAAGCCTGGACTGGTCGCGCTGTTTGAGGGGATGCTGGGCGATGGCGGAGTCGGGCAGTTGATAGTCGAAATCCGAAAGCTTCATTTGCTTTTAAATTATAGCGCAAAAAGCGCAGACGGGAATCGCGGCTAAAGCCGCTCGCACATTGATTGAATTCGCGAGCAAGCTCGCTCGCACAGTTCAGTGAATCGCGACTCAGCTCGGCAAGCTCGCTGCGGGAAGGTCGCTCGCGCAATCTTTTATGCTGGAATTATTGCTCTGAGGGAATTTCGGCGCAGACCCGGTTTCTGCCCTGGGCTTTGCCGTAGTACATAGCCTTGTCCGCGAGGTCAAGAAGATCGTAGGAGTTTGTGCTGTCAGCCGGAAAGGAGCTGATCCCGATTGTAATCGTCGCCCGTCCTGGGCCGAGGCTCGGAATCTTGTGGTGAAAATCGTGCTTTTCCACGGCTTTTCTGAGTTTTTCTCCCACCCGGTTAGCGCTGCGCTTGTCGGTTTCGGGGAGCAGGACCAGGAACTCTTCGCCGCCGTAGCGGGAGATGATGTCCACCTTGCGCAGGCTTTTTTCAATAGTGCACGCGAGCTGGCAGAGCAGCTCGTCGCCGTGGAGATGTCCGTAGGTGTCGTTGTAATTTTTGAAGTGGTCGATGTCGACCATCAGCAGGGACAGCCTGCGGTTGTATCTTTTGGCGCGCTCGACCTCTTTTTCCATCCGCTCGAAAAAGTATCTTCGGTTGTAGAGCTTGGTGAGCTCATCGCGGTTGGTGAGCTCCTTGGTCAGCTGATAGGTGAGCGCGTTATCGAGCGAGATGGAAATCTGCTCGGCCACGGCCTCGAATAATTTAAGGTCCTGCTGGTCAAAGCTGGCTGGCTCCGGGTTATGAAAGTTGATCACTCCCAGGACTCTCCCGTCCTTGGCCACCAGGGGCACACCCAGGTATGAGCCTTTCTTGTAGCCGCTTCTGGGATGGTAAATATGCTCGTTGACCAGAGAGAGGTCGGCCACGAGCACCGGCTCCGCCAGGGCCGCGACTTTGCCGCTCAAGCCTTCGCCCGGCTTGATTCTGGTTTTGGCTACAACCTCATCGGAAAGCCCTTTGCTGGCCCGAATTTCAAGCTGGCCCGAGTCCTGGTTCAGAAGCATAATCGAGTACTCGTCCAGATGCAGCATCTCCTGGATAAGGCTCATCGTTCGCTCAAAAAGCTCGTTGATGTTCAGGCTCAAAGAGAGCTGGCGGGTGAGCTGGTAAAGGATGTAAAGCTCGATCAGCCGCTCGTTGAGCTTGCGGTTGGCTTCCTCCAGCTTGAGGTTCTCGTCAATAAGTTTTTGCACCTCTCGTTTCAATCGGTCTTGTTCGCTCATTGTCCGCCCTCAGTATATCTTTTTGATTTTGGTGCCCGGGAAATAGCGCTCAAGAATTTCTTGGTAATTCTTTTCCTGGTCCGCCATTCCTTTCGCGCCCCACTGGCAAAGGCCCACGCCGTGGCCGGAGCCGGAGCCAAAAATGATAAAACCGTCCGGCTCCTGCCTTATTTTAAATAAAGTGCTCCGGACCAGGTCCCGGCCCAGGCGGAGACGAAAGTCGCTGCCGGAAATTTCGGTTTGGCGGCCGCTTTTGAGTTCCACTTTCAATTTAAGCGCTCGCTGGGATGGACTCATATCGATTATCTCGATTTTGCTCACCGCATCTCCCTGAAATCCCAGCCTGTCCGCCAGGTCCTGGGGGCTGATTGCGCCTGTTTCCGGGTAGCGCCAGAAGTAGTAAGGACATTGGTCACAGGAGTCGCATTTGACCGGCTGCAGATAGGTTCTTCCGTATCCTCCCCAGACATATTCCGCGGCCTCGGTCCGGCCGCCGCAGCAGGAATGATAAAAAACATCCGCGAGCTGAGAATTATAAAATAACACCTCGCCCTCTGTCTCCTTGATTGCGTCCAGGCTGGCAGGGTCCTGGTCGCGGAGGCCGGAATACACCTGGTCTTCAACCGTTGCCGCCAGATCGTATTTTTCCGAGCGGGGCTGCTCGATTTTTTTGACCGCATAGGTACGCGCGAGCACGGTCTGGGCTTTGAGCGCCTCCAGCGGCCATTTGACTGACATCTCGTTTTTGATCACGCCCTCAAGATAGGTTTCCAGATCAAGCCGGTTGATGACCAGGAACCGACCCGAGCTTTTTTCGATGAAAATTTTGCCCGCGTAACTTTTGCCGTTGATTGCAATCGGCGCTTTGCTCGAGACTCTGGCCCAGGCGCCCATGTCTTTTTCTTTGAAAAAGAGTTTTCCGCCCGAGACTGAAAGCTCGATGGCCGAGAAAGATTTGCCGAATTTTTTCCGGGCCGAGTGCATCTTCAGGCCGCTGCCGGCGATGGTCAGTTTAGGATTGACCTCGCCCAGAAGCACCCGGATTTCTCTTCCGGGCTTGTCTCTTGCCGCCGCGGAAAGCGCCAGCAAAATCGCCAACACCAACACCACGATCCCCGGATTTTTGTTTTCCATTTTTTAAAATTCTAAGCGCAAATGAAAAGCAAGTCAAACCTGAATAAGCAGCGCTCACTATCCCCCTCTCCCCCGCGGCCACGCTCAGGGGCTTAAGGACAGGATTACGGATAAGGGCTGAGTTCAGCTTTCTATTGCCAGCGGAAGACGCGCAGCGCGACCGCAAAGCTGGCGATTCCCCAGGCGATTAAGACCGCCATTTCCAGCCAGCTGGAGAAAAGGGGAAGGCCGTCATTCATAATTGCGCGCATTGCGTCGTTAAGCGCGGTCAGGGGCAAAGCCCGGATAAAAGGGATGGTGAAGGACGGGAACCGGGCGTAGGAAAAGAAGGTTCCGCTCAAGAGCCACATCGGGAGCATTATGAAGTTCATCCATCCGGAGACGGTTTCAATGGTGGTGGCGCGGGAAGCCACGAGCAGGCCGAGCCCGGCGAAAGTCATCGAGCCTAAAAGCGATACGACCGCGAGATCGAGAAGGGAGCCGTAGACTTTTACTCCAAACACGATCCGGGCGAATAAAACCAGCGCTCCGACCTCCACGACCAGAAAGATGAGCCGGGAGAGCATAAACCCAAGGAGATAATGCGACCTGCGCATGGGCGTAGCCGCCAGCCTCTTCAAGAGCTTGCGGGTTCGGGCCAGCACCACCGCGAAGCCCACGCCCCACATACCGCTTCCCATCAGGTTCATCCCGATCAGGCCCGGGATCAGATAGTCGATGTAGCGGGTGCCCGGCTCCGTGACCTTTTGGTCCCGGGCGGCGATCACATCTTTGCGGCCCATTGCGCGCTCAAGCGCGTCATCCACTAAAAGCCTCGCCAGCCGGCTGTCGGAGCGGGTGGGGTCATAGGTATAAACGAGCTCGGGAATTTTGGAAGCGACCTGAGCGGGCGCTGCGCTTTTAATTTTTGCGGCAGGGCTTGCCCGGCTGACAATCAAGTCCAGCTTGCCGGTTCGCAAGTCGCGAGCTTCCTGATCCGGGCTTATTATCACCGCGTGCAGCTCAGTGCTTCTGGATATGAGGCCGGCCAGCTCCTGCGCGCCTTTTTGATCCTCAACCCCGATCTGCAGCTTGCTCGCGGGCTTTTCCCGGAAAGCTATCCCCAGCGCAAGCGCGAGCAGAACCGGAAAAACAAAAACCCAGAAAATGGCCTCGGGCTCGCGAATGGTCTCTCTAAGCCTGGACAAGGTGAGCTGAAACAGAGGGTGGCTTGACCCGGGTTTAGTCATCGCGCAGTTTTCCTCCGGTCAGGCGCATAAAAACATCTTCAAGCGTCGCCGGCCGGGTGACCAGCCGGACAAGTTTCAGTTTCTGCTTCTCGATTTCGGCCATCAGTTCGGGCAGAGCGGCGCTGATGGAAGAAACCTTGAGCACATACCCGCCCTCTTTTTTGTCCACGGATTTGACCCCGGAGATTCGCTCAAGCCCGGAGGAATCAAATCCGTCCTTGACATTGAACTCTATTATCTCCCTGGCTCCGAGCGACTCCACCAGCGCGGCCGGGGTATCGAGCGCCAGGAATCGCCCGTGGTCCATAATCGCCACCCGGTCGCAAAGCCTGGCCGCCTCTTCCATATAATGAGTGGTGAGCACTATGGTTCCGCGGCGGGCTTTGAAATCTTCGATCACCTCCCAGACCTTGTAGCGGGCCTGGGGGTCAAGGCCGGTGGTAGGCTCGTCCAGGAACAAAAGCTCGGGGTCGCTCACTAGCGCGCAGGCCAGAGCCAGCCTTTGCTTGGTGCCTCCGGAGAGCTTGTGCACGCGCTCCCTGCGCTTTTCATTCAGCTCCGCGGTCTCGATCACCTCTTCCACGCTCCGGCCCTTTTTAAAAAAGCTCCGGAACAGGCGGATGGTCTCCTCAACCGTCAATTTGTCCGCCAGCTGGGTTTCCTGAAGCTGAACCGCAATCCGCTCCCGAAAAGCGCGGTCATCACCCCCGCCCCAGCGGTAGCCCAGGATTTCAACCAGCCCGTGGTCAGGCCGGGTAAGGCCTTCCAGGATTTCAACCAGGGTGGTTTTTCCCGCGCCGTTGGGTCCGAGCAGGCCGAAGCATTCGCCTTGCCGAACCTCCAAATCCACGCGGTCAACCGCGGGAACTTCTCCATAGTGCTTGACCACGCCCTGGCATCGCAGAGTTGGCGTTTCCAGTTTTCGCTCCTTTCCCGCGCCACCAGCCGGCGATTGAACATCTTCCATCTGCCACTAAATAAGTTAAAGGGGTTAGCGATGGTGTCAAGATTCGATCCCGGTTTGAAGGGCCGGACAGAATTGACAAGAGCCGCAAAAGCCGCTAATTTTTAAGACGCGGCAAACGGAACAGAAGATAAAGACCAGGATTCGATTGTGATCGTTTGAAGGCAGGGGCGTTTCAGCCCGGCTAGAATCTTCTTTCCGCAAATTCTTGACAAAATTATTGGTTCTGCTATACAATGAGGATACAAGGGGGGTGCGTTGGGCTGGATTGAGAAAAATACCTTTCATCATTCGGAATTTTCGAATCTGGATGAATTGATTGAACTCAAGAACCTGAAGCAGCACAAGATCAGTCTCGCCTTTCCGACTCTTGACGAAGAAGCCACCGTCGGCGAAGAGATCGAAATAATCAAAGAGATTCTCTATGACGACCATCCTTTGCTGGATGAAATCGTGGTGATCGATTCGGGTTCCTCGGACCGCACCCTGGAAGTTGCGCGGCAGGCCGGGGCCAAGGTTTATGAAGCATCCAAAATCCTGCCTCAGCTCGGCCACTACCAGGGCAAAGGCGAGAATTTGTGGAAGAGCCTTTACATTCTGCAGGGAGACATTATTGTCTGGCTGGATGCGGACATCAAGAACATTCATCCCAAGTTTGTTTACGGCCTGGTCGGTCCGCTCTTGAAATACGACCGCCTGCTTTTTGTCAAGGCCTACTACCAGCGGCCGATTCATCTTATCGGAGAAGAGCACGAGTATGGCGGCGGCCGGGTGACCGAGATTCTGGTCCGGCCTTTGTTCAGCCTTTTCTTCCCGGAACTGGCTCAGCTTTATCAGCCCTGCTCCGGCGAGTGCGCGGCCAGGAGGGAGCTTCTGGAAACACTTCCTTTCGCGGCCGGCTACGGGGTTGAGACCGGGATGCTCATCGATGTTTACCGCGGCTTCGGACCCGAGGTTATGGCTCAAACCAACCTGGACTTGAGAATCCACCGCAATCAGCCCGCAAGCGCGCTGGGCAAAATGGGATTTGAAATCCTGCACGCGTTTTTGAAAAGAGTTGAAGGGATGGGCATCGTCGAAATCGAGAAAGAACTAAATCAATCCTATCGCAAGCTCGATATGGGCCCGAACCTTTACACTTTGAAGGAAGAGCAAGTCCAGATCCACGAACGACCGCCGATCCTGGAAATCCCTGAATACCAGAACCGGCGGCCCTCACTGCAGACAAGACCGCGCGCGGAGAATCTTTCAAGCACGGTTTAGGTCCGCCGGTCCCAATTTTAAAATGCGAATTGCGCTTTTAACCTACCGGGGAAATATGTATTGCGGCGGCCAGGGTATCTATGTCTATTATCTTTCCAAGTATCTCGCCAAATTGGGCCACCAGGTTGAGCTGATCCAGGGGCCGCCTTACACCTGGGAAACCCCCTGGTGCCAGGACCACCGCCTTCCCAACTACAACCTCTTTGCGACCCAAAAATTTTTCTACAAGAATGTGCCGGGCGGAAATTTTTTCCAGCTTTTCTCGCCGGGACATTTTTACGAGTATGCCGCGACCCGGCTCGGATTTTTTCCGGAGATGTTCGCTTTCAGCATGCGCGCTTATTTCCGGCTGGCGAAACTCTGGAAAAACAGAGCCTTTGATGTTATTCACGATAATCAGACCCTGGGCTTCGGCATAATTCTTATGCAAAAAACTTTCCCCGCTCCGGTCCTCACCACCATTCATCATCCCTTAAGCGAGGACCAACGCGCGGACTTCCAGCAGCTGCGCGCATTCGAGCACCGCTTGCGCCGCGCAGCTTATTACCCGCTTCTGATGCACCAGATCGTGGTGCCCAGGCTGGAAAAAGTCGTGACCGTCTCCAACACCGCGGCGAAGAGCGCGGCCCGGGCTTACGGCATTCCCAGAGAAAAAATCGCAATGGTTTACAACGGGGTTGACACCGAGCTCTTCCGGCCCGACCCCCAAGTCCCCAAGAAAAAAAACCAGATCATTTTTGTCGGCAACACCGAGGACCGCAAAAAGGGCGTCCGCTATCTTTTGGAGGCTATGATTTATCTGCCTAAAGATGTCCGGCTGCTGGTGGTTGACGGCGCCGCTCCCAGGCACGCGGTGATGGGCGAACTGATGAGGAGATTCAACATAATGGACCGGGTGACAACCACGGGCAAGATTCCCGCCAAAGACCTTGTGGCCGCATACCAGGAATCGGAGATTGCCGTTGCGCCCAGCCTGTATGAAGGATTCGGATTCCCCGCTGCGGAAGCTATGTCCTGCAACCTTCCGGTGGTTAGCACCGACGGCGGCGCGCTGCCCGAGGTGGTGGGAAAAGACGGAGAGACCGGGCTGATTGTTCCCAAGCAGGACGCGCGGGCTTTAGCGCGCGCAATCAATCTTTTGCTCAACAATCCTGAGCTGAGGCAGAAACTTGCGGACAACGGAAGGCGGCGGGTACTCTCGCTTTTCAGCTGGGAGGCGGCGGCCAAAAGTATGGTTGAGCTTTATCAGGAGCTGATCGCCTGGAAAAGCAACGGCCGGGAAAAATTTCACTTTGGCCGAACTGTGCTATAGTTAAAAACAAAAAAAGGGGTTTAAAAATGGATAAGAATCGACTCTACGGCCTTTTAATCTGCATCGGGATTGTGATCGTGGGAATTCTTTTCGCGATCGGGGTTTTTTTTAAGAGCTATGCGGCTCTGGCCGTCCCGGTTGTGATCTTCACGCTCGGGGTGCTCGGACTCGGGTTCTGGATCGGGTGGACCATCTTCTCGATCAAGGTTGAGCCGCCGGAGCCGGAGGAAAAGGACGAGGCCAAAAAATAATTATGAGACTCTGCTTCCTGAGCTATCGCGGCAATATGTACAGCGGCGGCCAGGGCATCTATCTCTATTATCTCACCCGCGAGCTGGCTGCCCGAGGCCACGAGATAACGGTTCTGGTCGGGCCTCCTTATCCCTGGGAAATGCCTTGGGCAAGGGTCATCAAAATAACAAATCACAATTATTACGCTCGTCGGCTGGAGAGTTACAGCCGGGACGAGGTTCTGAAGATTCTCAGTCCGCTCAACTTTTACGAGTTTGCGCTGACCCGGTTCTGGCTTTTTCCCGAGATGCTAACTTATTCCCTGCGCGCGTTCAAAAAGCTGGCCCAGCTTTTGCGGAACGGTGCAAAATTCGACCTGGTCCACGACAACCAGTGCCTGGGATACGGCCAGGCTTTGATCAAAGGCTTCAATGTGCCGGTGATGGCGTCCATCCATCATCCCCTGGTGATGGACCGGGGAGCGGATTTTGTCCAGACCCACTCCCTGATCGAGCGCGCGCGGAGAGTGGTTTTTTATCCGTTTATGATGCAAAAGATTGTGGCTCGGCAAATGGACCTGGTGATCAGCGGCTCGAAAAATTCCGCGGACCTGGTGCAAAAGACCTTCAAGGTCGATCCCCAAAAAATGCGCGTGGTTTATGACGGGGTTGACGAGCGCGTCTTTTACCCCCGGCCCGAGGTCAAGCGGGTTCCGGGCCGGCTTATTTTCGTGGGAAACACCGAGGACCGCAAAAAGGGAATTCTTTACCTGATCCAGGCTTTGCACCAACTGCCGGAATGGGTGCATCTGGTGATTGTTGACGGAGGGGCAAGCTGGAAATTTTATCTGCACCAGCTTATGTACCGCTACAAGCTCAAAAATCGGGTCACGGTCAAGGAGCGGATTTCGCCGGAAGAGCTTGCGCTTGAGTACTGCCAGGCCGAGGTTGGGGTGGTGCCCAGCCTTTATGAAGGATTCGGTCTGCCCGCGGCTGAGGCCATGGCCTGCGCGACTCCGGTGGTGAGCACAACCGCAGGCGCGCTTCCGGAAGTGGTGGGCAGCGACCGCGCTGGCATTCTTGTTCCGCCCAAAGACCCTGATGCCATTGCCAGGAAGGCGCTCCATCTTCTGGAAAGGCCGGAGCTGAGACAGGAAATGGGAACGAACGCGGCCGCGCGGGTCAAAAAATTTTTCACCTGGGCGGAATGTGCGCGGGGGACCGAAGAGGTTTATCGTGAGCTTTTAAGTTTCAAAAATGCTGACCGTAGATTACAATCTGCTTGACATAAAACCGGGCCAGATAGTTCTGGACGCGGGCTGCGGCGCGGGAAGGCATTCGTTTGAGGCCTTTCGCTGGGGGGTTAAGATTTTCGCCCTGGACTACAGCCTGGAAGAGGTGAAAAAGGTTATGTTCAGCCTGGCCGCGGCTGACCCCAAAGACAGGGCCAACCGCGGCGCGTGGCAGACGGTTTGCGGAGATGTGCACCACCTTCCGTTTGCAAACGGCTTTTTTGACCGTATTATCTGCTCGGAGGTCATCGAGCATGTTCATGAGGACACCAGGGTTTTGAAGGAGCTGGCGCGGATTTTGAAGCCCAGAGGCAGGATTGCCATCACCACTCCGACCTATTTCACCGAGTATGCGTATGACAAGCTGAGTCCGCTTTACTTCACCAACCCGGGAGGGCATGTGCGCAAGTTTTGGCCCAAAGAATTAGCGGCTAAAATCGAATACAGCGGGCTTAAGCTTTACGGGCTTCGCTTTGCGCACGGGTATCACTCCGGGTACTGGCTGCTTCGATGCATATTCGGCCTGGAGAAGGAGAATCATCCGGTGCCCAAAGCTTATCGCTGGGTGCTGGTGAAAACGATTTACTCAAAAGCGATGTCAAGGGTGGAAAACTTTTTTAATTACATAACCCCCAAGAGCATAATCTTTTATGCCTGGAAACCATGAGCCGTGAGGGAGTGCAAGATGGACAAGAAAGGGAATAGAGAAGAAAAAGTTTTGAAGATCGGCCTGCCCAAGGGATCGCTTGAGCAGACTACTCTCGCCTTGTTCGAAAAGGCGGGCTGGAGGATTAAACTCGGCCAGCGGGAACTTTTCCCCGCAGTGGATGACCCCGAGCTCGAGGTCATTATGCTGCGCGCGCAGGAAATGGCGGGCTATGTTGAAAACGGCGTGCTCGATTGCGGCCTGACCGGAAGGGACTGGGTGATTGAGCAGGGGGCAAAGGTCAGAGAAATCTGTCCGCTTACTTATTCCAAGGCCGGTTTTCGAAAAGTGCGCTGGGTGGTCGCGGTGCCGGCGGACTCCGCAATTAAAAAACCAAAAGACTTAAGCGGCAAGGTGATCGCCACCGAGGTTATAAACATCACCAAGAAATATCTGGAGAACAAAGGCATAAAAGCGAAAGTGGAGTTCAGCTGGGGCGCAACCGAGGCCAAGGCGGGCCTGCTTGCAGACGCGATCGTGGAAGTGACCGAGACCGGAAGCTCGCTTCAGGCGAACAATCTCAGAATCCTGGACACGGTGATGTGGTCGGAGACAGTCCTGATCGCAAATAATGAAGTCTGGGAAAATGATCCCTGGAAGCGGGACAAAATCGAGATCCTGGCGATGATGCTTAAAGGCGCGCTGGAGGCCGGGAACCGGGTGGGGTTGAAAATGAATGTCCCGAAAAAGTCACTTAAGGGTGTACTTGGCATACTCCCTGCGCTTCAAAAGCCCACCCTTTCTCTGCTTTCAGATCCGAATTGGTATAGTGTTGAGGTGATAATCGAGGAGAAAAAGGTGCGGGAGATGATCCCGCTGCTTAAAAAGGCGGGCGCCAGCGGCATCATCGAGTATCCGCTCAACAAGCTCATTTACTGAACGGGAGAACATGGCTGAAAAAGTTTTAGGATTTGTTCACCTCCACACCCACACCGAGTACAGCATGCTCGACGGGCTCATCCGGATGGAGGAGCTGGTCAGATGCGCGGCTGAGTATAAGATGCCCGCGGTAGCGGTGACCGACCACGGCAATATTTTCGGCGCGGTGGAATTCTTCGAAGAGGCGATGAGGGCAAAGGTCAAGCCCATCATCGGCTGCGAGTGCTATATGGCCCGGGAGAGCCGGAAAAGCCGGGAGCGGAGCGAGGGCAGCCCCTTTCACCTGGTCTTGCTCTGCCAAAACCAGGAAGGATACAAAAATCTCTGCCAGCTGATCACCTTAAGCTATCTGGAGGGATTTTATTACAAGCCCCGGATCGACCGCGAGCTTCTGGAAAAATTCGGCAAGGGGCTGATCAGTTTAAGCGGCTGCCTGCAGGGAGAAATTCCCCAGCTCTTGCTCGCGGGCAAGACCGCGGAGGCGGAGAAAAAGCTGGAATGGTACCAGTCGGTTTTCGGCAAAGATAATTTTTATCTCGAGCTCCAGGAGAACGGGCTGGAGGATCAGGCCCGGCTCAATCGCCGGATGATCGAGTTCGCGGAGCATACCTCTGCGCCTTTGGTGTGCACCAATGACTGCCACTACCTGAAGCCGGGAGGAGTCCAGCTTCAGAATGTCTTGATCTGCATCCAGCAGAACAAAAAAATTGACGACCCGGACCGGTTCCAGATCAAGACCGACCAGCTCTATTTCCGCTCCGGGGAGGAAATGAAGCACCTTTTCCGGGAAGTTCCCCGGGCCATCAACAATACTCTGGAAATCGCGGACAAGTGCGACTTTTTATTTGAGTTCGAAACTCTTCACCTGCCCAAGATCGAAACCGGCCGCGATGAGACGGTGGAGGACAAGCTGGAAAGAGAGTCCCGGGAAGGCTTTGAAAAGCGAATAGAGGGTCTCAAAGCAAAAGATGCGGGATTTGCCCGCCGCGAGGCTGACTATCGGAACCGGTTTGAGTATGAGCTGGAAGTGATCAAGACCACCGGGTTTGCGGGGTATTTTTTGATCGTCTCCGACTTCATCAATTATGCGCGCAGGAACAAAATTCCGGTGGGGCCGGGAAGAGGCTCCGCCGCGGGCAGCCTGGTCGCGTATTCGCTCGGAATAACCAATGTGGAGCCCTTAAGGTGGGGACTTCTTTTTGAGCGGTTTTTGAACCCGGAGCGGAGAGAGATGCCGGACATCGATGTTGACTTCTGCCAGGATCACCGCTCCGAGATCATCCGTTATGTCAGCGAGAAATACGGGGGAGAGACCAATGTCGTTCAGCTGATCACTTTCCAGAAAATGAAGGCGCGGGCGGTGATAAGAGATGTGGGCCGGGTGCTCAATCTGCCGCTCAAGCTGGTGGACCAGGTGGCCAAGCTGATCCCCCGGGAGCTGGAGATTGAGCTTTCCAGCGCGCTCAAGCAGGAGCCCCAGCTGCAAAAAATGGTGGACACGGACCCCAAGATCGCGGAACTGTTCAAAATCGCGATGCAGATTGAAGGGCTGAGCCGCAACCCGGGTACGCACGCCGCGGGCGTGGTGGTCTCGGACCGGCCCATCACCGAGTATATGCCTTTGTACAAGGGCGCCAAATCAGGCGATGTGGTCACCACCCAGTTCACGGGCGATTATGTGGCCAAGCTGGGTATGGCCAAGTTCGATATGCTCGGGTTGAGAAACCTCACCGTCATCGACCACACCCTGAAAATGATAAAAAAAACCCGGGGCGTGGAACTGAACATTGACGACATCCCGCTCGATGACCAGAAGGTCTTCGCGCTTATTTCCCGGGGAGAAACCAAAGGCGTGTTTCAGATGGAGAGCGCGGGAATGACCCAGCGGGCAATGGCCCTTGAGCCCAACAAGTTCGAAGAGCTGATCGCGATAATTGCGCTTTACCGGCCGGGGCCGCTCGGCTCCAAAATGGACCGGGATTTCATTGAGAGCAAGCACGGCCGCAAAAAGATCGACTACCTCATCCCCCAGCTTGAGGACATTCTCAAGGAAACCTATGGCGTGATTCTTTACCAGGAGCAGGTTATGCAGATAGCCGCCGCGCTCGCCAACTACACCCTGGGCGAGGCGGACAAGCTGCGCAAGGCCATGGGCAAAAAGGACATCGACATAATGGAAGCGCAGCGGGCTCCGTTCGTGAGCCGGTGCGCGGCCAACGGCCTGAACAAAAGAACCGCGGAGCACATTTTTGAGCTGATCAAGGAATTCGCCGGCTACGGGTTCAACAAGTCTCATTCCGCGGCTTACGCCCTGATCGCGTATCAGACCGCTTACCTCAAGAGCTATTACCCGGTGGAGTATCTCGCGGCGTATCTCACCAGCGAGATGGGCGACATCGATGAAATCGGCCCTTATCTTGACGAATGCGAGCGGATGAGCATCCGGGTTGACCCGCCCCAGATCAACACCAGCTTCTGGAATTTCACCGTGCAGGGAGACCGGATAATTTACGGCCTGGGCGCGGTCAAGAATGTGGGAGAGTCCGCGGTGGAAGAGATTGTCAAGGTCCGCGAGCAGCAGGGTTCTTTCCGGTCGATTTTTGATCTCTGCGAGCGGGTGGACTTGAGAGCCATGAATCGAAGGGTGATTGAAAGCCTGATCAAGGCCGGCGCGCTTGACGGCCTGGGAGCGAACCGCAGCCAGATGATGTCGGTTCTGGATCAGGCCATGGAATCCGGCCAGAGCCTGAAGAAGAGCCGGGACCAGGGCCAGGAAGACTTTTTTTCGATTCTTCAGGCCGGCTCGAAAAAAACCGAGCGCGAGCGATACCCGGACCTTGGCGAATGGGATATGGCCGAGCTTTTGGGTTTTGAAAAGGAAGTGCTGGGATATTATCGGTCCGGTCATCCCATCGTCAACTATCAGAGCCTGATCCAGCGGCTCGGAATCATGAACACATCTGAAATCGCCGCTCTTCCGCCGGAGCAGAATGTCGTCGCCTGTGGCATGATCTTGAATTACGGGGAACGAGTTACCAGAAACAAGGAGAAGATGGCGAGCTTTAAGCTTGAAGACCTTTCCGGCTGGCTGGAGATTGTGGTTTACCCGAAATCCTTCCAGCTCTATCAGGCTCAGCTCAAGGAGCACGATCAGCCGGTGCTGGTTAAAGGCAGGATCAAGCACGAGGAGAGCGTGAAATTGATTGCGGATAAAATAATGACCATAAACCAGGCGCTGGAAGAGCAGGTGAATGCGGTGCATATATCGATCTCGCTGGATAAATCGGGCGAAAAAGAGATGGAGACGCTCAAAGAAATGATGGGCCAATTTCCGGGCAAAAGCCGGGTGGTGATGCATCTTGTTTACGGGAGAGGGGAAGCCGAGGCTATTCTCAATCTTCCCGAGCGCTTTGCCATCAAGCCGGACCTGAACCTGGTCAGGAAAATAGATGAAATTTTCGGGGAAGACAGCGCGCGGATTGAGATGAAGCTAAATTGAACTTACAATATTAGGGTGAGGGGGAAAGGAGAGGTAAGGGAGAGGTAAAGGAGAGGCGAGATGGACAAAGTCAAGATAAATGTGCAGGATCAGGTTCTCAATATCTCCCGGAAAGAGCGGATCGGGGTGGAGATCACTCTCATTGGCGGAAGCGAACGCCTGCGCGGGCACATTATGAGTTTCGATGGCTACTGCATCCTTCTTAAACTCGATGACAACCGCGAGATTATGGTCTACAAGCATGCGGTCGCCACTCTTCTCCCGCTTCAGCCGCTGCCGATGACCAGGAGAGAGAACCCGCCGGAAGAATGAAAAAGTATTTTAGCGCTGCGGCTTTGGTTCTGGGCCTGGTTCTGGCTTATGCGAGTCCAGGGGCGCAGGAGCGCGTGTTCACCGTTAAAGGAACCGCGGCCATAAGCGGCGACAACTACTCCCAGGCCAAAGCTCAAGGTCTGATTGACGCTTATAAAAATGCCCTGACCCGGGCTTTGACTCAGTCTTTGGGGGAAAAGACGGTCAAGGAGAAGTTTAAGCTGTTGGATGAGCAGTTTTTCAAAGACCCGGGCAGGTTCGTTAACCGGTACAAGCTTCTGTCCGAGCAGTTCCTGGGCGACAGTTACAATGTTAATGCGGAGGTTGAGCTTGACCTGGATAAAATCAGGATCGATCTGGTTCAAATCGGGCTGGATAAACCTGGCCGCGAAAGCATTATCCTGGCGGTGGTCGAAAAGGAAAATGACGCTTACCAGAGCGCGTGGCTCGCGGCCTCGCCCAGCCAGTCTTACCCGGAGAAACTGCTGGGGATGGAAATGCAAAGATGGGGATACCGCCTGGTCAGGCCGGCTCCCATTTTCGATCCTGAAAAAATCGATAAAAATCTCGGGGATAAAATCTGGCTGTTCCAGCTCAAAGACAGATACAACGCGGACTTCCTGATCCTGGGAGAAGAAAAGCTGATTGTTGAGAAAAAAGAAGAGCCCGCACAGCCAAAGCGCGGAATCCAGACTTCGGAGGAATCCGGGGCTGGACTTTACGCGGCAAACTCCGAGCTGATGATAAATCTGGTCAACCTCGAAAGCGGCGAAAAGCAGCTGATTCAAAAAAGCGCGGTTAGCGCGCTCGATCCCGAGCTTAACGAGGCAAAAGCAAAAGCGACCGCTCAGGCCGTGCGCTCAATTTTGCCGGACCTGAGCCTGGGGCTGGAAAGGCTGAGCCGAAGGGGTCAGGAAAAATTGAGCGGCCAGAAGGTCCCGGCTGAAATTCTTGGCGTCAATTCCTATTTCAAATACCAGCAGCTGATGGACGGACTCAAAAAGATGGAGGGCTTAAGCTCGGTTGAGCTCTGGGGGTTTGCGCCCGGGGTGGTGAAGGTGGTTATCCAATATCCAGGCGACAGGGAATCGCTTAAAAAAGCGATTTCGGAATCTCACTTCCCCTTATTCAAGCTCCTGCCCGTGGAATCGGAAAGGCAGGATTTCAGCTTCAAGTTCGAAGCGCTCAAGTAAAAATCAATTCAGCCGATTTTTCCGCATTGCCCGCGCTGGCGAAGGATATGGTCGATAAACACAATCGCAGCCATAGCCTCCGCGACCGGGACGATGCGCGGGCAGATGCAGGGGTCGTGCCTCCCTTTGATTTTGAATTTTTTCGGCTTGCCGGAAAGGTCAACCGTTTCCTGCTCCAGCCCGATGCTTGAAGTCGGCTTGACCGCAAGCCGGATAATGATCGGGTCTCCGGTCGAAATCCCTCCCAGGATACCGCCGGCGCGGTTATATCGGGTGTGAATCTTTCCCGCCTCGGAAATGAACGGGTCCAAATTCTCGCTCCCTTTGCGGGAAGCCATGGCAAAGCCGTCCCCCAATTCCAGACCCTTGACCGCGCCGATGCTCAAGAGAGCCGCGCCCAGTTCCGCGCTGAGCTTGGCAAAAACCGGCTCTCCCAGGCCGGCCGGAACGCCTATTGCCCTGATCTCAATCACTCCGCCGACGGAATCTCCCTGTTCTTTGACCTTCTTGATCAGGTCGGCCATTTCCGCGGCCTTTTCCGGGTCTGGACAGCGGACCGGATTTTTTTCTATCTCTTCCGGCAAAAATTTCTCCGCACGGATATGTCCCACGCTCACGGTTCCCGCATAAATCCGGACTCCAAATTGCTCGAGCGCCCGCTTCGCAACCGCTCCTGCGGCCACCCGGGCCGCGGTTTCTCTTCCGCTCGACCTGCCCCCTCCCCGGTGGTCCCGGATGCCGAACTTGGCGAAATATCCGAAGTCCGCATGCCCGGGCCGGAAAAGGTCTTTAAGTTCATCGTAAGACTTGGAATCAACATCTTGATTCCGGATCAGAAGCGCTATCGGAGTGCCGGTAGTCTTGCCTTCGAAAATACCTGAGAGAATTTCAACATAGTCCTGCTCGGTCCGGGGAGTCGTGATTTCGCTCTGGCCCGGTCTTCTCCGGTCCAATTCCTTCTGGATATATTCACGGCTGAGCTCGATCCCGGGCGGGCAGCCGTCCACCACCGCACCCACGCCCGCGCCGTGCGATTCGCCGAAGGTGGTTACCGTAAATATTAGGCCTATCGTGCTTCCGCTCATTGCCTCTGATTATATCGAATCTTGGCCAGCCGAGCAAAGAGCTATTCAGCTTTTCCTGCCCAGCGCGACAATGGTGGTTCCGAAGGGGAGCTGGAAATAAGGAAAGAGCCAGGCCTCAAGCTCGCACAGCCAGAGCAAAATCTGGTTCAAGGGAAACGGAAGATGGTAAGGAATGGTCTGGGTTCTGCTCCCGAATCGCTTCTGATAGAGCTTGAGCAGAAGCGCAGCCGGAAAAACCAGCCCGTAATAATGGCCGCTCAGCTCAATCTTGAAGCCGGCATCCTCAAGCCCGCGAACAAGCTCTTTTTCCCTGAACCTGGTTTTATGACCGAGCGCAAAGTCATGCGCGCCGAACAGACCCGGATATGCGGGAGCGGTTATGAGAAGATGCCCTCCGGGCCTGAGCACCCAGCGGATTTCGCTCAGCGTGGAACCGGGATCATCGGAATGCTCAATGGCATCCAGGGAGATGACAAGATCAAAGCTGTTTTCCCGAAAGGGCAGAATCTCCTCCGGAGAAAGCACCAGCCCGGTCCCGGAACGCTTGAGGCAATAGTCGATAGCTTCCTGCAAATAATCCAGGCCCACCGCAAATCCAATCGTTTCCAGATTTTTCAGGTTGACCCCGGTGCCGCAGCCGAGGTCAAGAATAGCCGGCTCTTTGGGAAAAGGTATCCTTCCCAGAATCCTCTGAACCAGCCTCTGCTTGGCCTTAAACCAGAAATAGCCGGTCTCGGCCTCAAACATCTTCTGATATTCGCTTTCCGGCATCAAAAAACTCTCTTCAGCTTGAGCAGGGTGCGGTAAAAAAATCGGGGCGCGAGGAGGAGGCGGATTTGCTCCGCGAATTTTCTCGGCCGCAGATAAAAAGCGAGGTATCCGAAAATCTGCGCGCCGCGCAGCCATCTCTGGCTGAGCTCGCCGGGCTTAAAGGCATAACGCCGGTAGTAGTCAAATTTTTCTTCGGGCAGCGAAATATCACCGTGGTATCGCTGATAAAGGTATGTGGCTGGAAGGGGAGTGGTGATATTGATGGTCAGATCATCGAGCTCGAGCTGGCGGGGGTAAGAAAGCGTGCTTTTGACCTCGGCTTTGCTCTCGCCCGGAGCGCCGATCATAAAATATCCCTGAACCTTGAGCCCCAGATCCCTTGCGATCGCAACCGCATTCTCAATTTGCTTGTGGGTTATCTTCTTGTTTAAAATCTCGTTCCTGATCTTCTCCGAGCAGGATTCAATTCCCAGGCAGATTTTGCGCAGGCCCGCTTCTTTCATAATTTCAAGAGTCGGCCGGTCCACCAGCTCCGCGCGCATATTGCATCCAAAGACCAAGTCCAGTTTGGCCGAGATCATTTTCTCGGCCAGTTCCTGGCTCCAGCCGCGGTCAACATTGAGAGTGTCATCAAGGAAAAAAACCCCTTGAATCTTGAACCGCTCTTTGAGCCACCAAAGCTCGGAGACAATATTGGCCGGGGAACGCTTGCGCAATTTTTTCCCAAACAGCTTCTCCAGCGTGGGCTGGCAAAAACTGCACCGGTAGGGGCAGCCGCGGGTGCCGAGCACGGAAGTGCCGGCCACCGGCCGGCCGATAGTGTCAAGCTGGAACCATAACCGCTTGTAGCGGTCCAGGTCAATGAGGTCAAACGCGGGAAACGGTATCCGGTCCAGGTTGTCGCTAGGAGCGCGGTCCGGGTTCTTCACCCATTCCCGGCTTCTTTTATACCAAAGACCCGGCACATCTTCCGGCTGGCCTTTTTCAATCAGATCGACCATCGTATCCTCGGCCTCGCCCATAACCAGAAAGTCGTAATCAGCCTCCAGGCATTTTTCCGGCAAAGTCGTGGGATGGGGCCCGCCCAGGATTATTTTGGCCTCAGGCTGAATCTCCCGGGCCAGATTTGCTACCCGCCTTGCCGCATCCGCCATTGTAATCATTGCGCTGATGCCGATCCATCGATACCGGCTGTGCAAAAGATGCCGCCTGATTTCCTGCAGAGGCTTTTTGCTGAAGCTCAGGTCTTTTATATCCGGGATGATGCCCAGCCGGGCGCGGACAGATGCGGCCAGGTATAAGAGTCCGAGCGGCACATCCCCGCTCGGATAGCGCAGCCGAGGATAGATAAATAAAAGCTCTTTACGCGCAGTCAATTTCCCCCCTTTTCCATAACCGAAGCCGGAGCTTTAGAATCTCTCTGATCACCGCGGGCAAATCTCGAAGCGGCCTGACCTTGCTTCCTTTCTCGTCGCGCCAGAGCACAGCAACCTCCGCGGTCTTAAACCTAAGCCTCTTGGCCAGAGCCAGAATTTCGATGTCAAAGGAAAAGCCATCGATCTTCTGGAGCGAAAAAACTTTTTTAGCCGCGGCCGCGGCGAATAATTTGAATCCGCACTGGGTGTCCAGAACTCCGGTCGGGACCAAAAGCCGGGTGAAAAAGCCGAAAGCCTTGCCGATGCTCTGGCGCAGCCAGGGCTGGCGCCTGGCAAGCACCGCGCCGGCCGCGCGGCGAGACCCGACCGCGAGGTCATACCCCGAATTGATTGCGGCCTTGAGCTTCTCCATCTCTTCAATGGGCGTGGACAGGTCCGCGTCGCTCATCAGAATAAATTTCCCGGCCGCAGCCAGGATTCCGGCTTTGACCGCCGCGCCTTTGCCGCGGTGAGGATGCTTAAGCACTCTTAGCTGCGGGAAATCAGCGCTCATCGCTTCGACCTTGTCCGCGGTGTCGTCAACCGAGCCGTCATCAACGACGATGAGTTCAAAGCTTGCGCCTTTTTCCAGGAGGTATTGACAAATCTTCTCAAGGTTTTTCTTGATTCGGGCCGACTCATTGTAAGCGGGAACAACGATACTAAGCTCGATCATCGGCATTATTATAAACTGGTGCGGAAGCGGCAACAAACAGCGGCCGGCGGTTCGAGCCGCTCAATCGGACTCGTTTGCAATTTGACAAAAATCCGGATTGAAAGAAAATAGCGCGGATGCCAGCGCCCCAGCCGGATACCAGATGGGATGACGAAGAGATCGTGCTCAGCAGTTTAAGCCTGGACACCAGCTTCCTGTTTGATCGAATGACCGCCGCGACCATCGATGCGGTGGAGGCGGGGCCGGGCGAACAAATTCTGGACCTTGCCTGCGGCCGCGGCTTTGATGCGCTCAAGCTGGCCGCGAAAGGCGCGTGTGTGTTCGGCCTGGAGCCCTCGGCGATTATGATAAAAAAATGCCTGGAATGGACCGAGCCGGGCAAAAGCTACCCCGTGATTTTGCTGCGCGGCCTCGCGGAAGAGCTGCCTTTCAAGGACAACAGTTTTACCAAGCTGGTTTGCAAAGGAGCGATTGACCATTTTGTGGATGTGGATTTGACTTTGAAGGAAGCTCAGCGGGTTGTGAAGCCGGGGGGAAAGCTGATCATCTCGGTCGCCAACTTTGAAAGCCTGTCCTGCCGGCTGGCGCGCATTTACGATTTTTTTTATGAGCGCATAAAGGGCCGCAAGCGTATGGAGCATCCGTCCTGGCTGCCGCCCAAGGACCATAATTTCAAATTCGCCCATGCTTTTCTGGTCGCCAAAATCAGGCCTTACTTCGAAATCGAGACGCTCACCGGCCTCAGCCTTCTCTGGTGTTTTCCATACTGGGGCTCATTCCTGCAAAAACTCCCGCGCGGATTACAGGACGCTCTGCTCAAATTCCTGGATCGCATCGCGGGCGTGTTTCCCCCCTTGAGCGATGTGCTGGTGGTAAGAGCAAGGCCCAGGAAGCCAAACTATTCTGCTGGATAATTCAGCTCAGCCAGGCCCAGGCCGCTGCGCTGGATCACAGCCAGGAACCGGAAATTTCCCGGATATGTCTTTATCATTTCGACCAGCTCCCGGTTGCCGGAAGAGACCAGGATATGGGTGATATTGTTCCTTTTGAAATGCTCCCACTGCTCTTCGGGCGAAGCGCCGAACTTGTACCAGGTGGCTTTCCGATCCGCAAAATACCAGGCGAGCGTGGGTTTGCGGCAGGCGATCACCGCATTTTTAGGCAGGATTTGCCCGGCCACTTTCTGGATCACAATCCAGTCGCCGGTGCCGATCCAGAATTCCTCCCCAAACAACCAGTACCCTGAATACTTGGAGGCGTCAATCACCGGACTGGACCACTGGCCATAACCTTCCACCGTAACCGTTGATTGGGGGTAAGTCCGCGTTTGATGATACTTCTTGCACAGCCATCCCATAAATCCAATCTGCCAGATGACAATAACGGCTGTGACTGACACGGTCAGCATCGGCTTCTTGATCCTTAAAATTTTTCCCGCCGCGTCAATCCCTTTCACGAAATAAAACCCGGCCAGCGGCAAAAGCGGCAGACTGAAGCGCTCTTCCTGGAAATACCAGGCCGCAGCCACGCCAAAAAAGAAAATGAAAACCATCTCAGCCGCAAAATTTTTGGCAAGCAGCCGGGAAACAAGGCCGAGGAGCAGCAGCGCCAAAAAAATCGCAGCCAGCCAGAAGGCCATGCTTTGAGATTTGAACAGCCAGGCCGGAAAGGCAAAACCTGCCAGATGCGGAATGTGAATGCTGAGATTGGTTTTGATCCGCGCGAAAAAATCACCGATGCTAAGCCATCCCAGTTCCGGCTGGTAAGGGTTTTTAGCCAGGAACTGCTTGAAATAAAAACCGCCCTCCCCGGATAACATATTCCGGACCGTCCAGGCTCCATATCCCGGCACAAACACAACTGAAACCAATGCCCAGAGCGGAGCGCGGGCCACTCTCACTTTGCGCAAATCTTTGTCCAAAAAAATGCCGATGAGCACGGCCCCAAAAAGGACCAGTCCCACTTCCCTGACCATCGCCGACGCCCAGATCGATAATGACAAAAGCAGCGCGCGGTAGATGTCAAAGCCGCGGCGCTTTGCATAGCTCAAAATGAACAAGGCCAGAAACATAAAAAATATAAAAATCGCCTCGGTCAGAATATTAAGCAGAGATGAGTACCACGCGGGAATCGAGCCGACCAGGAAAAATACGAGCAAGGACTTGAGCCTGCTCTCCCCTTCCAGCCTGGCCCAGCCGCACGCCAGAAGCGGCAGCAGCGATGCGAAAACCAGAATCAAGATATGCGAATAAAAAACCTGCCGGCTGCTTTCCGCGAAAACGGACAGGAGCAGGGGGAAAAGGAATGGATACTGCGCGTGCACGGGCGCGGCCGGGAAGTAAAGGTCTCGATAGCCTTTGCCCTGGGCGAGAGCGCGGGCAAGCATAAGGTAGCGCGCGTTGTCTCCGCCCAGCACCCCGCCCAGCTCATCGCTCGCAAGCGAGAGATACAAAGCTGTGAAAAAAAACCAGCCCGGGAGAAGCAGCCATCTGCCGTTTTTTGCAAGCCAGGTTTCCGCCTCGTCCCAGAATGACTCCGCCGGCCCCGCCTTTACCGAAGCCCCGGCCTCCTTCGGCCTGGCCGGCCTAGCTTTTTTTCGCTTGCTCAATTTTAACTTCGCTTCCTGGCTTGACCTTGAGCAGCTGCTCCGCTGGAACCTCAGCCAGCTTGCCGATGACATTCACCGCGCTGTAAGCCCGGGGCTTTTCGTCGCTGCTCGCAGGCGTGGGCCCGAAAAAAAGGCAAAACGCGTTTCCCTCCGGCCAGAAGCCAAGCTCGCCGATTTCAAGCTCCGCACGGGCGTCATCCGCGGAAACGGCCCGCACCGGAATCTCAAAATAGATTTCCCGGCCCCAGGTGTTGGCGCGGCCTCGGAGGGGCAGAGCCTTTGCAATTTTCTGCGCGGTCTCGCTCTTATTCAGATGGGCAAGGACCTCAAAGCCCGGAAAGACGATTTTTATTTTCATCAACCCAATTTATATGCCAGATCAGGCTTAAAAGCAAGGAAAGTTTTGCCGGCCGTCATTAGTCCCGACTCTTTCTTCTTCTCACTCTGAGATTTGAGATTTGAAATTTGCAATTCAGCGCATCGCGCTGACCCGTGCGCCTGTCCTTCGCAGCCTCTTCCCGCTTGAACTCCCCTGGGGCGAAGAAGGAAGCGGCCTTGCTCGCGATTCATTTAAAAAAATTTAAACACAACGACACAACGAACACAACGATTATCTGAACCGCAGAGACGCAGAGTTCGCAGAGATTTTCTCACCGCAAAGCCGCGAAGAGCGCAAAGAATTATTTTTTTATTTGCTGAGTCACGCCTCGCGTGACGAAGTCCCGCGGAGTTCCGCCCTGCGGGACGAGGCGGGATGCGAGCGAGCTTGCTCGCGACTATTGCCCCGCACAGGCGCAGAGCAATACTGAACTTTGGCATCCATCGCCAGCGAGCTTTGTTCATTGTAGAGCTCTGACCCCAATTTAGTTTCTCAATTTAGTTTCTTCGGTCAAGGACTAACCGCGTGAATGGTGATGATCTGGCTCAAGCCCCGGTCAGGAAGTTTCCGGCTCCGGCTTCCGCCGATGCTGACGATCAGCTTGATGTCGCCGGCCGCGGTGGGCTTGACGAATACCACCCCGAGGCCCTGGGAATTCTGGTCATCAGCGGCAAACGCCATCTTGCCGCTCAAATCATAGCGGCCGGTAGAGTTATTGATGTAAAACGGAAGATTTATGTTGGGACGGATGAGGGAGAAGATGTCAGAGTCGTTCGCAGAGACCTGGTAATAACTGAAATAGAGAGTCAAGCCATCCGGACTTATGAAAGGACTCCACTCGAGGCCGCCCTGGTTTACATAAACAAGCGGCTGGGGCGCGGAAAACAGGTCAGCCGTACTGGCTCGGGCCGCGGTATAAAGGTCTGTATTCGCTCCTGCTGACGGCCGGCTTATAAAAAAGATTTGACGCTGGTCTGCGGTCAAGGTCGGGTCTCGATCCGCCTGCGCGGAGTTCAGCGTGCTGAGATTTTGCAGATTTCCAAAGGGATTAGTCATCGCGCTCCTGCTCGCGGTCCAAAGATCCTGCGCGCCCGAACCGCCGCTCCTGTCGGAACTGAAATATATGTTAAGCCCATCCGGGCTGACCCATCCCCCGCGCTCTATCGAAGGAGTGGAACCAGATCTGATTCCGTTTAGTTCTGTCAGCTTAACTGGTGAGGAAAAAGATTCCCCCGGCGAAGACCGATAAGCGGAGTAGATACCGGAAAGAGAAGGATCAAGGCCACTACAACTTAAATTAGCACAGCATTCGCGGTAAAGGAAAAGGTGTAAGGTGTCTCCGGTTACCACGGTACTGGTTGGGTAGTCATTGCAGGTATTAGCTGAGAGCACAGTCAGTTGAATCGGCGCGCTGAAAGATTCATAGATGTTGTTCCGGGAAGCATGAAATATTTCCCACCTGGTGACAGTATCGACCCAGGAGCTGAAGAATATCTCCAAGCCATCCGGGCTTAAGGCGGGAGCATAATCGGCGTACCCGGTCCGGTTTATTTCCGAGAGGGGATGATAAAGCCTCTTAACCGGACTTTGACCCTCTCCGCCCAGGAATTGCGCGATAGTGTTGCCTTCCAGAATTTCAAACACCACCGCGGAGCCGCTCCTGGCGGTGCCGTCCGCATCAATCGCCTGCACGACTATCCTCGCGGTTTCGCCGACCTGGACCGTGGTTTCGCCCGAGGCAGGCAGAACCAGCACCAGCGATTCCGGTATGCCGGTGAACCCGGCTGTCCCGCCGGCGATGAGTGAATTCAAGACCGCGGTGTCCGAGTCATCCACAGCCGCGTCTCCATTCAGGTCGTGGGTGTCCGCGGTGGGCGGATAGATGCTGGTGTAGCCGGCTGTGGCGCCGGAGGCGATGAACGTGTTCAAAGCGTCCAGGTCAGTCGCGCCGTACAGGAGGTCTCCGTCAGCGTCTCCGAAGAAACCGCCTTCCCACACTCTCGCGCCGTCTTTTATTGCAAGCAGCCAGGGCTCCGGGAAATTCGGGTCGGTCTGGTTGAAGTATTCATTGACATTGGACAGGCCGTCCATATCCGGGTCTTCAAGCGCGTCGCTCGGGTCTTCCGGGTCAAGGTCATTGGCCAGTTCCCACCAGTCAGGCATAAGGTCGCCGTCAAAATCATCGGTCATAGAATAGATTCTGGCCTCCACAGTTGAACTCCAGAGTTCCGAGTCCAGGTCATCGGTGACGCTCAAGCCGACACGATAGGTTCCGGGCTGGTCATCAAAAAAGCTGGGAGTCGGGCTGGTTGAGCTGTCAAGAACAGCCGTGCTGCCGGGTGGTCTGGAGATCAACTGCCACTGATAGAAAATAGTGTTACCATCTTGATCATAACTCGAGTTGCCGTCCAAAAGCGCGGGATTTGTGTCCCTGGAATCAAAAACTATAAGCCCTGGAGGCGGCTCGATCACGGACACCGCCTTGATCACAGGCACAGGCAGATGGTTGCCGGGGTTGGTGATGATCGCCCTGACTAAAGTCTGGCTCGTGCTCAAGCCGTCATCAAGAGTAAGCTGGAAATAATAATTGCCGACTCTGGTCGGGACAAAGGTGGGCGCGAGGCTGTGCTCGTCGCTCAGGGTAACCGTATGGCCGGACTGCTGGGTCCAGTAATGGTCAAAGGGGAGGGATTCCGGGTCGTAGCTTGAGGACGCGTCAAGAGTGACGGTCTCATTTTTATTTCCCAATACCGGCGATGATATAACCGCCACCGGGGCCATATTGGTGACGGTCACGCTCACAGTGTCGCCGGCTGCGGTGATTCCGTCCGAGACTTCCAGCTGGAACAAATAGCGGCCAAGGCCGGTCGCGTCATTTGCGGGCTGAAAACTCACCACTGCGGCGGTTTCAGAAGGCAGAAGCTGCACGACCGGGCCCGAAAGCTGGGTCCATTGATAGGTTAGCGGGTCCGAGTCCGGGTCCTGGGTCTCAAGAGCATCGAGCGTGAACACGGTTCTTACGCTTCCAGCTGCAGGGGTTGCTCTGGCAGCCGCAACTGGGGGATGATTATACACGGTTACGCCCACCGTGTCCCCTCTTGCGGTCGTGCCGTCGGACACGCTCAGCTTGAAAAGGTAATACCCCAGGCCGGCCTCGCTGAACGCGGGCTGGAAGCTGACATCCGCCGCGGTTGAAGAAGGTGAAAGCGGCACGTCCGGGCCTGAAAGCTGGGTCCACTGATAACTGAGCGGCTCAAAGTCCGCATCCGAGCTGCTGTGCCCGTAAAGTTGGAAGGTGTTCCTGACCGTGCCCGAAGTTGGACTAGCATCCGCGCGCGCAATCGGCGGCGTATTGGAATTCAGTCCTGACACCTTTAAATAGCGGTCATAGAGCGCGGTCTCCAGGCCGGGATTTTGCGCCGCGATCTTCTGCCAGCCCGGATGAACATTGTAAAAAACCTGGAGCGACAAGGTAACAGTTTTATTAACAGAGTTATAGGACTTGGAGAGCACATTGATCCCGCCTTCGGGGAAAGAGAAATTGGTGTTGGCGTTGAAATCAAGACCGGTGAGAGTAACCGCGGTTCCGTAGCTTCGGGCCGCTACTGAAGAAGGAGAGGCTTTATTGATCACCGGCTGGCCGGGTTTGTATTTAGTGGTGTTGAGCATCCGGCGAATGAGAGCATTATCGCCATTATAAGAACCGGCATTGGTTGCGAGAATAGTCCGGTCAAAATGCTCGATCCCGAAAGATGAGAAGATCACCCCGTAACCGCCCGGCGGAGAATACTGAGCCATCACCGGATTGCCGCGGTCGTTGGTGAAGATGGACAGAGTTTGCGTCCCGGGCGTCAGGCCGCAATTCCTGGGAAAGAGCGGGTAATAGTTGATCAGGATCAATTTTCGCCAACTCGTTGCATTGCTGACTGGATTCTGGGTGTTGCCGTGAACAAACTGGACGGCATAGTCGTTGTCCTGCCAGGAATCCAGATGCAGATAGTTGTGGGCAAAATCAGCCGCTTGCGGGGAAGGGCCGAGAAGCAGATAGGGGCAGGACAGGATAAGTTTGCCGCCCTGGTCAAGATAGTCTTGGAGAAGGCTGATTTCTTCAGGTGAGAGCGGCTCCTCCACGACCGGGCCGCAAATCCAAAACACTGCCTGATGGTCTTGAAGAATTTTCAGGCTTGGAACCCCCCGGGCTTTGGTTTCCCACCGGTCATAGCTGAAATCGGTCAGGTTGAGAGCGTCTGCTATTATGTCGCCAGCCTTGTAATCGCCATCATCATCCACCAAGAGGACCGCATTGTGCCCGAGCGTCACCGTCAGATTCTGGCTCCAGGTATAAGCGCCCGAATTGGCGGTCAAGTTAAGTTTAATCCGCGCGGGAACTTCCACCGCGCCGGTCTCTAAAACTTTAATCCGGAACCCGGTGGTGTTATTCGCGCTTTCTCCCGCGGCCAGACTGGGATAGGGTGAATTAGCGGAAAGAACCTGAAGATAGCGGCTGGTGCTTCCCAATTGCATCGATGGGTTTTGCAGGAGAGCGCCGGTGTTCATCAACCTGGCAAAAAATTCCAGCTCTTCCCCGGGCTCGGGATAGGGATCGTCATCAGCCTGGCCCAAAACGCCCCGGAACTCCTGATTCTTAAGCCAGAGCTTCGGAGCCGCGAAATCGGTCTGGAAACGACTGAGCCTAATTTGAACCTTTATCCCCGTGGTGGTTGATTCCAGGGGGCTGATTTCCACGCCGGTCGGGCTGCAGTCATAAGAAAAACTATTGGGCATGGTGGTGGAGGAAAAAACTGATCCTGGCTGCCAGCTGTCTCCGGCATTGCCGGCGTTGATTAACTGGTCCAGTTCAAAAGCCGAATCAGCCTGTTCGAGGTTAACTGTCGGATGGAAATATTTCGTGGTAGAGGTGCAGTTGCCCTTGATGGGCGCCTGGCCGTTATTTTGAATCGCGGACCGGTCATCTATATGCCAGATAAATATGCCCGTTGCCTTAAGCCTGGCATCGTAATCGAGCGCCTGATGGTTTGAAACCAGGAAATACTCGCCCTCTTCTTTTCCGCCTGGAATCTTTGCAGCATAAGAGAAGGTCTCAACAGGAGGAACTTGCAGGATCGTGTCTGAATCGACCATAATCGGGTCCATCCAATTAACCCGCGCCCGATGAAACGGGCTTGGTTCTATTGGTTGGCTGGGGGAAACGCCGTCCCCTCCCCAGACGCCCTGGCTCATCAGCGCGAAGTAACCGGTGCCAAACTGCGTCCCTGCCCAGTTATAAAGATCGATCATTCCCAGTTGATGACTGTATTCGTGACAAACAGGACCTATTTCGATCAGCTTCGATGAGGGCGCCTGCTCCGGCAAGATCGAAAAATAGTCGATTTTCTTGCCGTCATAATAACGCGGTGTTGGTCCACCAATGCTTAGGACCCCGGTTGTGGTATATATATCATTTTTACTTTTGGGCGCCCTTTCCCCTCCCAGACCTTGGTGAACAACGATCAAAGAATCCACCCAGCCATCTCCATCGGTATCGTACTGGCTGAAGTCAACTCCCATTGACTCCGCGGCATCAACCGCTTCCTCAACCAGCCGGTGCAAATTTCTCGGATATTCGGAAGTCTCAAAACCCTGGTTATCATTGCCATAATAATCATGAGCCTGAGAAAGCTGGATCCAGCCCACGACATCGCCGCTCAGGTCGAACTTTCCGTAAGAGACTTTTCTGAAATAGTCCCGCATCGTTCCCGCGGTATCCGCGAAGAGCAGCTGCTGAAAATCCGCGGGGGCGAACGTGGGCTGGGTGTCGGAAAAATTGGCCAGCAGCACCAGCACCCGGTTCTGGCCGATTGAAGGCGCAAATTGAAATTCCTTGACGACCACGACCACATCCGTCTGCGCCCTGCTCTGGGTCAGGCCGTCATCGAGTGTAAGCTCAAACTCGTAGCTGCCGATTGATGCTGGTATAAAAGTGGGCTTGGAGGGGACGCTCAAGTCCAGGCTGACGGTTGATCCCGAAATTTGTGTCCACTGAAATTGGAAGTCATCCCCGTCCGGGTCATAGCTCTGGGTGGCATCGAGACTAACAAGCGCGTTGGGAAAAGCGGGGATAGGCGAGCTCAGCGCCGGCACCGGCGCGTGATTGACCACACTCACACGCACAGTATCACCGGCTGTGGTGATGCCGTCGCTCACCCTCAGGGCAAACAAATATTCTCCGAGGCCGCTGGCGTCATTTGCGGGCTGAAAACTCGCCACCGCGGCGGTTTCAGAAGGCAGAAGCTGCACAGTCGGGCCTTGAACCTGTGTCCACTGGTAACTGAGAGGGTCTTGGTCAGCATCCGAGCTTTGTGTGCCATCAAGCGTAAACACCGTCTTTAAGCTTCCGGAAGCGGGAACTGCTTGCGCCACCGCTGCCGGCGGAGCGTTATAGACGAGGACGCGCACCGTATCGCCGTCCGCGGTCAGGCCGTCATAAACCCTTAAAGAAAAAAGATAGTCGCCCACAGCCGCCTGACTGAGTTCTGACTGACAATCCACCGTTTCCGCGGTTGAGGATGAAAGAATCTGTGTCGGGCCAGCAAGCTGAGTCCATTCATATTCAAGCTCGTCTTGGTCAGGGTCTGTGCTCTGGCTGGCATCCAGCGTGAAGAGCGCTCCGGGTCTCACAGAAGCAGGCTCTGCAACTGCAAGAGCCTGGGGCGCATGATTGACCACACTGATCCGCACCGTGTCCCCGGCAACGGTAACGCCGTCGGAAACCGCTAAAGAGAATAGATAGTCCCCCTCGTAATCCACCGCGGGCTGAATGGTCGTGGTTTGAGCGGTTGAGGATGGCAGGAACTGGACCACGGGACCTTGCAGCTGGCTCCATTGATAGTTAAGGGCCTGGGGGTCGGGGTCTGAACTCTGGTTGCCATCGAGGGTGAAAATGGTTTTACGCGTGCCGGTAACAGTATTAGCCGAAGCAGAGGCAGTGGGCGGATGATTATAAACATTTATGCGAACGGTGTCGCCCGCGGTGGTGGTTCCGTCCGTAATGCTCAGAGAAAACAAATAGTCGCCAAGATAAAGCGCGTTGGCTTGGAAGTTCGCTACTTCCGCACTCGTGGAAGGCAGGATTTGTATGCTTGCGCCTTCAAGTTGAGCCCATTGATAGGTCAGCGGCTGATTGTCCGAATCCGAGCTTTGGCTCGCGTCCAGCGTGAAGTCGGTTCCGGGTAGGCCGGAAGAAGGCGTCGCAATCGCTTTGGCAATAAGCTGGTGACTGTCTCCTCCGCCGCCTCCGCCCCCTCCACCACCGCCTCCCCCTCCACACGAATTTATCAGGGGAGTTGAGACGAGGATAAACAGGAAAAAGCGAACACCCGCGCTTCTGGCTTTATTTGCCCTGAAATTCATACCCCCCGAAACCTTTGGTTAATTTTCAAACTTTTACAGTTTTTTGTCAAGCAAAAGTGGCATTCCGGGGAGGGGGAAACGGAACCGACATGGTATCCCCCTGGTAAGGATTAAGATAATGGGGAAGAAAGGATTGAAGCAGCTAAAAGAGATGCTAAGAAAGGGCAAGGCAATTCTGCGACCACCTTATTTGCGGCACCATCGCCCAACACAAGATAAAAAACCTTGCAACTTTTAATCCCAAGGATTTCCAGCGCCTGTCCGGGATAAAATTGATCACACCCCAATAGCCTGTCATCATTACCCTTGGCAACTCAATCGATCTAAAATTACACGGCTGTGGGGTGCCTTAATTGCCACCCTCTTTTTCCGGGCATTCTCCCCGGAAATTATTTGGATCTCTGCCTTTCGAACATCAAGGAGATGGGACAGGAATTCGATAAGAGCCTTGTTGGCCCGGCCCTCAACCGCAGCCGCATGCACCCGTATTTTCAAGAACCCGTCACCGGTCGGGCCCGCGATTTCGGATTTCTTGGCTCCAGGCTGGACCAGAAGCTGCAAAACTATCCCTTCCTTTTTGAGCTGGATAAAAGCAGGAAGATCAGGCCGGGTCATTGTGCGGTCTTGAAATCCATTTTTTCAATCTTGCCCGACTTGCACCGGCAGAGGCCTCAGGCCGACCGAGCCAGAGCCTGTGGCTCCGTCATTCCGATTTTTTGCGGTGCTCTCCGATCCGGGAAACTTTTTCCTCAACCGCCTCCTCCGTGGCAGCCTTCTCCGTGACCACCTCCAGCATCTGCAGATGAGTGTTCAGGATCGATTTCAGCTCCTCCATCATCTTCAGCCGCTGGTTTCTGAGCTCGCGGATTTCGGCCTCCAGCTCCATCGCGCGCTCGTGAGCCTGGCGCACAATTTTTTCCGCCTCCATCTCGGCCTCGGATACAATCACCTGCGCCTCTCTGGCCATATTATTTTTCATATCCCGCGCCAGCTTCTGGGCCAGAATCAGGGTATCCTTCAGGCTTTGCTCCCGGGACTTGAAATCATTAAGCTCCGCTTTTCTCCTGCTCAGCTCCTCCTCAAAGAAGCGGCTCTCCCGCTTCATATCCTCGAGGTCTCCGGCAACCATCTCCAGAAATTCCCGGACCTCGTCAACATCGTAGCCCCGAAACCGCTTCTTGAACTTTTTCCCGCTAATCTCCATCGGCGTGATCTTCATTTCCTCTTACCTCCCCTGCCCGGTTTTTTCTTACCCTCACCTGCAAGTTCCCTGCTCTTTTTGGTCGCATCCTCCACGGCTTTGATCAGAAGTCCCCGAAACCCTCCCTGCTCCAGAGCCGTAAGCCCGGCTATGGTTGTGCCTCCGGGACTGGTCACCATATCTTTGAGCTCCGCGGGATGCTTTCCGGTCTCGATCACCATCTTGCCCGCGCCGACCACCGTCTGAGCCGCAAGCGCGACTGCGAGCTCCCGGGGCAATCCCATTTTAACCCCTCCGTCGGCAAGCGCCTCCACGGCCAGGAAAACATAAGCCGGGCCGGAACCGCTCAAGCCCGTGACCGCATCCATCATCTCTTCCTTGTCAACCTCAACCACCCTTCCGAACGCGGAAAGGATGGCTTTGACCAGGCCCCGATCTCCCTTTTGCAAGCTGCCGCCCGCGTAATACGCGCTCACTCCCTCTCCAACCAAGGCCGGCGAATTGGGCATAACCCTCACCAGCCGGCTTTTCGCCCCCAGGTGCTCGGCAAGGGTATGAAGCCTTATGCCGGCCGCAACCGATATGAGCAGCGGGTTCTTCTTTTTGACGGCCGGACCGATCTCTTTCAACACCTCTTCCATAACCTGAGGTTTTACCGCCAGAATCACCACTTCGCAGTCTTTGACCAGGTCCGCGTTGCCACGCGCAACCCGGATCCGGTATTCATCCCGGAGATAAACCTGCCGGTCCCGGTCCGGGTCAAAAACCAGAAGCAGGTCCGGCTTTAATCCCGCGGCCAGAAGCCCGCGGATGATAGCCTCTCCCATCCGGCCCGCGCCGATTACGCCGAGCTTGCCATAGAAACTTTCCATTGCTCCCTTTCTCCGAAAATAGCGGTCCCAACCCGAACTATGGTCGCGCCTTCCTCTATCGCCACCGCAAAGTCGCCGCTCATCCCCATTGACAGCTCGGACAAGGATTGGTTCAGCCTCTTCTCCAAATCCTCTTTTATCTTCCGAAGCCGGACATAATAAGGCCGGCTCTGCTCCGGGTCCGGGAAATAGGGAGGCATTGTCATCAGCCCCATAAGCTCCACCGACCGAGCCCCTAAAGCAGACTCCGCAAGCAAGACCAGGCCGCCGGGATCAATCCCGGTCTTGGTCTCTTCCTCACTCAGCTTCACCTCCAGAAGAACCGGAACCTTGATGCCCTGGCTCTTCGCACGCTTGTCAACCTCTTCTATGAGCGAACGCGAGTCGATGGAATGAATCATCACCACTTTACCTGCCAGGTATTTCACCTTGTTCCTCTGCAAAGACCCTATAAAATGCCAGCGCACCCGAGGGTCGGTAATCAATGCGGCCTTGTCCCTCAGCTCCTGCGCATAATTCTCGCCGAAATCATACTGGCCCATTAAAAGCGCGGCCTGGATAAGCTCAGCCGGCTTGGTCTTGCTTACAGCCACCAGCCGGACTTCCCCGGATTTCCGGCCCGACTTTTCCACGGCCCGGGAGATCCGTTCCCGGACCCCTTCCAGGTTCTTACTAAGCCTGTCTTTGTCTATCTCCATCCTATTCTTCGATCTCAGGCGCGATTATGCCCAGCCGCAAAAGCTCCTCAACCAGCTCGGCCAGAGGCAAGCCCACAACATTCGTATATGAGCCTTCAATAGCCTCAATCAGCCCGGCGCCCACACCCTGCGCCGCATACCCGCCGGCCTTGTCATACGGCTCCTTGGTGGAAATATACGCTTCTATCTCCTCCAGGCTTAACTTCTTGATCAAAACCCTGCTCTCAAGGCTGTTCGAGACGCGCTCCCCGCCCGGCCGGTGAAAAAGATGGTACCCGGTGATCACCCGGTGCCACTTTCCGGACAGGCGGCTGAGAAAATCCCTCGCCTCCTCCTTGTTCCTGGGCTTGCCCAGGATCATATCATCTAAAACCACAATCGTATCCACGCCCAAAAACCAGAATTCCTTTTGCTCGCTGATCAGCCCGGCCACATGGTCAACCTTGTCCCGGGCGCAATTCTGCGCATGGATGACCGGCTCGCGCTCCTTGCAGCTCAGCCCGGATTCCTCCTCAAGGCCGCTGGGCATAACGCTGAATTTAATCCCCACCCGGCTCAACAACTCGCGGCGGCGGGGGGAAGCCGATGCCAATATCAAGTCCGCTTTGGTTTTATACATATTTTTAATAGTTTAACTTTAATGGCCGTTGGATGTCAAGGCAGCCGTGTTGATGACGAGGAATTTTCCCGGTAAGCCCGGACACCATATATCCACTCCCTACAACAACATTTAAAATGCAACTTGACGAATGCTAAAAGCATCATAAAATATAGGAGAGAAGGTGTATTAGTGTCTCTTTTCGGGATACTGAGGGAATTGGGGGCTGGCAGATGATGTCCAAAGAAAAGGACAGGCTACTTGTTTCTGCCCAGAAACTGGCGCAACGAGGCCAGATCGACAAGGCCATCAAAGAATACCAGGCAGCCCTCCAGCTTGACAAGAAAGATGTAAAAACCCTGCTCCGCCTCGGTGACCTCTTCGCCAAGTCCAGGAAAAATGACGAGGCGATGAAGTGCTACGCGGAAGCCGCCAAGCTCTACACCAGAGACGGCTTCTATTCAAAAGCCATAGCTATTTACAAACGGGTCTTGGAGCTGGACGAAAACCGGGACGAGATCTACCTGCTGATGGCCAACCTTTACCAGCGCCTGGGCATGATCGGCGACGCCATGACCCAGTACCAGCGCGTTTCCTCCAACTACGAAAAGGACGGCAAGATAAAAGAGGCGCTCGATATCTACCGCAATATGGCCGAGCTTGACCCCCGAAATATTCTCATCCTCACCAAGCTGGCCGAGCTGAACTACAAAAGCAATAATCCCAAGGAAGGCTACACCATCTTCAAACGCGCGCTGAATGAGCTCAAGGAGCAAAACCGCTTTGAGGAATACACGCGCTTGATGGAAAAGCTCGCGCGCGCGGACCCGGAAAATGTCGACAACCTTAAAGAGCTTTGCGCGGTTTACATCAAGCGCAAGGTCTATGACCGGGCATATCCTTTCCTGGTCAAGGTCTGTCAGGCCGCGCCTGATGATCTGCAATCGCTTTCAAACCTGGGCGAGCTCTGCCTAAAGCTGGGCAAAAAAGACGAGGCGATCCTTAAGTTCAAGGAACTTGCCGCCGGCTACCAGAAGAAGGGCCTGCGCCAGAAAGCACAGGAAGCGCTCAATCGAATGGCCGAGATCGAGGGCAAGCCGCCGGCCCAGGCGGCCGAGCCGGCCGCAGAGGCCCCGTCTGCCGCACCAAGAGCGAAGGCCCAGGCCGAAGAGGTTGTGGAACTGGCCGAAGAAGTGGAAGCGGTCAAAGAGGTGGAGGTTGAGGCCGGCGTTGAGGAGTTGAACGAGGCGGCTGAGGAAGAGGCGGTCATAGAGACGCGGGAAGCGAAAGAAGCGGGACCTGGGCCCCTCTCGTCCGATAAAATCCAGGAAAATCTGACTGAGGCCGATGTTTACTTCAAGTATGGCCTCCGCGACAAGGCTCTGGGCCATATCCAGCTCGTGCTCCAGAGCGACCCCAAGAATGTCCAGGCCTTGAAGCGCCTCAAAAACATAATGCTGGACGCCAAGAACCAGGAAGCGGCTCTGGATGCGCTCCGAAAAATTGCGCTTTACGCGGACAAAGACCGCGACTGGAAAAACCTGGTAGAGGCTTCTGCTGAAATACTAAAAATGGTTCCGACCGATGCGCCGGCCCAGGCCTGGCTCAAAAAGGCGGATGCGGAACTCAGCAAACAGGGCCCGGCCCCGGCTGCCAGGCCCGCTCCTCATGCGGAAAAAGCTGAAGAGCCCGAGGTCATTGAAGAAGAGGTGGTGGTAGCTGAAGAAGAGCCGGCAAGACCAAAAGAAATGCCGCCCAAAGTGCCGGCTCCTCCCAGGGCCCCGGCAAAACCAGCCGCGGCAAAGCCGGCTGCAAAGGCTCCGCCCGCGCCCGGGTTCAAGGAGGAGATTGAGGAAGCCGAATTTTATCTCCAGCAGGGGCTTGAGGAAGAGGCGCTTCGGGTTTATCTGGAAATTCTCCAGACCGATCCTTCTCATAAACAGGCTATGCGCCGGGTGAAAGAGCTTGAGGCAGCGGTAAAGAGCAAGGCGCCAAAGCCCGCGGCTGCTGTAAAGCCGCCGCGGATCGCGATTGAGGAAGAGGCGCCGGTGGTTTCAGGAGAGGAAGAGGTAGCTGAAGAGGTTAGTGAGGAAGAGGCGCCTTCGGTTGCGGCCAAACCCGAGCCTCGGGGTCCAAAGATAGAGGTCCCGGCTGAGATGAAGGAGGCTGGGCCGCAGGTTGCGGAGGAACCCGCGGTCGAGTTTGAAGGGCCTCCTGCCGCGGCTGCGGAGGAAGAAATTATTATTGCAGGAACCGAGCGGCCGGTAAGCTTTAAGCCGCCTGCGCCTGGTCAGCCCGCGCGGCCCGCGGCAGCCGGTCCCAGACCTGCCGCTCCAACGCCTATCTCTATGGAGCCAACGCCTCCGCGGCCGGCGGTGGATGAGACTGGGGGCCTCTTTGATCTGGCCGCGGAGCTTGAAAAAGAAGACCTCGGCCCTGCTCCCAGCAGCCTCAAGGCTATGAGCACGAGCGAAAAATACAGCTTTGAAGATATGTTCAAGTCCTTCAAAGAGGGTGTGAGCAAGGTGGTGAGCGAGAACGACGCCTCCACGCACTATGACCTCGGAATCGCCTACAAGGAAATGGGACTGGCTGAAGACGGGGTCCGGGAATTTCAGACTGCGCTCAAAGCCGGCCACAGCCCGGGTGATTGCTACTTGATGATCGGCATCTGCCATGCGGAGCGGGGCAAGTTCGAGCAGGCCATTGAAGAGTACGAGAAAGGCGTGACCGAGCCGAGAATAACGGACAAGGAAAAAGCCGCGTTGTTTTATGAACTGGGACAGGCCTGGATGGGCCTGGGCGATCTGGCCAAGGCGCTCAAGATGTTTGAGAAATGCCATGCACTCGATCCCGGGGTGAGAGATGTGGCTCAAAGGGTGGACCAGCTGAGGGCAAGGATTAGTGGAGCCAAGCCCGAGGTGCCCGCCACGCCCAGCCGGGAAGGCGTGAGCTGGGAGAGCGCGGCGTTGAAAGAGCCGGAGTCCGGGGAGGCGAAAGAGGAAGAGGATGCCGCGAAGAAGAGCCGGAAGAAAATTAGCTATGTCTAGGTAGCGGGGGAAGCGGATGGACTATCTTGGGTTTTACGGTTTGGAGGAAGAGCCTTTCAGCCAGGCGCCCAACCTGAAATTTTATTACAACAGCGCGCAGCATTCGCGGGCCATGCTTCGGCTGATGAACGCGGTGGACACGATGAAGGGTCTGGCGGTGCTTCTGGGAGAGATCGGCGCGGGCAAGACCATCCTGGCCCGGAGAATGCTGGATAATTTGCCGGAAGAGGATTACGAGTCCGCGCTTCTGGTAATCATCCACTCGCAGATAACCGCGGACTGGCTGTTGACCCGGATCGCGCGCCAGCTGGGGATAGAAAATCCGGCGCCGGAAAAACTCAAGCTCCTAAACCAGCTCTATAACCGCCTGATCGAGTTGCACGAGAATAAAAAGAAGGCGGTGGTCCTGGTTGACGAGGCCCAGATGCTGAGGAGCAGGGACATAATGGAGGAGTTCCGCGGGCTATTGAACCTGGAGATGGACGGCAAGCTGATCACCTTCGTGCTTTTCGGACTGCCGGAGCTGGATGACCACCTTCACCTGGATGAGCCGCTGGCGGCGAGGGTCGCGGTTAAATGCCGGCTTGAAAGCTTCAACCGCGAGTCCACCGAAGGTTACATCAACCACCGCCTGCGCATGGCCGCGGCCAAGAATCAGCTTTTCACGCCCAAGGCCCTGGAAAGCGTCAATCTTTATTCAAGGGGCATTCCCCGCCTGATCAACACCATCTGTGACAACTGCCTGTTCGAGGGATACCTGCTCAAGCAAAAAATCGTGGATGACACCCTGGTCAAGAGCATCGTTTCGGACCTGGGATTGATCGTCAAGGAACAGCCGAGGAGGCCGCCGAGGGGCGAACCCATGAGACCGATACCAATGCCTCCCCCCGAGCCGCGTGAACCGGTCGACGAAAGCACCGAGGCTGAACTGGAAAAGGCCATCAACCGCGCGGTGGTTTCGGACGAGCAGGCCGGGGAAGGCGAAGATCTGGACAAGATGCTGGACCAGATCATAGAAAACGGCAAAGCCTCCCCGGGGCAGCAGCCCCGCAGAAAGGCGCCGGCAAAAGCACAGACCGACTCAAAGTCGGCTGAAGGCGAAGACGCAGACATCGACGGAATGCTCAACAAGCTGGACAAGAAGTGACTTCAGCCGGCGGGCTTGGCGGAAAGCTCGTAAATATAAACCGTCCAGTTCCCGCTCCTGAAAATACGATAGAAATCATAACTCAATTCAAAGCGCCGGCTGTCTGAGTTGACCATTACCTTGATCTGATCCCCGTTATATAAATAGTGGAAGTAGTTGAAGTCATAAAGCTGCGAAGAGTCCCAGATAAAGTAGCGGGCATTGTCTTTCAGCACTTTATCGAGCACGAAATTGTGAGGGTCGTCCCCGGGCTTGAAATCCATCAGGTTCAAGCCCAAAAGCCCGGCCTGAAATTTCGCGACCAGCGGGCCGGATGAGAGCACTTTGCCGCTTTGCTCGCCGGTCAGAAGCTTGCAGGCCTGCACAAACGGGTCCGGCTTGGCATGCAAAAGCCGGCTGGACCAGGTCGCGGCCATTACCAGCTGCTCAAGAAAAACCGCGCTTATGATTAAAGCCATAGCTGCGGCCGCTTTGGAGGAGCGCTTTTTAAGTTTTTCCAAAACCTGCACCAGCGCGCTTCCGCTCAAAAGGCTTAGCAGCGGAACCAACGGCTCGGCAAAACGGGGATTTGTGAACCACCAGAACAGATGCAGCGCAAAATAAAAAACGAAGTAAAGCGAGAAGACCCGTTTTTCTCTTCGGCCGGACCAGACCAGTCCCAGCAGGGAGAAAATCAGGATCAGAGGCCCTGTGCCTCTTAGAATGTCGTACAAGAACCTGGGACCGGAATGAACCGGGTTGGCCAGGTCCGTCATATACAAGCTGATGTCCGGCCGGCCGAATACAAGCCAGTTCCTTGTAAGCCAGGGCGAGGCCGCGAGAATGAATCCCAGGCCAAGCCATAAAATCTTTCCGGGCTTTGCCCAAAGAAAAATAGCTGCGGCAAGAAAAGCCAGCCCGGCCTCGGGCCGGCTCAAAAATCCTATGCCCAGAACGAGCCCGGCCAGAAAAAATCGATCCTTGATGAAGGCCAAAAAGCCGAGCATGACAAACAAAGCGAAAATAATTTCGGTGGAAATATAAGAGCTCTCGATCAGGTCCAGGCCGAAAAAGCAGGCAATCAACGCCCCCAGAAACCTGGCCAGAGAGCCGCGGTTGCCCGAGTCAGGCCAGATGAAAACCAGCACCGGCAAAAGCGAGCTCGCGGCCAAAGAGAGCACTCTGCCCGCAAAAATGGAGGGCAAGCCCGCGATATGCAAAATCGAGATCAAAAGCGGAAGAACCGGCATAAACATAGTATGGGGCTCGCCCAGCACCTGGTAGCCGGATTTAAAAAAATTGTCTGCAAGCTCAAGAATGATATACGCATCCGGATTCGGCTCCCGGGGAAGGAAATAAAAGCCAACGCGAAGCAGGAACGCAAAAAGAAAAATCAGAACGCACCCGACCTTTTTGTCCTTAAGCGCCTCCACTTGCACAATGATAGGGCGGCCGCGGGATTTAGTCAAAAATTCATCTCAACCAGAGACAGCCGCGGGCAAGGCAGCAATGCTCTGCCTCTCAGAACAAGGAAGCGTCAGAGGCCGGGCCGGGCTGCCGGAAAAAGGTTGAAGCCAACAGGCAGAAAATCATAAAAAATTGATTCGCAAGGGGCCTTTTTTGCGTCTTAACTAAAGGGGAAAACGACGGCAGGGGCGATGATAACGGCTGGCAAGAAGCGGCTGTTTTTCAAGTCGTTGCTCGCCTTGACAATTTTCGCTTATTGGAATAAGATTAAACTTGTCCGGTTCAATTTTATGGGCGAGGTCCGAAGATGGCTGAGAAAATTGGCGAACTGCTGGTTCGAGAAAATTTAATCACCCCGGCCCAGCTCCAGAAGGCGCTCGAAGAGCAGAAACGAGTAGGCGGAAGGCTCGGCGCAAACCTCTGCAAGCTCGGCTATATCAAAGAAGAGCAGCTGACCGAGTTCTTAAGCAAGCAGTATGGAGTCCCCGCGGTCAACTTGAAAGAGTTCGAGATCGACCCGGAAGTGCTCAAGCTTATCCCGGAAGAAGTCGTGCGCAAGCATATGGCCATCCCGGTGAACCGCGCGGGAAACACCCTGATCGTGGCCATGGTCGACCCCAGCAATATTTTCGCGCAGGACGATATCAAGTTCCTCACCGGGTACAATGTGGAAGTGGTGGTTGCGCCCGAGCAGTCGGTCAAGGAAACGATCGAAAAGCACTACCAGGGCCAGGAGAATATGGAAGAAGTCCTGGGCAACCTGGAGGATTTGGATGTCGAGCTGGCCGAGGAGTCGGAGGAGGTCAACCTGAGCGAGCTGGAGAAGGCGAGCGAAGAGGCGCCGGTCATAAAGCTGGTCAACCTCATCCTGACCGACGCCATCAAGAAGCTGGCCAGCGACATCCACATTGAGCCTTATGAAAAAGTCTTCCGGGTACGCTACCGGATTGACGGCATGCTCTACGAAGTCTTGAAGCCGCCGATGAAAATGAAAAACCCGATCGTGAGCCGGGTCAAAATTATGAGCGGGATGGACATAGCTGAACGCAGGCTTCCCCAGGACGGCCGCATCAAGATCAAGCACGGCAAGGGCCGGGAAATGGACTACCGGGTCTCGGTGGTTCCCACCCTGTTCGGCGAGAAGGTGGTTCTCAGGCTGCTCGATAAGTCAAACCTCCAGCTCGATATGACCAAGCTCGGGTTCAATGAGAAGCAGATTGGACTGTTCAAGGATGCCATCGGCCGGCCCTTCGGGATGGTGCTGGTCACCGGGCCGACCGGGAGCGGCAAAACAACCACGCTTTACTCGGCCTTGAGCGATCTGAATAAAATTGATGTCAACATCTGCACCGCGGAGGACCCGGTTGAGTACAACCTGATGGGAATCAACCAGGTTCAGATGCACGAGGAAATTGGCTTGAATTTCGCGGCCTCCCTGCGCGCGTTCTTGCGCCAGGACCCGGACATCATCCTGGTCGGAGAGATCAGAGACTTTGAGACCGCGGAAATCGCGGTCAAGGCCGCGCTCACCGGACACCTGGTTCTCTCAACCCTTCACACCAATGACGCGCCCAGCACCGTCAACCGTCTCTTGAACATGGGAGTTGAGCCGTTTTTGGTTGCAAGCTCGGTCAACCTCATTCTCGCGCAAAGACTGGTCCGAAAGGTCTGCCCGGAGTGCAAGGAGCCGATGGAAGTTCCGGCCAAGATGCTTGTGGATATGGGGATGGACCAGGAGCTTGCCAAGGACACCGTGGTTTACAAGGGCAAGGGTTGTTTCAACTGCTCGGAGACCGGGTACAAGGGAAGGCTTGCGGTTTACGAGGTTATGATGCTCTACGAGGAGCTCAAGGATTTGATCCTGAACGGCGCTTCCGCGGCTGATCTCAAAAAGGAAGGCATGCGCCTGGGGATGGAAACCATGCGCATGAGCGGCCTGACTAAAATCCGCGAGGGCATCACAACCCCGGATGAGGTTATGAGAGTGACCGCATCTGATCTTTAAATAAAAAGTTAGGAGAAAATAAATGGCCAATCTCCATCAGTTATTGAAAGTTATGATTGAAAAGGGCTCAACCGACCTCCATATCACCACCGGCACTCCGCCTCAACTCAGAATCGATGGAACCCTCATCCCGCTCAAAAGCCCTCCCCTGACCGCGCCCGAGACCAAGCAACTCTGCTACTCGATCCTGACCGACTCTCAGAAGCAAAAATTTGAAGAGAACAACGAGCTGGACTTGAGCTTCGGCGTCAAAGGCTTGAGCCGGTTTCGGTCCAACATCTTTATGCAGAGAGGCGCGGTGGCAGGCGCCTTCCGGGCCATTCCCTTCCGGATTATGAGCTTTGAAGAGCTCGGCATCCCGTCCGTGGTCCAGAACCTTTGCGTCAAGCCCAGAGGCCTGATCCTGGTCACCGGACCCACCGGCTCGGGCAAAAGCACCACGCTCGCGGCTATGATCGATAAGATAAACGCGGAAGACCACCTGCATATCATCACCATCGAGGACCCCATTGAATACCTGCACCAGCACAAAAACTGCATCATCAACCAGAGGGAGGTTGAAGCTGACACCAAGAGCTTCAAAGTCGCGCTTAAATACATCCTGCGCCAGGACCCGGATGTGGTGATGATCGGCGAAATGCGGGACCTGGAGACCATCGAAGCCGCGCTGGTCATAGCTGAAACCGGCCACCTGGTTTTCGCAACTTTGCATACCAACTCCGCGGTTGAAACAATGAACCGTATCATCGATGTCTTCCCTTCTTACCAGCAGCCCCAGGTGAGAGCCCAGCTCAGCTTCGTGCTCCAGGGCGTGCTCTGCCAGGCGCTGATCCCAAAGGCGAGCGGACACGGAAGAGTGCTGACCATGGAAATAATGGTTCCCAACGCGGCCATCCGCAACCTGATCCGGGAAGACAAGATTCACCAGATTTACTCTTCCATGCAGGTGGGACAGGAAGTGCACGGAATGCAGACCTTCAACCAGTCCCTGTCTGCTCTCTATTTGCGGAGACTGATCTCCTTTGATGACGCGATTGGATACAGCTCGGATCAAGAGGAGTTAAGAATGCTTATCGAACACGGAGGCAAGTCCGGGGGAGGGTCGAGGCCGCCTCAACAACAACCACCGCGGCCAAAGGTAGCGGTCTGATGAAAAGCGGAGGGTAAGAAATGCCAAAGTACGCCTGGGAAGGAAGAACTGCGGCCGGCAAGGCCATGAAAGGAACAATGGACGCTCCCAACATCGACGCGGTCATCACCCAGCTGAAAAGACAAAACATCACGCCCAGCATGGAAGCCATCAAAGAGAAAAAGGGCATGAGCATGGAATTCAGCTTCTCGATCGGCACCGGCGTGTCGGAAAAGGACCTGGTGGTGTTCACCAGGCAGTTCGCAACGATGATCGACGCCGGCTTGCCCCTGGTGCAGTGCCTGGACATCCTGGCCCGGGAGTCGCCCAACATCTCTTTCCGGAAAATTTTAAATTCGGTCAAGGAATCGGTTGAGGCCGGAACCACCCTGGCCGACGGCCTGAAAAAACATCCCAAGGTATTTGACGATCTTTACTGCAATATGGTTGCCGCGGGAGAAGCGGGCGGTATTCTGGACACCGTTCTCAACCGGCTCGCAACCACGATTGAAAAAGCAGTCGCGCTCAAACGCCAGATTAAGAGCGCAATGATCTACCCGATCATCACTCTGGTCGTGGCTGTGGTTGTGGTCGGGGTATTGATGGTCTTCGTCATTCCCCAGTTTTCCGCGCTTTTTAGTGATATGGGCGCGGAGCTTCCCGCCCTGACCAGGGTCGTGATGGGTATTAGTACCTGGATGGGGCCGAGGTTCGGATGGGTCTACATTCTGGGAGGCTTCGCCTTGGTTTTCGCTGCCTGGTGGGGTCTGGGGCAAAACCCAAAAACCGAAATGATGCTTCACAAGTTCTACCTTATGATCCCGGCCGTGGGCGATGTCATCCGCAAGAGCGCCGTGGCCAGCTTCACCAGAATCCTGGGAACCCTTATCGCCAGCGGCGTGCCCATTATGGACGGCCTTGACATCGTGGCTAAGATCGCGGGCAACCGGGTGGTCGAGGCTGAGCTCAAAAAAGTCAAGCAGGCGATCAGCGAAGGAAAAACCCTTTCCGAGCCGCTCAAGGCAAGCAAGGTCTTTCCGGCTATGGTCGTGCAGATGATCGGTGTGGGCGAGCAAACCGGCGCGCTCGATGCCATGCTTCAGAAAGTCGCGGACTTCTATGAAACCGAAGTCGACGATGCGGTGGAAACGCTCACTGGCCTGCTCGAACCCGCGGTCATGATCTTTCTGGCTGTGGTCGCGGGCGGAATCGTTATCTCAATGTATTTGCCCATCTTCTCTCTGGCCAACGTTGTCGCCGGCGGAGAATAACAGGCTGTGAATGGAGATTGAAGCCCGGAGGCAAGCGCCCAGTCTTGATCTTTTCGCGCGCCTCAAATGGAGCCTCCTGTTCCGGCTGACCATCGTTTCCATCATCCTGCTCTCCGCGCTTGGATTCCAGATCCGGGAAAGCCGCGCATTCTTCGTGCCCAACCTCATAGCATTCTACATCCTGGTGGCTCTGTCCTATTTCATAACCCTAATCTCGCTCCTGGCTATAACCAGAATCCGGAGGCCCGGGCTTTTCAGCTGGTTCCAGGTCGGATGGGAAGTGCTGTTCGCAAGCATCATGATTTATCTCACGGGAATATGGGACAGCCTGTTCTCGTTCCTCTATGTGCTCGCGATTATCATTGCCAGCATTCTGCTCTTCCGCACCGCCGCGTTCATCTCCGCAACCGCCTCCGGCCTGCTCTATGGACTTCAAATTTTCGGCGTCAACTACGGCTGGATTCCAGCTTTCTTCGGCACCGGCCCTGCTCTGAGCACCGTCAGCCTGGTCCGGAATTTCTTTTTGAACTTCGTCGCTTTTTACGCCTCTGCCCTGGTAGCGAGCTATATCACCGAACAGCTCCGCCGAACCGGAAAGGAGCTGAAAGAAGCCAGGATCGGGCTCGACCGCCTGGAAGCGCTGAACGAAGCCATCGTCCATTCCATAAACACCGGCCTGGTGACCATTGACCAAAAAGGAAAAATCGTGTTCCTCAACAAGGCCGCGGAAAAAATATTCAACCGGCCGGCGCTGGAAGTCATGGGCAAAACCCTCGGCCAAATTTTTCCCCAAGCCGTGTGCCAGAAGCTGGCAGGCAACAAAGGAACCCGGGTAAAGATTAACTACTTAAACCCGGCCGGCCAGGAACTGATCCTTGAATGCTTCTGGCAGGAACTCCAGCACCCGCAGGACCTGCCCTCGGGAGAACTTCTCGCGCTCGCGGACATCACGGATATCGACAAGATGGAAGAACGGCTGCGGGTGGCAGACCGGCTGGCCGCGGTCGGAACCCTGGCCGCGGGCATCGCTCACGAGGTTCGAAACCCCCTGGCCGCGATCAGCGGTTCCATCGAACTGCTCAAAAAAGAAATAGACCCGAAGAGCCCGGACGGGCAATTGATGGAGATCGTGCTCAACGAGGCCGAGCGGCTTAACAAGCTCATCACCGATTTCCTGCTCTACGCCCGGCCCGCAGCCAGAGGCCTCAAGCAAATAAAGATCGACCGGCTCTTCAAAGGCCTCAAACAAATTATCAGAGCCCGGGCCCGCAATGTGGAACTGGTCTTGGAAATGAAACCTGATATGATTATATATTCAGACCCGCGATTGATTGAGCAGATTTTCTGGAATCTGGTCAACAACGCCCTGGAGGCGATGCCCGGGGGAGGAAAACTGGTGATTAAAGGTCAGCCGGAAACCAGAGATTCAAGGCCCGGAATCGGGATGAGCTTCATCGATACCGGAGTCGGAATCCCCTTTGAAAACCTGGATAAAATTTTCGACCCCTTTTTCACCACCAAGGAAAACGGCACCGGCCTGGGACTGAGCACCATCTGGCGCATTGTTGAAGCTATGGGAGGACAGATCAGCGTGGAGAGCGCTCCCGGTCAGGGCGCTAACTTCCAAATCTGGCTGCCGGTGGAGCTCCCGGGTTCCAAAAAGGAGGCGGCGGGTGGCTGAGCGGATTCTGGTCGCTGACGACGAAAGCGGGATGCGCGAGTTCCTTAAAATCATGCTCGAAAAAATGAGCTATCAGGTGGACAGCGCGAATTCCGGCGAAGACGCGGTCAAAAAAATCGAGCAGGGAAGATACGATCTGGTCATCTGCGACTTGAAGATGCCGCGGGTGGACGGCCTTGAGGTTTTGCGCCGGAGCAAGGAGATAAATCCTGAGGCCCCGGTCATAATGATCACCGCTTTCGGCAGCGCGGAGAGCGCGGTGGAGGCGATGAAGCTGGGCGCGTATGACTATATCACCAAGCCGTTCAAGGTCGACGAGATGCAGTTCATCATCCAGAAGGCGCTGGAAAAGGCCCGCCTGGTGGAGGAGAACATCCAGCTCAAGAAGGAACTCAAAAGCAAGTACGGATTCCATCAGCTGGTGGGACTGAGCGAGCCGATGCGGAAAATCTACGAGCTCATCCGCCAGATCGCAGACGCCAGAAGCAATGTGCTGGTGTCCGGAGAAAGCGGCACCGGAAAAGAACTGGTGGCCAAGGCCATCCACTACAACAGCCCCAGGAGAAGCCGCGCGTTCGTGGTCGTCAATTGCGCGTCCATTCCTGAAACCCTGCTCGAAAGCGAAATGTTCGGACACACCCGGGGCGCCTTCACCGGAGCTTACCAGGCCAAGCGGGGAATGTTCGAGCTCGCAGACCAGGGAACCATATTCCTTGATGAAATCGCAGATATGCCCCTCTCGCTTCAGGCCAAACTTCTGCGCGCCATCGAAGACAAAAGCTTCCGCCGGGTGGGCGCGGAGCAGGAAATAAAAGTCGATGTCAGGGTTGTTGCCGCCACCAATCGCGACATCGAAAAAGAAGTTGCCGACGGCCGCTTCCGCGAGGACCTTTACTACCGGCTGAATGTTATCCGCATCCATCTGCCCGCGCTCAGGGCAAGGAAAGAGGACATCCCGATTTTAGCCCAGCATTTCCTGGAAAAATATACCCGGGAGCTGAATAAGCCGATCAAGAAAATTTCCGAAGAAGCCGAGCAGACTTTTTTCAGATACAACTGGCCGGGAAATGTGCGCGAGCTCGAAAATGTGATCGAGCGCGCGGTCAGCCTGGAGAAAACCGATGTCATCCTTTCCGAAAGCCTGCCGGAAAAAATTTGCCGGCCCCCGGAAGCGTTCAAGCCCATATCTGGATTCGAAATCCCGGACCAGGGCATCAACCTGGAAAAAACCCTGGAGGACATCGAGCGCGCAATAATAAAAGAGGCCCTCGCTCAAAGCCGGGGAATCAAAATCCGGGCCGCTCAATTGCTCGGGCTTTCCTCCCGGTCCTTCCGATACCGCATCGACAAGCTCGGCCTGGACGCGGGCGAGGACGACTCCGAAAAACCAAAAGAAAAATAATCATTCAAAGGAGGAGCGCTTGTTGGAGCAAAGGCTTATCTGGTGTGATGGAGTTTTTATCCCTTTCCCAAAAGCCAATGTTCATATCTTGTCCCATTCCTTTGCCCGGGGCTCCGCCATCTTCGAAGTGATGAGCGCATACCAGACCCAAATGGGCGTGGGCATCTTCCGCCTCAAAGACCACCTCGAGCGCCTCAAGCACAGCGCCCAAGAAATGATGATGAGCGTCCCCTATTCCGAAACCGAGCTGGCCAAAGCCGCGCTCAAAACCGTGCGCAAAAATAAGGTCAAGACCGGACTGGTCAAACTGGTCGCATACTACCCCGGGATCGGAATGGAAGTCATCCCGAATGACACCCGGGTCAGCGTCGCGATAACCGCGCTCGCTTTTGACCGCGATATCACGATTAGCAAGTTCGGCGAGGACCGCTTCGCAACCGCGGGCATAAGCATTTGGAGAAAAATCGACCCCTCCACCTTGCCGGTGCACGTCAAGGCCTCGGGGAACTACCTGAACCCGATGCTCGCCAAAATGGAGGTTAGAAAGCGCGGGTTCAAAACGCCGATTCTGCTCGATACCAAAGGATATGTCGCGGAAGGCGCAACCGAAAGCATCTTCATCGTCAAAAACAACAGGCTCTTCACTCCCAGGCTGGACAGCATTCTCCCCAGCATTACCAGAATGAGCGTCATCGCAATCGCAAAAGACCTCAAAATCCCGGTCCAGGAAAAAATGATCCGGCCTCAAGAGCTGCTCAACTGCGATGAGGCCTTCTTCAGCTCTACCACCTGCAAGGTCTGGCCCATCTCCAAAATCCAGGACCACAAACTCCCCGCGCCTGGGCCGATCAGCGAAAAACTAAAAGACTACTTCGACCAAATCCTCGCCGGCAAAATCAAAAAATACCGCAACTGGTTTAGCTTGACCTGAAAAAACTTCCCCGTCTAACTATACACATCAAACATGGCTCTGCCCCCGAATCCTTACCAATTTTTGGGAGAGAGCTTTTGAGGGAGTGAGACGAAGAACTAAAATCATGGGAGTGTTCTAAAACCGGCAAGGTCTTGAACGAATCCTCTTCTCCGTCTTTTACTACTACAACCAAAACCAAGCCCCAATATCTCTTCTGGCATAAAATGGTTGACAGCATCTATTTAGCCGCGCACTTGACAAAGGAGACGGCTTAATGCTAAATTTAAACCCAAAAAAAGAAAGTGCGTCACATTTTTCATTTTTGTTTCAGGTACTATAAAATTTCTTAACCTTTGAAAGGCAAAAAGGGGGGGAGATGCCAGATCAAAAATTGCATGAAGAGAAAACCAAAATAATTACAGTGGTTACGACTGATATAAGAAATTTTACCTATCATTCGCGTCCTTATGAGGGCGAAGAAAAAGAAGAATTCCTCCAAAGATTTGCTGTCCTTTGTGATATTGTAAGGGATTTCCATAACTTAACAAATGACTGCGCGAGAAGATATGATACCAAGAAAGAGGCTATTGTTTTGACTACAGGAGACGGTCTTATTATAGGCTTCCAAGACCTTAAACATGCGGCAACCGCATTTAAAACTATTCGTGACCTTCAACACGAGTATGTTTCTTTTTTCAAAAAGTCAAATAAACAAATCGCTGAAAAGAGGCAGTCAACAGCGTTAGGATATGGTATTGGAATTCATACCGGGCATGTAATGATTAGACATTATGATTCATATCATATTCCTGGGAAAGTAGATACCATAATCCTCGGCGATGCCCTAAATATTTCAACCAGGCTGGAAAAATTGACGAAAGAACATTCCGGTTGCGGGGTGATGATTTCACAAGATGCTTATCAGGCCATTTGTCAACAACTTGGAAAAGAATCCATTCAAGATTGTTTTGATTATCAAATTCATCAGATAACAGGTTATTATCCTCTACGGGTATATGGTTTGCCGATGCCTCCGTGTATTTAAATTCTTCCCGGGGATTCCCCCATCATCCCGCTACTTTTTTTTCCGCACCCGCAACCGCTTTGTTGCTGGAACAGCCGCGGGTCGTCGGTAAGAATTCCGTCAACCTTAACCTTGTCCTCAAAACGCTCGATTGACTTGGCATTGTTCACGGTCCAGACCATAACCTTGAATCCGTCTTTCTTCGCCTTCTTGACATAACGCGGCCGAGCGAACGGATGGTAGAGCGCTATTGAATCCAGCTTGTATTTTCTCGCATACCTGAGCGCGGAGCGGGGCCAGGAAGGATAGATGGCGCTGACCAGCTCGGAGTTGAATTTTTCAACCGCGTTCGCCACCCTGGGATAACTGGTTTCAAAGATTGCGCGGTCAACCAAGCCGTATCTGTCCACCGCCGCGAAAATCTCAGGCACGCATTTAGGGTCTTTCAGCTTGATGTCCAGGATGATTCCGGCGCGGGTCGGCTTCAACGCGGCTAAAACCTCCTCCAGGGTCGGCGGCGTGTATCCGCTTCTGGTTTTCAGCTTTTTGAATTCCGCGATGGTCATCTCCGAGACCTTGCCCTTGCCGTCGGTGGTTCGGTCAACCGTGGGGTCGTGCATCAGCACATAAACATCGTCTTTGGTTCGCCGGACATCGAACTCAACATAATCCACGCCCGTCTCGATTGCCTTCATAATCGATTCTATGGTGTTCTCATCAGCCAGCGCTCGCGCGCCCCGGTGGCCGATGCGAAGAGTCTGTCCCTCCTTCCATATTTCAGCCTTGGCTCCAAAACCCGCGGCAAGAAAAACCACGGCCGCAATCATAAGCAAAAACTTCACCTTCATTCGTCATCCCCTGCACTTTTTTTATTTACTTTTGGGCGGGAGCTTGTTCCCGGCAGAGCTTATCAAGGTCAATCTTGTAGATCCGAATCTGCTGCATCGCCTGCTCGGGCTCGCGTTTAAGCCCAAGCCGCGCGACTTCCTTAAAGCCCGGGGTCTTGGCCGGATCAGGGCCTATCTTCGGCGCGAAGCTCACATAATAATCCAGCTTTTTCAGGCAGACATATTTCAAGACCTTTTGCCAGCGCGGCTCGCTCAGGTGCACGGTGCCCTCCAGGTATGGAAACAGGTCCGGGTTTATGAGCGCGCCGATGTCCAGCACATACCTTTCGCTCTCCCCGCCCACAACCCCGAGTCCGGTGTAGCCGACGAGAACTCTTGCGTCCGCACGCGTCTTCTGTTTGAGCCAGTTCGCGGCCTGAAGCCTCAAGCCCTGGTTTGATGCGACCTCGCTCTTATAGATGCTCTCGCCCTGCCGATACTGGCCCTTGACGATGGGAATCGAGTAGATGAGGAAAGCTATGAATCCCGCGAGATAAACAAGCCCGAAAAAACAGCCGGCCTTTTTGGCCCTGGTTTTCAGCTCCGCGTAAATTTTGCTCATACCCAGAAGCCCGAGCAAAATCATAATCAGCCAGACCGACGCGATGTATCTCTGGTAATATCCGCCGAAATGAGGCGTCACCGGAAACTTGAAGCCATAGGCAAACGGCAAAAACATCCAGCCCGCAACCAGCGCGTAAGCGGCATTGCCCTCTTTTCGCCAAAATTCGATCGCGGCGTAAACAACGCCGAGCAGCGCAGAAACCAGAAGCACCCAGCCCACGATCTTCCATGGGCTGATCAAAAGGTCCCAGCCCGAAAGCATAAACCCCAGGCCGTCCTCAAACTTCCGATTTAAGCCGCGCGCGAGCAGACCCGGGTCAGAGCTGTAAAGTTTCGCCAGGTAAGTGTAAGGCAGAAACTGGTGGAAATGATGATTAAGCCACCAGAGATAGGGCGCGGCCGGGATCGCAAAGCCGAATCCAAAAACGCCGAGCCTGAAAAAAGTTAAGCGCCCGCCCTTGAAAATCCTGAAAAACAAAAGCGTAAAAATCGCAATCGCGAAATAAAGACCCTCGGGCCTGGCCAGAAAAATAAGCCCGGCCAGAAAGCCCATCCGAAAAATGCCTCTTATCGTTTTGTCGTGATATTTCTGAAACCAGTAGATGTTGAGCAAAACCAGAAAACTGAAAAGCCCGCTCTCCATCCCGCTGACCGCGTTCATAAAGGTCACGCCCGAAAACCAGGCCAGAACCCAGGCCGCAAAAACCATCAGCCAGCTCTTGGTGTAATCCTTGACCAGCATAAACACCATATACAGGCTCGCGGCGGTGAAAAAGATCCCGGTTGACTGCGCAATCTGAAAATAGCTCTCCTCGCCGAAAACCTTGACCAGCAGCGAAAGCAGAACAGCCCATAGAAAACTCGAGCAGCCCAGGCTCCGCTCCCCGGGGTTGAAGGAAAAGCCGAACCCGGACGCCAGGTTCAGCGCATAGCGCTTGAAAATGTAGGCGTCATCAAGCGGAAGACCGACCGCGAGATGCTGGATGTGCGATGCAATCCACCATCCGCCGAACGCCAGAAGCAGACACATCGGCGCCTGGATAAAAAACCGACGGCACATAACTAAAGTATAAGAGAGCGGAAGTTAGATGTAAAGTTCCGGGCCGGGCGTCATTATCTTGTTAGCTCAATCAAAACATTCCGAAAGACCTGAAAACTCTTCGATCTATTCCGCGCGGGGTCCATCTGTTCTGAAATTCTCCGTGCGGTTTCTATCTTAGGCATCCCAGCTCTATAGTGTCCAGCGTTCTGCAAAACCCGTTGCAATGCCTCCCAGGTGCCTCCCTTGATTGCATCCGGATCTCGAAATTTCGCCTTTTGTCCCAGCGTGTCAGGTACGCCAGGGTAGACTGCGCAAATCGCATCGACATCTCCGAAAAACCAGGCTTCCAGTTCTTCAATAGCCAGACGGTTCACTACCTGAAAATCTTTCGCCCCATGAGTGCTTGATTTTGTAACAAAACCTTTCGAATCCGCTATTCGCTCAAGTTCATCCTTCAAGACCTTGCAGTCATCATCATCCCTGTCCATCAAAACCACAAGTCGCCAGTCTGAAGGAATCCATTGGCGGTAACCAGCAAGCCGATCAGGCAATTTATTTTTCAAATCCTCTTTACCTTGATAAGAACGAATGTTAAAACTGATCCCTGCCTTCAAAATTTTGGGCAACAGATTATTAAGCGCGGCAGCAGCAGATGGCTCTTCAACTAGAAACTCGATATGCATTCCCGATTATCCTCATAATAGAAAATTCATGGAATCTGTGCCACCAGAATTACTATCGACCAACGGCATCTTCGTGCTCTAAATAACCTTCCATCCAGAGGCTTCCTAGCTGCGCTCCTGAATTGATGAATTCTTTTATACCCTTCATATCCATGGCGCGATAAGCCTTCGTATATCCCTTTTTATCTCGGAGCAATACCCAGAGCTCCTCCGGCCGCAACCCATCGACAAAAAAAGGCGAATGCGTGGTTACCATCAATTGCGTTCGCTCGGATGCGACCCGGCATTCTTCCGCCAATTCTGGAAGCAGGCGAGGATAGAGATTGTTCTCAGGCTCCTCAATGCCGACAAATTGCGGCGGGTCTGGATCATATAAAACTGTCAGATAAGCAAGCATTTTTAAGGTTCCGTCAGAGGCCCATTTGGCCAGGATGGGCCTAGAAAAGGGAGCATCTTTAATCTCAAGCAACAGACGACCGTCAGTTAACATCTCATAGTCCACTCTCTCAAGCCTTGGCACTCTTTCCCTAAGGGTCTTAATGATCTGATCCAGCCTCTCCCTATGCTGTTCCTTGAGATACTGTATTACATTGGGCAGATTGTCCCCGCTTTCAGAAAGATGCTCCTGTGCCCCTGCCTCAGGCTTACCTCTGGTATTATCAGCGGTCAGATAAGACAGATGCCACCCCGTTATAAATCGGCGCAACGCACTGACGCGTGGATGCTTGGCCAATTGACCCAGGGTATTGACGGCTAGCATTTCCGCGGAATCCAACTCCTCTCGAACGCGCCCTTCTTTTTCATCTTCATCTGGCATATCTCCTTTAATTACCCATCCGTTTCCGTTATCAAAATTTAGGAATTTAAACGGTTGTCCGTAACCTTGGAAACCCCTTTTCCAGCTAAGCCACTCTTGGGCGATATAGGGGCCTTTTTCATTCTCATCAATGGCCAAGTGATAAGTAATTAGTGGTGATCTCGCTCTCTCACGGTATTTCAACTCTATCTTTATGGGTCCTTTGCTGTCTCGAGTCAGCAGTTCTTTGAACCGACCTCTTTTTTCCCACGCTTTCCTCAAACCCACCGAAAAGCATTCTGCCAAAAAAGCGAAAACATCGAAAACCGTAGATTTTCCGCTGCCATTGGCGCCAAGCAGTACAGTCAGAGGCGTGATCTTTTTTAGTTCAAAATCATATAATGCGCGATAATTTTTTACTTTGAGGCTTTCGATTCGCGGCACAGATTTATCTGATTGACCCCTGTGGTTCATATAACTATTCCTCCCCGGCTTTTCCCACTCCACTAAATATTATAAATTTATCAATGGATATGTAAAGCCAGTGCCAGGTAAAACTGGCTACGAAAGTTATTCTGATAAAGAATGCTTTTTATTTGCCTGCTGAAAAAGGTTGTGGTAGAATTTTGTCTCAAGCGCGAGCAAGGAGGGTTGAGATGGGAAAAGCGGTCGGAATCGACCTCGGAACCAGCACCAGCGGCGTTGCCGCGGTCATTGACGGGAAACCCACACCCATTCCGGGACCGGACGGAAGGCTGATCCAGGCCTCGGTGGTGAGCTTCCTGCCCGACGGCAGCCGGGTGGTGGGAAACGCGGCAAAAAAAATGATGATTGAGAACGCGGAAAACACCGTTTACTCGGCCAAGAGACTCATCGGCCGCAAATTTTTCTCCGCAGAAGTCAAAAAAGCGCAGGCGGTGTCCTCATTCAAGATCGTGGAAGGACCCAACCAGAGCGTGCGCATCCGGATTATGGAGCGCGACTATTCGGTGCCGGAAATCAGCGCCATGGTTTTGATGGAGATGAAAAAAATCGCGGAGGCCTACCTGGGCGAAGAAGTTGACAAGGCCGTGATCACGGTTCCCGCGTTCTTCAACGACGGCCAGAGACAGGCGACCAAGGACGCAGGCGTGATCGCGGGACTCAATGTCCTGCGGATCATAAACGAGCCTACCGCGGCCGCGCTCGCTTACGGCTTTGGCAAAAACCTTTCCCAGAAAATATCGATTTACGACTTCGGCGGAGGAACCTTTGATATCTCCATCCTGGAAATAGGCCAGGATGTGTTCGAGGTGATCAGCACCGCGGGAGACACCTACCTGGGCGGAGACGATTTTGACGACCGCCTGATCGATTATTTTGCGGAGCGCTTTATGCGCGAGCACGAGGTCGATATTCGCGGCAACCGCAAGGCCCTGCAGAAACTCAAGAATGCGGCCGAGCAGGCAAAGATCGAGCTCAGCACCAAGCTCGAAGTCAATCTTTCCATCCCCGATATTATGCAGACAGACTCAGGCCCGCTCAGTCTGGAATACACCCTGAACCGCAACTACTTCGGACAGATGATCCTGGACCTCATCCAGAGAACCTTCAAAGTCTGCGACGAGGCGCTCCAGAACGGACACCTCACCTCAGGAGACATCAACGCGCTCATCCTCGTCGGCGGCCCCACCAAAAGCCCCATCATCCAGGACGCGGTCAAGAACTACTTCTTCAAAGACCCCCAGGCAAACATCGACCCGGAACTGGTCGTCGCCATCGGCGCCGCCATCCAGGCCTCAACTTTGACCGAGCACAAGCCGGGAGCGCTCCTCCTCGATGTCACCCCCATGAGCCTGGGAATCGCAACCGCAGGCGGCTTGATGGATACGCTCCTCGAAAGAAACACCCCCATTCCCACCGAGTCCAGCAGAATCTTCACCACCACTCACGATAACCAGACCGCTGTGCGCATAAAAATTTACCAGGGCGAGGACAAGTTCTACGAGAAGAACGAGCTTTTGGGCGAGTTCCGGCTGGCGGAGATTCCTCCCGCGCCCAAGGGCGAGCCCAAGGTTGAGGTCACATTTGAAATTGACGCCAACGGCATCGTCAATGTCACGGCCAAGGACAAAGACACGGGCAAGGCCCAGTCGGTCCAGTTGACCGTGTCCGGCGGATTGAGCAAGGAAGAAATCGCCAGGCTCAAAAAAGAACACGCGTCAGGCGAGGAGGTCGCAGCCTTTAGACCCGGAGCCTCGCTTCCCGAATAACTGGTTTGGAGAGGAGTTCCTGGTATGTTGGACGAGAAGTTCAAAAAAGAAATCAATTCCGTTTCCAAAGTGGTGGACGACCTGGACTATTATCAAATCCTTAAAGTTGACCAGATGGCCTTTGATGAGGACATCAAGAAGGCCTACTTTGAGGAATCCCGGATTTATCATCCGGACAAGTTCTTCAACGAGCCGGCTGAAATCCAGGACAAGGTCAACAAAATCTTCAAAAGAGTCTGCGAGGCCTACAAGGTGCTTTCCGACCAGGATAAGCGAGCGCTCTACACCAAGCTCATCTCAGGCCCGGACCGGAAAAAATACCTGCGATTTGACCTCAGACTGCTCAAAACCGAGACCGAGAAAAAAGAGGACGAGGGAACCAGCCCCATGGCCAAAAAATACTATAAAATGGCCAAAACCGCGTTCCAGAACAAAGACTATAAAGCCGCCAAGATAAACCTCCAGCTCGCAGTCAGGGTCGAGCCTAATAACCAGACCTTCCAGGATAAACTCAAAGAAGTCATAGACATCCTGGAAGCTAAAAGAGCTTATAAAACACCTAGTTAGGTGGCAGGGCCACCTTGAACTGAGCTTCCTCAAGGCCTCACTTGACCACAGGCATCAAGCCCCTCACTAAAATTCCCTCCCCCTTGACCACAGCGCATCAAACCCCTCTCAAAGTGCCTCCCCCTTGACGGGGGAGGATTAAGGTGGGGGTGACTGGCATAGCCAGATTAACAGGTAAAGCTAAAGCCGGCATCAATCCACTGCCAAGTAAATAAATTTGGTCAAGGGCCTTGCCCTTGCCCCTCTCCCTACCCTCTCCCGTGTGCAGTGCCATGACATAGTTTACACAATGTGCCAAGACATAGTTTACACTTTAAGGCATCCAAAAACCAGGGAGGGGGGTGGGAAGGATG
>Ga0315280_10000717_pt1 | contig 60616 bp, 49 predicted proteins | sample YL17G06_40_MG_FD_203697 | JGI IMG/M metagenome (GOLD analysis project Ga0315280, IMG submission 203697) | Sediment microbial communities from Yellowstone Lake, YNP, Wyoming, USA - YL17G06_40 | ecosystem: Environmental > Aquatic > Freshwater > Lake > Sediment | place: USA: Wyoming | collected... | reverse complement strand
CACGGGAACAAATCCATGGCGAGCAAGGATGTCGCAGACTTGTTCCCCCGAGAGTACGCGCAGCTTACTCAACGGCAATCTCCAGGCGGGTTACGTACACTTCCTCGTGTAACCGCTGTTGGATTTCCTCAGGCGAGGCGGTTTCGAAGAACAATTCGAGCGCTTCCCGAAGATTCTCGCGAGCCTCTTTGATTGTATTTCCCTGGCTGGCAATGTCGAGCTCTGGACAGAGGGACACATAGCCATCCCCTTCGCGTTCGATAATCGCCGTGAGTTGTTTCAGCATAACGTGTACTCCAGCTTCTTTGATGAAGGTCATGATAGCGCAGCGCACACGGAAAGTCAACAGCGTTCCAGATGTGATGGCCCGCCCTCAGATTCTGGTGTATGATACGCTTCTGTATGCGCGAAAAGCAAACGCACCAAGAGGTACGACAATGCATTTGAAAAGCGTGCGGCTTCACCGGGATCGATACCCGACACGGGAGCACTATCCGTTCAAGTTGGACATCTTTCGCAAGACGGAGGGAATTGATTTCCGCACGCCGGTGACGCTGTTTGTCGGCGAGAACGGTACGGGCAAATCGACTTTGCTGGAGGCGATTGCCCGTACGTGCGGCATCTTCATTTGGCAGGAGGGCGGCCGGACCCGCTACGAGGTGAACCCCTACGAGGACAAGCTCTGCCACTATATCTCCGTCGAATGGGCCGATGGCTGTGTGCCGGGCTCGTTCTTCGGCTCCTCCGTCTTTCAGGATTTCGCCCGTATCCTCGACGAGTGGGCGGCGACCGACCCCGGCCAGCTCGACTACTTCGGCGGCAAATCCCTCCTGACCCAGTCCCACGGCCAGTCGATCATGTCCTTCTTCAAGGCCCGCTATGCGATCAAGGGCCTGTACCTGCTCGACGAGCCCGAGACGGCCCTATCCCCCAAAACTCAACTCGCTCTGCTCGACCTGCTGGAAAGAATGAGCGCCGCCGGCCACGCCCAGTTCCTCGTCGCCACACACTCGCCGATTCTCCTGTCCTGCCCCAATGCCACGATCTACAGCTTCGACCGCGCCCCCATCGCCCCCATGCCATACGAAGACACCGATCATTACAAAACGTACAAGGCGTTTATGGACCGTCAGCCCTTTTGAGCTTTTTGACATCGATCAGATCCTGGTCCCTGCCGCTGGCTTCCTTTGTCTTTATCAGGTCGGCTTTCGCGATGAATGGGATGACCAGCCCCTCCACTTGAGCCTCTTCCCGGTTTACCCAGGCGGTTTCGAAAGTCACGCCGGGCAGGGACATCATGATGTCCAGCCGGAAGGGCGGATTCCCCATTTGGTAGAAATACCCCTCCTGCATGAAATCGGCCGGCGTGAGGTCCTTGAGAGGTGCCCCGAACTCCCTCAGCGCCGCAAAGACCGCGTCGGCGTTCTTTGGATCGGTGGCGATCCACAAGTCCAAGTCCTTCGTAAAACGCGGCTCGGTGTACTTCATGACGGCATAGCCACCGACCACCAGATAGCGGACCTTACACTTTGCCAAAATGCTCAACAGTTCTTTGAAGTCTGGGCTCGTCAGCATGTCCGTACCTGATGATCAAATAGTCCCGTATCATGTCGAGCGCCGCCTCGAAAATGGCCTGATCCCCTTGCGCTTGCCAGAATTCGATGTCGAAGCGGTCTGTCTCATCGCCCATCCGTCGGTACGATTCCCTGATTTCTCTCATGGCTGCATGTCCTTTACTGCTATCAAGGACAATAGCCCGCCACAGGCAGGGAGTCAACGATGATTCCGCCGATCGCGGTCTCAGTCATCTCTCTCTGTGCCCGGTGTCCGTCAATGCTGCTTCTTGCGGAGATACCTCTGCCTGCAAAGCCCTGATTGTCTCGTCAATGGCATTCAGTAAGAAGGGTGGTGCGTTCTTGTCCGTGAACTCTGTTCGCAGATGTTTAAGAATTGGCACCGAAGCGTAAGCATACTCCTTGAAATGCTGCAACTCATATACTGCTGCAACCTGCTGCGTCATGGGCAGACTACCGTTGGTTCCTTCGCCCTTTGCCGCGATACGACGCATCAAATCGTGAAAGAGTTCAAACCGCTTGGTGCGTTCCTCGCGATTGCGTTGGTCGATGTACTTGATGAAGCCCACCACGAAGGAGATGCCTGCACCGGCGACAGTGATTATCGATATGTACTGAAGGATTTTGTCACCCATAGTATCTCCCAAGTTCTATTCGCACGGCCTCCACACACGGCAAAGATCATAGCATGACACAAGCACAAGGTCAAGGTGGGTAGAGAGTCACTGGGGACGAGGGCGTCCTGGCGTGGCGAGACGAAAGGCATTGGGGCTCTGCGCGAGTTGGTTCATTGCGTGCCGTCTTTATCGGTAGTAATATCTGCCCAATGAGGTTTCTGTTCTGCGGAGGAGGTCGCCGAAAGGACAGAAAGACGGTTTTGCCGAAAGAAACGAAAAAAGGCGAAAGAAAAGAGCAGATGATCTTCGGCCCTGTGGTCTTCTTTTTTCGGATTCTTTCGTTTCTTTCCGCTATGAGTTCTGAGTTGCGGAGGTTAGGACCATGAAAGACCGCGTGTTCGAATTGACTGACATTGTTCGAGAGACGGGCTATGCCATCCACTGCTATCATGGGCCTGGGCACTTGGAGAAGGTGTACGAGAACGCTCTTGTCCATCGGCTGACGAAACAGGGCTTGAGCGTTGAGCAGCAGAAGCCACTGACGGTTCATGACGAAGACGGTACCGTCATTGGCGAATACGTCGCTGACATTGTTGTGGAGGGACAACTCACCCTTGAGGTCAAGGCGGCTAAAGCCATTGTCGATGATCACGTCGCTCAGACACTCGGTTACCTGCGTTCGGCGCGTGTCGAACATGGGGCCATCGTCAACTTCGGTGCCCCTAAGTTCCAAGTCCGTGAGCTGGCCATGTCCGAGGCGCTGCACCAACCAGAACGCAACGGTTTGCCTCCGCTTCTTGCTCTTCTTTTTTCGCTTTTTTTCGTTTTTTTCGGCTACTCATCAGTCTGTTTTGCGGCGGAGGTTCTGTATAACGGCATTGTCCTGCCGGAGGCGTGGCCGCCGAAGGTCGAATGGGAGGACATCAAGGCGCGAAAGCCTGTCACAGAGCCGACGTATCTGGTTCAGCCGCCGGCGGTGATTCCGATCGATGTCGGGCGGCAGCTCTTGGTGGATGATTTTCTCGTCGAGCAGACGACGCTCAAACGCACCTATCATCTGGCCAAGTACCACCCGGCCAACCCGGTCTTCACAGGCGGGATGCCGTTCAGCGGCGGGGTGTTCTGGGACCCGCAGGATCAACTCGTCAAGATGTGGTACCACCACGGCGGCGGCACCGGGTACACGACCTCAAAGGATGGGATTCATTGGGAGCCCGGACGTCTGGTGCTGGAGGGCAACACCGATTCGCAGTGTGTCTGGCTCGATCTGGAGGAGAAAGACCCGGCCAAACGCTGCAAGATGACGCGCTCGGTGGTCGCGGACAATCGCTGCCGGGGCTGGATCTATTTCTCCGCGAATGGGATCGACTGGCGGCAGGTGGGGTACACCGGTGATTGGGGCGACCGCAGCACGTTCTTCTGGAACCCGTTCCGCAAGCTGTGGGTGATGAGTTGCCGGCATGGCTGGGGCCAGCCCCGTGCTCGTCGCTATTGGGAGGTGCGGGACATGGAGCAAGGGCCGTACTGGCGCACGCCGGGCCAGCCGGATTATGCACCGTTCTGGATTGGCTCCGACACCCTCGATCCGGCGCGGCCCGACTACAAAATCGACCCGCAGCTTTATAACCTCGATGCCGTGGGCTACGAGAGCCTGATACTTGGTCTGTTCACCATCTGGCGCGGCCAGCCCGGGCCGCGTGAGAAGCCGAACGAAATCTGTGTCGGATTCAGTCGCGACGGTTTTCACTGGACCCGGCCGGACCGGCGGGCGTTCTGTCCCGTCTCCGAGACGCCCGGCGCGTGGAACTATGCCAATGTGCAGTCGGCGGCGGGGGGCTGCCTGGTCATGGGCGACCAGCTTTGCTTCTACGTCAGTGCGCGCGGCAACGGCCGCGTAGCCGGATTGGCCACCTTGCGGCGGGACGGTTTCGCCTCCATGGATGCCGATGCGTCAGGCGGCACGCTGACCACCCGGCTCGTGACCTTCCAAGGCAAGCACCCGTTCGTGAACATCGATGCGCCACAAGGCGAGCTTCGCGTCGAGATTCTGGATGAGAAGGGCGATCCCATTCCGCCTTTCACACGGGACAACTGCGTGCCTGTACGGGGCGACAGCACATGTTCGCCGGTGTACTGGTCCGGCGTGAAGGATCTCTCCGCCGTCATGGGCCAGAGAGTCCGCCTACGATTCCATCTAACCGGCGGCAGCCTCTACGCGTTCTGGATCAGCCCCGATGATTCCGGCGCCAGTCACGGCTATGTAGCGGCAGGTGGTCCCGGTTTCACGAGCAACATGGATATCGCAGGGAATGCAGCCGCCTACCATCCGCCTGTGATCCAAGCTTCGCGAGAGATCGACCTCTGTGGGACATGGCAATTCGAGACTGATCCGGAGGACATGGGCGTTCGGGAGAAATGGTTTGAGGGTAGCCGGCCATTCAGGCGACAGATCGAGGTGCCTGGGGCGTGGAACACGCAGGGGGTCGAATTCGAGACGAAGGAGCAGTTGCAGCGGTACTTGGCCAAGCCGGTCGAGGAGAAGCTGCGCGGCCCCGGCACCGAAGCGGACCGGCTCTTTCACGTCTATCCCGGCCCCGGCTGGTACAGACGAATGGTTCACATTCCCGAGTCGTGGCAGGGCAAGACCCTCTGGCTCAAGTTCGGCGGGGTGCATCGCAACGCCGAGGTGTGGATCGACGGCAAGCCTGTCGGCTCGCACCTCGGCTACGTGGTCCCGTTCGAGTACGATGTGACGAGGTTTGTCACGCCGGGGCAGGACGCGACCATCTGCCTGCGAATCGATGCACGCCGCAACCGCGACGTCGATCCGCTCATGGGCTGCATGGATACCCTCGATTTTCTCTACCTGACGTGGGGTGGCGTCCATCGCAAAGTCTCGCTGGAGGCCACGGAGCATGTCTGGATCGATGATGTGCTCATTGTGCCGCACGTTGCCCAAGAGGAGGCGGAGATTCGCGTCACGCCAGGGCACACTCGCGACGGGGCACGGCGGCCGTTGCGCGTCCGTGTGGAGGTATTCGATCGGCAGGAGCGGTCTGTAGCTGTAGGGGAGAGGCCGCTGTCCGTAGACTCGCCGGCTGCCGTGACGTTGAAGCTTGCCGGCGCCAAGCTGTGGTCACCGTTGTCGCCATATCTCTATACCGCTCGCGTGACGCTCTCTGCCGGCGAGGATCGACTCGATGAGAAACGCGTCCGGTTCGGCATGCGCGAGTTCAAGGTCGAAGGAGGCAAGTTCCTGCTCAACGGCCGGCCGATCTTCCTGCGGGGCTATGGTGATGACTGCATCTACCCGAATACGATTGCTCCGCCGGCCGACCCCCAGGAGTATCGACGGCGATTTCAAGTGGTGAAGGACTTCGGCTTCAACTATGTCCGGCACCACAGTTGGATGCCGGTCCAGGAGTACCTCGACGTTGCCGACGAGATGGGGATCATGCTCCAGCCGGAGTTTCCCATTGCCTACCGTTGGGACCTCGCCACCAAGCCTGAGACCAAGGCTCTCTATCTGAAGCTTTGGCAGGAGGTGATCCGACGCAATCGCAACCACCCATCGATTGTCACCTGGTGCATGGGTAACGAGATCTACGACAGTTTCGAGCAGGCACCCGATATGTACAGGTTAGCCAAAGAGCTTGATCCGACCCGGCCCGTGATCGATGCCGACGGTGTCTCGCGCAAACCTCGTCCGACCCTCGACTTCGGGGTGTGGCAATTCAATGAGTCCTCGTCGTGCGGGCACAAGGACGCCAAGTACCGGTTCAATCCGACGCCACAGCCCGTGGTCGCCCACGAAATGGGCTACTTCGTCACGTTGCCCGATCTGGGGCAGATCGATCTGTTCCACGAGGGTCTGAGACCCTACTGGTTGCATGACGCGAGAGATAGCGCCAGGAAAGCAGGCGTCGAGGATGTTTATCCCCAGTGGGTTGACCGTTCGAATCGGCTGCAGGCCGCATGCCTGAAGACGAATATCGAGGCGGCCCGGCGGTCGAATCTTCAGGGTTACCACGTCTGGCTGTTCCAGGATTACCCCTGGTGCGCCGAGGGCGTGGTGGACATGTTCTATCGACCGAAGGCTGTCACGAGTGAGGAGTTCCGTGAGTTCAACGCGCCGACGGTCCTTTTGCTCGGTCAGGACCGGCGCAATTACCGATTCGGCGAGACCGCCGAGTTTCCGCTCCACGTGTCGCGCTACGAGCAGGAGCCCACGCAAGACGCGGTTCTGCGCTGGGAATTGGTGGCCCAGGATGAACGCCTGGCGAGTGGATCGCACGAGGGGCTGGCGGTCCCGTGTGGCGAGGTTAGGCTACTGACGACGATCTCATTCGAGGTCCCACGGCGACCGCATGCCGAACAGCTTCGTCTCATCGTTTGGCTCGAAGATAAGCTCGGCACGGCGACGAACGAGTGGAAGCTCTGGTGCTTTCCGGCCGAGCGGCTTGTGTCGGACAAGTTCAAGATCGCCGGTTCCGAGTGGCTCAATCGCCAGTACCCGGGATCAGCCTCCTCGCAGGCGGAGTTGTTGGTCACCGACCGCTGGGAACCGATGGTGTTGGACCGCTTGGTGGCCGGGGGGCGGGTGTTGCTCCTCAATCCGGAACGACTATTCCCCACGGCCACGACGCGCTACCGGCCGTCGGGTTGGGACCCCAGCGACCCCGCCGGCCATGTGGGGACGATCTTCGATCCCCATCATCCGGCGCTGAGGTCCATGCCCTCAGACGGCTGGTGCGATTTGCAGTTCTACGACCTGGTCCAGGGCGGCAAGGCGATTCTCTTAGACCAGACCCGTGTGACGGGCGAGCCCATCGTTCGCATGATCGACACCCCTCAGCGCTTGACGCGCAAGGCCCTTCTGTTTGAGACAGGGGTTGGTCCGGGAAGGCTTCTGGTCAGCGGCCTGAACTTCGCTGCCGCCGTGCCGGCGGGCGATCCGGCAGCCGCCTATTGCCTGGACGATCTCATCCGCTATACGATGAGCGATGAGTTCCGGCCGGCTACGAGCATGGCCCCGGAGGATCTGCGTGCCACGCTGGAGTTGAAACCCCATCAATAGGATTCATGCTGATCATGTGATTTGCATACAGAGAACGGCGGGTATGGGCGGATCTGTAGTACGAGGAAGATTCTTGCGAGATTTGTCTTGACACCGTGCCGATCGTTCGCCTATTCTTTGCTATGTGGTGTAGCAGAGATTTTCCCACAAAGGATGGAGGCGTGAACGTTGCTTCGTGTCGCTCACGCAATCCCAACGGATTGGAGGCCACGGAGGGTGTTTCACGACAGGGCAGTCTGAGACGAGAAAAGTGCGCGCAGGCAAACGGCCTTCAGGGAACCAGGAGCACGCGAGGCACTTGTATCGGAGGCTCAGAAATGTCAGGCAGGCGCCAGACAGACACTGCGATAATGCGACCTTTTGTATCTCCTATGTCGTCTCTCTCTCTCTCTCTCTCTCTCTCTCTCTCTCTCTTCTTCCCCAGGGAGTGTAATAAGCCGAGATCGCCACCGACGGCTTACTGCTCGCGTCAGAGACCTTGGTCTATGGAGAACGCGTGTCATCCCCTCGGCGGGCGTCGTTGTTCTTGACATCGCCGGCGTATCACGCACAGTCTTGCAGACCAGGGAATCTCAAAGAATCAGATATCATTGATGGGCTTGGCAAAGGAGGATAAGGTGACGGGAAAAACAGGAACAGTAATGTGGGCGGCCATAGCGGTTTTGGTCATATCATCGGTCAGCTTTGGCGGTCCTACGAGTGGATTGGTGGCTTATTACCCGTTCAACGGCAACGCGAATGATGAGTCAGGTAATGGCAATAACGGTACGGTATACGGTGCTACCCTGACGGCCGACCGTTTTGGAAATCCGGGTAGCGCGTACGGTTTTGACGGCGTAGACGATTATATTGTTGCACCTGATTCAGACTCGTTGGACTTGACGACAACAGGAAGTGTGGCGCCAACCGGAACTCTTGCGGCATGGGTAAATGTACCCATCGGCGCAAAGGATGACCTTACAGCAGTAGTCGCCAAAATGGTAGGGTCGAGTGGCGGAGGGGCATCATACGGGTTGCTTAACAGGCTTGTAGGACGTACAGTTGGAGGAGTCTATGGAGTCTATCAAACAATAGCTGGGGACGCACATGATGGTTCATCCAACACTTCAGCATACTATTTCCACGATATCAGTGACGGCAACTGGCATCACTTGGCCTTCACCTGGGATGGACCTGAAGGAAAAATGTACATAGACGGACAGGATGCCACAGAATTCTCAACCTCGGGGACAGGTGCTATGGTCAGCACTTTTGATCTCTATATAGGTAGATACCACTACGACCCTCACGGGACATGGTATTCGTGGGATGGTTCTATCGACGAAGTCCGCATCTACAACCGAGCTCTCTCTGCTGACGAGATCAGAGAGATTTCCGTCATCCCCGCACCGGGGGCCGTTATCCTTGGCGGGATCGGCGCGGGTTTTGTCACTTGGCTTCGCCGGCGCAGGACGTTCTAAACAGTCGAACAAAACAAACTGATGTGGAAACGGAGGAGAGACATGAAAAAGGCATTTGTAAGCGGATTCGTGATTCTGTGTGCGGCCGGTATCGGATCCGGCGCGCCCACCGGAGATTTCACTTGGACATACGAAACCCCCATGATTACGGGCAGGTTTGCTGGTGGCACAGCAGCAGTAGGTGACACGATATTCACCATAGGTGGGCATGAAGGCAGTCTGTACGGTCGCAAGAACGAAGCCTACAATACCACAACTGAGACATGGACGTCAAGGGCAGTTGTTCCTCATGGAGACGGAAGATACAACATGTCGGCGACTGCGGTTGGCGGCAAAGTATACACATTCGGGGGAACAAACATTGTGGGCAACTACAATAACAACAATGTGGATGAATATGACCCATCTACGAATACATGGGTTGCCAATAAGGCCACGCTTCCCGTAAACATCAGTGGTGTGGCTCTGTCGGTGTACAACGGGAAGATATATAGTTTCGGCGGAGGATTCTACACGGCCCATGACTGGTGGGCCGACAACGTCTATCAGTATGATCCGGTCACTAATACAGTGACGCCAAAGGCGTCGATGCTGACCAAAGTAGGGTGCGCATTCGCGGCGACTGTGGGAGACTACATCTACGTGATTGGTGGAGTGGGTGGTTATGATGCAAGCGATCCACTTACCGTAATACAAAGGTATGCGCCTTTGACGGATTCATGGACCATGACGGATTATGTGTTGGATTGGCCCGGTGGCGTCGTTGGCGGTGGAGTCATAGACGACAAGATCTATGTGAACGTGTCGGACACAACCGCACTGTATGAGTATGATCCCTCCACTAACCTCTGGACGGACTACTCTCCCATACTGGCTGCAAGCTCGCAGCCATTCGTAGCGGCGGTCGACAATAGGCTCTACGTGATGGGTGGAAACCTGGGTGGGCCAAATATCTCCTCTGCTGTGCAGGAGGGAGTGTTCACGCCTATCCCCGCGCCGGGGGCGATAGTGCTGGCGGGGATCGGGGCGGGTGTTGTCACTTGGCTGCGCCGGCGCAGAACGTTCTGACCGGACAAACAGGATAAGTAACAGAGGTAACCCTCCGGCTCTGCCGGAGGACTCCCAGAGTTTGACAGATACAGGAGTGACCTGACGAAAAGGGAACCGGTCGAAGCCCCACCTGATTTCGCCGACATATGCGGTGGTTCATGGGGTAGGTGGCATCAAGGGCAAGAGAGCGGTTTTGCATCGCGAGGATGGCTGAGGCAGCGAATAGCCCCGCGAGAGTACCTCTGGGGCTACAGGGGCCCCACACCCCCAGTGATGCGACCTGGGGGTGGCGGGGCGGGAAGACAGCAAGTAGGTGCAAGAGAAAGGGTTGTTGGCAGGACCAGATGCAGAGGTTCGACGGACTGCCGCCGCAGGCGGCTCACAGCAATCCGCTTTGAGCGGTTCACATTTCAAGCCTCCACCTCTGGTGGAGGTATTGACTTGATGTTGAAAAGGAGGAGAAAGATGAAAAAGGCATTTGTAAGCGGATTGGTGATTCTGTGTGCGGCCGGTCTTGCTGCCGGCGGGCCAACGAGCGGATTGGTGGCATACTATCCTCTCAACGGCAACGCCAATGATGAGTCAGGTACCGGGAACAATGGTTCCGTTCTGGGAGGAGTGACATGGACAACTGGAGTGGTGGGCGGGGCAGCCCATTTAGACGGAACGGGTTACATCCGTGTTCCGGACAGTGCAAGTCTGGACTTGCCGGGGGCAAAGGGTACGATCTCCGCTTTCATAAGAGTGGACCCATCAAGTGACCAGTTTGGAATAGTCGTTAAGGAAAGTAGTAGCAGCTTCCCCTCGACGATTGCGTACGAGTTCACGCTAAGGAGCGACTGGCTAAGTATGCTTACCTCAGACGGGTCCAACACCGGTCTTGGAGATTATTTTGGAGCAGGTCTGGCAGATTCCATATGGCATCATGTTGCAGCCACTTGGATCGCGGACGACATTCGCCTCTACATAGATGGGGCCCTTGTATTCCAGGGCAACGAGCGGGAACCGGTCTACACAACTAACAATATCTCTGATCCCGTTCTCATAGGGGCCTTCCGCTGGAATGTTGGTGGAATGTACAGGTACATGACTGGCGATATGGATGAAGTGCGCATCTATGACCGTGCTCTCTCCGCTGAAGAGATCGGACAGCTTCCCCCTATCCCCGCGCCGGGCGCCGTTGTCTTGGCCGGGATCGGGGCGGCGGTCGTGAGGCTGTTGCGCAGACGTAGAATACTCTGACCTCGACCCTCAGGGATTTCTGACCGATCGCGACGACCCGACCCTGGAGCATTTCGATCCGGACGAAGCGGCGGACTGGATCGCCGGCGCCGCCCATGTCGTGCTTCTCGATGTGGAGGACATGAGCCGCACGCTTGAACCGCCGGGGTGAAAGTGCGGATATGATGAACAAGACTCATAGGTCCTATGGGGCCTGTTGGACCCATAGGACCTATGTGCATTTTGGTGCGGGCTGAGGCGCAATCGCGGCCCCGGCCTCTTAGCGGGTGTTTGAGAAGTCGGTTTGTCGTAGCATGGGCATCTTGCCCATGTGTCGCAGGGCCATCTTGGCCCTGCACATTCATCGTCTTTCCACGGGCGAGACGCCCGTGGGACACACGGGCAGGATGCCCGTGCTACTCTTCCACCCTCTCACATCCGCATTTTCTTCAGGTTGGTCAGTGAGATTTCCGCGCCTTGGAGCGGTGGGACGGCGTCCTTCTCTTCCTCGATGATGTACCACTTGGTTGTGCTGGCGGCTCGGACGAGCTTGAAGACCTCGGCCCACTTGACGTCGCCTTCGCCGATCATGGCCTTCTTGTTTGTGGCGGAGAACTCCTTGAGATGGATCGTAATGGCCCGGCCGGGATACAGCTTCAGATACTTGATCGGGTCGCCGTGGCCGTCCATGCAGTTGCCGAGGTCGAGCTGCATGATGACATCCCGGCGGGTGTTGCTGGCGATGATGTCCCAGGGGGTCGTGTCGCCGAGGGGGGCGAAATCGTGCTGGTGGGCGTGATAGCCGACCCACATGCCTTGCGGCTTGAGCTTCTCGGCCAGCATGTTGAGCTGCTTGGCGTACCCGAGCCAGGCCTCTTTGGGATTCTTGTCGGTTGGCTGGAGCCAGGGGACAATCACGTATTTGTTGCCCAGGATCTTGTTGAATTCGAGCGTGGCGGCCAGCTTATCGTCAGCGAGGTCCGCCATTTGGGTGTGCGTGCCGCAGCAGACCAGCTTGTTGGCGTCGAGCATCTTGCGGATGTCCTTGGCCTCGTGGCCGTAGTACCCCGCAAACTCCACGCCCTGATAGCCCATTTTCGCGACTTTGGCGAGTACGCCGGGCAGGTCCTTTTCCGCCTCGCTGCGGACGGAGTAGAGCTGCAGGCCGACCGGAATCTTGCCGTGCGTTGCCATACTCTTCGTTTCTCCTTCCTTCATGCAGCCCGTGCCCACGACGGCCAGAGCAGCCGCGGACGCGGTGGTTGCCAGGAAACCCCGGCGGGACAAATTGGAGTGGATCGATTGTGCCTTCATGCTCCTTCACCTCATTCATTCAGATACCGATCCGGTTTCGGCGGCGGATCCTTCGCCTCAATTTCCAACCACAGAGGGCCTGATTGTAGTCTCCTCCCTCGCTCGCGTCAAACCCAAACAAAGCGTCTGGGCCGCGAATGGGACCGACGCCTATTGTTGTGCTCATCTATTCTTGCGCTGGTCGAGGCGCTCGCCGGCGGGGCGGCGGACGGGGATGTCCAGGCCGTCGCTGGTTTCCAACTCGTCGAAGAGCTGCTTCTTCATCGCCTCGATCTGCGGCTGGTACGCGGGGATAGCGATCAGGTTGTGGCGTTCGTGCGGATCGGTCTGGAGGTCATAGAACCCGTCGTAGTCCCATACGCCGTGGTAGTAAATGTACTTGTATCGCTCCGTGCGAATCGCGAACATCGTCGGCGTCGCGGGGAAATTCCATTCCCAGTAATACTCATACAGGACGTGATCGCGCCAGGGGATCGATTGGCCCACCAGAAACGGCAGAAACGACCGGCCGTCCATCTTTGTTGACTTCGGGACCGGGACGCCGGCGGCCGCCAAGAGTGTCGGGGCGATGTCGATATTCTGCACCATTTGCGTCACTTTCGTGCCCGGCGCGATCATTCCCGGTGCGTACGCGAGCATCGGGATCCGGATCGACTCCTCGAAGGCGTCACGCTTGTCGTAGAAGCCGTGCTCGCCGAGGGCGAAGCCGTTGTCACCCATGTAGACCACGAGCGTGGATCGGCTCAGACCCGACTCATCGAGATAGCCCAGCACGCGGCCGAGGTTCTCGTCAAGCCCGTGCAGGGTCTCACAGTATTGGCGGTAGAGATTATCGAAGGAAGGGACCGGATCATTGTCGTACGGCCCGGTCTCCATGTGGTCCACGCCGTGGATGCTATAGCGCCGCTCACGGACCCAGTGGGGCTGCGTCTGGTAGTTGTCCTCCGTATTGGCCATGGTCTCGGGCCGCCGGATCTGGCCTTGGGCGTACCGGCCCTCGTGACGCTTAGCCGGCTCAAACGGGTAATGAACGGCCTTGTGCGAGAGGTACAGAAAGAAGGGCCGCCGAGGGTCCCGGCCGGTTTTGAGCCATTCCAGTGCGTGATCGGTCAGTATGTCCGTCGTATATCCCTGCGACGGCTGTTGTCTGCCGTTAACGTTGAGAACGGAGTCGAAGTAGACGCCCTGGCCCTTGAAACTGACCCAGTGATCGAAGCCCGGCCGGGGGCCATCCTGCTCCTCTCCCATGTGCCATTTGCCGATGAAGGCCGTCTGGTAGCCTGCCTTTTGGAGATGCTGCGGAAAGAACGTTGTCCCCGGCGGCTCCGGCCGCTGGTTGTCCACCATGTGGTGGTGGTGCATGTACTGGCCGGTAAGAATCGAGGCCCGGCTCGGCGAGCATAGAGAGGTGCTGACGAACGCATTGACCAGATGGGCGCCCTGTTGTGCCATGCGGTCCATGTTCGGTGTTTCCAGGAACGCCGGCGCCTGCGACATGAACCCCAGAAAGTCATACCGATGGTCGTCGCTGAGCACCAAGACGATGTTCCGCCTGGCTGTCTTGCTGTCTCCCTGGGCCCGGCTGGCTTGCGCCGCAGGGGCAAGCCAGACCGCCGCCGCGCCGCCGCCGGCAAGTTGGAGAAAGCTGCGCCGCGTTAAGCCGGCTGATCGTGACTGGAAGCCATCGGTCATGATCGTATCTTCCTAACGGATGCCGCCCTCGGAACGCACGTCGGCAGCACCTGCCGCAGATCGTATTCTCCATGCCGGGTGGAGTCAATCCGCAAACAATCCCTGTCCCACGAATGTATACTCCTGTAGAGTATTTGTGAAAGGTACGACCATGATTGCGAAATGGGGTATCACCGCCGTGGCGGTAGCGACTTTTCTGGCCGTTGCCGGGGCGGCGTCATATCGAGGACGAAGTATGAATCGGCAACTAACACCGGAAGAGGAACGGGTTATCGTTCGTAAGGGTACGGAGCGGCCGTTTACCGGCAAATACTACCAGCACTTCGAGAAGGGGGTCTATACCTGCAAACGGTGCGGGGCGGAGTTGTTCGAATCCTCGTCCAAGTTCCGGTCGGACTGCGGCTGGCCGAGTTTCGACGAGCAAATCCCGGGGCGGGTGAAATGGCAGCCGGACCCGGATGGGATGCGAACCGAGATCCTCTGCGCCACCTGCGGCGCCCATCTCGGCCACGTCTTCCTGGGTGAGCACCTTACCGAGAAGAACACGCGGTATTGCGTCAACTCGATCTCGATGGACTTCATCCCGGCCGCGCAGCGGGTTCAGAAGCCGGATGACGCCGTAGGAGCGGGCCCCCGTGCCCGCCCGGATGAATCAGGGCAACCACAGGGGGTTGCCCCTACCAATCGTCAATCCGCAATCATGTCATCCCCGGCCCCGACCGGGGACCGTAATCCGCAATCGCAAGGGCGGGCGATCTTTGCCTCCGGCTGCTTCTGGGGCACGGAGTACTACCTGCAGCGGGCTCCGGGTGTGATTTCCACGACCGTCGGTTTCACAGGCGGGCACGTCGATCATCCGACGTACAGACAGGTCTGCACCGGCCGAACCGGCCACGCCGAGGCGGTCGAGGTCATCTATGACCCCTCGAAGACCAGTTACGAGAAGTTGGCCAGGCTTTTCTTCGAGACCCATGACTTCACGCAGTTGAACCGCCAGGGGCCGGACATCGGCAGGCAATACCGCTCTGCCATCTTCTATCTGAATGACGAGCAGAAGCGGATCGCCGAGCGGCTGGTGCAGCAGTTGCGGCAGATGGGTTACGCCGTGAAGACCGAGATCACGCCCGCCGGCAAGTTCTGGCGGGCCGAGGACTACCATCAGGCCTATTATAATAAGACCGGCAAAACACCGTATTGTCACATCTACCGGCCGATTTTCTCTCAAGCGGTCGGGGCGACCGGCTGATAGGCTTGTTTGCGGGGTGCCCGTAGGGGCAGGCCCCCGTGCCTGCCCTTCTCCAGAGGGCAACCACAGGGGGTGGCCCCTACGAACCAGACCTGCGGCCTTGAGGCTGCCGCGCGTGACAGGGATGGGGCGAAATTATGGATGCTGTGATCTTCAGTGCCGTGGCCTTTTTTTCCACCCTCGTGGGCGGCCTGGCGGCAGCAAGGTTCCGGATGTGGTTCGGCACTCTCGCCGCGTTCGTAGCGGGGGTGCTGATCGCCGTACCGCTGTTCGATCTGCTGCCGGAAGCGCTGGAACTGGGCGTTGCATCGAAGATCCCGCCTCAGCACGTCATGTACGTCGTGGCGCTGGGATTCCTCTTCCTTTTGACGCTGAGCCGATATATCTCCGTCCATCACATCTGCGAGGGCGGCGAATGCCGCAACGTCCGCCATCCGCAGGCGGGTTGGTTCGGCGCATCCGAGCTTTCCATTCACAGTTTTATGGACGGGTTCGCCATCGGGCTGGGTTTCCAGGCGGATGTTCACGCGGGATTAGTCGTGGCGATGGCGGTCATCGCGCACGACTTCTCCGATGGCATGAACACGGTGACCATCATGCTCAACGCCGGCAACTCTTTGAGATCGTCTCTCAAGATGCTGATCGTCGATGCGGTTGCGCCCGTGCTGGGCGCTGTCAGTACTCTCTTTGTCGTTGCTCCCACCTCGGTCTTGGTGTACCTGCTGCCGTTCTTTGCCGGGGGGTTTCTCTACCTCGGAGCCAGCGATCTACTGCCGGAGGCTCACGAGAAGAACCCACCGTTGACGGCTCTGCTATCCACCGTCGCCGGATTCCTCGTCATCTTCGCCATCATGCAGGTGCTGTGATATTTAAGATTTACTATTTCCGATTTATCATTTGTAAATAGTAAACCGTGGATCTTCAATCATCGACAGCTTCCCTTGGTATGAATCGTCCGTAGCGCAGGGCTAGCGTGGGGAGCACGAAGAGATTGAGGACGGTCGAGGTGACCAGGCCGCCGAGAATGACGATGGCCATCGGGCCTTCGATCTCGCGGCCGGCTTCGCCCGTGCCCAGCGCCAAGGGCAACAGGCCGAGGGCCGTTACCGTCGCAGTCATCAGGATCGGGATCAGCCGCTCCGAGGCGCCGCGCATCGCGGCTTCGAGGCCCCAGGTCATGCCTTCCTTGTCCACCAGGTGCTCGAAGTGCGAGATCATCATGATCGAGTTGCGCGTTGTAATGCCGAAGAGCGTGACGAAACCGACGAGCGAGCCGATGGTCAGCCCACCCTCGCCCGATATGCCGAGCACTTGGGTCAGCCAGACCGCTAAGACGCCGCCGACGAGCGAAAACGGCGCATTGACCAACACCAGGAACAAGTTCCGCGCATTGCCCAGCGCGATGGTCAGCAGCAGCAGAATGCCCACGGCGGCGATGGCGGAATGGAGCAGCAATTGCTGCTGGGCCGCGGCCGTTGCCTGAGCGGCGCCGCTGAACGCGGCGTAGGTGCCGCCGGGGAAGCTAACCTTCGCGGCGACCTGTCTCTTCGCCTCCGCCACAAAGGAGGTCACGTCGCGCCCACTGGTGGCGCAGGTCACCGTCTGGCGCCGGCGGGCGCCTTCGTGTGTGATCGAATCGCGTCCGCTTGTTGGGTAGATGTCCGCCAGCTCGCTCAAGGGGATGCAGGTCCCTTGCGGACTGCGCAGGAGCAAGGACTTGATGGCTTGCGGGTCTTGCCGGCTGGTCTCGGCCAGGATCACGGCCACGTCCGCGACCTCGTTGCCACGATACGTTTGGGCGGCGACGGTCCCCTGGTACGCGGTCTGGATGGCATCGAGCACTTCGACCGGGCGGAACCCAAATTGCGTCAGTCGGTCGGGACGCAGACGCACCGTCATGCGCGGCGTGCCGGCCGGGGACTTCATTTTCACGTCCGCCGCACCGGGCACGGTTTCGAGGACCTTCACGACTTCCTGGGCCTTGGCGTCCAGCACGTCGAGATCCTCGCCGAAGATGTTGACGACGACCGGCGCGGTTTCGCCCGTGAGGGTCTCGCCAATGCGGTCGCCGAGGAACGTCAGCACTTCGAATTGGATGCCGGGGAATTTCTTGAGGATGGCACGAATCTCGTCGGCCATGGTCGCCTCTTGCTTGCCGGAGATCGGTTTTAGCTCGACGTGAAACTCGCTGCGATGGGGGCCCCAGGGATCTTCGCCGAGCTCGGCCCGTCCGACCTGCTGCTCGACCGTGTCGATACCGGGGTGCTTGAGCAACTCCTGGGAGATCTGCCCGCCGATGCGGATCATCTCCGGCAGCGACGTGCCGGGGGCGGCGAAGACCTGGAGGACGAAATGGCCTTCCCGGAACTCCGGCAGGAATTCGCCCCCGAAGGAGGACAGCCGTGTCAGGGCGCCGAGGCAGAGGACAGTTACGACGACGATGACCATGCGCGGCCAGCGGGTGGTGAACCCGAGCCCCCAGCGATAGATGGCTTTCAGCGCATGCTGCAGGCGCGGCTCTTCGGCCTTTCTCGCCCCTTGGTCGAAGAGCAGGTACGACAGCGCCGGCGTGAGCGTCAGGGCCACCAGCAGGGAGGCCATGATCGCGAGGATGTAGCTCAACGCCAGCGGGGCAAAGAAACTGCCTTGCAGCCCCGTCAAGGTCAGCACGGGCAGAAAAACCAGGGCCACGATGAAGGTGGCGTACACCACGGCGCTGCGGACTTCCAGGGAGGCGTCCAGCACGACGCGAAAGACCGGGCGCGGATGGGCCAGAGTCTTGTTCTCGCGCAGACGCCGGAAGACATTCTCCACGTCGATGATGGCATCGTCGACCACTTCCCCTAGGGCGATGGCCAAACCGCCGAGCGTGATGGTGTTGATGGTGATGCCCATTCTCTCGAGCACGATGACGGCGGTCAGCAGCGACAGGGGGATGGCGGTCAGGGAGATGAAGGCCGTGCGGACGCTGCCCAGCAACAGGAACAGCACCACAGCCACCAGGATACCGCCGAAGACGAGGGAGTGTCTCATGTTGCGGATCGCGTTCTCGATGAAGGTGGCGGGCCGGTGCAGGCGAGGATAGAGCGTAATGCCTTCCTTCTCAAACACCGGCTTCATCTCGGCCAGGGCCGCCTCGAGGTCGATCGTCACGTCCATGGTGTTGGTGCCGAACTGGCTGGCCATCGTCATCAGCACGCCGGGCCGGCCCATGACGATCGTATCGCCGAACTTGGGTTCCGCACCCTCCACGACATTGGCCACGTCCTTGAGCCGTACACTGACGCCGTTCACGTGGGTCACGACGACCTCGCCCAGGATTTCCGGCCTCAGGGCCTGACCCTCGGTTTGAATGGTGATGCGCTGATTACTGGTTTCGATGAAGCCCGCGCCGGTCACGCCGGTGGAGGCACGAGCTGCCGTTAGCACATCGGAGAGCGCAAGATTGTAGGCGAGCAGGCGGTCCGGCAGGATCTGAATCTGCAACTGGCGTACCGCGCCGCCGAAGACCCGGCAGGCGGCCACCCCGGGCACGGAGAGCAGCCGCGGCTTGAGCGTCCAATCGGCGAACGTGCGTAACTCCATCGGCGTCAGCTTGTCCGAGACGATCCCGATTTTGAGCAAGTCCATCGTCGAGGAAGTCAGCGGCGTCATCCGCGGCGTCTTGGCGCTGATGGGCAGCGTACCGGCCGTCTCGGCCAACTTCTCGGCGAGCATCTGGCGGGCGCGGAACACGTCCGTGCCTTCCTTGAACACGGCGCTGATGATCGACAGTCCCTCGATGGACTCCGAGCGAAGCGACTCCATGTCGCCCAAGCCGTTGACCATCGTTTCCACGGGACGCGTGATCAGCACCTCGACCTGCTCGGGGGACAAGCCGGGCGCTTCGGTTTGGATCACCACCTGCGGCTGAACAAAATTCGGAAAGACATCGAGCTTGGCGTTCTTGGCGACGTAAAACCCGTAGGCGAGAAGGATGCCGGCCAAAATCACGACCACGCCCCGGTATCGAAGGGAGAAACTGACGAGAGCTTGCAGCATGGAGACCTACTCCTCTCCCCCCTGTCCCTTGAGCTCCTCGGAGAGCAGTTGCTGAGCTCCCACGACCACGACTTTCTCCTGTGGCTTGAGGTCTCTATCGGAAAACCAGCCGTTGCCGACCGGGCGCTCCAACGTGACGGTCTTGCGCTGGAACGCATCATCTCTCTGGAGATAGACGAAGGTCGCACCCTCGTGTCGCAGCACGGCCTCGCGCGGGACAATCACGCCGGACCGCACTTGGCCGGGGACCGCCAGCCACGCGACCAAGGCCGTACCGGGAGCGAGCGAATTGGTCTTCGCGAGCAGCAGATATCCCTCGGTCTGGGTTTGCGGGTCGGTGGTGGGAGCAGGGCCGAAAACCTGCGCCTCGATCACATTTTCCGGTGCACCCACTGGGGCCACGCGTCCGTCGACAGGCGGGGTCTTCGGCCGGTCGCCGAGCGGCACATCTACCCGGATCAACGCGGCTTGGCGTGCCGCCAGCGAGGCAACGAACGTCTGTAAGTCCGGCCGGGAGGCGATTTCCTGGCCCCAGCCGGTCAACAGACGCAATCGTACGGATTCGAGTGCTACGCGATCCTTGTTCATCGCGGCTTCGGCGGTCTCGAACGCTCGGGCCGAGGCGTTCTGGTCCTGCGCGAAGAGGGTCTTGACTCTCTCGTACTCCTTGGTGGAAGCCTGGAGGGTGGCTTGGGCCGACGCGCCTTCTGTGACCAAAGCCGCCAGAGGCGAGGGATCGAGGACGCGGCCGAAGCCTTTGACTTCCGACGGGGCCTCCGCGGCCGCCAACGGCGCAACCTTCAGCCCAATCAGGCTCTGTTCATTCGGGTCGAGCTTGACGACCGTCTGCCCATTGGAGTCGTGTTGGACGAACGATTCCTCAGCTTGCGCTTGGGGCTCTTGCTCCTTATCAGCCTGGGAGAGCTTCAGGAGGTTGGCGACCTCGGGGTATTTCACCAGGATGACCATGCCCGCCGCTCCGAGAGCGAGCCCGATCACGATCCCCAAAATGACTCTACTCACGATCTATTCTCCTTTGCTGGGCAGTTGTGGCCGCGGCGCGGGGGTTCTGCTCGACGGAGCCCAGGGCGTCGAAGGGAACCTGCACCGCATCTTCGAGTTGACCGAGCGCCTGTTGGGCTTTGACCACGGCATCGAGGCGGGTCGACTCCGTGATGGCGACTTCAAGCTGAGCCGTGCGCAGTTCGGACTGATCGGCGGCGCCCGCCTTGACCATCGCTTCGACAGCTTGAACGTGCTTTCGCTGCGTATCGAGCAGGGCGTCGATCTGCCGCAACTGCTCCTGGGAGGCGGCGCGGGCCGCCAGCGCCCGGTCGATCTCGCCGATGACCTGGGCCTGGAGCGCGAGGAATTTCGCGGCGGCCTCGGCGCGTTTGGCCTGGGCCTCCGCGATCGGCCCTTGATTGCGGTGGAACACGGGCAAGAAGTCGGTCCCCACAGCCAAGCCCCATTTGTGCAGGCCCTGGTCGTACTCGTAGCCCGGACCCAGGCGAATGTCCGGGTATTGCTTGGCGATTTCGAGCTGGAGGGCCGACTGGCTGGCGGCGCAATCGGCCAACCCAGCCAGGATGTCGGCCCGGCTGTGCAACGCGTGCTGCCGGGCCTCCGCAGACGCCATATCGTGTCCAGCCCCTGCCGGCAGCGATAGATCAAACTTCAGCTCTCGTCCCTCGATGGCCTGCACCGGGAAACCGACGGCTTGGGCTACGGCGACCCGGCTGTCCACAACCTGACGCTGGGCATCGGCGAGGTCCGCCTGGGTCCGGATCAAGGCCACACGCTGGGTGGTCAGCTCGCTGGCCGCGATATCGCCGGCCTTGAGACGGCCTTCCAGTAGCTTGAGAAGCTGCTGCTGAGCGTCCCGCACGTTCTGGAGCAGAACGATTCGCTGCCGGGCGACCGCGTAGTCCAGCAGACTGGTCCGCAGACCGCTGCGCACCTGCCACGCCTGTGCGGCGAGTTTCAGGCGGGCGGACTCGGAGGTTGCCTTGGCCTGTTCAACGCGGTAGCCACGCTTGCCGGCGGTCTCGATGACTCCATCGAAGGTCAGCGCTGCCACCCAGGGCGATTCGCCGCTGGGACTGTTGGAGGTGTATTGGGGCGCCAGATTGACAGCGGGATTGGGACGCTGGCCGGCGGTCTTGATGCCTGCCTGTGCGACCGCCCACTGGGCCCGTGCCACGTCCAGGCTGGGGTGATAGTAGAGCGCCACGAGGGTCAGCGTGTCGAAGTCCCACTCGTTCGGAGTCCCGCGTTTACGCGGATCGGACTGGTCTTTCCCGCCTAAAGGCGGTACTCCGAACGGCGCGCGGTTCTGTTCGATGAACTTCCTCAACCCCGGATCGTCGAGCGTGCGGGCCTCGAACTGTGCCGCCGTTTGGTCGGGCAATAGGGGCTTGGCCTCAAACTGAGCACACCCGGCCAGAAAACACAGTCCAGCCACAGTGACCGCCACAGATTTCACGATATGTGTCCCTTGCATGGGCCTATTCTTAACGCCCGTGATTCTCGGCGTCAAGCAATGTCGGGACCAACTCCTTCAGGGCCCCTAACGTGGGTGATGGCGTTGGGGGCCCTGATGCCCTTGTCCGATGCCACTGTTGAGAGGGGATTCGTTCTGTTGCGGTTTGGAACCATTCAAGGGGTGGTCTTCTCGCCCGGCTCGACCACGATGGTGCCGTCAGGGTTGACGACGATCTCTGAGGTCTTGCCGCCCTTGACGATCTCCACCGCGTAGTGGGTGACAGGCTTGTCCAGTTTGACTATCTTGCCGTCTTTGGTCTCGTAGCCGATCTCGACTCGCTCAATGCGGCCGATCTTCGCGCCCTTGGCCGCGCTGCGGACCGCCTTCATCGCCGCGGCGGGCACCTCCTTGGCGGGGATCACGACCGTGAACTCCAGCATAGTGCCGTCAGCGGTGATGTCCGTCTCCTTTTCCGTGGCTCCGTCTTTGAACTCCAGGTCATAGACCATGACGCCGTTCTCTTCCTCCGCGTCCACCTTGAAGATTTCGCCCTTGGGGAATGTCGCCTTGAAGGTCTTCGCTACTGGATCCGGCAGCTTGACCGCTGCCTTCTCGATCTTCGTTAGTTTGAAACCGCCGTCCTTCAGGAGTCCGACGCCGGGGGCGTACAGTTTCTCTTCGACGCCTTTCTCCAGGCCGCTCGACTCCTTGGTCTTGAGGCAATCCTCGTATGTCCCGGCGGGCACCTTGACCTTCTCGGCGACGCTGATGACCTCGGCGCGATCCATAGCCGCCTTCGGCGCCAGTTCCTGGTAGTACCGGTCGCCCACCTTGGGCTTGCCGGGCATCATCAGGCCGAATTTGGCGTCCTCGACGCCGGCCAGCCAGCTTCCTTCATGGTCGGTGATGTTGCCCTTCGCATCGTATGTATCGACGTCCTCGCCGAAGTAGTAGATGTCGCCGGTAGCCTTGTCGAAGGCGAAGTAGTTGCGGGAGACCTCGGCCAGTTTGCCACCTTTGGTCTCGCGCTCCTCGACGATGCGGGTCTGGACGCCATCGACCACCTTGGTCTCATTGAGGACCGTGATCGTCAAGGTGTCCTTGCCATCGGCAAGGGTCAGCTTGTAGCCAGGTTCGAGAATCATGTAGGTATTCGAGCCTTGGTCCAGCAGGGTGCTCTTATCGACCTTGAAGGTATCCTGAAAGTGCACCTGGGCCGTAGCGGCCTTGGCTCGCTTCGTTTGTTTCTTGGTCGACTCCGCCTGGTTCACGCCCGAGGCGAGAGTGCCCATCGCCATGAATCCTAATGTCAATAATGTGGTGAAAACCCCTCGCTTCATCATGATCTGCGCCTTTCAAGAAGCAGCACCGTGATGCAAGTCGAAACACTCGACTTGCTGCTCTTCGCCATGATCTGAAACGCTGTGTGAGATGATCATGAGAGTAGACATAGATGGGACCGTGCCGTCAATGAAGGTCGGTTGATTGACAGCCGAGGGTGGTCCGCACGGTGAACACCCCGCCCGGCTGCAATTCGGCCGCGACGGAGCCGCCCAGGGCCGTTACGAGCCTTTGCACCAACGCGAGGCCCAGACCGCAATGGACGCCGGCGTCCTGGCGCGACGAATCGCCACGCCAAAAGCGGTCAAACACCTGGGAGATCTGCTCCTGACGCAACGAGCAGCCCGTATTGGAGAAGGTCAACTCGACACGGCCGTCGGCCGGACGAGCCGCCACCCGGATTCGGCCGCCGTCGTTCGTATACTCGGAGGCGTTGGCCAGAAGATTCGACACTACCATGGCCAGATTGTCCGGGTCGCTGCAGCACGTCAGAGCATCAGGAATCGCGGACTCGAAGGTGATTCGCCGCTGCTGGGCCCGCTCTGCGAACGGCTGCCAGCACGTGTCCACCAAGTCCCCGAGCACAATTCGATCTTGGCGGAACGTCATCGGCCGGGTATCCAGACGGGCCAACACCAACAAATTGTTGACCATCGCCTGCATGTTCTGGACGATCTCCAGACAGTCCGAGAGGACCACCTGATACTCTGGGCTCTCGCGGGCACGCATCAGAGTCACCTCGATGGTTGAGCGGATGCCCGCCAGGGGGGTCCGCAACTCATGGGCGACATCGGCGGTGAACCGTCGCTCCCGCTGGAACGACGCTTGGAGCCGGGACAGGAGGTCGTTGAGGCGCTGCTTGATGGGCGCGATCTCCCTCGGGATGCCGGTGGCGTCGATACGAGCGGCAAGATCGTCTGCTCGAATAGTTTCAATCTGGGCGGCGATCTCGGTGAGGGGAAGAAGACCGTGGCGCACCACGACGGCAGCGATCAGGAAGGATAGGGCGGTCACGGCGGCCGTCGCTGTGAGGAGCAGCCCGCGCAAGAAGCGAAGCTGGCCGCGCAACTCGGTTGTGTCGCGGGCCACCGTCAGGCGCAACACCTTCGGGTCCGTCTTCCGCGGGGGCTCCCCATCCGTATCGGCCGCCCTGGGTGTGAATCGCAGTGCGACAGCTCGAAGCCGCCTGTCGTCTCCCGTGCGGGAATTGACAAAAGCAGGAGACTCCACTCCTTCAGGGATGCGCCACAGCGTGTCCGCATTCAACAAAGGGGACTTGGCCACGACCGTCTCATCGGCCCTCCAGAGTTGATAGTAGGTCTCGTGCTCGGTGTCCCGCAATTCCGGCATCTGCTCGACATCGAGTCCCAATTCCACTTCGTTGGCGTCCTGCTCGATCGAAGCGGCGAACAAGTGAGCGGTGGATGCCAGGCCGGCATCGAACTGCTCGAACAAGGCCCGGCGGATCGTCCCGTAGATGATGAGACTGAGCACCGTCAACAGAACCAGCATGCCGCCTACGCTGCCGACGAGCAGACGGGTTCGCAACGAAGTCATCACGGTTCCGCTCCCAGCATATAGCCGCGCCCCCGGAGGGTGTTGATCAGAGAGGGCCGGTCCGGCCGGTCGATCTTCTTACGCAGATAGCCGATGTAGACATCAACGACGTTGCTGGAAGCCGACGAGTTGAACTCGTAGACGTGCTCCCAGATGTCGGTGCGGGAGACCATCTGTCCGGCGCGCAGGGCCAGATATTCCAGCAGCGCATACTCCCGAGGCGTCAGCAGAACCTCCTCCGGGCCCCGCCAGACCCGCTGGACGGTCAGATCGATCCGCAGGTCTTGCACTGCAATGAGAGGATTCTTTCTTCGATAGCTGCGACGCACCAAGGCCCGAACCCGCGCCAGAAGCTCCTGGAACGCGAACGGCTTGACCAGATAGTCGTCGGCGCCCAAATCCAGGCCGGTGATGCGGTCGTCCACGGTATCCTTGGCCGTCAGAATCAGCACGTGGCTCTGTCGGCCTTCGGCGCGAAGCTTCTTGAGGATGCTCAGCCCGTCCACGCCGGGCAACATCAAATCGAGGACAATCACGTCGTAGTCGTTGCTGAGGGCGTACCACAGCCCCTCCGCGCCGTCGCCGGTGGAATCCACGGCGAACGCCGCTTCCCGCAGCCCCTTGGTCAGGGACTCCCGCAAAGGCCGATAATCCTCAATGAGCAACAGACGCATGTCCACCGCCGCCAAAGGAACACCGCTGAGGAACCGTCCAAGATCCCTCAGCGGTGCGTATTGTACCTGCGCGAATGGGATGTACCATCACTTCTCTTGCGGTTCCTCGTCGTTTTCGTCCTCGGCCTCTTTGCTGATTAGCTGGCCGGTGTCCGCCGCCACTTTCAGCTCGAACGACTGTCCATTGATGACGACCTCGGCTCCATACACGATCTGACCATCTTCATTCTCCCGCTCGATCTCCTTGATGGTTCCACCCTGGGCCTCATTGAGAATGGTCGCCTTGACCGCATCCGGGACCTGGTCGATGGAGAGCGGTGCTTCGTCCTCATCCTCCTGATCTTCGTCGTTGCCTTCTTCGTCGTTGTCTTCGTCATCGACCTCTTTGCCGATCAGGCTGCCCTCCGCCGCTACCTTCAGCTCCGTCTTCTGCCCGTTTAGGAGGACGTCCGCTTCGTAGATCGTCCGGCCGTTCTCCGTCTCCATCTCGATTTCCTCGATCGTTCCGCCTTGACTCAGGAGGGTCGCCTTGACAGCCTCGGGCACTTGATCGAGCGAAATCCCTTCTTCTTGTTGGGTGGTTTGCCTACCGGCCAGTGCCCCGATGGACAGTGTCAGGCCGGCAAGAACCACCACGACGACGCTGCTCGATTTCCAATGTCTTCGCCACATCTCGGATCTCCTTAGAAAGAACCTCCAAACTGCCTGGTTTCCACGCCGGCCACAGTGGTCAAACCGCTGGACCCCAGGCATTATGAACTACGATGCTAATGAACCTACGATGAGAGCACGATGAGAGGCGCGCCGGGCTCCCAAACGCGGAATTCTGCGTTTGGGGACCCTATTCTTCTGTGCAGAGACGCGTGGACCGGCGATTCCTACCACCGGACACACAGCGCCAGTCCACAGGCGTCCCCAATGAGCGCGGGAGCGACCGATATGTGCCGGTCGCCGCGTTCCCGTTGGGCGACCGCGCCGGTGGCCTCCCACGCGAGAAACCAGCCCAGGAAGGCCTGGGAGGGATAATGGGCGTTGTCATTGATTCGCGAGAGGGCGGGGAGTGTCGACGCCGCGTAGAGTAGATAACGGGCCAGCGGGTTCTCCTCGCACATGCGACCTGCCGTCAGGAAAGGGACGGCGCCGATGAAAGCATGGCCGCTGACGCCATTATCGTCGTGGAAGGGCCGCCAGTGCGAATCGTCCTCGGTCGGACGGGACCCACCTGTCAGCCATTGCGTCGCGAGCAACACCGGCCCTCCCGTCAGGTAGGCTCGGGTTGTATGCTCGCCCCAAGTGGCGAGGGGGGAAGCCCCTTCGCCAAAATGGAGTCTATCGCCCCACAGAGCGGTGGCAACGGAGACGGGGAGGAGATACTGGCCCGCGCCAAAGACCTTGGCGACGTCCGACACCCGATCACCGGCCTTGGTGCGGACGTGGTCCTGGTACCATTCCTGGGTCTGACTGTCGATGTTGGTGTTGGCCATGATCGCCCCGGCGCCAAAGGCGGCGCTCAAGTGGGTCAGGTGACTGGGCGAGAGATACAGGTCTTCGTAATCCTGCCGGACAGTGTCCAGGAAGTGCGACGGGCTTGCGAACAGGTTGGGGTCCCCAACGCAAGACACCGCGTTGGGGGGCCCCTTGTTGCCGTCCACTGCCCCCTGGCCCAGCGAAGGAACCAGCAGCAGGCCCCAGAGAGTAACGATGGATAACCACCGGCGGTGCTGCCCTGGCTCAATCATCTGTTAGCACTCCTTTTCTTCCTGTATCCACCAGATTGTCAGCACAGGGCCGATCATGTTATCGGCTCCCAGATGAGAACGCAATGAGAAGGTGGGTCAAACGGCTCGGGAATGCGCCCGTCGAGCCAGGCGGTTTTGCACGCGGTCGAGGTAGACGTAGATAAGGGGGGTAATGTAGAGGGTTACGAACTGGGAGAAGAACAGACCGCCCACGACGGCCAGGCCCAGCACCTTTCTCTTCATGTGACGCCTCACTTCTCCTAATGTAGGCAGTTTCTCTTGATCGTACCTGCCGGAAAGCAGAACACAAAGGCGGGCCGTACTCATTTCTGTGGAGCCTTTTGCCTACGCAGCCGCCGAGGGGCGGAAGAAAAAAATAGCTCTTGACGACCCACGGTTATGAACATACGCTCATAATTAGTTGTAAGAACTGCGGTGTTCCAATGCCAAGGCCGTGTTGCTTGCGTCATATTGGTTTCAAGCCGACTGCCGGCTTTTTCAAGCCGGCGGGGGTCCCGGCGTGTGCCCTCGAACAGGTGACCCTGACTCTGGATGAGGTCGAAGCCCTGCGGTTGGCCGACCTGAACGGGCTCTATCAGGAGCAGGCGGCCCAGGAGATGAAGATTTCGAGGCCGACTTTCTCAAGAATTGTAGAGGAAGCCCGGCGGAAAGTGGCGGACGCCCTTATTCACGGCAAGGCGCTCCGCCTGGAAGGCGGCGCCGTGCGAATGAAAGGAGAAACGGAAATGCCGGGAAGAGATGGTACAGGACCAGTAGGTCCGGGGCATGGCATGGGGCTTGGTCCGTGCGGTTGTGGACAGCGCCGAGGCCGGAAGGCCGCGGGCGGTCCGGGATTCGGACGCTGCCGTGAGCGCCAAGAGACCGCTGTCAGCCCGCCGGCAGCGGATGAAACCCAACGTGAGAGCGAAATGCAGAAAGGACAGCAGAAACCATGAAAGTCGCCATACCTGTTGCAGAGGATTGTGGACTGGAGAGCCTGGTGTACGGGCACTTCGGGTCCGCTCCCGTATTTGTTCTTGTGGATTCGGAAACGATGTCGGTCGAGTCTCTGGGGAACCGGGACCAGACGCACGTTCACGGCCAATGCAGCCCCATGAAGGCGCTCGCGGGCAGGAGCCCGGATGCGGTGCTTGTCGGGGGCATCGGGGTCGGTGCCGTGCGGGGCCTTCGCGCCGCCGGAATCAAGGTGTACCATTGCGACGGCGGCACGGTCGCCCAGGCCGTGCGTCAACTGAAGGCCGGCGAACTGCCGGAGATGAATGAGGACGCCGCCTGCACTGGTCATGCAGGTGGACATACGTGCCACTAAGACAACTCGACGAGGACGTGATCGTTCCTCCGCCTGGTTCGTGCGGCGTCGCCAAGGAACGGATGGAGAAACCGGATGCCGATGTGACTTGCCTGGACTGGTTCATGTGTCTGAAGAAGTGCCCCCACAGATAGACTGGGAGCGCACCTGCGCGGCGCAAGAAGAAGGTCTGAGATGTCATCACTTACACGGTTGACGACCATCGGTTTGATCCACTCGTCCTTCAAAGAGCGTGCCGGAACCCCGATTCAACCATCCTCTGCCGAGGGAACGGAAGGAATCGTCGAGGTCTTCCCGGAGTATGCCGACGGCCTCCAGGACTTGGACGGCTTCGAGCGAATCTGGCTGCTCTACTGGTGCGACCGTGCGCCGTCCCCACGTCTACGAGTCGTCCCTTTGCGGGACGAAGTCCAACGCGGCTTGTTCGCCACCCGTATGCCGTGCCGCCCGAATCCGATTGGGCTGTCCTGTGTGCGACTCCTCAGTATCAAGCACAACGTGCCGACTATTGATGGCGTGGACATCCTCGACGGCACACCGCTGCTGGATATCAAGCCCTATGTAACGGAGTACGACGCGTTTCCGCAAAGCCGAGCCGGATGGCTGGAGAATTGCCGCAGCGGACGTACGCTCGCGGATGATCGCCTCATGCTCTCTGCGAGAACCCGGTTGTCAAACCGACCACACTCTTCACTGCCGCACAAACGACCAGCACGACGCCGAACATGGTGACGACGGAGGCCCCGGTGGGGAAATCCCATTTCGCGGAAGCGTACAGCCCCAGGACGCTCGCGACAAATCCCAGCCCCCAACCGATCAACAGGCGATGGGCCACGCCCCGGACAAAGAACATCGCACACACGGCTGGCACCACGAGATAACTGAAGACCAGCAGCACGCCGGCGATATGCACCGAACTCGTCACAACGAATCCGAACGTGATGTAGAAAATGAAGTCCCAGAAGCGAATCCACAGGCCGCTCTGCCGGGCGAGGTCCAGATTCATGGAGATCAAGAGGAACTTCTTCCTCAGCCAAAAGTGCAACACCGCGACGGCGAGATAGATGATCGATATCTCGGCGATCTGGCGCCAGGTCGCAAAGAGAATGCTCCCGACCAACATGGCCTTGATCGCCTCTTCGCCGTGCGGGGCCTTGTCGAGGACGAGGATCGCGGCGGCGGAGCTGACGGCGTAGACAATCCCGATGATCGCCTCCTGCGGAACGGACTTGTCGCGGGTCTGCCCCAGGGCAAAGACCCCGGCGCCAAGGAAGGTGAAGCCCAGAGAGATCAGATACGCTTCCGTGCTGTTCAGCTCGTACCCGGCCAGCAGCGCGACGGCACTGCCCAACGCGGCCACCTGGGCCAACGACAAGTCCACGAAAATGACCCCGCGCGAGACGATGTGAATGCCCAGATAGCAGTGAATCCCGGTGAGGATCAGACACGCCACAAATGGGACCAACAAAAGGTCCAACAAGCCGCTGCTCATTTCGACACCTCGCTCAAGGCACTGCCAAGCCGATTGACGATGTTGTCGATCATGGTGATGTAACGGTCCGCTCCCTCTTGGCCGTTCACGGCGGTGGCGGCCACAACCACTTTCGCGCCGGTCCTTTCGGCCACCGCGTCGGCGTCGGCGCGGTTGTAGAAGGGCTCCATCAAAATGACGCCGACCTTGTCGGATTTCATGGTGTTGACCACTTCCAGGATGTGGCCCGGCCCCGGCGGAATCCCCGGCTTGGGTTCCAGCTCCGCGACGACGTCCAGATGGAATCGGCGGGCGAAATAGGGCCAACTGCGATGATAGGTGACGATCTTGGCATGCTCAAACGGCTTGAGCTTGGCCAGCCAGCCATCCAGCGAAAGCGTCTGGTCTTTGAGGAAGCCGTCGAGCGTGCCATCGGACTGCGTCTTCCAGAGCTTCTCGCCGCCCACCGCTTCCACCAGTTTGGCGCCGAACATCGCGTTGTCTAAGTTCAGAAGAAACGCAGCCAGATTGCGATCGTAATCCCCGGCGTGCTCCGGATCGAGTTGCTTGAGCCGCCGGCAGATGTTTCGGGCGATGATCCGGCCGTTGGACGGGTCAAGCCAATAGTGCGGGTTCCCCAGAGGATGGACATCCCCCATAGTGCGGCTGACCTTCCCGGTGGGAACTTCCAGAGGGGCAATGCCCTCGGAAGCATCCAGATGCCCCGCCGAGCCGACGTGGATTCGCGCATTACGGGACCCCTCCAGGATCAGTCCTTCATAGCCGATCTCCAACTCCAGGCCGATGCGAATCCACAGGTCCGCTTTCTTGGCCTTGAGCATGTAGCTCGGCTTGGCGGCAATGTAATGCGGGTCCTCTTTGCCGGTGGAAATCGCGGAGACATCGACACGGTCGCCGCCGACGGCCTTGGCAATGGATTCCAGGTTTGTGGTCGTCGTTACGATATTGAGCTTGTCTTTGGCCTGGCACGGCCGCAAGGGGCAGACAAGAGGAACACCCAGGACAAGGAAGAACAAGAGGGCTTTGCGACTGAATCCGTCTAGGGAATTGGTGTTCATAATTGGCATCTCCTTTTCAATACTGATGGGCGCGGTGCGGCCCGATCCCGAAGTCCAATTGCAGGAAGAACTCATCTCGGCTGCCCGGTGCGGAGACCCCGTCTCCATCGGTGTGGGTGAACTGGACTCGCCAGAAGCAGAACTCGCTCTGGGCGAACGTCAGGCCGCCGGTATACGCATTCTCGTGCGAGTCGTTGTCGTCCGGGAATTGGGAATAGTCGTATCGCCCATAGGCGCTCCATCGCCTACTGAACTGATACTCCAACGAGCTATACAACCCATGCGAGTCCACGCTATCCTCGGCCCCCTGCTCTTTCTGGCTGAGCAGAAGCTCGTTCATCCAGGTCAGCGATCTGTAGAGCCCTTGCTGTGCAGGCCGCCACTTGTAGGTCACATCGATTCCTGCCAGGTTCGTCTGATGGCCCCCGTCCGTGGCGGCATTGGCGCCGGTGGCAAAACTGCCGCCAACTTCCAGGCTGGAAGCACTGTCGAGATCGAAGAAGTTCTTCAGATGCGCGACGTACATCAGGTCTCGGGACTGCCCACCCGCAAAACTCGGCTCGTTTCCGTTGTTCTGCACCTCAAAGATCAGTTCGATGTACTTCTCCCACGGATTGGGCACAAGCCACGACAGCTCCGCCCCAGGCTCGCTCATGCCTTCTTCACCAAAGTAGTTCCGGATCATCAGGGGTTTATCCACCCAGGGCATGGCATGCGTATGAAACTGATTGGCCCTTCCAAAGGCGGAAAAGAACTTCCCCGCGCGTGCCTTGAGATCATGCGGCAGCGTGTCGAACGTAAAATACCCTTCCTCCAGGTTGACGCCCCATTCGCCATCCTCTTCTTCAATGCCGACGAAGAAATCCGCTCGCCCAAAAGGGTCCACCGCACTGCCAAGAGCCAACTCCAGTTCCCGGAAGCGGAACTGATTCTTGTTCTCGCCCGGGTCGTTCTTGCCGGCGTGAAAGAGGACGTCGCCCAAGGCGGAGATGTCCGGATTGAAGCTTTGCGCGATCCGGCTCAACGGCCCCGGCGCGCCCTGAGCCTGCTCAGGCGTTGTCGCGGGTTCATTGGGCCCGGCCACCTTGAGCTTGAGAGACTCCACTTCCCCCTGCAGTCTCTTCAGTTCCGCCGCGTGTCTGTCATTGGCGTCCTCAATCTCTCGCTGAAGCCGGGCGATCTGCTCCAGCAGAGGCTGCTGTTCGTCGCTGGCCGCGTTCGTTTGCCCCGCCAAACCGACGCAGGCAAAGAACAGGACGGCCACGAAGCAAGGAATGGACCCAAATGCTCGTATCTGCATGTGTCTGCCTCCACACGTTCATTAGAAAGTGTTCTGCTGGCGTTGCCGGTAAGGGTTGGCGTGCGACGCACACCCGCCGGCTCGCTGCGACTTGAATCTACAGGCAGATGGACGGAGGGGCGCGGGCGGGTGATGACGGGAGGGACACGCTCGGCAGAAGGAACGTCCAGAAGGAAACCACGTCCTGGGCCGGGCCGATGGTGAGACTGACAGGCTCGCCGAAATCGGGCGAAACCGTTTTGTTGCCGGACGCAAATTGGATGCAGAAAGGACACGTGCTGGGGTCATGGTGATTGCCGGCAGGCTGAGAGCCGCCGGAGGCGCTGCGACCGGTGCTATGCTGGTGCATGTGCGCTGCGTGCAAGATACCGGCGTTCGCCAGCGCCACGCACAGCATGGTTGCCATCGCAATGATGGGCTTAGCTTGCTTCACACCTTACCCCCTGAGCACAGCATCCGCCTTACGCTTACCGAATACAACATAACGGACACGCGATTTCAATACAAGATAACCGTTGAGATCGGGTGCAGCATATTATACTATGCAGCGGGCAGCATACGGGAGTATGATTTACGAAGTCAAGTGGGAAATCCTTATACAGATCTGGGGTGATTCATTGCGAATGATCTGTCTCATCTATCCGCATGTGAAACGCAAACACTGAGACTATGGAGCATGGCCATGAGACGTGCAACGTTGAATTTCATCGTGGACCTGGTCGGCTTTGTAAACCTGCTCCTGTTGGCGGCAACGGGTTCTGTCATGAAATGGGTGTTGCCACCGGGCTCGGGCGGCGGGGGCGGCGGGCGCGGGTATGGTTTTCGTGGAGGCCGCGGCCCTGGTCCCGGCGCTGGCCAAGTGAAGCAACTGCTCGGCCTGGGCCGGCACGATTGGGGCGACGTTCACTTCATTCTGGCTCTCGTGTTCTTGCTTTTGATCCTGGTGCACATCGTCTTGCACTGGACCTGGATCAAAACCTGCGCCAAGTCGATCCTGTTCCCATCCTGCAAAGCCTCCTGTGATCCCGCCGATGAGCAGGGGACGAGATGATTGAGGAAGCGACCTGCCTGCCGGTCGTGGTTTTCCATGGGATCGCAGAACCTTTTGGCTGAGAAAGCGGTATCTGGTAGAAACTCTCGTGACAGGGATTGTATGGAGAACCGACAGCCATGAATAGGATCACCCGTGCAATGAAAAGGATTCCTCGAACATTGCTTTCTGTGATTAGACGCTCCAAGACGGCTGTTTGGGAAATCGGCAAGATACTGGTGCTCGTGGCCGTATTGATCGCACTGATGCTATGGCTGTCGGGCGCTTTTCTCGACAAGATTCGAGCGGACACGCCGGTGACGCCCCAGAAGGCTCCTGCCACAGTGGGCAAGAGCCAACCCGTCGAGATGCGGACGTTCCCGTTGACCGTGGACCAGGTAGGTACGGTGCAGACGCGCACACGGGCGGAAGTAGCCGGGCGGATCATGGCGCAGGCCCGCGAGGTAGCCGTACATGCAGGCCAGCAGGTGATGGGGCCAGAAGGCGGGCAGGACGGCAAGGCGACGGTGCTGGCTCGATTGGACAGCCGGGATATCGAAGCGAAGCTCAGTCAGGCGCAGACCCAGGTCACCGCGGCCGAAAAGGCCCTGGCCGGGGCCGCGGCGCAACTGGCGGCTGCCGAGGCCCAGCGCCAGGTCGCCGAGGCGCAGGCCGAGCAGGCTCTTACGGACTTCAAGCGCATGGAGAGCCTGCAGGCCAGCGGGGCGGGGACCAGCCAGCAGCTTGACCACGCCCGTGCCCAAAAGGACGTCGCCGAAGCTCAAGTCCGGGCGGCTGTCCAGCAGGTGGTGGCGGTCCGTAGCGATGCCGCACGCTTGGAGGCCCAGAAGGAGCAGGCGGTCGCGGCGGTCCGCGAGGCGCAGGTGATGCTGAGCTACACGACCATTGAGGCCCCGTTCAGCGGGCGCCTGGTGCGGAAGACCATCGATGCCGGCGATATGGTCATGCCGGGCCAGCCCTTGTTTGTCATCGAGAAGTCCGCCGAGCCGGAGTTCCACGCGGTGGTGGCGGAATCGCTGGTGGCGGGAATAAGACTCGATCAGAAGCTCGACGTGCGAATTGACGCCCTCCAGCAGACGCTGCCGGGGACCGTGCGGGAGATTGTCCCGCAGGCGGACCCGCGCACGCGGACGCTGCTGGTCAAGGTCGCCTTGCCGCCGCAGGAGGGCTTAGTCAGCGGGCAGTTTGGCACCCTGGCCGTTCCTACGGGTACGTATCACGCGCTGGTAATCCCGGCACGGGCGGTCCACCAGGTCGGGCAGCTTCAACTCGTCGATGTCATCGACGGCAAAGGCGTTCCGCACCGGCGCTTCGTTACCGTGGGCCGGTCGCACGACGACATGGTCGAAGTGCTCAGTGGCCTCAAGCCGGTCGAGCGAGTGGCCGTCGATTTCTGATGGTTGATGTTTGATTGTTGATTGACGACGGAGTGCCGCGTGATTCCTCAATCAAGAATCAACAATCAAGAATCCGAAACAAGGAATCACATGGGCAAACCAGACAGAGGAGTTGAGCACGAGGCGCCGTCGTCCGGGAAGGCGGGCGATGGTCATGATTGGATGACGCGGATCGTTGAGACGTTTCTCAAGGGCAATCTGTCGATCCTGCTGATCATCATCAGTCTCATTGCCGGGGCGGCGTCGCTGCTGATCACGCCGCGCGAGGAAGACCCCCAGATCATCGTGCCGATGGCGGATGTGATGATCTCCATGCCGGGAGCCGAGGCGGCAGAAGTGGAGCGGCAGGTCTCGACCCGATTGGAGAAACTACTCTACCAGATCCCTGGCGTGGAATACGTCTACTCGACGAGCATGCCGGGCCAGGCCGTCGTGACTGTTCGCTTCTACGTGGGCCAGGATCTGGAGCGGAGCTGGGTCAAGCTGCACAACAAGATTCAAGCCAATATCGACCAGGTGCCGCCGGGCGTCACAGGATGGGTCGTCAAACCGGTGGAGATCGACGATGTGCCCATGGTCAGCCTGACCTTGTACAGTCCGATCTACAGCGACTATGAGTTGCGGCGCATGGCGGAGGAGTTGGAGATCCGCCTCCAGGCGGTGAAGAACGCCGGCCGGACGTACGTGGTCGGGGGCCGGCCCCGGGAGATTACGGTACATCTGTCGCCCGGAAGAATGGCCGGGCACAACGTGACCCTGTGCGACATTCAGAAGGCCCTGCAGGGAGCCAACGCCTCGCTCCTGAGCGGGGAGTTGGTACAGGCGGATCAAGCGGTCCGGCTGCAGGCGGGCCAGTTCCTGGGCACCGCCGAGGCGGTCGAGAACCTCGTGGTCAGTGTCAACGACCAGCGGCCGGTGTTCCTCAAGCAGGTGGCCGAAGTCCAGGATGGTCCGGCGGAGGCCACGACGTACTCGCGGATCGCGTTTGGACCGCAGGCCTACACAGGCTACGACCCGTTGGCAGAGGCGGAGGCGATGCCCGCCGGGATTGCCCGGCAGCAGGATTACGCCGCCGTAACGGTGGCGGTCGCCAAGCGCAAGGGGACGAATGCCGTTGTGGTGTCGGAGGATGTCAAGAAGGCGGCCCTGGCATTTCAGAAGGAGGTCTTGCCGGAGGATGTTCATGTGCGGGTGACACGCGACTACGGCCATACTGCCAACGAAAAAGTCAATGATCTGGTCGAGGCACTGTTGGTGGCTATTGCCATCGTCGTGGCGCTGCTGGCTTACAGTCTGGGTTGGCGTGAGGGGCTGATTATCGCGGTGGCCGTGCCGATCACGTTCAGTATCACGCTGCTGATCAACCTGCTCCTGGGCTACACCATCAATCGCGTGACCCTCTTTGCGCTGATTCTGTCGCTGGGCCTGGTAGTGGATGACCCGATCGTGGATGTGGAGAATATCCACCGGCACTTCGCCATGCGGCTGCTGGACCCCTATCGAGCGATTGTGCGAGCCGTACAGGAGGTCCGGCCGCCGATCATTCTGGCAACGCTGGCCGTCATCATCTCGTTTGTGCCGATGTTCTTCATCACGGGCATGATGGGACCGTACATGGCCCCGATGGCGTTGAACGTGCCCATCGCCATGCTCATGAGTCTGCTCGTGGCCTTCACGATTACTCCCTGGCTAAGCTACCTGTGCCTACGGTCCACCGCCCAGCGAGCACATGGCAAGGCCTTTGTCCTGGAGGAAAGCTGGCTATACCGCGTCTATCGGGCGGTGATGATGCCGATCTTCGGCCGGCGAGTTCTACGCTGGGGCATTTTGGGGGCAATCGTCCTTCTGTTGGTCTTTGCGGGCCTTCTGGTCCTGTGGCAGGCGGTGCCGCTCAAGATGCTCCCCTTCGACAACAAGAGCGAGCTGCAGGTCGTGATCGACATGCCGGAGGGCACGACCCTGGAAACGACCGAGGCCGTGGCCCGCAACCTAGTGGAGTACCTGATGCAGGTGCCCGAAGTGACGGATGTGATGACCACCACCGGGACGAGCAGCCCGATCGACTTCAATGGACTGGTTCGGCACTATTACCTGCGGCAGGGGGCCAACGTGGCGGACGTGCGGTTCAACCTGGTGTCCAAGAAACGCCGGGCGCAGCAGAGCCACGCCATCGCCCTGCGGGTGCGCAACGACTTGCAGGCCATCGCCGCGCGGGACGGGGCGAACATCAAGATCGTTGAATCGCCGCCGGGACCGCCGGTCATCAGCACACTGGTAGCTGAAGTGTATGGCTCGGCCGGGCAGTCCTACCGCGAGCTGGCGGCCGGGGCTCGCCAAGTTCGGCACCTCATGGAGCAGACGCCCAACGTTGTGGACGTGGACGATGTCCTAGTCGCACCGCAGAAGCGAGTGCGCTTTGTGGTGGACCGCACGAAGGCGGCTTTGAACGGTATCACCGATTCCCAGATCGCCCAGTTGCTCGACGGAGCCGTGCAAGGCTCCAAGCCGGCATCGCTGCGCCTTGGTGACCAGGTCAATCCCGTATCCGTCACTTCGCAGTTGCCGCGGGATCAGCGCAGCCACGTGAACCAACTGGGACAACTCACGGTACGCGGCACCAGTGGCGAGGCCGTCTCGCTCGTCGAACTGGGCCGATTTGAAGAGACGGTAATCGATCAGCCCATCTATCACAAGAACCTGCGGCCGGTGGTGTACGTCTTTGGCGATACGGCGGGTCTGCCACCTCCTGTAGCGGTGTTTCAACTGGAGCACAAGGTGCAGAACGAGCCTGCCCTAAGCAACCTGATCGTGAAATGGGCAGGGGAGGGCGAGTGGGAAATCACCATCCGTGTCTTCCGAGACCTCGGAATTGCGTTCGCCGTGGCGGTGCTGGGGATCTACGTACTGCTGCTGTATCAGACCCAGAGCTACCTGCTGCCGGCGATTCAACTGGTTGCCTTGCCTCTGACGGTGATCGGGATCATGCCGGGCTTTTGGCTGCTCAATGTGTTGACCGCGAAGAACGTAGGGGGTTGGAACGACCCTGTCTATTTCACGGCGACGGCTATGATCGGGATTATCGCGCTGTCCGGCATCGCTACGCGCAACGCGATTCTGCTCATTGAGTTCGTGGAAGAGCGGAAGAAAGAGGGGAAGCCGCTGATGGACTCGCTCCTGGCCGCGGGCGCCCTGCGGACGCGGCCCATTCTGCTGACCTCCGTGGCGGCCATGCTGGCGGCTTGGCCCATCACCCTGGACCCGATCTTCTCCGGATTGGCTTGGTCTCTGATCTTCGGCCTGCTCGTCTCAACGCTGTTCACGCTGATCGTTGTGCCGATGATCTACTTCATGGCCTACGCGAACCGCAAGAGAGCGCAACTGGACCCTGTCCCCGACGAGCCCGGCGGGCACCTTCCGTAGTACGGGCGAATAATCATTCGCCCCTACCTCGCCTGCCACGCGGGCCAGCGCCAAGAGCAAAGCGGTTTTCGGCAGGCCCGCTATGCAGGAATGGCAACCGTCGATGGACTTGGTCAGAACCTCTCCGAGCCGACTGATTCCGAACGCTCCGGCCCGCCCCATCGGCTCGCCGGTCGAGAGATACCACTCGATGACCTCCGGCGGCAGAATCTTGAAATGGACCTCGGCCGTTTCCGTCGCGAGGCAGCCTTCTGATTCGCCGGCCGCCGCTACGGCAACGGCCGAGTAGGCCGTAGCGGCGGCGCCGCTGAGCATCTGCAGATATTGCAGCGCCATCGCCTCGTTGGCAGGCTTGCCAAGAAGCCGACCTTGCACCTCCAACACCGTGTCCGCTGCAATCACGATTGCGCCTCTGCCCGCGATCCTGAGACCCGCCAGCAGTTTGCGGCTGGCGTTCTCTTCCACCGTCTCGTGCGCGGTGGCCGCCACGATTTCTTCCGCGTCCACGGTCAGGGGCTGATACGAGATACCCAATTCCTCCAGGATGGTCTTACGCTGAACCGATCCGGACGCCAGGTAGATCAAGGGCCTGCTGCTTGTCTTTCTCTCTGTCTCACGCATGCCAAGCCTCCACGCTATACCAGGCATTGATACCGGCCTCGACCTCAACCCGTGTCTTGGCTTTGATCAGGGCCTGCACCACGCTTTTGCGTTTGGGATGACGCCGGGCATAGTGGATCATGAACTTGCGGAAGTAACCGATCGCCCATGCCTCCGGATACCCTTGGAGGACACGGTCGAGGTGTTCGAGCATGATGAGCCTCTGCTCCGCCAGATCGGGGGGCGGCGGCAGCGGACGGCCTTCCCATACGCATCGCAGATCGCGAAAGATCCAGGGATTGCCGATGGCGCCGCGGGCGACCACGAAGCCATCGAGGCCGGTCCTTTTCATCAACTCGACTGTCGCGGAAGGGTCGAAGATATCGCCGCTACCGATGATCGTCGCGGCCGGGAAGCGGGCCTTGACCGTCGCGAGACTGTCCCAATTGGCCTTGCCCCGGAATCGCTCGGACACGGTACGGCCGTGGATCACGAGGGCATCGACGCCTTGCTCAATTGCGCGCGTCACAATCTCCCAGAAGTTGTCCTGGGATTGGGACGAATGGCCGTACCCAATGCGGAGTTTCATCAGGACCGGGCAGCGGACGCTGTCCCGAACCGCTGTGAGGATGTCGATCGCGATGTCCGGGTGATTGAGCAGAGCCCCACCACGGCCCCTTCGTAGGACTTTAGGCGCCGGACAGGCACAGTTCAGGTCAATCACATCGTATCCGGCGGCCACCAGATCGCGGGCGGCCTTGGCCATCGTGGCAGGGGTCTTGCCGAGGATCTGAGCGCCCACCGGGTGCTCATCGTCTCCAGGGCGAAAGCAAGCCTTGGCCAAGACCTCCGGATGAGTCACGCTTTTGGCCAGCATCACATCCGTCAGCGCGAACGGACAGCCGAACCGCCGGGCGAGCGCACGCATGCTATAGTCGCTGTAGCCGCTCAGGGAAGCCTGAAAGAACGGCACATCCAGCGTAAGGCTACCAAGTTTCAGACCGACAGGGCACTGTACCATTGACTCACGATAGCATCACGCCCTCGGCAAAGCAATAGAAGTAGCCAGGGCAATCAGGGCAATTGCATGTGCGCGTCGGGCATGCCTGTGGCACGGGCATCCTGCCCGTGAGGCTTCGTGGCATCGGCATCCTGCCCGTGAGGCTTCGTGGCATCGGCATCCTGCCGATGGTTCATGGGCTGGAAGCCCATGCCACGTTGATACAATGTCCACATGCAATTGCCCTGCCAGGGCAATTGCATGTGCGCCTCGATAGTCCATGAGGGAGCGGTGCGTGGTACGCACCCTACGAATGATGCATGGCCCCCAACCCGTAGGTGCGTACCACGCACCATCTTTAGGTGAGGGCAAGGCTCCCTAGTCGCACATGCGATAGCCCTGTAGAAGTAGCAGGTTCGTAGTGCGGCCCGAAGACCGACGGATTCACTATTTACTGCCTACGATTTACGATTTAACATCTGGGGCCGGTAAGTGAACTGCAACCGGCTTTGGGGCGCGCCTTACGTGGCGCTACTCAATCTTAAATCGTCAATAGTAAATGGTAGATGACATGCGAACGGTTCGGTTTGGAATTATCGGCGGTGGTATGATGGGGCGCGAGTTCGCCAGTGCGGCGGCGCGGTGGCTGCATTTGCCGGAGATGACCGTGCGGCCGGAGATTGTGGCGGTCTGCAACCGCACGCTGGATACGCCCAAAGTCGATTGGTTCCGCAGGAACATCCCCACGCTGACGCAGGTTACGAGCAATTATCGCGAGCTGCTGGACAATCCGAAGGTTGAGGCGGTTTACATCGCCGTACCGCACAACCTGCACGAGGAGTTCTACACGGCCGCCCTCGATGCCGGCAAACACCTCATGGGGGAGAAGCCCTTCGGGATTGATCTCAAGGCCAACGAGGCAATCATGTCGGCTGTCCATGAGCACCCGGACTGCTTTGTTCGCTGTGCGTCGCAATTTGTCTTCTTTCCGGCGGTCCAGCGGATCGGGCGAATGATCGAAGCCGGGGCCTTCGGCCAGATCCTCGAAGTCAACGCGGGCTTCTTGCACGGCAGCGATCTGAATCCGCAAAAGCCCATCAATTGGAAACGCATGATCGAATACAACGGCGCGTATGGCGTCATGGGCGACCTTGGCCCACATCTCTGTGCCGTGCCGTTCCGCGCCGGCTGGACGCCCAGGAATGTGCGAGCTGTCCTGTCCAACATCGTGCGCGAGCGGCCGGACGGCAAAGGCCGGATGGTCCCGTGCGAGACGTGGGATAACGCGACTTTGCTCTGCGAGACCCAGGACCCGGTCTCGGGCAGCCTTTTCCCGTTCACCCTGCGCACGGAGCGAATCGCGCCGGGCCAGAAGAACAACTGGTACCTCGAGATCTACGGGACGCGGGCTTCCGCGAAGTTCAGTCTCAACGAGGCCAATACCCTCGAATTGCTGGAATACACCGGCGGCGAGCAGGCCTGGCAGAAGATCAACATTGGCCATGAAGTGACGTACAAGTCGATCACCGGCGAGATCTTCCAGTTCGGTGTTTGCGACGCGATCTTGCAGATGTGGGCGGCATTTCTGTACGAGTTGGACAAAGGCGAGACGCCCGGGCGTTTCGCCGGGTGTGCCACGCCCGCAGAAAGCGTGCTATGGCACAAGCTGTTCACCGCCGCCCTCGAATCCGAGGCGACCGGTACCACGCAATCGATAAGTGATCGTTGACATCTCCGGTGGAGGTGAGGGATAATGGCCATCGCGGCACGAGGGATTGCGCCTTTCCAGGGGTGCCCTTGTGCCGAGGAGATGGATACATTCCTTCGCAGCGTCGCAGAAGACGGAGGATGACCCTATGCGGTCCTTGTTGAACATCCGTCGGCTTTGTCTGGCTCTCGCAGTGAGCCTGTGTATCCCTGCCGATTCTGTGCTGTCTGCCGCCGCGCCGAACTCATCACCCAAGCCGCGTGCGGTTGAGCTGGGACCGCCCATCGACCTGTCGAGTCTGGCGGTCAACAAGCAAACAGGCTCAATGACAGCCGCTCCTGCGGATATCCGCACTGAGACTCTGACCTTCCGAATGGATGCGCAGAGCTGCGTCATCTACGCCACAACCCAGGGCTATGACCACCTGGTAGTAGGAGAGCTTCTGCCAGAAGCCCAGCCCGGCCAGCCGTTGTTGCCTATGAAGACGTTCAGAGTGGAACTGGACAGGGAGGCCGAGGTACTGGGGCTGGAGGTGGTCGAAGGGACGTTTCGTGAGATCAAGGCGGAACTGAATCTCCTTCCGGCCGCCCAGGTCGGCGGAGCGAAGGCACGTCAGGTCATCGCCGATGACAAGATCTATTCCTCTGACGCCTTGTTCCCCGGTCGCCTGGTAAGCATTGACCAGGGCGTTGACAATCAGCGTCGCTACGTCTTTGCGCGTCTGTTCCCTGTCCAGTACATACCCGCGAAGAAGAAGGCCATGCTCCTGACACAAGCCAACCTCAAACTCTATTACCGACTGAGGAGTCTGGCAGATGCCTCGGGACAGGCCACTACTTCCCAGCGGATGCAGAGGGATCGAGCCGGGGGTTTGGCCACCGAGGCTCAGTGCGTGGTGCTGTGCCCTGCCAAGCTGCAGCAGGAGGCAGAGAGACTGAGCCGGTTTCATGCTACCCAGGAGGGAATCACGTCGGCCGTCGTGACCACCGAGGCGATCGGCCAGGCTTACCTGCCCGCGGAGGATCCGCCGTTGGAAGGCTACCAGAATGCTCAGCTCGACGGATGGGGTCGGATCAGGCATTACGATTACGCCTTGGCCCGGAAGATCGTGGCCTACTTGCGGGACCAGCCCGCTCACCCGTGTCTGGTATACGTGACGATCCTGGGAGATGGTCTGCTGGTTCCGCCGAGTTTCTACTATTATCACCGCCCGTGGGATGCAGTCGAGTCTCCCTTCCCACCAGACCACAGAATTCACGATAAATGGGTTCCCAGCGATCTATTCTACGCGTCCCCCGACTACGACTGGGTCCCTAACTTCCGCATTGGGCGGCTCGCCGTGAACGATGCCAACGAAGCCGCCCATGTCGTCGACAAGGTCATTCGCTGGCACGAGAATGCCGACTGGTCCTGGTTCAGGAATATCCAAGTGAATGGGGGGATGTGGCTCCTGACTGACAAGGCCGAGAGCGAGGGGTTGTTTGAGGGCATGAACCTCAAGAGGTGCCTAAATGCCGACGACCGTGCAGACCGAGTCTTTCTGGAGCCTGCCCTGACCACCCGAGATACCGGCCTCGTTCTTTTTGCCGGTCACGGGTCCATTTCCCGCTTAGCTTTCATTGCATCGTCGCTTTGGTCGGACGATCTCCTGCACTATGCGCCTCACATCAAGGTTCCCATTGTCATTTCGGTCTCCTGCTACGGCGGAACCTTTGACCTGGACCTGATGAAGTGCTCGTGGATCGAGTGCTCACGCGGCGCCCATTCATTCGGAGAAGCAGTGCTGAATTCCCCCGCCGCCGGGATCGCCTGTTTCGGATGCAGCCGAGGTGGCCTCGGCAGCAGCGGCCCGTCGGTGCCTGGCTGGAAGCCGGCAGCCGTTGACCATACTACGACACTGCTCTACGGGATCCTGCAAAGCCGTCGTCGAGGAGCAGACACACTCGGCCAGCTCTATGCCGATACCCTGCTCGCGTTTGTGTCGAACGCGGATATGGCTGGAAATCCCTGCAACGTGTTCACTGCTTTCGATTTTGTCCTCTTGGGCGACCCGGCCCTCAGGATCCCGGTGCGACCGTGAACTTGTCTATGCAGGCGTCGAACCACGATCCCTCCCGGACCGCACCCTGCCTTTCGCCCAACCGAACAGCCGCCGCATGAGTCGTGAAGTCCCCCCCACAAGCAAAAACGCCACAACCGCGCCGGCCACGACGAGGAATGATCCTTTTCGCCAACCGATCCCTCACTGCCCCGGGGTCATCCACAGAGGTGCGCCGTCAGCCGCGCGCCACATCCGCAAGGTCTTATCTATGCTGCCTGTGACGAGCGTGGTCCCGTCAGGAGAGAAGGCCACCGACAGGACCGACCCTGAGTGCCCGGTGATTTGTTTCGGTCCGGCGGAGTACGTGGGGAGAACACTGGGGGGAACAAGTGCGATACCCGCGATTTTGCGCAGGAGGGTGCCTTGGTTCACCTGCCAGAGCCCGATCGAATGGTCCCCCCTGCCTCCACCGGAGGCCAATGTTGCTCCGTCCGGAGAGAACGCCACGGACTTTACCGCCCCTGAGGAGGCCTCCCAGCTTCGCTCCAAAATGCCATCCGGGACTCGCCACAACCGGACGGTCTTGTCCTGCGTTCCTCCGCCCGAGGCCAACCGTTGGCCATCGGGCGAGAAGGCTACGGATGCGACATAATCCTTGTGGCCGGTCAAAGCCCTCAGTTGGGCTCCATCCGACACACGCCATAATCGGACGGCCCGATCATCACCGCCGGATGCCAGCATCTTTCCATCCGGGGAGAAAGCAACGGAATTGACGAAGTCCGCGTGGCCGGTCAAAGTCCGTAGAACCGCTCCATCAGACACGCGCCAAAGCTTGATACTGCTGTCGAGGCTGCCCGTCGCCAGCATGGCTCCGTCGGGCGAGAAGGCTACCGCCACCACAGCGTTGGTATGTCCGCTGAGCTCCCTCAGACAACGCCCATCCGTCACGCGCCAGAGGCGTACCGTCTTGTCCTCGCTGCCGGAGGCCAGCGTGGTCCCATCGGGAGAGAAGGCCACCGACATGACCCAACGTGCGTGGCCTCGTAGCATGTGGACTAGAGAGCCGTCGGTTACTCGCCACAACTGAACGGTGTTGTCTGCACTTCCCGAGGCCACGGTGCGCCCATCCGGTGCGAATACGACCGCATTGACCTGCCCGTTGTGGCCATGGCGGCCGGCGAGCAACAGCGGCTCCGCCGCGGCCTTGTCGACCGAAGTGGGCTGGTCCGTTTCTCTCGGGCTTGACGCTTTCGACGGCTTGATTCCAGGGACATACTCGCCCTCGTAGACGTTGACGAAATCCAGCCACAGCGGGACTTCCGAGCCCGCACACCAGATCCCCAGGTTGACCATGGCATTTTGGGATACCGACGTGAATTTGTACTCGGCCCAGTCGGGGGTGATCTGAAAATCCGTGTACCCCCACTGGACCGAGTGGTCTATCGCGGCCGTCTCCGCGCTAAGGGGACGCGGGGCTTGGGCCTTGGCCCAGAAACTGGCCGTGTACTTCGTGCCTACCTTCTGCGGAATGGGCCCGTACAGCACGACGAAGTGCCAGTTGGCAGTCCCCTTGGGATCAACACGGAGGCTTCGGACGCCATCAATGCATTCGTTTTTATCGAACCAGACGGTGCTGTTGACTCCAGTGTCTTCGCCCCAGGTCCACCATTGGTCGTAGGCCGGGTCATCCAAGATGATCTCGTCCTCCTCGAAACTTGGGTTCTGCACCAGATTGACGACTTGTTCCTGAACCGCCGCCGGCGCGACAACCAGACTGAGGGCCAGCAACGCGACCCAGTGAATGGATTTCTCGTGCATGAGAGTCCCCTTCAGAGTGTTCATGACTTCACCTCGATTCAGGCGACATCACGCTCATTTCGTCAGTCCTTTGGGCGGGTCGTACTGCGGGATCTTGAGTCGCTCGCCACCCTTGAGCGCCGATTGGTGGGCGACGATGCCCGGCACGGTCAGGGCCAGCGCCTCGTAGATGTTCACCAAGGGCTGGCGATCCTGGAGAATCGACGTGACGAACTCGTCGGTCAGGTAGCCGTGGGAGCCGCCGTGCCCGCCGGCAGCCACGCCGGGCGGAAGCGCCGGACGCGTGGTGTCGGGAAGCTCCTTGACGGTGCCCTGATACTTGGTTCCGTCCATCCAACCCTTCTCGCCGAAGACGCGGCCCTGCTCGACGACGTAGCCTTGGACGCCCTTGCACATGAGCATGCGGGAGGTGCCGCCTTCGCTGGTTTGGAAGAGGGCGATCTCGTCGCTGAACGGGTTGTCGTACCTGTTGGCGCCGGGCCGGCAATCGGGCAGGCCAGCGTCGAAACCGATGCAGGAGACGGAGGTGAAACGCTTGCCCGTCACGCCGACGTAGTACGCGGTTGAGTGCGTGGGGTACCACAGGGGCGGCAGGCCAATCCGCCAGCCTTTGAAAGAGTCGATAGGCGTCTGGCTGAAATGATAGTACTCGCCCTCAGAGTAGACGAGCCGGCCGAATCCGCCCGCGCGATAGATCTGCCGCATTGCGTAGCAGTCTTCCCGGTAGCAGCTTGTCTCGGCCATCATGTACTTCAGGCCGGTCTTCTGGACGGTTGCCAGCAGTTGCTCGGCTTCCTCGATCGAGCCAAACACCGCCGGCACGGCCGACATCACGTGCTTGCCGTGGTTGAGGACCTCCATGCAGTGCTTGGGGTGGCTCGGAGCGTCGGTAGCCACGAAGACCGCCTCGATCTTCGGGTCGGTGACCAGCACCTCGAGGGACTCGTAGGACTTGTCGCACCGGCAGGCTTTCATCAGGGCTTTGCGCCGCTCGGCGATCAGGTCGCTGACCGCGACGATTTCGACATTTGGATGGTCTTGGAAGCCAAAGGCCGCCCCGAATTGGCAGACGCCGTAACCGACGATGCCGACGCGCAGTTTCCGGTCGGAGACGGGCTGCCACGGCTTCTGCGGTCGCGACTCTTGGCCGGCGGCCGCCCGCCCTGTCAGACCCGCGGCGGCTGCTGTCCCCAGTGAGATTCGCCCGATCTGCTCCAGGAATTCGCGCCGATAGATGCTGGGGATAGAGTCGTTCGACATAGGCTGGTCTCCCTATTCTTCCCACCGGATAAGCCCGATGACGGCCGTATCTTCGCGGCACGCACCAAGTCGCCCGCCATTTTACCCGTACATATTCTTTGCGCCAACTCTCCGGCAAAGTCTTGGCAAGGGCCCCGTTGCTGGTTTAGAATAGGTCGTTAGGATCAACTATGCCACCGGGTGTCATGGAAGGCGCGAATAGAGCTGCGTTCGATTTTCAACGGGCCGAGGACGGCCAAGCCCGCCTGATTCTCAAGGGCAGGCTGGACCGCGATACGACCGCCTCCATCTGGCGCGAGAGCACACACGCGGTGCGGCAAGCCAAAGTCCCACGTCTGGTGGTGCAGGCCGGCGAGGTCGTCTATTGCGACGGCGCCGGCATCGCACTGCTGACCGAGTACCAACGGATTCAGCACGAAAACCACGGACAGATCGAGATCCGGGAGCTGCGGCCGGAATTCCAGCAACTCATGAGCCTGCTCGAAATCGACCGGATCGTGTCGCCTCCCAAAGCACCGGGGCCGATCACGGGTTTCATTCGCGGCATCGGCGAATGGGTCGCAGGCTTCCTCCGCGAGTTCGTCACGGAAACCAGTTTCACCGGCGAGATTTCTCTGCGGCTGTTTCAGACCCTGTTGCACCCGGGCACCTTACGCTGGCGAGACACGCTGGTCATCGCCGAGAAGGCTGGTGCCAATGCGGTGGCCATCACCGGTCTGCTGGGCTTTCTGATCGGGACGATTCTGGCCTTTCAGATAGCAGCCGCCATGCGGCAGTTCGGCGCCCAGGTCTTCGTGGCGGATCTCGTGGTGATCGTGCTCTTTCGCGAGTTGGGGCCTTTGCTGACGGCTTTTCTTCTAACCAGCCGCAGCGCCTCGGCCTTTGCCGCCGAATTGGGCACCATGAAGGTGAATGAAGAGATCGACGCCTTGGTCACTATGGGCCTGGAACCCGTGCAATTCCTGGTCCTGCCGCGACTTGTAGCTGTTCTGTGCGTAATTCCCTTATTGACGGTGTTCAACCAGCTCCTTGGCCTGATCGGCTGCGGATTGGTCATGGCTACCTGGGACGTGCCGGCCTCGATCTTCCTCGAGAGAATCCGCAATGCGGCGACTCTGACCGACTTCTTCGGCGGGCTTGTCAAGACCTTCGTGTTCGGCGCCATCGTGGCCGGCATTGGCTGTCTGAGGGGTCTCCAGACCGGCACCGGCCCGACCGCCGTCGGCGATTCGGCGACGCGTGCCGTGGTCAGCGGGATGATCGGGATCATTGCGACCGATGGCGTGTTCGCAGTGGTCTACTACTATCTGGGAATCTGAAAGAGAAGTCTGATTCTTGATGTGCGATGGTTGATTTGGGATTTGCTCCGCGTGCCTTCTTCCATCAAGAATCAAACATCGGCAATCACAAATCGAAGAGTTGAATGGCAGACAAGCCTATCATCCAGGTGAAGGACCTCACGGCCGGGTACGGCGATACGATCGTTCTGAAGGACATCGACTTTGAGGTCCGTGTGGGCGAGATTTTCGCCATTCTGGGCGGCTCGGGCTCCGGCAAGACCACGCTGCTCAAGTGCCTGATCGGCCTGCAAAAGCCGCTGACGGGAGTCATCCTGATCGACGGGACCGACATGGTCACCGCCGAGGGCGAGGAGCGGCTCACTCTGCTCACGAAGATTGGCGTGGCGTACCAAAGCGGCGCCCTGTTCGGCTCGATGACGGTTCTGACGAACGTCTCGCTGCCTCTGCAGGAATTCACGGACTTGCCGCCGGCGGCGATTGAGAAGATGGCGCAGATGAAACTGAAAGCCGTGGGCCTGCAGGAGGCCGCGTACAAGATGCCGGCGGAGCTCAGCGGTGGTATGCGCAAACGCGCCGCCATCGCGCGGGCGCTGGCGATGGACCCGAAGATTCTGTTTCTCGACGAGCCCTCGGCTGGCTTGGACCCGGTCACGTCGGCCCAGCTCGATGAGTTGATCCTGGGCCTGTCGCACGACTTGGGGATTACATTTGTCGTCGTGACGCACGAACTGCCGAGCATTTTCACGGTGGCCGATCGCGTGATCATGGTGGACAGAGAAGCCAGAACGATCATTGCTGCCGGCAAGCCGCAGGAGTTGCGCGACAAGAGCGACAATCCCGTGGTGCGCCGGTTTTTCCATCGTCAGCTCGGCCCTGGGGGCGTCGCCGGGCCGACTGGCAGGCCTGTATTGACCTGAGGATCTCCGATCCGCTGCAACCGAAACTGATTTGAACGGGTTTATGGAATGGATGCGAAGCCGCATTATTTCCGGATAGGTCTATTTGTCCTGGTCGCCTTGGTCCTGATCGTCACGGCGGTGGTCCTGTTTGGCGCCGGACTCTTCGCGCAGAACAAACTGCACGTCGAATCCTATTTCACGGAATCCATCACCGGCTTGAGCATCGGCTCACCGGTGGCGTTCCGCGGCGTGCAGATCGGTCAGGTGGAACAAATCGGATTTGTTGGCAGCGTGTACAGCCTGGACCAGAACACTCCGGCGGGCGCCAATTACGCTTCCTACGTCCGTGTGGTCAGCGGCGTCCTGCGCTCCAAATTTCCCGTGCAGGGCACTCAACAGATCGAGGCTCTTCTGGAGCGGATGGTCCAGCGCGGACTGCGGGCCCGGATCTCCTCCAATCTCCTGACCCAGCAGGCTTATCTGGAGATAAACTTCGTCGATCCGAACCGCTTTCCGGTGGAAAGGGTCCCTTGGGTGCCCAGAGACACGATCATTCCCTCCGCGCCGGGCGAGTTCACCACGATGAAAGACTCCATCGACAAGATCCTGAACCAGTTGCAGGCGATTGACGCGAAGGGCCTTTCCGAGAGTCTGGAGAAAGTATTCACCTCGCTGAATACCGCCATCACGGAAGCTGACCTGGCGCAGCTCAGCAAGGAGGCCCGCGGCGTGTTGCAGGCGACCCAGCAGAAGATCGCGGCTCTGGAGATGGACAAGCTCAACGCCGGGGCGCAACGGTTCGTGGCTTCCCTGAACCAGGCGGTGAACGAGGCCAACGTCCCGCAATTGAGCCGGCAGATTCGGGGGATTCTGGACCAGACGGACCGCAAGCTGTCCGCCGTGGATGCCAAGAAGATCAACGACGACGTGGAGCATTTATTGACCTCCCTGGACCGGGCGGTGGCGGACGCCAATATTCCGGCGGTCAGCCAGCAGACCCAGGCGCTGATGGCCGAGCTGCGCACGACGAACAAGTATCTGCAAACGTTATTTGCGCCTCCGCCAGGGGGCACTCCGGCCCCGAATGTGCCGGAAGCGGTGGTCCGGCTCAACCAGACCCTGTCCCGCTTCAACGCCCTGATCGCCACCGAACGGCCCGGGATCGAGAGAGTCCTCACCGACCTGCGGGAGATCACCGACAGCCTCAAGGAACTGATCTCCAGCCTGGAGCAGAATCCGTCGGGGCTCCTGTTCAGCAAACCGCCCAAGAAATCGGAGGTGTTGAAATGATTCGTATTCGACCCCACTGGCCTTTGCGCTTGGCTCTGCTCGGGTTCGCCGTCGTTCTATGCGGCTGCGCCCAGAGTGCCACGGCCGGGAGAAAGTACTACGTCTTGGATACCGTCCGCGAAGGCGGACCGGCCCAAGTCCACACGGATGCCACCTTGCGGTTGCGCCGGTTCAACGTGGACGAGGCTTTTGCCAGCAGGCAACTGGTTTACCGCCTCGACGAGTTTCGGTACGAGCCCGACTACTACCGCCAGTTTCTGGTCCTGCCGGGGGTGATGCTTACGGAGGAAACGCGCGATTGGCTGGCGAACTCCGGCTTGTTCGGGCGCGTGACGTCGGTGGGCAGCCGCGTGGAATCTGCCTACCTGCTGGAGGGAAACGTCACAGCCCTGTACGCTGACTTCACGAGAGCATCGGCTCCTGCGGCCGTCATGGAGATTCGTTTCTTTCTCCTGTCGGGCGCGGAGGGTAATGAGTCGGTGTCGCTGGCCCAGACGTACAAGGCCACGACCCCGATCTCAGCCAGGACGGCGGAGGCCGTGCTCGAGGCGCTCAGCGGGGACCTCAAGGAGATCCTGGCCCGCCTGGAGGCAGACATTCAGCGGGTGCTTGCTCTCAAGCCGGACAAGAGCCGGCCTTGAGTGAGGCCGGAGTGGTCAAGGTCGGCCCGCGTTTCTTCGGAGGCACGATCTCCCTGGCTTGCACGTCCGCTTTTGCGCGCCCGTGTACGACCTTCTGGGTAAGCAAGCCACGCACTTGAAGCTGTCCAATTCCGCACGGAAGACCCGAGCCGGACTCTCTCACAGCACGCCCTCGACGTAATTGTCGAAGTGGTACATCTCAGCGTTCTCGAGGAAGCTCTCCGGTTTGGATACGAAGCTGTAGATGTTCTCCATCAGGAGAAGGTGCTTATCCTCTTCCTGGGCCAGCAGCTTGAGAATTCGCTTCTGATCGGGGTCCTGAGCCTCCTCGGCTTGGTCCAGATAGAACTTTCTACTCTGCTCCTCGATCTGGCATGCTTTTCGGTACAGCTCCGCCTCGCTGATCAGGAAGTCGAACTTCTTGGGCGAGACGCGCATCTTCTCGAAAACCTCCCTGGCGCGTTCCAGGACGGGGGTATCGGTCACCTCCGCCGGCACCTCGGTCCTCATCCGCTCGACGGTCCGGTAGTGCTTGGCTTCCTCGTCGGCCAGCATAGTCAGGATGTTCTTGAGCCCCACGTGACTGGCTCTATGGGCCAAATCGCGATAGTACTCCTCACTGAACTTCTCCTTCTCCATCGCGAAGTCAAAAATATCCATAGATCTTCCTTTCCCTTCCAGACGCGTGTTATGCATCTACGGCTCCCCGGCCTGTCTGGACCGGTCGCGGAGGGGCTGCCGATGTGTTTCTACCGGCCAGCCGGCACTTTGTTCGGGGAAACCGAGAGCTTTCGCTTTTTACGCTCGGATCGTAGGATAGGATTCCGCAAGGCAGGAGAGACACGAAGGAGCGAACCTGGGTGTCAAGAGCATCGTGCGGCTTGTGGTGGCCCGCGTCATCAGTCTGTCGGCCGGCTTGGTTCGCTCGCTGGCTGTGACCACGGGCGGCTTCGCCTGGTGGTATTCGAGGATGGCAAAACCCTCGTTCACGCCGCCGAGTTGGGTGTTGGGTCCGGTAGGGACGGTGCTGTACATCCTCACGGTCGTGTTCATCAGAAAAAATGAGTCTGATTTCTGCCCCCGCGATGAACTGGAGGTCGCGACGTCCGTAAGTAGTGCCGAGGGCATCCTTCAGGACGCCCGAAAATGGGTACACCACAAGCCCCTGCGTAGTCTCGCTTCCTCTCCCTCCGCACCGCAGGGGCTTTGCCTTTTCCGTCGGCAAAAACCTGAACACAATCCGCTGGGCATACGGTATTATGGTGGGCGTGAAGTCTGACGACGGAGACGTGTCCTATAGCGGAGACAGCAGAAACATGGCAGACGAAGCCGCAAGCCGATCGGAGACGCCGTTGGGTGAGGAGCCAGGAGACATGGCCAGGAACTCCGGGAAGCTGATTACGGACACCCTGCTCCAGCACGTCCCGGGCATCGTGGAGTCCTGCGGGGCCACGGCCCTGTTCATCTACGTGGACGCCATGGAAGAGGAGGCGTGGGACATTGATCTTGGCGCCAAGACGCGGGTCTTTTGCGTGACCAGGGCTACCCCGGAGGAGCAGGAGCCGCGGTGGGCGGCGCAACAGTGCCTGCGCATTCCGAACGTGCCGCTGACACGAATGGGACAGGTGAAGATCGCCGTATTCCTGGCCCTTTCCCGGGGCTTGATCAAGCACGGCGATCGGGTGGTTTTCCTTTCCGGGCTGGCGGCTGCCAAGACGCTCGACACGATCATCGTGACGGAGGTAGGACGGGAATACGAGATCTTCGCCTCGGGGGCCGACCTTACGACGACGTCCTCGAAGATCCTACCGGAAGTCATCGAGCGGGTGGTCGATATTGCGTCGGAGTTGGGAAGCGAGGGCCGCGAGGGCCGCGCCGTCGGTGCCATGTTCGTGATCGGCGATACGGATCGCGTCCTGCCGTTGACGCGTCAGTTGGTGCTGAACCCCTTCAAAGGCTATCCGCCGGACGAGCGGAATGTCCTCGACTACTCTCTCGAAGAAACCGTCAAGGAGTTGGCAACGCTCGATGGAGCGTTTATCCTCCGTGGCGATGGGGTGATGGAGACTTGCGGTGCCTACATCCGCACGACCAGTCAGCCGGAGTACGAATTGCCGCGGGGGCTTGGCGCCCGGCATCACGCGGCGGCGGCCATCACCGCCGTGACCGATTCGATAGCGGTCACAGTCAGCGAGTCCACTGGCTCGATCACGATCTTCCGCAATGGCCGGATCGTTACAGAGATTCAGAAGCCTCGCAGCACAGGCGAGAAGTCCAAGTTGCTTCGTTCCCGTCCTAGCCGACGTCCTAAACGAGATTCCTCCACGTAGTCACTCTCGGGTCACCACATCTTTGTCTGACGTAAATCCTCCTACAACATAGCGTTACGGCTTCGGTCTTATCGTGCGTACGCAAAAATACGTGAAAAAAGGTGCAACAGGTGCTTGACTTGCGCATCTATATGCTGCATAATGTGCTTTAGGAAGCTGTGACGTATCCGGATGAATACGCGAGCCAGTGTTTTGTGAAGGAAAGGACATATGGAAAAGAGTACGCAGGCGACGGCCAATAGAAGTTGCATAATAAGGCTATCAAGGTACAAAAATGCGTTGAACCGGCTTATGTCCCTCAATTTCGTTCGCGTATTCTCAGACAATCTCGCGGATGCGGCCGGTGTGACGGCGGCGCAGGTTCGCAAGGATTTCTCCCTGTTCGGCATCACCGGGAACCGCCGGGGGGGATACAAGGTGGATGAGTTGGCCGACCAGCTCAACAAGATTCTGGGCAAGGACCAGCTCCATGAGTTCGTCATGGTGGGGGTCGGCAACATCGGCAGGGCCCTGCTGCATTATCCCGGCTTCGAGAGGAGCGGCATCAACATCGTGGCCGGATTTGAGATCGATCCGGCGAAGTACAACCGCGAGGGCAAGCCGCCGGTATTGCCGCTCGAACAACTGGCCGAGGTGATCAAGACCCGGGACATCAAGCTCGCGATTATTGCCGTCCCCGACTACGCCGCCCAGCAGGTGCTCGAACTGGTGCTCTCGGCGGGAATCAAGGGTGTTTTGAATTTCGCGCCAATCTGTCTCAAGGCGCCAAGTGGCTGTGTCGTGAACAATATCAATCTCGAAACTGAGCTCGAGAACCTAATCTACTTTGTCAATGCGGCCAACGATCGAAACTAATCCCGTGTTGCGACCGGTCTCCCTCAAGACGAGGATTCTGTTCTCGTTTCTGCTGGTGATTCTGGTGCTGTCGGTCCCGACCGCGGTGCTGGGCTACCGCGTGATTCAGAAGAATATCATCCGGCGGGCGGACCAGCAGGTGCGCGACAGCATCAACGCGGCCCAGATCGTATATACCGGCGAGATCGAGCGCATCGGCGAGGCCCTGAAGCTGGTGTCTCCCAATGGGAACATGGAGGCCCTCAAGAGCGGGCTCAATGTCCACTATCTTCAGTACGTGGCCCGGCCGGACTTCGGCACGCTGCGCAGCGAAATCGCCCAGGCAGCGCTGCGGAAGAGGGAGCCGGTGGGCGGGACTCGGATCATCTCGTCTGAGGAACTGGCGACGATGCCTGGTGATTTTCCGGGCCAGGCCCCGATCGAGATCAAGCCGACGCCCCGGGCGCGGCCGACCGACAAGAGGGTGCTCAATGCCGTTATGGCCAAAGAATACGCCGTGCCGGTCCTTGACAGCGGGGGAGCGGTTCAGGCGATTCTGTACGGTGGCCGCGTCGTCAACCGCGACTACACGTTCGTGGACCGCGTGCGCGAGATGGTCTTTGGTAAGGAGGTGTACAAGGACAAGCCGGTCGGCACCGTGACGATCTTCCTGGACGACGTGCGAATCGCGACGAATGTGCAGGACAAGCAGGGGCAGCGTGCCATCGGCACGCGGGTCTCGGATGAAGTCTACCAAGCCGTGGTCGAGCGCGGCCAGACGTGGCAGGAGCGTGCGTTTGTCGTCACCGACTACTACAAGAGCGCCTATAAACCGATCCGGGATATCGGCGGGGACATTATCGGAATCCTGTACGTCGGCATTCTCGAACAGCCATTCAACGATCTGGCTGCAGAAATCCTGCAGTTCTTTCTGCTGTCGGTTGCCGGCGTGACCTTGATCGCGGTGCTCTTCTCGTTCATTCTCGCGGGGGCCATCTCCCGGCCGCTGACCGAGGTGGTCCGCGCCAGTGAGTGTCTGGCGTCCGGCGATTGGGGCTACCAGGTCAATGCCCACACCTCGATCAAGGACATCAACAGCATGGCCGAGGCGTTCAACGCCATGGCGATAGGACTGAAGGATCGGGAAGAGAGCCTGCGGATCTCCAACGAGAAGCTGGCGGCTTCGAACAAGAGCTACATCGACCTCATCGGTTTCGTGGCCCACGAGCTCAAGGGCATTCTGGCCTCGGCGGTGATGAACGCCTATGCCGTGCGCGACGGCTATCTCGGCTTGGTCAACTTCAAGCAGCGAAAGGCGATGGATTCCGTCGCGAGGAACCTCGATTACCTTGATGCGACGGTCAAGAAGTTTCTGAATCTCGGCCGGATCGAGCGTGGCGAGCTAGCCGTCAACAAGACCGGGCTGAACCTCAAGAAGGACATCTTCGATACTTCGATTGTCTCGCTGGCTCCGATGGTCTCCAAGAAGGGTCTGCAAATCGCCAACGAGATCGATGCGGAGATGGTCGTTCAAGCGGATTCGGACCTGATGCAGATCGTCGCCAACAATCTCGTCAGCAACGCGATCAAGTACAGTCCCGATGCCGGACACATCAATGTCACAGCCCGGCAGATCGATGGCATGGTCGAGGTCGAGGTCTACAACGACTCTACGCCCCTGAGCGAGGAGCAGCGGGCGAAGCTGTTCCAGAAATTCTCCCGGCTCGACAACCCCGAGACCAGGAAGGTCAAAGGGACCGGGCTTGGCTTATACATCACCAAGCAGATCATCGAGCGGCATGGAGGTCGCATCACCGTGGAGCCTCGGGAGCACGGGAACTCGTTCGTATTCCAGATCGAAAGGAACTGAACAGATGCCAACTCCATTGGAACTGATCAAAAAGAAGCGGGCCGAGGCCGTCAGCCGCATTATCGGCAAAGGCTACCTCTCGACCAAGCGTGTCTACGTCGGTATGGCGACGTGTGAGATCGCCGCCGGCTCGAAGGATGTCATGGAGGTCTTTCAGAGGGCGGTCAGTCGCGGCCTGACGGACGTGTACCTGAGCCAGAAAGGCTGCGCGGGCCGCTGCAACCTGGAGCCGACCGTCGAGGTGATCGAGGCGGGCAAGAGTCCCGTCAAATATGGCCGCGTCGACAAAGAGCGGGCCCAGCAAATCATCGACCGGCACCTCAAAGCCGGCCAAGTCATCAAAGAATGGGTTATCGAATAGGAAAGTGGGAAGTTTGAAGTGGGAAGTTTGAAGTCAGAGGCTTCGCACTCCGAAGCGCCAACTCTTACTTCAAACTTGAAACTTGATACTTCAAACTCCTTCCGGAAAGGAAGGATATAGTGAACGTAACACCGTATAGGATTATTCTTTGCGATGGGACCGCGTGCATCAACTGCGGGTCGCGCAAGCTGGCGGCTGCTCTGCACGAGCAGTTGGCCCAGCACGAGCTGGCCGACAGAACGACCATCGGCCTGTCCGGCTGCCTGGGCATGTGCGACAAAGGCCCCATCCTGGTCGTCAATCCCGGCTACACGATCTATGGCCGCGTGACGGAGAATGACATTCCCGAGATCGTGGAAGAGCACCTGGTCCACGGCCATCCGATCGCGCGGCTGGCGATCCAAGAGGACCATCTGTATAACCGTTTTTTCCGCGTCTTTGGCGATGCGAAGTTCTTCGGTAAGCAGATGCGAATCACCCTGCGCAACTGCGGCATTATCGACCCGGAGAACCTCGATGACTATCTGTCCCTGCGCGGCTACGAGGCCTTGGCCAAGGCCATTACCGATATGACACCGGAGCAGGTGATCGCGGAGGTCGAGAAGTCCGGGTTGCGCGGGCGAGGCGGGGCAGGGTTTCCGACTGCCCGCAAGTGGAAGCTGACGGCGGCCGCGAAGGCCACGCCGAAGTACATCATCTGCAACGCCGACGAGGGCGACCCCGGCGCGTTCATGGACCGCAGCGCCATTGAGGGCGATCCTCATACGGTGGTGGAGGGCATGGCCATTGGTGGCTATGCCATCGGGGCTCAGCAGGGCTTTGTCTATATTCGTGCCGAGTACCCGCTGGCGATCCGAAGGATCAAGAAGGCTATCGAGGATGCCCGGGCGCACGGCCTGCTCGGCAAGAACATCCTGGGCTCGAGCTTCTCGTTCGACGTCGAGATCCGACTGGGTGCCGGAGCGTTCGTTTGCGGCGAAGAGACGGCGCTGATTCACTCGGTCGAGGGGGCCCGTGGCATGCCCCGGCCCCGGCCGCCGTACCCGGCTGCGGTCGGACTCTACGGCCAGCCGACCGTCATCAACAACGTCGAGACTTGGGCCAATATCCCGGTCATCATTCTGGATGGGGCCAACTGGTTCCGAACGGTCGGGACCGAGACCAGCAAAGGGACCAAGGTCTTCGCTCTGGCGGGCAAGGTCGTCAACACGGGCCTCATCGAGGTCCCCATGGGCACGACGCTCCGCGAGATCATCTACGACGTGGGCGGCGGCATCCCGTTCGGCAAGAAGTTCAAGTCTGTGCAAACCGGCGGTCCATCCGGTGGCTGTCTGCCGGAGCAGTACCTCGATACGCCCATCGACTACGAATCGCTGGCCAAAGCCGGCTCGATTATGGGCTCCGGCGGCATGATCGTGATCGATGAGGACTCGTGCATGGTCGATGTCGCCCGGTTCTTCCTGGAATTCACGCAGGATGAATCGTGCGGCAAGTGTACGCCATGCCGCGAAGGCACCAAACGCATGCTGGAGATCCTGACGCGCATCACCGAGGGCAAGGGTCTGCCGGGCGATATCGAGAAGCTCGAACGCTTGGGCACCATGATCAAGAAGGCCTCGCTCTGTGGCCTCGGACAATCGGCGCCGAATCCGGTGTTGAGCACGCTCAAGAACTTCCGCGAGGAGTACGAAGAGCACATCAACGAGAAGAAGTGCCGGGCCAAGGTCTGCAAGAACCTGATTAACTACTCTATCACGGAGAAATGCGTCGGCTGCGGTGCCTGCCGGCGGGCGTGCCCGGTCGGAGCGATCTCCGGTGCTGCCAAGACCAAGCACACGATCGATCCGGATACCTGTGTGCGGTGCGGCCTATGCTTCAGCACCTGCAAGTTCGAGGCCATCGCGAAAGTATGACAGCGAAAGACCATGTCATTGCGAGCGCAGCGAAGCAATCTCCCACGCTGAGGATGGAGATTGCTTCGTCGCTGCGCTCCTCGCAATGACATAACGGGGCAGGGTGCCATACTCGCTGAGATCTGAGGAATGATATGGATGACAACAAGAAGATCACGATTGCGATCAACGACAAGCCGTACCAGGTCGATCCCGGCCAGACGATCATGCAGGCCGCCGATACGTGCGGCTACCACATCCCGCGGCTGTGCTACCATCCGAAGCTCTCCATCGAGGGGGCGTGCCGCGTGTGCATCGTGCAGGTCGAAGGGATGAAGAACTTCGTGGCCTCGTGCTGCTACCCCGTGGCGGACGGCATGAAGATCTACACGAACTCCAAGGAGGTCCGGCAGGCTCGGCGCGACATTGTCGAGCTGCTCGTGGACAACCATCCGGAGGACTGTCACACCTGCGAGCGCGACGGCAACTGCGAGCTCCAGCGGCTCGTCTACGCGATGGGCATTCGTCATCGGCACTTCACCGGCGCACGCAAGCACTACGAGAAGGACCTGTCCTCGGCCAGCGTGATTCGCGACCCGGACAAGTGCATTCTCTGCGGCCGCTGCGTCCGCATGTGCTCCGAGATTCAGGGCGTGCACTGCCTCGGCCAGGCGTATCGCGGTTTCAACACGGTCGTCATGCCGGCCTACAATATGCCGTTTGCCGAGAGCGTCTGCTCCACCTGCGGTCAGTGCATCAATGTCTGCCCCACGGCGGCCTTCGTCGAGAAGAATTACACGCAGGAGTTGTTCGAGAAGCTGGCGGATAAGAGCGTGGTCAAGGTGGCGCAGTTTGCCCCCTCGGTTCGGGCGGCCATCGGCGAGGCCTTCGGTCTGCCGCCGGGGCGGAACATGGAGGGCCAACTGGTCGCCACTTTGCGGCACCTGGGATTCGACTACGTGTTCGACACCCAGTTCTCCGCCGACCTGACGATCATGGAAGAAGGCAGCGAGTTGCTGGAACGGCTCCAGTCTGGCGGGCCGCTGCCGCTGATCACCTCCTGCTCCAGCGCCTGGATGAAATACATGGAGCAGTTCTATCCGGATTTCATCGAGAATATCTCGACGTGCAAATCGCCGATGTCGATGGCCTCGGCGCTATTTAAGACCTACTGGGCCGAGAAGATGAAGATCGACCCGAAGAAGATCTTCAGCGTCGCGGTCATGTGCTGCACGGCGAAGAAATACGAGGCGGCCCGGCCCGAGCTGCAGGTCCACGGCCTGCGGGTGACGGACCTCGTCGTGACCACCCGCGAGGCGGCGTGGATGATCAAGTCGGCGGGCATCGACTTTCTCAATATTCACCCGGAGAAGTTCGACGAGCCGCTGGGTCTGTCCTCCGGGGCCGGCACGATTTTCGGCGTCACCGGCGGCGTCATGGAAGCAGCCATTCGTACGGCATATGAGCTGTACACGGGCGAGACTCTGATCGACATCGAGGTCAACGATATCCGCGGCCTCAAAGGGGTCAAGGAAGGCCGGATCACGATGGACGGGCAAGAGCTGCGGGTTGCCGTCGCCCACGGCTTGGGCAATGCCCACCAGGTCATGGAGATGGTACGCAAGGATCGCAGCCGTTTCCAGTTCATCGAGATCATGGGTTGCCCCGGCGGTTGCATCGGCGGCGGCGGCCAGCCCTACGCTACGGCCAACTCGATTCCGCTCGATGAAGAGTGTCTCAAGGCCCGGGCCCAGGCTCTTTACGATCTGGATCGGGGCAAGACGATCCGCCGCAGCCACGACAACCCGGATGTGCAGAGGCTCTACCGGGAGTTCCTGGGCCGTCCGCTCAGCGAGAAGTCGCACGAGCTGTTGCATACGCACTACAAGGCCCAGACGCCGCGCGGCATTGTGTCGCCGAATCTGAAGGTGGTCTAATGAGTAAAATGTCCATTCTCAGGCAACATAGGGAGTGGTGAAAGTGATCATGATTACGAAAGACAAAAAGCCGGCCACCGAACTTGGTGGTTGGATCAAAGATCGAATCAAACCGGAGCAGGTCGAGAAGTATCTCGATCGGGGCCGGCAGTTCATTGACGAGGCAGCGATCGAGCGGGCTCTGGCCGCCCATGGGAATCCCGATCCCCAGCGGGTGCGGGACATCCTGGCCAAGTCCCTCGCCATCGAGACGCTCACGCCGGACGAGACGGCCTGCCTGCTCCATGTTGAGGATTCGGCGCTGCTGGCCGAGATGCAGCAGGCGGCGGCCGCGATCAAGGTGAAGGTCTACGATAATCGCATCGTGACGTTCGCGCCGCTGTACCTGAGCAACCTGTGCGTCAACGATTGCCTGTACTGCGGCTTTCGGTGCAGCAATGCCGAAGAGAGCCGACGCATTCTGTCATTGGAAGAGGTCCGGCGTGAAGTCGAGGTCCTGGCCGGCCAAATCGGGCACAAGCGTCTGATTCTCGTTTACGGCGAGCACCCCCGGTCCGGCATCGATTATATCGCCTCGACTCTGCGGGCCGTCATGGCGGTGAAGGTCAAAACGCGGCGGGGCTGGGGCCAGATTCGCCGCTGCAACGTCAACGCGGCTCCCATGTCGGTGGAGGAGCTGCGCGTACTCAACGAGGCAG
>Ga0315280_10000716_pt1 | contig 60632 bp, 52 predicted proteins | sample YL17G06_40_MG_FD_203697 | JGI IMG/M metagenome (GOLD analysis project Ga0315280, IMG submission 203697) | Sediment microbial communities from Yellowstone Lake, YNP, Wyoming, USA - YL17G06_40 | ecosystem: Environmental > Aquatic > Freshwater > Lake > Sediment | place: USA: Wyoming | collected... | reverse complement strand
ATTCCCTTGACGGCGGGCGGCAGGCCCTGTGGGCCTACGTGCACGAGTATGACTTCAATCGGCGCCATTCGGCTCTTGCCTACCGCAGCCCGGCGCAGATCTTCTGCCCCGAGCAGGCGGGCGAGCCCATGACGGCCGACATGAGGGCCCTGATGCCCTTCCTGCTTTCGCTGAAGCAAGCTGGTCAAGACCATGCCTGAGTCCTCTTCGAGGGCGGTCTCGCCACTGCCAAATGTGTCAAGATAGCACACCTAGTCGCGAGGCTTACAACTGGCTCTTCCCCAGTGCTGAAGCGCCTCGGGCATACCAGAACACCTGGAACCTAAGGAACGCTCTGCTCGTGACAGGCCAGCGGCGATTGCTTCCCGAGGGGCGCTGGTATGTTGACCAGACAGTGCTTGACCCGGCCACGGGGCGACAAGTGTGGCCCAGGCCCGAGTATGGATACGATAGGTCGGTGACGATGCTCATATTCCCGCTCCACCTTCAGCCCGACAGCCGACATCACTTGAAGGTGACCTATCAGCAGTTGCCGAGCAAGCACGATGACGAGTCGGTCTATCATTTCGGCTACATTCTCAGGACTGTGCGGGGCTGGGCGTCATTCGGGCCTATCGAGTGCACGGTGAAGGTGCCGGCCGGGCTGATTTTCCGCAGCCTGCCGCGGCTGGCGTATGCCGGCATGAGCGGAGGAATGAAGGCATATCAGGGCGTGATCGTGGCGCCGAGGCGCAATCTTCAGGTTGTTCTGGGAACCCAGGAGATGCTGTGGCCAAGGCTGAAAATCAACGGCGGCCTGGCAGGCCGGCGACATATGATGATTGGCGGAATTCCTGTGATTCGTTTCGGGGACGTGGCGGATTATGTTCAGGGTTCGGGGCGCATCCGCTGGGAGGGCGGAGAGGTGGTTGTCGAGCGGAAGGGGGTAACTCTGCGGGCAAGGCCTGGCGAGAAGCAGATGCTCGTGAATGGCCAGCCGGCGTCACTGGGCACGCCGGCAATAGTGAGGAAGGGGTCAGCTTATCTGCCGGAGGAGGCGCTCCAGGCGCTCTATCCGGAGTGCAAGGTCACGGTCTCCTACCATGCTGCGAGCAACACTGTGCTCGTGGGGATCATTCCCAGGCCCAAAGCATCTGCGCCGCCTCCAGGATAGCGGCCGCGGGCTCGGTTCGCCTCATGGGCTCGGTTCAGAACGCCCGGAGGCGGCGCAAGGCAGCATGGGCTCGCCTGGACTTCGTGGTATAATACCTGTTTGGCCGGAGAGAGAGGAGAAGAGAGAGGTGGCATATAGAGTTACGCTGATAGCTGGAGACGGGACAGGGCCGGAAATAATGAACGCAGCGCGCCGGGTCATCGAGGCGACCGGCGTGAAATTCGACTGGGACTTTCAGGACGCGGGCGTGGATGTCATGGAGAAGAAGGGGACGCCTCTGCCAGATGAGGTTCTGGAATCAATCCGGCGGAATGGAGTCGCCTGGAAGGGCCCGGTGACGACGCCCGTGGGAAAGGGGTTCCGGTCGGTGAATGTGGGTCTGCGGCACAGCCTTGAACTCTACTGCTGCCTGCGGCCGTGCAAGTGGTATCGCGGGATTCGGTCGCCGATACCGGGAGTTGATCTGGTCATAGTCCGTGAGAACATGGAGGACCTATACGCAGGGGTCGAGTTCGAGTCCGGGACGCCTGAGGCGAAGCAGATAATCGAGTGGAGCAAGGGCAAGATAGACAAGGACGCGGCGATATCAATAAAGCCGATATCCGAGAGGAACAGCCGGCGAATCATAAAGTTCGCTTTCGATTACGCGGTGAAATATAAGAGGAAGAGCGTGTCGGCTGTCACGAAGGCGAACATAATGAAATACACCGATGGGCTTTTCTTGCGGGTGGCGCGAGAGGTGGCGAAGGACTACGAGGGAAAGGTCGAGTTGATTGATGTCGAGTACACGCTCGTTGATAACATGTCGAGGCTGCTGGTGATGAGGCCGAAGGACTTCGATGTCCTGGTGCTGCCGAATCTTTATGGGGACATACTCTCGGACCTCTGCGCCGGGCTCGTTGGAGGGCTCGGCGTGGCGCCGGGTGCGAATATAGGGGAGAAGATGGCGGTTTTCGAGGCGACGCACGGCTCCGCTCCGCGCTACAAGGGGCAGAACAAGGTTAACCCGTCGGCGTGCATTCTTTCGGGGATGCTGATGCTTAGGCACCTGGGCGAGATGGAAGCGGCCGACAAGGTGGAGAGAGCTTTTCAAGCCGTAATAGAGGAAGGCAAGGACGTAACTTACGACATGAAGCCGACCCGCGAAGACCCGTCGGCGGTGGGGACCAAAGAAATGGCTGACGCCATCATCGCAGCGATGAAGAAGGTGTAGGGCGCGGGTGCCACCCCGCGCAGGGTAGGTGGCCCCAGGGGCGCGTAAGTCCGGCGGGGCACGGCTCGTGCTTCGCAGCGAAGCGCTGCTTCGCAGAGTAGCAAGGCCCCGCCCTACAGCGGCCGGCCTGTCATTTGAGGCCCACCCGCGACGACCCGACGACGGTAGGCACATAGGCACAAGAGAGATGGGTGTCGCGGTCATAGCGGCGATGAAGAAGCTGAGGCAGGCCTGCGGGGGGCAGAACTGGTGCCGTTGGAGCGCGAGCACTACGGGGAGGCAGGCGCTGCGCTGAAGGTGCGCGCCAAGCGGAACAAGACGGGCGCTCCGTATGCCACGAACTGCCCGGCGGACGTCCTGGCCGCGTGGCTGTCTGCCCGCGGGAAGGCGCCAGGGCCTCTGCTCTGGCCGATAAACAAGGCTGGCCGGTGTATGCCTCGCCGCATGACAGATCAGGCAGTTCTGAGCATGGTGCGCAAGCCAGGCGAAGAAGCTGGCGTGGAGAAGTTCTCACCACACGACCTGCGGCCCTCGTTTATCTCAGACGTGCTCGACGCGGGGGCTGGCGCGGCCACCGTGAGCGGCCTGGCGGGTCGCGCCAGCATCACCACGACCGCTCGGTATGGGTGGCGGGGAGACCATGCGAAGAGGCGAGCTGCGGAAATGCTGCACGTCCCCTTTGGAGGGCCGTGAAAGAGAGGGCGGCCGAGTTGCAGCGGAAGGCGGGGTGCCTGAAGCTGTGAGAACAGCGGACTGCGCGTAGAGCGCGGGAAAGGAGCGGAGCGCGTGAGCCGACGGAAGATGGCGGTGGTACTGGCTGTAGTATGCGTGCTGATGGCCCAGGCGGTTGTGATCACTTTGACGGTCCGGGCCGCAGGGCAGGCGAGGGTGGAGAAGGTGGTGCGGGCTGAACGGTTTGAGTTGGTGGATTCGCGGGGGAACGTGCGCGCTCAGCTGAGGCTCCTGCTGGGCGTAAGCCCGGAGCTGGGCCTGCGCGACAAGGAGGGGAAGACGCGCGCTTCGCTGATGCTCCTGCCGGACGGACGTCCAGGCCTGGACCTATGCGACAAGGACGGGGAGACGCGGGCGAGGCTCTCGGTCCTGCCGGACGGCGACCCAGTGCTGGCCCAGGTCGACAAGGACGGCAAGGTGCGGGCCACCCTCTCGCTCCTTATGCCCGAGGGCCCCGGGCTGGCCCTGTCCGACAAGAGGGGGAAGGCGCGCGCTTCGCTGAGGCTCCTTGCGGACGGAAGCCCTGGGCTCGTCCTGTGGGACAGCGAGGGGAAGCTGCTCTGGAGCGCGCCGTAGGTCAGACGCGCACGGCGCACCAGTCCACGGCACAGGCATAGAGGAGTGGCCACCATGCAGCGTTGGTCTGCCAACAGAGAACAGGAGGTACGCTGCGCTCGGTGCGCAGATAGTCCGCATCAAGCCAAAAGGGAGAATGCCATGACACGGAGGTTCAGAAGAGTTGGACCGTTCGTGGCGGTGGTTGCGTCTGCGGAAGTGATATTGGCAGCCGTGCTTGGCGGCTGCGGCGGCCGACATCCAACCGGACCGGTGGGACAGCGACGCCCGATGCCCGCGCAAACGCGCCCGCAACCGTTCCCTTCTGACAGCATTTGGGCGGGCATGGACCGGACGCCGGCCGACATGTCCCACGAAACCTGCCGCTTCCGTGCCTGCAATGAGCTGTTCGGGCAGGGGCGCTGCCAGGAGGTGTGGCCGGCCGCCGCGAGGCGGTATGATGACTATCGCATGAAGGTGTCAGGTGCCCGCACCATCGACGAGGCGCCATTCGATTACGCAGCCAACGTGCGGATTCAGCGCGAGACGTGCGATGAGATGCTGGGGAAAGATGCCTGGCCCCGCATAGTCAAGAGGGCCGACGAGCTGTGTGATGAGATACTGCCGGGGGAGCCGTGCGAAGACCCCTTGGCTACTCGCGAGGCTGAGCAGCCTGAAGCACAACCGCCCGGGGGCTGAACCCTGCAGAAGTCTCTACGTATCCTGACCCTTCTCGCCAGCGTTCTCTTGCCGATCGCAGCGAGGGCTGCTCGCCTACGGGTCGCGCGCCGAAGCGCGTTCCGCGGGTCAGGGGAATAACGTGCCGTCTGCAGACATGTTTGTTCCGATCGAGAACCTTGCGCTATCCGCCCCGATCCAGGTTGGGCGCGTCGCGTTCCATCCCTCCACGAAAGTCCAGGAGCTTGGGGCGCGGCTTGAGGCCCTCATTGCGCGCGCCGATGCCCCTCCAGACTGGAAGGAGTGGCGGAAGGAGGTCACACTTGGGAACATCGAGCGGTTTGCCGAGGGTAGGGTGATCGCTTCGGTCCGGTGCGACGTAGCCGGCGACAAGAACCTGCTGAGACGCTTCCAGAGCGGAGAGGTGTCACCTTCTCTCGGCACAATCAAGCAGGCGCTCTCCGTTCTGCACCTGCTGAAGCTGGAGGTGGCCGGGCGCTTCGACACGCGCTACCAGGTGTTCGGGCTATCGGGCGACCTGACGCGCGCCGCCCACTACATTGTTGCGGTGGACCAGCAGAGACGCGGGGTGCGCGAGTATCGATACAGGCACGGCGCTCTCGCAAGCTGGGAGTTCACTGAGGAGGCATTGAACCGGGCACGAGCCTCCCCGCTATATGACTTCTTCCACGCCGCTCTGCTCAAGGGGCGAGAGGCCTGCGAGCTCCAAAAGAGGTTGCTCAACGCTGCGTGGTGGGTCTACGAAGCTGCGCTTGAGTTTGGCTGGCACGTGCGGTGCGTCAAGCTCCTGACGGCCCTTGAGGCCGCATTTGTCCCTGACGGCCAGAGGAAGAGCTTCGGTCTGGCTAAGATGTCAGCCATGCTGCTGTGTGACTGCGTGAAGCAGGACCAGGGCTACTGTCCTATCCCCGACGCGCAGGACTACTCCGAGTATCAGAATTTGCTTCACCAGCACAAGTCGCGCGTCGGATGCTCGCTCTTCGATGACATGCGCGACTGGTACGCCCTCAGGAGCGAGGTGGTGCACGAGGGTTTTCACGGAGTTGCCGAGGGGTGGGTCCTGCCGCTGGAGTGGCGCTCGCACGAAATGCTCGACCAGACGGTGAGGGTCGCCCGGGAGGATGGGCTCGCGACACTTGAGGACCTCTGGAGGCGCGTTGAAGAAAGGCACCGCGCCAAGAAGCTCTGATCGTGGGGCGCCGAAAGCCCGCGCGATGCGCCAGCGTAGCCTCGCCGCGGGCTGCCACGATCTGAGCTCAATTCGGCCCAACTCCAGCGGGTCGCCAACATGTGCGACCGGGTCGAGGCGAAGGGCTGTAAGGGGATCAATAAGGTTGACCCGACGACGGTTGGCACGAAGGAGATCGGCGACGCGATTATCGCGGCGATGAAGAAGCTGTAGTAGGCCCGATTGACAGAGACTCGGGGGGCAGGCGGCGCAGCACAGCCGCCCTCGGCTGTGGAAGGGGCGGCAACTTCCTTGGCAGATGGACCAGCAGCCGGGGGTCCCAGGTCGCGCGGCGGTGAAGGCTGAGGCTGCCGAGCCGCTTCGCATATTCGTCTATTCGTCGCGGGAGAAATGCGTTCCAGCGCCCGCGCAGAGAGGAGCGTTCAGAGTGGCGGGCGGCCGGGAACGATTCTCAGACGACCGGGATGACCCGGTTCGCCAGCGAATGCTGGCTGCCGGGGCGCCCGATCTCGACGCCATCATCGGGCTTTTCCCCCGCACCGCTGGGGAGCCCGCCTTCGATGCCAATCTGATTGCGAGCAACATTGAGCGGCTCGCAACGGAGCCCGAAGTTGACACGGGGCATCCCTTCCTCGACCTGTCGGTGAAGACGGGGCTTGCTTTCATTGACGCGACCTTCCAGGGCGATCATCCGAAGTATGGCGTCAAGGGCTACGGCGCAAGCATCCATGACGGATTTCCGCCGACTATCATCGCGGCGGTTGATGCGCTGTCAGCCTGGGGCCTGAATGCGCGCGCGGCGCAGCTATTCCGTTACTGGCTGTCGCATTTCGTGCGCGAGGATGGGAGCATCAACTATTATGGCCCTTCGATCAGCGAGTATGGGCAGCTTCTGCACACTGCGGCCCTGCTTGCGGAGCGAGGCGGCGCTGGCGACTGGTGGGCCGACTGCTTTGCAGCGTTGGACCGTATAGCTGGCCGGCTGATGCGTCTCCGGCGGGAAGCGGAAAAGGGCGACGGACTCATCGCAGGATCGCCGGAAGCTGATACAAGGGAGCGAGTTGCGAGATATTTTCACAACAACGCGTGGGTGGTGAAGGGCCTGAACCGGTGGGCGGACCTGTGCGAGCGGTCGCATGCAACTCCTTCCGCGCCTATCGGCGCCGTTCGCGCGGCTGCCGAAGCGCTGAGGGCCGATACTCTTTCCGCGATTGAGGGGACCTGGCCGCACGATCCTGACGACTGGTGGCTGCCGCCGCAGGTCGAGCCGAGCGAGCGGCCGCCCCTACGCTCTTCGGGCCGGGGCGGCCCCGGCTGTGCGCAGGGGCCGCGCTCGCTGACGGACGGGGAGCTGGCTTCCTACACAAATTATCGCTACTGGCCCGAGCTGCTTTCGAGCGGGCTGCTGCCCGCGGTTATGGCGAATCGGCTGGTGAATGCGAGACTTTCGGCCGGCGGACAGTTCTGCGGGATGACGAGGTTCATGGATCGGCTCGATGATTGGCCGCTGACTGAGTATCTTTATGGGCTCTGGTCGCTTGGGCGCAGGGACGATTTTTTGCTGAGCCTCTACGGGCATGTGGCTTACCACCAGGCCGAAGGTCATCTCACGGCTTATGAGCAGGTTTCCTTCCCGCCGGGAAGAGAGATCGCGCCCTACTGCCTGCCGTGCCAGCTTGTGGGGGCGCGTGCTGCGCGCCTGCTGGCGCATAACGCGGCCTGAAGTTTGCGAGTGCAATCGCCGGGGTTCTCTGCGGCTCGGGGCGAGAGCCCGGCGCGGCGCGCATTGCATCGAATCCCGCCAAGGGTGCCGCGTTCCCAGCCAATTCAGCGAACATCAGTCCGGGGCCGCGAATGGTCCGGAGTAGCTGGATGAGAGGCATTCGGGGAACGGACGGCGAAACCAGAGAGTGAGTTTCAAGGGAGGTTCGTTCCTACCAGGAGGGGTGAGGCTATGCCAGGAAAGGCTGGCAGGGTTCGAGGGCAAGCGATGGGTGCGAATGCGCCGATGGTGCGGTCGGTGGAGCGCGCGGCGAGGATCATGTATGCGCTGTATAGCGCGCGTCAGGGCAAGCGCATCGCCGATCTGGCAGAGGAGCTGCAGCTTCCCAAGAGGACTGTTCGCAGATTGCTGCACACGCTGGTCGCAAACCACTCGGCAGAGAGAGACGAGGAGAGCGACCGTTATTATGCGCAGGCGGCGCCGTGGATGATGCTGGCCAGCAGTCTGCCCCGTCTTGATTCGAGCGACGACACAATTCACGCAGCTCTGAGGGACCTGGAGCGGGAGACGGGGCTGCGCGTGAGCCTGGCTTCGCCAGCGCCCAGACGCCACGCAATGGTCAAGGTCGCATGGTATGCGCCCCTGGCTGCGGCGGGCGCGAAGGCGACAGACCGCGCGGCCATGCCGGTGCATGCCACTGCGGCCGGGCTGCTCTATCTTGGGACCCTGACCCCGGACAACTTACGAGCATGGGCGAGTGGGGAACTGGCGCGGTTCACCAAGCACACGGTCGCGTCGCCGCGGTCGCTGATACACGAAGTGGCGCAAGTGCGCAAGCAGGGGTATGCAGTATGCCATCGGATGCTCGTGCCTGACTCTTCTGCGGTGGCGGTTCCGGTGCGAGATTCCAGGGGAAGGATGTTTGCGACGATTTCGGTTGGTGGGCCGGCGGAGCTGCTGACCGAGGACAGAATCCAGCGCTGCTTGCCTTTCATGCGCAGGGCGTCGGAGCGGCTGTCGCGGCTTGTGCCCGGTGGCTCGGGTGGTGAAACCGATGGGGAAGGAAAGCTGGCTCAAGGGCGGGGGCGGGGGAGAACGCATGGCATGGTTGCGAGGGGCGGAAAGTCCCGGGCGCGAAGCGCGGAGGGAGGTGGGGGCAGTGCGCCGCTCGTGCGGTCGGTAGAGCGCGCGACGCGCATTATGGAGGTCCTGTGGAGCGTCCCTGAAGGGAAGCGCCTGGCCGATATTGGCGAGGAGCTGGGTCTGCACAAGACGACTGCGCTGCGGCTGCTGCGCACACTGATTGCGGTCGGGGCGGTGTACAGGGACGAGGCGACCGAGCTCTATCGCTGCAGTCCTGCCCTCTGGCTGTCTGCGCCCTACAGGCTGCAGCATGTTGTGCCAGTAACCCGCGCATTCCGGGGCATACTCGAGAACCTTGCTGACGCCGCTGGCATGGTCGCGCTGCTGGCGACGCCGGACGAGCGAAGAGAGGCAACGATTGTCGGCGCGTCGGCCATGCCGCGCAAATGGATGTCGTCAGACTCCCGAGAAAGGCAACTGATGGGCGCGGCAGTCGGCGAGAGGGTTGGTCCGGGGAGGGTGTCACCTCCCCGGCCCCGCGAGTTTGTCGAGAAAGAGATAGGGCTGTGCCCCGGGGCGCGCTTCATCGCCCAAGAAAGGCGGATTGAGCCGATGCACGCGACCGCCGCCGGGAAGATATACCTGGCAGGGCTGTCGCGGATGGAGCTGGAGGAATGGATGCGAAAGGCATCGGCAAAGGTCGCCGAGGATGCGACAACCTTCCGAGAACGGCTGATCGAGGAGCTGGCGCGCGTGCGGGAACAAGGCTACGCGGTCGGCAGCAGGGAGATCTTCCCGAACACCTTTTCGTTAGCGGTGCCGGTGCGGGGCGCTACAGGTAAGACGGTGGCGTCGCTTGTCATAGTGGGGCCAGCGGCACTGGTCAGGCGCCCCCAGATCGCGCGATGGGTCGGGATTCTGCGCTCGAACTCGCAGCGAGTGTCGGAGCTGCTGAGCGCGTCGCGGGAGAGCGCCGGGGAAAGCACCCGGTGGGGCGCATGACAGGGGGCGGTTGGCATCAAGCTGAATTGCGGGGCGCGTGGTGAAACAAACTTCGCAAAATTCGCCTCTGATGGTATAATCATTGATGTAGTTGCCGGCTGTGAAGTTCGCGCGGCGCGTTGTGTTTCTTGAGAGCGTGCCCGCTTGAGATGTGGCGGTCGGTTGGGCGCAGCATTCCCCCCCGATGCTGCTCGGGTTTTGCCACCAGCCGGCCGCCACAATTTGTGTATGCGCTGAGTCGTTGGCGCAACGCTGCTGAGGTCCCGCAAAGGGGCTTCAAGTATCTTCAACTCAGAGGGCGCCCTGCTTCTCGTCGGAGCGTCAGGGACCCGCTTCTCCTGGACGAAGGCGCATCGCGAAGGCCTTGTTTCATCCTGGGCGCGCGGGCGGGCGGACGAGGCAACCGTCGTCCTGCCCGGCGGGTTGGACTGAATGAGGAGATCCTTCGCTCCACTCAGGGTGACAGACGGCTGTTTTCAGGGTAGGATATCGGCGCATTTGACTGGAGGAGACTGTGGCTGCTGTATCGTCTATCACAACTGCGGATTTTGAAACAGAGGTTCTTCAATCGCCCACGCCGGTTATGGTTGATTTCTGGGCGCCGTGGTGCGCGCCGTGCAGGGCGATGGCTCCTGTGGTCGAGAGCGTTGCCGACCAGTTCGCCGGAAGGCTGAAGGCGGTGAAGGTGAACGTGGACGAGGAGCCAGACATCGCGTCGAAACACGGCATCCTCTCAATCCCCACCCTCGTTCTCTTCCACAAGGGCCAGGAAGTCGAGCGCATCGTTGGCTTTGCGCCGGAGTCTGAACTCAAGAAGCGCGTGGAGGCTCTCACCTCGACGCAGACCTGAGCCGACCAGCCTTCAGGGCGCCCCTTCACAGCTCTGTCGGAAGTCCGCACCCCAGATGGAGCAGAACAGCTACGATGTCATAATAGTCGGCGCCGGGGCCGCAGGTCTCACAGCGGCCCTCTATACGAGCCGGGCGCGATTGACGACGCTCGTCCTCGAATCATCGGTGGTGGGCGGCCTGACTGCAACCGCTTACCTGGTAGAGAACTATCCTGGCTTTCCCGAAGGCGTCCTCGGCCCCGACCTGATGGAAAACATGCGCAGGCAGGCCGAGCGCTTCGGCGCCTCGCTCGAGGTCGCAGCAGCGCAAGCGATCCAACCCCTCGATCAGGGCTTCGAGATTATCAGCAGCGCCGGCTCCAGGTTCTCCCGCGCAGTCATAATCGCGACCGGCTCATACCATCGCAAGCTCGGCATCCCCGGCGAGCGCGAGTTCGTCGGAAGGGGAGTCTCCTACTGCGCGGCTTGCGACGGCGCTTTCTTCCGCGATAAGCTCGTAACCGTCGTCGGAGGCGGAAACTCCGCGATTGACGAGGCGCTCTTTCTCACCAGGTTCGCAAAGAGAGTGCGAATCGTCCACCGGAGAGATGAACTCCGCGCCGACAAAATGCTCCAAGAGGCCGCCTTCAAGAACGAGAAAATCGAGTTCATCTGGGACACTGTCCTCACAGCCATCGAGGGGAAAGGCAAGGTCGAGCGCGTCAGGCTCAAGAATATCAAAACCGGCGAGGAAAGATACCTCGAGACGGATGGCATCTTCATCTATGTCGGGCTCGTGCCCAATACCGGCTTCGTCGCCGATCTTATCAGGCGCGACCCGCTCGGCCTCATAATCGTTGACGAGGCCTTGCAAACATCCGTCGAGGGAATCTTCGCCGGTGGCGATGTCAGGGCCGGCGCCGTTCGCCAGACAGTCGCAGCTTGCGGCGACGGCTGCGTCGCCGCGCATTCAGTCATAAGGTATCTCAAGCAAAACCCATAAGAGGCTGTAACAAAGCCCGTTGCCGATTGGGGAACTGTAGGGCGCGGGTTCCCCTGGCCGTGGCCCGGCTCGGGCAGGCACCCCGCGCCGAAAGCCGCCCGGCGGGGCGCAGAGGCCCCGCCCTACAGACCTCGCAATCTGTCCGGAGCCTCTCAGGGCCCTGACGGGTTTTGATACAAGCTCTAAGTGCCTATGCTAAGAATCTCTAACAAAACTAGCGCAAACTGACAGTTCGCGTTACAAGTCCGCCGCTGGGCGCCCTGATGCATCGAGCCGCCTATTGGTACGGCTTGGCGGCTCCTCATTCCGGCCGCGCGTTCCCCGCGCCGGGTTTTGTTAGAGATGCTAAGAACCGCGCATGTGATCCTCCGTCGGAGGGCGCATGGGCCGTGTGATTGCGTGGTAATGTCCAACCTCTCCGCAGATTGCCCGCCGGAGGCGGGCAAACTTCGCTTCCCTGGCCTCACAGGCTCCTGCAATCGCGCGCCGCGGAGTCACTGCGAGGGCCGAGGGCCTGCGGCAACCTGGCCCCGACCCCGGACATTCCTTCGCTGGGAACGACAATGGGGTGAACGCCTGACCGTAAGACAGCGACGCGATAGGCCGCAACAAGATGACGGCCCCGATTGTAATTGGGGCCGTCATCCGTTAGCCGCCTTAAAGGCCTGACGCACACAAACTACTTCTTCTTGGCGGCCTTCTTCTTGGGCACAGCCTTCTTGGCTGCTCCCTTCTTCGCCTTTGCTGCCACGCTGCTCACCTCCTTTGGTGCATTTATGGCGGCGGAGTAAGGCAACCGCGTGTTGCAGCTTCAGGCGAAGTATACGCTGATTCGCCCTCATTGTCAACAACTCACGCAAAAATTTTTTCGCCGCTTTCTTGTTCTCCGCGACTCTTGCTCGCCCGGCAAGCGGCTCGCCCTCGAACGGAGGAGAGCATCCCATCGCGCAGAAGATTCATCGTGCGCATGTCCCCATTGAAAACATACACCGCCGTTCTTCTCGCGCTCTCAGGAGTCATCGTCATGCGAAGCGATTCCTCTGCTTCACAACCTCCCTACATGAACATGCCGATGTATTACATCTGGTACTGGACCGACCCTGAGAAGCACACGACAGGCTGGAACGGCGGTGTGCTCGAGACTCCTCTCGTTGGCTATTACGATTCCCGCGACCCGCAAGTTCAGCTCCGCGCCCTGCGAACTCTCGCTGAATGGGGGATAAATGTCGCCTGCCTGAGCTGGTGGGGGCCGCATCAGGACGCAATCATTGACGCCGTCGCCTCCGCCGCCAGAGAACTGAGGCGCGAAGGCTTCAACATCTGGCTCACTTGCTACATCGAGCAAGACTTCAACTACGATGATCTTCCCTCCAACTCAAAACCTGGCGCGATGCTGCGCCACGCCCTCGAGCGCTATTACCTTCGATACCCCGATGTCTTTGCGACCATCGGCGGCAAGCCGTTCATGGTCATCTACGGCAGGTGCGGCCTGCCAGTCCTGCCAGTCAATCACGAGCGGTTCCGCTCGCACCTGCGAGCCAGGTACGGGGCCACCGCCTCTCTCAATAGCAAATGCAGAACTCGGTTCAAGGATTTCGACTCGATAGCCCACGACCCGCGCGCGGGAGGCTGCCTCGGCGCTGAATCGGGGGCTTACGCCGTGCATCTTCTCGAAAAATCATATCGCCAGATGGAGGACCGGCTGCGCCGCGACCTTGGCATTGCCGGCGTCGCCCTCTGCGTTGACCTCGGCATGTTCGAGCCGAGCGTCGGCGGCTACAGCCCTGTCATGCGAACCTTCGGCGGCGTTCACACTTATACAGACATGTCGCAGCCGGAGGAGCGCGACGAGGCTCGCCTGGCCTACGCCCGCATATCGAAATTTTCGGGAGGCCTCTTCTTCGACCATGTGAAGGCCCGCTACAACGACAGCGTCCACCGAATTCCCGGTTTCATCTATCCGGCCGAGCCCCACATGTTCGACCGCTGGTTCGTGAATGCTCTTCTGCATCACGCCGACAAGGTGCAGCAGCCCTCCTGGAACGAGTTCTGGGAAGGCTCCAATATCGAGCCCACTCACGAGTATGGCAAACACTGGGTGCAGAAGAACGAGCTGTACACCTCGATCCTGCGCGAATGCGTCTCCTCGATGCGCCAGGCCGACCTTCGCTCGCCCCTCGCCGTCATCTTGAACGAGTGGGCGCCGTTCTACATGAGAGAGCCAGCGAACGACCTCTGGGGAATCGTCAATTCGCTTCGCCGGCTCGGCGTTGATTTCGTCCTGCTTCCGGAGAGCGAGGTCAACTCGCAGAACCTGCGCGCTTTCCGGGTTGTCATCGCTCCATCCTGCGGCGTCGGGTTTGGCCTCAACTCGCTCGGCCAGCCCATTGAAGAAGTCCTGCGCAAATGGATAAGCACAGGAAAAGAGCGCAGGCTTTTCGCCACGCGCTCGCCCCGGTTGGCAAGTTCTCTCGGAGTCGCCCTGAAGGAAGCCGAGCCCACGGCGCCGCTTCGCCTGCTCATTGATCTCGGCGCAGAAAACGATGAGCGTTACATTGGCGGAGGCTGGCGCGGAAGAGAGGACTGGGGCAAGCGAGGCAAGGACATTCCAGGGGTCTCTCAGCGAACCACCATCAGGTGGACGATTTTGAAGCGCTCGACGCTCAGCTTTCGCATCGCGCCGAAACATGACTACGCGCTGACGCTGTACGCTCACTGGCATTATCCATGCGCGGGCAGAATCCTCGTAAATGACATCGAAGTCGGCCGATTCGACGAAAAGCCCGGCGTCAGAATGCTCAGGTTCAACCTGCCCGCGAAAATCGTCGGCGAGAGCGGCGATTGCAATCTCGACATAGTGCACGATTCCCTCTGGGCGCCTGCCGAAGTTGGCCGGGGCGATGATCCCTCGACGCTGGGCATCGCCGTTGATGGTGTGGACATCGCAGCCTCCGGCCATGAGGAAGACCCTATCAAAGCGCCGTCAGCCGAAACCCGCGTGCGATTCCTCGCTCCCCTCTTCGGCGCTCCCGCGCAGACGGTGAAACAGATAGATGCGGGCGAAACGAGGGATCGCATCGAGGCGCCAAACGGTCGCCTGCTTGCTCGCTATGCGGACGGCCAGCCCAAGTATCTCCTGCTGCGCATTGGCCAAAACGAGCTTCTCTACGACAACGGCCTCACGGGCACGTGGGTCGGCCCTTCCGAAATGGCCTCGCTGCTCGGGCGGTGGGCCAAGCTCAAAGCTGCCGATGCGAAAGCCAGCGGCGACATCTTCTCGACGACACTCCACGCTGGCAACACCGACATCATCGTCGCATCCAATCGAGCCGCCAAGCCGGCCTCCATCGAGCTGCCGCTGAAAGCGGAGAATGGCCTTCCTGTCGTCAGCGTCCTCAGGCTCGCGCACGACGGCCATTCTTTCGTTGACATCTCCCGCGAAGCCGTCGCCCGGAAACGCCTTCGCCAGGCGATTCGCCATTACGGCGTATTCCAGATTGCGCGGTCGCCGGTGTCGCTGTGGACGCCCGACATCCGGCTCGCTCCGTCCGAGGACCGCTGTGTCGCAGCCATGCTTTTCAATTGGACAGCCCGCCCACAGAAGGGGGCAATCTGGGTTGAAGGGCCGCCATCCATCAGGTGCAGCCGGGTCTCCTTCTCTCTCAAGCCCAGAGGCAAGGCGTGGGTCGAGTTGACGCTGCGATGCGGCGAATTCCTCGACTGGGGACGGCGGACTCTGGTGTTCAAGATCAAGACGAGCGCCGGAATCGCGTGCTTCTGGAAACCTGCAAGAGCTCTCAAGCCAGCCGACCTAATCCTCAGCCGGAAAGCGTTCCACGTTCCAGAGCAAGGCCGAGACATCGAGCTCTCGCTTTCCAACCGTGGAGAGTCCACAGCGAGGAAGGCGGCCATCGAGATAGGCGGCTCCACTGTCTCCTTCGACGATATCGAAATTGGCGCGGCCTCATCTCGCCGCGTCCGCTTGTCTCCGGCCCCTCAGCCCTACGAGTGTCGAATCATTTTCTTCCAGGGCAATCGCAAGGTTGAATCGGTGGTTCCCGTGGTCGTTGCTCCCCTGGGCCCGACTGGCGCTACCACTGTTACCAATCCTCTCCCCGTCGAGCGCGTCGCAGTTGTGCCGATCGAACTGCCGGCCTCTATGCCCCAGCCTCTCAGAGAGCCAATCATGCTCACGGACGGCACGGAGAATTTCCCTGTCACGAGCGTGATGGGAGCTCACGGCCTCGTCAAGCTCGGCCCATACCAGACGAGGTATCTCAGTATTGCCGCCCCTCAGCAGAAGCCGGCCGCCGAGGGATTCCAGGTCAGCTCCAGTGATCTCGGCACCGGCCGCGGAACCGCCGCCGTGAGCACCCCGCACTTCTCCCTGGTCTGGGATGAGGCCCTGGGAGGCACCCTTCGCTGCTTCATCCTCAGCAACGGGCGGGACTACGGCGCAGGTTCGTTCGGCGTCGAATATCGCCTCGGCGACCGCATAGTCGAACAGACCTCCAGGCCGGGCAAGCTGAGCGTCTGGCGTGATGAGTTTGGCGCCGCCGTGCACTGCCAGTGGAGCGACGAGCGCATCAGCGTGGGCCAGTCGTGGTTCATTCGAGCCACCGAACCTTACATTGAACTTGGCGTCGAGGTCCGGCCCTACTCGCTCGACAGAACAGTCGTAGCCATTCTCAACGCCGACCTGCGCCGCAACGACTTGCGCCGCATATATCCCGGCTTCACAACGCTTGGCGAAGCAAGCGGTTGGACTCCAGACAGAAAGGAGCTTCACTTCGGCTGGAAGGAATACTGGGGACCCTACACCCCAGACGCCTGGGTTGCCTACTCGCAGGATGCAAACAATGTTCAGGAGGCCATCGCTATCATCCCCCGCTCCCGCGGCGCGATTTCCGGCTTCCGCCAGGGATTCTATCCGCAGCGTCCAGCCGGCCTGCCTCCAGCGGTTGATTCGCATCTGGCCGCGCCGGCCGCTCCTTCCTATCAGGCCGTCCCCCCTTACCAGCCAGGAACGGCGGACAAATGCGAGATAGAGTTATACCGGACAGTCGGCAACTCAGCGGCCTTCGACTCCAGGTTTGTTATCTACACCTTTTCCGGGCGCTGGGATGCGTTCAAGGACTTCATCGCCCTGCTGGACAACCAGCCTCTTGTCTCTTTTCCCTACCAGCAGGAAGGGCGTTGATGGGAGAGCAGCCGTGATTCGCGACCCGCTCGCGCGAGTCTTGAAATTGCGATCCGCGTGGGCTTCGAAGGGTCGGAGCGCGCAGCCTCGGCGCTCGCTGGCAAAGCGGGCCGAAAAGCGTTCCCATCTGGCACAGTCGCACCGGCTGTGTGCTCTCCCCGAAGGACGGGAGACCGAAGAACAGAAACCTATTGCTACCCAGCCAAGTCATGAATGCATGCTCGTCGGCAGTCCTTCTCTTCGCATTTGCGTCAGCGGCTGTTACAGGAGGTGAAACCATGGCATCTCTATCCTATGCGGTCTGGCCAGAGCTTTCTTCCCGGAAGGTTTTTCGCGAGATGAGACCTCCGGCTCGCCCCGCGAAAACGCTCTCTCTGTGCGCGGCCCGCAACGAATGGGAGAGCGGTCAGCTCATCATCACCGCAGGAAAAGAAAGACTGCGAGGCGTCGAGGTGTCGTGCTCGCCTCTGCAAGAGCCCGGAGGAGCGCAGATCCAGGTCTCCATGTATCGCGTGGCTTACATATTCCTGCCAGCCAGAAAGCGGTATTACCCTGACCCGCTGCCGCCCCTGACGACCTTTGATGTCGAGCCAGGCAATAGCCAGCCCGTCTGGCTGAATGTCTATGCGCCGCCCGACGCGCAGCCGGGCTTATATCGAGGGACGATCACGGTATCGCCCCAGGAGGCGCCTCCTGCGCAGATGCCGGTTTCCCTGCGCGTCTATTCGTTCGCCATCCCTCGGACGCCGAGCACCCGCACGGCTTTCGGCCTCGACTATGGCGGGATTGTGAACCGACACGGTGTTGAACCGCGTTCTGAAGCAGCCCAAGGCCTGCGTCAGGCCTACTACGAGATGCTGCTCTCCCACCGGATCTCCGCCTATTACCTTCCAGTGGACTATGCGTCTGCCGAGGCGGTGGAATACCTGGCCGACCCACGGATGACCAGTTTCGTCATCCCCTACAGCGATGATGTCGAAACGATGCGGGCTCTCGTCTCTCGCCTGCGCGAGACAGGGCGCCTGCGCAGGGGATTCTTTTATCCCTCGGATGAGCCGGTGAATGAGGAGCAATACAACCTGATCCGGGCGCAGGCAGAGAAAATACATTCCATCTCGAAGGATCTGAAGGTCATCTCGCCCTTCTATCGCAACCCCGATTTCAGCAAGGACTCTATCTATAAACTTCTGGACGACACTCTGGATATCTGGTGCGCGGTTTCGTCTTTCTTCGATGAAACCAAGGCGCAGATGCGGGAGAAACAACGGAAAGGGCAAGAGATTTGGTGGTATGTCTGCTGCGGGCCGGGCAAGCCATACGCGAACTTCTTCGTCGACTTCGATCCCATCGAGCATCGTATTCTCCTGTGGCAGCAGAAAAAGTACAACATCCAGGGCCTTCTCTACTGGAGCACGACGCATTGGAGCGACACAGAAGACCCCTGGTCTGACATTGCGACAGTGAAATGGATCAACCCGGAAATCTACGGCGACGGCTCGCTCATGTATCCCGGCAAACAGGTCGGCGTTGATGGCCCAGTCAGCTCAATCCGCCTCGAGATGATACGCGACGGCCTGGAGGACTACGAATACCTGTGCCTGTTGGAGAAAGCGAAGGGCAAGAAGGCCGTTGGGGAAGCGATAGCCCGCGTCGTGACCGACATGAAGAAATTCACGCGCAGCGCCTCGCTTCTCGAGGCCACGCGCCGCCGGGTGGCTGAGGCGATTGAGAAAAGCGCGGGGGGACGCTGATTGCATCGCGCCTTGCGGGCGCCGTCAGCGCGGGCTCGCCCTCGGCGGCGGCTTCCCAATAACGGCCAGCGCCTGGCGAAGCGTCAGCGGTTTTGGCCTCTGCTTTGCCGCATCGGCGTTGCGCGCAAGAAACTGAATGAACTCCTTCTGGCTCGCAAACGCAAACATTCCTTCCTTCAGCAGCATGAAGCGAGCAGTCGGTGGATCCGCAGTCCACTTGATGCCGGTCCTTATGACTTTCAAAACCTTCAAGCTCACGGGGCAGGTCGCTTCAGCCAGCGAGGTCGCCATCCTGAGCGCCATATCTTTGAGCGCGCACGCCAGGTTGTCGTAACGCAGCGTCGTTCCCTGACCGAAATCCGCGACCGTCACGGGCTGCGTTCCATCAACCTCTCGCCCGCACATTGCGCAGACCGCCTTCTGCTCGGCCTGCCCGCGCGCCCCAACAGACATGGCTGCCGCCAGAATCAGGCAGCAGAGCGCCGCCGCTCCCCCGCTATCCCTCCTTCCGCCCTCATCCTTCATCCTTCCGCCTTCATCCTTGTTTCCGACCGGCAGCTTCACAGATAGAAGCGCCTCGTCGCTGTATATCTCAACTCTCATCACGAGCGCCGCTCCCTCGGCGACCGGTTTCCAGCCTCGTTTTCTCGCCACGAGCCCCGTCACCGCTCGCTCCACATCGAAGCTCGAAAACCCGTGCAGCCCCGCTCGCGTCACCTCAAGCGAGAAAGAATCGGGCGCTGCCATCCCGGCCAGCTTCGCCCACACCCCAAGCGCCTGCTCAATATCTGCTTGCGCAACTTGCGCCGCAAGAACATCCACTGCTGCGCGATCCCTGCCCACATCATCGAAGTGCGCCGCCAGGATGTAAAGCCCCTGCGCCCACGAAAGCTTCGCAAGCTCTGAAACATCCCCCGCGAAACTGAACACCACCTTCCCCTTCGCCCTCCTCGCCAGCTTCGCCCGGGGAAGCTCCCGGAGAATCCTCCTCGCCGCCTCCTTCTCTTGCGCAGCTTGAACAAGCACAAAGAAGGTGCGCTCACCCATCTGCCGTTCACCTCAGCTTCGCGCCCTGCCCTAAACGATCATGGGAACAAATCGCTTCGTCTGGCGCGCATATCTGGCGTATGCTTCGCCGAAGCGCTCAAAAAGCGCCGCCTCCTCGACAGATATGCGAAACGCCAGGGCCGGGAGAAGCCCAAGAACCAGAACACCGAGGCCGGCCGCGCTCTCCATCGCGACCACGACCCCAAGCCCGACCAACAGCGTTCCCAGGTATGCAGGATGCCTGACGAACCGATACAAGCCCCTGACCACCAGTTCTTCGCCCGCATCCGCGCTCAGTCTCCACTCTCGCCCCAGGTTTATCTGAGCGATGGCTCGCAGCAGGAAACCAAATACCGCTGCTCCCAGACCTGCCAACCCCACGGCAAGGCTCTGGCCCCGGCAGGCATCAGCCAGAGACGCCGCCACCGTCCCGTAGAAGGCGGCCCTCAATGCTCCTGTTGAGAAGGCGCTGAACATGATCCCCACGCGCTACTGCGGTCGCAACTATCTACGACGCGCAATCTTTGTAGGGGCCCCCGATATATCGGGACGCCCGCGGGCGACTTTGGCGACGGAGCGAGGGTCGCCCCTACGAAATCAATCGTCAGCGCATCAAGTTGCAGGGGTGGTAGCCACACCAACAATGAGCCGCGAGTGGCCGTCGAGCTCCACCACCTTCGCCTCGCTGAATCCCGCTCGCTCCAGCCATCCCCTCACCTCGCCGCAGGTGTAAGACCTCCCCCCATCCGTGTTCACGAGCATGTTCAGCGAGAACAGCGCGCCCGACGCCGGAGTCGCGCCGTCCTCGTCCAGAAGAAAATCGTGTATGACAACTCTGCCGCCTGGTTCAATCCAGCGCCTCACTCTCATCATGAGCTCAGCGTTCTTATCCTCGGGATACGAGTGGATGACGCTCGATATGAAGACCAGATCGAATTTCCCTTCCGGCTCGTCAACGAACATATCGCCCGCCTGAAGCTCAATCCGGTCCACCAGCCCGCTTGACCTGACAACCTCGCGGGCAACCTCGAGAGCGTAAGGCAGATCGAATATCACCGCTCGCAGTTGCGGGTTTCGCTGCGCGAATGTCACTGCATATGTGCCGGGCCCTCCTCCCAGGTCCAACAGCCGCCTCACGCCGGAGAGGTCCAGAGCATCCGCCACAAGCGGCGCCCTCGACTGCGCGCCCCAGTGCATCGCCTCGATGAAATTCCGCCCCGATTCCTCATCTCTCGGTAGGGCGACTGGCCTGCCCTCCTTCACTGCCTGAGTGAGGCGGCTCCACGATTTCCACAGCCTTGCCTGATGCCCCAGCCTCCCCATCAACGAGCGACCACTCTTTGCCAGCAGCTCCCGCGCTTCTTCGCAATTCCGAAACCGGGCCTGCGTTGCTCGCTCGCCGCGGCTTTGGCGCATCGGCAATTTCTCGATTATCCCCAGCCCAGCGAGAGCATTCAGCAGAAGGCCAAGCGCCCGTTCCTGCGCCTGCACTTTGCGCGCAAGTTCTGCCGCCGTCAGCTCTTCGTCGCCAAGAGCCGTGAAGAGGTCGAGTTCCGCAGCCGTGAGTATCGCTCGGCTCGGCCAGAAACTCGTCAGCTCATCAAGCCGCCGCACCCAGCCATCGCGCGCTTCCGGCATCGCGCCCTCCTCAAGATCGCACCACTCGCATCCAGGCCCAAAGTCGCGCAAGCGACCTCACGCGCCTGCTCCACGCCCATACACCCTCACCTCAAATATTCGGGCGCACGCGTCCCCGTTCGTCTTGCTCACCTCGATGCGCACGCGCCGCGCCCTCAAGCCTTCAAAGCCGTGCCGCCGCAGCCGCTCGTTGTTATCGCTGACAGTTGCAATCTGCCTCCCATCGGCGAATATCGAATAATCGCGCACTGTCTCAGGATGCGGTTCCGTGCCCCAAATTCTGCCGAGACCGGTGTCGAACGCAATCTGCACGAGGCCAATCTGAACTTCGCGGCCCAGGTCCAGCTCGATCCACTGCGGCATCGGCTCCTTCGGATCTGAGCGCCACTGATTTGGGTTTCCGGTAGTTCCGCGCGCAACCCCATTGATGACAGCCTCGGCGCTGACGCCTTCAGATAGGTCTGCGCTTGAGGCACTCACCTTCGCCTTGCGCGCCAGGTCATCGTTGTCCGCGTTCGGCAGGCCAATGATATAGCAGTCGTCCCGCAGAAGCTGCCGCTGTATCTCACCGATGTATCGCTGGCCAACATCTCTCGGACTGCACCCATGTTTGCGGCAGAAAGCTGCCGCCGTTCCCGCAGCCTGACCCGCCGCCGCCAGCGTGCCCATAACGCGGTAACTCCCGTGCGCCACATGAGTGCCGCTCATCAGCCGCCCGCCGAGAAAAAGATTCTCCACATTCCGTGAATACATGCTCCGCAGCGGAATGCTGTAAAGCCCAACCTCCTTATGCTCGCTCGGCCGCCCCGCATGATAGATCCCCTTTGGCGGGTGCAGGTCAATTGACCAGCCCCCATACGACACGCGGTCTTCAAAAAGCACGCGATTCTCAAGATCGCTCTCCGTGAGGATGTGGTCGCCGATGAATCGCCGGCTCTCGCGCTTCGCCGGAACGAACCCTATCCAGTCCAGCGCCAGGTTATCTGCCTTGTGGTCGCCGCGATTCTTGATATGATCCCACACACCGAATAGAATCCGCAGAAGCTCGTCGCGAATCTCCTCGTTATCGCCGATTGTATCCCTTTCGCCTCCCCATTCGATCCACCAGAAGTTGCAGGGATGGTCGAAAGTGTGGTGGCCCCGAAATGGCAGGTCATCGTCGGTCTCGAACTTGCGCGCCCATGGGGGCGGATCGAATTTCGCGGGCCTGCCCATGTCCTTCACCGTGAACAGCAGCGAGCTTCCAAGGGTCAGCGAATCTGGCTTTTCGGGCGCGAGGCTCTCGCCGAATTCCGAGCGCGCCTCTCTTCCACTTCTGAACTCAGCCCCGGCGCGAAAGGCGAATTCTCCATCGCCGCTTGCGTCCATGAAAAGCGGCGCCTCGAAGCGCAGCCGCCTCTCGCTGCCAATCTGCATCGCTATGGCCGCCCGAATCCTTCCCGCCTCATCAGCTTCCGCATCGTAACACCGGGTGTTCAGAAAAAGCCGCAGATTTGGCTCGCGCGTCACTGCGTCCCACAGGATTGCGTCCCACATCCACGGGCTTTCCTGCGGATTGCGGCGCTGATTCTCGGCCCGAAGCTCCTCAAGGATTCCCGTCTCCCGCGCATCAGGCACGCGACCGTGGCAGTCGGCTCCGCAAATCCACACCCTGCACTCGCTGCTCGCATTCCCTCCAAGCACGGGCCGGTCATTCAGCAGGGCCACCCGGCTGCCCAATCGCGCCGCTGCCATCGCAGCGCAAACCCCCGCCATCCCCCCTCCAACCACTACGAAATCCAGATCTCTAACGGTGTCCATGGCTTTATCCTCAATCTTGACTTCGAGGATTGACCGCGTCGTCTCCAACCTCCTTCATGGGGCCGCATTCCCACTGCGCCCTCAGCCGTCTTTCGCTCGCTTGAGCCAACCGAACCTGAGACCATACCCTCGCAGGGGCGGCACAGCGTTTCAGGCGCCCAGCCGCATCGCTTGGAATGCGGCTCGTCGCAGCCGACTCGACGAGGATCAGGTTGTCCTTGCGCCTTGGTTTCCGAGCGCAGAACAGCGAAGCAGCAAAGTCGGGAACCGAATGCTCCTGGTTGCGCCGGATCGCTTATTGACGCTCGCAGAATAGGTTGACAGACCGTCCTGTAGCGCGGCCCGACGCATCGGCGCCGCGAATGCGCGGCGGGCCTCGGCAGGCCCGCCCTACAGAATACCTGCGCGAGGCTTACCTCAAAAGGGGATTTGTCATAGCCGTGTTAGCGCTTACTTGCAAAGGTCCTCCTCACATCAGGCCCGTGTGTCATTGCGAGCCCCGATTTATCGGGGCGTGGCAATCTCAGCCGTTCGAGCCTACCGACGAGGTTGCTTCCCCCGACTCGTCGGGGTCGCAATGACCCGTTGGAACCTGGCGCCATCGGCGCTGAGTCGAGCGTAATAATGCGGACTTACGCAACTCAGCACCATCCCCTGATTCCCTCGGCCCGACAGGCCAAATGCCTTCTAAAGCCTCTTCGCCACCAGCTTGCGCTCCAGCCGGGCGTAAGGAGGCAGAGGCCCTCCTATCAGAGGCCGGGCATACTCGATGAAAGCAGGCGTGACGAAATTCCCTTCCTCATTGATGAACTCGTCCGGGACGGCCTTCTCCGCATTCGCCACATCTTCGAGTGAAGCCAGGCCTGTTGTGCATCCATACGAAGGCCCAGGCTGACGCACGAGCGTTATCATCTGGCCAGTGCCTCCCTCGGTGGCATACCTCATCGCAGTCTGCCCGACGATGTAGGACTCCTCAAGATCAACCTCCGACACCGCCAGCATTGACATGCGCTGAATAGTTCCAGGCTTGTCGAACCGCGCCTTGATGTTCAGATTGCGCGCGATCTGGTCGCACAAGTAGTCCGCGACGCCGCCAAGTTGCCGGTGGCCGAAAGCATCCACATCAACTGTCCGCTGACTCGCCACGAGCGTCTCTCCCTTCTCGTCTTTCAGCCCCTCGCACACGGCAGCGACGCAGTGGCCGAGCCTGTCGAAAACCCTTTTCACATCGGCCAGAAACTTCCCTACCACCAGAGGCCGCTCGGGCAGATAGACCAGGTGAGGCGAATCGTCGGCAGCCTCCTTCGCAAGAGCCGTGCTGGCGGTTATCCAGCCGGTGTTTCTCCCCATCGTCTCGATGATTTTCACATTATCAACGACGCCTATCGCCTCCGTGTCTCTCCCGGCGTCGCGCGTGGCTATAGCGTTAAACCTGGCCACGCTCCCGTATCCTGGGCAGTGGTCGGTGTAGGCCAGGTCATTGTCAACCGTCTTGGGAATGCCCGCCACGCGAATCTCATAGCCTGCCTGCTTGGCGAGTGCTTCCACGCGGTGCGATGTATCCGCCGAGTCGTTGCCCCCGATGTAGAGGAAATATCTGATGTTGTGGGCCTGAAGAACCTTCAGAATCTTCTCATAATCTTGTTCCTTCAGCTTATGCCGACACGAGCCGAGCGCCGCGGAGGGCGTTCTCTTCAGCCCCTCCAGCGTCTGCTGACTCACGCCGCCCAGGTCAACAATCTCCTCCTTCATGAGGCCGACGACGCCGTGGACCATCCCGTAGATGCTCTCGATCTGCGGGTGCCTCTTCGCCTCCTCGATAACACCCACGAGGCTCGCGTTGATAACCGCCGTCGGCCCACCAGACTGCCCCACGACAAGATTTCCTTTGAGCTCAGTCATCGCTTGGTAACCCCTTTCCCTCTCTCCCTGTAGCGTCCGGCTTCATGCCGGACGAATTCCATTTGCGGCCGCCCGCCCCTCCCCTCGTCCGACACAAGGTCGGACGCTACATCCACCGCCAACCACTGTAGCGTCCGGCTTCATGCCGGACGAATTCCATTTGCGGCCGCCCGCCCCTCCCCTCGTCCGACACAAGGTCGGACGCTACATCCACCGCCAACCACCGTAGCGTCCGGCTTCATGCCGGACGAATTCCATTGTCACACTACCGCCTCCACCAGACCCGCCCACTCGTACTCGCCCCGCTGCTCCACCAGGCGGCCCGGACCGGATTCCCCAGAATATACTCTCCAAGGGCGACTGCATCCTCGTAGTCGCGGAGAACGCGGTCAAAGAACCCCCGCTGCCAAATTTTCCCGGCAAACCCCAACTTCCGCATGGCCTGTTGGCTCGCACCTTTGAAACGCCTCACCCACGAGGATAGGGATGCTGGTTCAGGGCCGCCCTGGACAAGGGCATGGCCGTGGTCGGGCATGACACAATACGCGATGAGGCGGTAGCCGGCCCTGGCGCACGACTCGACCAGGCTCCCGCGCGTGACCGCGCAGGCCCCTTGAGCCGTGAAGACTCGCTGCCTGTCCTTCGAGCACACCGTCACATAGAATAGACGGTATGGCTGCGCGTAGTCGAAGCCCGGGAGGCGAAGGGAACGGCTGCGCCCAAACGTCTTGTATTCACTGCGGTCTGCGCGGGCGCGGAGCCAACCGGTCCTGCTTCCTGTCTCCCCCGGTCGTCGCATCGCCCCTCCCCTCGTCCGACGCAAGGTCGGACGCTACATCCACCTCGAATTTCCGTAGCGTCCGGCTTTACGCCGGACGAGATTTTTCACCCTCCCAGCCATCTCGTCAGCGCGTCGAAATTCTCATCCCGGCTCTTCATCAGCCTTTCGACTGCCTGGTCTGCGGTCAGGCCCTCGTGAACTATTCCGTTCACTGCCAGCGCGACCGCGAGCGGGTCGTCGTCGCCCGGGAAAGTCACATTCCGCCCGACCAAGGCTCCTCTCACAGTCGGCCCCGCCCCCATTCCGGCGGCGAAATCGCGCAGAGTGGGAGTAGGATCGCCCTTGCTCTCTCCACCCAGCATCAGAATCGGGCAGGTCGTCGCCCTGGCGACGCGGTCATATTCCTCGCAGTAGGGTATCTTCAGCCATATCGCGCGCGATGAATCGCCCAGCCCCGTCGCAACCCCCATAACCTTGATCAGGTCGGCCGCGTTCTTCTTCACCTTGGGCTTCCCCTCCAACCGCTCAACTGCAAGGCACTCAAGGAACACAGGCAAACCTATTTCATTGCACTCGCTTATCGCCCACGCCGTCCGGTCCAGAGTCTCGTTGCACTTCTCATCCGCCAGGTCGATCCTTATCATCAGCTTCGCCCCATCGAGGTTCAGCTCCGATACGCTCTCGGGCGTGAAGCAGGTGTAACGATCATCAAGCTCCCAAGCCGACCCCGCAAGCCCCGACCTGTTCATTGACCCAAGTATCACCCGGCCTTCGAGAAATCCGCTCCCACCTTTCTCCTTCACAAGCCTGTTCATGATGAGAAGGTCCTCTATGACATCCGTGGTGCCCATCACCCCGTCCACGCCGGGGCTCGTCACGACGCGCAAGACCCTGCCAAGATACTGCTGCCTGTCGGCCATGGCCACCGGGTCATCGCCAAAACTTGTGACCATCCTGGCCGGATGATCGGCCGCCAATATGGTCAGCTTCCCGTCATCGGTCAGCCGGTCGCGCCTCTTTCTCTCGTGCGCCTCCTGAAGAACTATTTCCGGGCGCCGAACTCGCGCCTCCGTTATCTGCGACATCACATCAATCGGGAAAAAACCCTTCAGGTCAAACTTGTAACCGCTTATGCTGTAGCTGCTCATCTCTTCTCCTCCAGATTCCCATGCTTCACGTCAAGCGCCGCCGACATTATCAGCCGCCGCGCCAGATCCGCGCTCGTCCAGGCGATGCCGAAGCCGCCCCCGCCGCAGCTTGCTACACCGCCGCCCACGCTTCCAAAAGCGTCCTCTTCGCGTTCGCTATCACAAGCTCGGAGCTTTCGCCGGCCATCGGTTTGACCTCGAAGCTGATGACGGGCTTCCTCGTCGGCACATTCTTCTTGAAATATCCCGCGTAGAACAGAGCCTCCAGAAACTTCCCGAGCTGCTCGACTCCATTCTCCCCCTGCGGTATCCCAAACCTGGGGTGTTTGTCGCCGTAGGCAGGATGGCTCTTGTCCTTCATCACGCAGTTCCCCATGTGCACGAGTATCAGATGATCCAGAGCCTGAATGACCATCTCGTGAACCGGCTCGCGAAGAAGCGGCTGGTGGCTCAGATCGATCAGCAGACCGAAATTCGAGAACTCCTCCTTCACTTTCTCCGCCACTCGCGCAGCCTCTGAGGTCGGCCCTATCAGGCACTTCTTATCAATATCCCTGTCGAAGGTCTCAAGCGCTATGGCCAACTGATAGTCTTCACCCTTCTCCTGCGCATACGCGCATATCTGCTTCAGCGAGTCCGCAAGCAGCTCCGTTTGCTCCTTCTCCTTTTCAGGCCCTTCATATGGCCCGCTCAGCACCGCCATTATCTGGGCCCCCAGTTCGTAGGCGTGATCCGCCGACCTCTTGCAGGTCTCTATCGCTTTCTCCCTTTCCTTCTTGTCCAGCGCGTTCAGGTTCAGGCCGCCTGCCAGCAGCGGAGGCTGTCCGGCCAGGATGACATCGACTCCGCTCGAAGCCAGCATCTGCGCCGCCTTCTTTCTCATCCCCTCATCCTTCATGGGCCCAATCTCGATTGCGCCGAAGAAAGGATCCGCCAGTATCTTCTCCATCGTCTCCAGCACAGGCCCTTCCCCTTCGGCAACCTCCGGAAAAGCCATCCCGTGCACAATGCCCACGTGACACACACCCGATATCGCTTCAAGCATCTTCTCTTACCTCCTAAGCATCCGCGGCCTTCTCCAGCTCCTTCACCCATGAATGCTGCGGGTCATCCCTCGGCCTCATCTTCCTCTCATCTCCCGCCAGCATCCACAGGTAATACACAGCGTAACCCGGCGCCGCCGCCACAGGATGATAACCCCGCGGGATTATCACCGTGTCTCCATCGCGCACCGCGTAAACCTCCTCGATCTCCCCATCTGCCGTATATATCCTCTGTATCCCGAAGCCGTTTCGCGGATTCACCCGGAAATGATACACCTCCTCCATCTTCACCTCATCAGGAGGAGCGTTCACATCGTGCTTGTGCGGAGGATAGCTCGACCACGCTCCCGGCTCATTGTAGGTCTCCCCAACCAGAAGCCTTTTCGCCGTCCTGTTCCCCCCCACTATGTCCTCAACCCTGCGGCGCCAGTTGCGCGCGCCAACAATTCTGCTCTCAACTTCATCTGGCCCAACGACATAAGCCTGCCCGGCCAGGGCCTCGCCGCCCCCATCCTCAGCCGCAGACCGGCAGACCGCAATCTCCGCCTCTCCGACGCCCTGCACCGAGAAAGATCTTGCGGGTGGAACATAGACGGCAGTGGCCCTGCCCCCGAATACATTCTCCCTCTGCCCCAGATTGTGCCAGCTCCTCTCGCCGCACGAAACATCGCATCGCCCGCCCAGTATCACAAGCACGGCCTCCTCGCGCCCCGTCCTGCAAGCCCACCTCTTGCCGCCTTCGAGCCTTGCGACGCCAAAGCTCAGATACCTCAATCCCGCCGCGCCGGGTCTCACAACAGTCTTGTATCCATCCCCAGCGACAGCTCTCCTCAGAAGCCTCATCTCACTTCACCTTGATAGGAATAGGCGCCAGAGCGCACCCGGCTGGCGCAACTGGCGCGCCCACCGCGCGATACAACCGCTGGCGCGCGCTCGCCCTTTTCTCGCAGCCGCGCCCCAACCCCTCGTTCGATGCTATCACGCTCGCTTCCTCGCAGTCAAACCGGCTGAGATGCGGCGCCCCGACGTGTCGGGGTGTGGGTTCGCTTCCTCGCAGTGAAACCCCGCCCTTGTGCACTGCCAGTCGCCGCAGGGCAGGTTTCCCTGGCCGGGCAGGCAAACCTGCCCTCACTTTCCGGGCCGCCGAAGGAGTCCGGCAATCCTCCGCAGAATCGCCACTGCGAAAGCAATGAGCATAGCCCTTACAAACTGCGACTTATACACTCCTCGAGACATACTGCCCTCCGCCGCCCTTCTCATTGAAGATGGCCGCATCGCATCTTTCGGGCCGCGCGATGAAGTCGAGCTGCCGCCCGGCGTCGAACTCATGGATGTCCAGCAAAGGATCGTAGCCCCCGGCTTCATTGACATCCACACAATCGGCTGCTTCGGCCGCGATGTCATGGAAGAAGACGCCGCAGGCGCAGCCCTGTTCATGGCTCAGAAGCTGCCTGCTTTCGGCGTGACGGCCTTCCAGCCCACGCCGGTAACATCTCCTCTCGATACGCTCGAGCAGCGCCTCGCCGCGCTGTCCACGGTCGTCGGCCAACCCACCGGCGGCGCCAACATCATCGGCATCCATATGGAGGGCCCGTTCTTCAACCTCGAGTATGCAGGCGCTCAGCCCAGGGAGTTCATACTCCCGCCAACCTTGCCTGACGCCCGAAGACTCCTCGAGGCCGCCGGTCCATCGCTGAAAATGCTCTCCATCGCCCCCGAGCTTCCGGGCGCTCTCGATGTCATTCGCCTCATGCGACAAAACGGCGTCGTGTGCTCCGCCGCTCACACTGCCGCCACCTACGATGAGTTCACGGCCGCGGTTGACGCCGGCGTCTCCGTCGTCACGCACATCTACAGCGGCATGAGGCCCTTCTTTCACCGCGACCCGGGAATCATCGGCGCCGCCCTCACAGACCAGAGAGTTTGCCTCACCCTCATCGGCGATCTCATCCACGCCCATCCCTGCGCCGTCAACATCGCTCGCGCGATGACCAGGCCCGACAGGCTCATCTTCATCACCGACCAGATCAAGGCCACGGGCCTTCCCGACGGAGAATACACCCTCGTCAACCAGAAGATACGAGTTGAGAGAGGCGCAGCCGTTCTTTCCGGAAGCCTCGATGACCCCGGCAGGATGGTCCTCGCCGGCAGCCTGCTCACAATGGACCAGGCGATAAGGAACGTAGTGCAAAAGCTCGGCTGGCCCTTGCAGGAAGCCCTCGCCTACGCCAGTCTGAATCCCGCCCGCGCATTGGGCCTTTCCTCAAAAGGCGCCGTCGAGAAAGGCGCGGACGCCGACCTCGTTATTCTCAACCAGGACCTCACAGTCTGGCGAACCATAGTATCCGGCAAGGTGGTTTATGATGGCTAAGCCTTCGGCCGCCATGGCGGTCTCCTTCGGAGACTCAGCCATGCCTCCAGCGCCTGGGCCTCGCCGCCGCGCATCTCAGCCTGGTCGCGCAGAGCCTCGCCCCTCGACTGCGCTCGGGGTGTCGCAAGCCGGCCTACGCGGGGCGACGCTGAGCGCGTCGAAGCGCCGCTTCGTCATGGGCCTCGATGGAGGCGGAACCAAGACTGCCTGCCTGGTGGCCGATGAACACCTGCGCTCCTTTGGCCGCGGCCTCGGCGGCCCCACAAATCTCAATTTCGTCTCCCAGGAAGTGGCCCGCCAGTCCATCCTCCAGGCTGCGACCGGCGCGCTCGATACTTGCCCGGTGCGACCAGGCCGCCTCGCTGCCGTCTGCGCAATCGCCGCCCCGGAAGTGCGCGACATCTTGTCCGGCCTGATCCCGGTTGACCAAATAACCCAGGCTGGCGAGGACGCGCCTGCCAGAGCCGCCAACTTCTCCTCTCCGGCAGGGGTTGTGGTGATAGCCGGAACCGGCTCCATGGCCAGCGGCCAGAACAGCAAGGGCGACAGGGTGAGCGTCGGAGGCTGGGGCGCAACCCTGGGCGACGAGGGAAGCGCACGCGACATCGCAATGCAGGCAGTCATAAGCGCCTTGAGGGCGCAGGACGGGCGGGGCGCCCCAACTGCTCTCTCCCAGACCGTGCGCGAGCATTTCGGGATCTCGAACCTCGGCGAACTCGTCCACATCTTCTACCATCGGGGAGTCGCCAGGCACGAGCTCAGCCGCCTGTTTCCGAAGGTTGCAGTCGCAGCCATGCAGGGCGACTCGGTTGCTCGAGAGCTTCTGCGCCGCGCTGGCAAGGAGCTTGGAATCTGCGCAGCCGCTGCAATCCGCCGGCTCAATATGCAGGGAGAACGGGTCGAAGTTGTGGCCTCCGGAGGAGTAATCAAGGCAGGCGGTGCAATCATGCGCCCGCTGCGAGCCGCTGTCCGGCGCACCGCGCCTCATGCAAAGGTTCGCGCCGCGAGGTTCGAGCCTGTCGCCGGCGCCATTCTCATCGCCCTCAACCATATCGGCCTCGAAAACAATGCGAGAATCCGCAGCCGGCTCGCCTCGCGCTTGAAAGCCGATGGCCTTGCAGACTGGCCCTGGAGGGAGCTGCTCAAGGCGGCCGGCGTTGACCCGTTGATCTGGGAGCTGGCGAAGCGCGGGTCTCGCAACCTTGCCTGTCAGCAGTCCACTCCGTCTTACCCCTCTCAATGGAGGTGACACATGTCCGCGCTTGCCTGGTTTGATTCCTGCGATTCCGTTCTTGCAAAAATCCGCGAAACACAGCATGAGGCAATTCGCAGCGCCGCCTCTCTCATCGCCGATTCTCTGGCGGCTTCAGGCGCCCTGCACTTCTATGACAACGGCCACTGCCCAGGCGAGCCCATCGGAAGAGCTGGCGGCCTCATGGCCATCCACCCCATCTCGCCTTCCCTCAGTATCTCTCATCCTGCTCCGCCTCAGCACCAGGAGAAACTGAAGCAGCGCCCGCCATCTCACCTCCAGCGCAGCCAGCAGCTCGGCCGGATCGCAGTCGAGCAATCAAACATGATGCCAGGCGACTGCCTCATCATAATGTCCGTCTCCGGCCGCAACCCGCTGCCCGTGGAGATGGCCATCGCAGCACGCGAGATGGGCGTCAAGGTCATCGTCATAACGAGCCTCGCATATTCGCAGACCGCGGAGTCCCGCCACCCTTCTGGCAAGCGGGCCTTCGAGGTCGCCGATAGCGTGATTGACAACTGCGGCGTGCCGGGCGACGCAATCGTCGAGATAGACGGCCTCGAAACAAGGGTCGGCCCCACTTCCGGCGTCGCCGGCTGCTATATAATGTGGGCCCTCGCCTGCGAACTCGCGCGTCTGCTCGTTGACCGCGGCCTTCGCCCGACAATCTTCAAATCTGTAAACCTTCCGGACGGCGAAGAATTCAACACCCGCGTCCGAGAGCAGTATCTCAAGACTGGCCTTTAGCGCGCGAGCGCTCTCGAATCCGAAATCTCAAATCTGAGATCCCAGATCTGAAATCTGAAATAGCGCACGAGGAATTCAACCATCGCCCATACGACATGCTGACCCCGCGGCTCGCCGCCTCAACGCGCTCATCTCGAACAGGAGGACAAAATGGCTTTCGAAGAATACCTCGATCTCTTGGAGAGTAAATGGCTTAAGGTCCGCCGCTCACAGACAGACAGCATTCTCCGCGCCGCCCAGGCAATATCTGATTCCATCGCCTCCGGCGGCGCAGTTTTCGCGTTCGGCTGCGGCCATTCTGCCCTTCTTGCGCAGGAAATCTTCTATCGCGCAGGCGGCCTCATTCTCGTCAACGTCATCTTCGGCCCGGGCAATCTCCTCCACGAGCGCCCCGTCACCCTCACTTCACAGATGGAGCGCATCGAGGGCTACTCAAAGATCCTCGCCGACGCCAACGGCATCCGCTCCGGCGATGTCATAATCGTCATCTCCACCTCGGGTCGCAACCCCGTTCCAATCGAAATGGCCATCGCCGCCAGAGAACGCGGCGCGAGCGTAATTGCCCTCACCTCCTCCCTCTATTCCGGCGCTGTCGAATCGCGCCACTCATCAGGAAAGAAGCTCGCCGACTTCGCCGACATAACCCTCGACCACATGGCCGGGCCCGGCGACGCAGTCCTTCAGATACCCGGCCTTCCGGAGAAAATCGGCCCGACCTCCGGCCCCATTGGCGCAGCGCTTCTTCACGCAGTTGTCGTCGAGGCCATCGCAAACCTACAGGCGCGCGGCATCCAGCCGCCGGTCTTCCTGTCCGGCAATCTTCCAGGCGGCGACGAGCACAACGCCCGCCTCTTGCAAGAATACCGCGACCGGATTCACTATATGTGAGAGCGGCTGGTTCATGCCTACACAGCTCGCAAGGCGCAGCACGAGAATTGAAGGGGATTGGGGCTCCCGTAGGGAAAGATAGGCTGGGGGGACGCCGCGGGTGGACCTGCCCGTGAGCTTGGGGTAACGTGTTGGGGAGGTGCGTAGTGCCGCCCAACGCCACAGACTCTGAACGCGCTCATGTGATACCGGGTCAGCTACGGTCCGCAAGAGAGGCGATGGCACTCTCGGTTGCCGAGGCGGCAGCGTCGCTGAGGGTCAGTGGGGACGAACTGCGGGGGTGGGAATCGGGCATCTCTCGGCCGTCCATAGAGCAGCTATGGGCTATGTCCGAACTCTACGCCCGCGACGTGGGCTACTCTCTTCAGACCACGCCGCCGCCGCCACGTCACATCAGCTTTCGTCTCGCCCACGCACGTAGTCTACGCGACCTCTCCGCCGAGGCGAGGAGAGCGCTGGTGCAATTCCAGGAGCTCTGCCGAGCAGCCGCGGAGCTCGAAGCGCTGCTTGGTCTGCCGCGGCCGCGCTTAGAGAAAGCACCACCAAGCTTAGCGCCTGACGCGCTCGCGCAAAGGCAGAGGCAGCGCCTTGGCCTTGGCACAGGCCCGATAGAGAACCTCCGCGGGGTGCTTGAGAACGAAGGCTTGCAGGTGTTCGAGGTGCCAGCCCCTCAGGGCGAGTTCGCAGGTTTCTCGTGGTGGTACGGGGACAGTGTCCCTTGCGTGCTTGTGAACGCGAGGGATCCCGCGGGGAGGAGAACCTTCACACTTGCCCACGAGTATGGGCACCTGCTCCGACAGGACCAGGCTTCCCTTTGTGACCCTGAGGCCAGGCTGCCAGAGGAGCGGTTTACGAATCGCTTCGCCGCATGCCTCCTTATGCCCGAGCATGACCTAATAGCCCAGTGTGACCGGTATCACATCACGCCGACGACGTTCTCCCTCGACGGCGTCGCGCGGCTCGCCCGTCGCTACCACGTGAGCGTAGAGGCCATGGCCCGCAGGCTCGAGGAGGTTGGCAGGGTCCCACGGGGGGGCGCGGACGCATTGATAAGGGAGCTGTCAACCCGTAGGCCTTACTACCCTCGCCCTGCTATCCCTCGGTGGAGACGACAAGTCGGCCATACATACGCTGACCACGCTATACGGGCCTATTCACAAGGGCTCATATCGCTCAGCCGACTTGCCCAGTACCTGGGGGTGAACGTGTCGAAGGCTTTCGAGATTGTGGGTGCCCCTCCCGTACGGGCGGCAAAGTAAGTGCCCAGGCAGCCCGACCTGCCGTTCACGCTGTACGTGTTAGATGCGGACGCTCTCATCCGCCTCAAAACCTCCAAACGCCTCGCGCAGCTAAAGAACCCAGGCCGGTCAACTCTCGTTCCCGAAAGGGTCCGCAACGAGCTGCGGCGCGCGCCGGGCTGGAGGGAGTGGCTCGACACCCACCGCGACAACATCTCAGGTTTCATCGGGCGAGAGTCAGACGCGTACTTGACCCTGCTGCGGCAAGAACACCCGAAGGTGCACGACGGTGAGGCCGCAGCTATCGCCATTGCGATGCATCGGCGCAATGCCACGCTCGTCTCTGAAGACAAGGCGGCGCGCCAGAAGGCACAACACAGGGGAGTGCCGGTGATAACGACTCAGGAGTTCCTCCAGAAATGGTGGCCCACCCGTCCCCATCGTTAGGGCGAGTTCGATGCACCTAAACGCAGGCAGCCAGGACACATCACCCGAGCATACACACCGGCCCTCGCCTCCCGCTTCGTCAAACAGCTTGGGGTCCGACGACCTCAACGCATCATCCAGCGGAGCGCGTGTAGCTCCGCTTCCCCCACCGGCGTAGCCACCGCACCAAATGGAGGTGAACAATGAAAAAGCTCAACCCGCTGTTTCCCGCTGTTGTGATCGCCGCAGTCCTGAGCATCGCAGGAGAACTCGGCTGCGGCCAGGGCGCTCGCTCCCATCGCGCGGGGGCTGAGCTGCTTCTCCCGCAGCCCAGACTCAAAGGGCCGGTCTCCGTCGAGGAAGCCCTGGCCCGCCGCCGCTCTGTCCGCCAGTTCGCCGGCAAAGACCTGACGATTCAGCAAGTCAGCCAGCTCGCCTGGGCAGCCCAGGGCATCACCGAGCCGCAGCGCGGTTTGCGCACCGCCCCCTCAGCCGGCGCCCTTTACCCGCTCGAACTCTATTTCGTCAAACGCGATGGCGCATTCCACTACATCCCCCAGGGCCACAAGCTCATTCAACTCTCTGACCAGGATCTGCGCAGCGCGCTTTCTCAGGCCGCCCTCGGCCAGTCGCCAGTCCGCGACGCGCCCCTGGTCATCGTCATCGCCGCTGTCTATGAGCGCACCAGGGTCAAATACGGAGCCCGCGCCGAGCGCTACGTCCACATCGAGGCCGGCCATGTCGGCCAGAACATCCACCTTCAAGCCGTCGCGTTCGGCCTCGGATCGGTCTCTATGGGCGCATTCGAAGATGCTGCTGTCGCCAGGGTTCTCGGCCTGCCTGCCGACCAAACACCAATCTACATCATCCCCGTCGGCTATCGCGCGGAATAGCCCAGCGCCCGTTACTGTTCCACCTATGGCCGGGAAAAGGCCGCGGGCGGGGCCGCTTCGTTGACAGGCCCTCGGCCCACGACTATACTCAGGCTCGAACAGGAGTTCCCTTCATTTCCGAAGTTCTACGAAGGATGAACCAATGCCCGTTTCCCACCGCGACATCATTGCCAGTTACGCTTCGCAGCTCGCCTCCATAATCTCATCTCTGCCTACCGATCAGATAGCCGCGCTCGCCGAAATCATCGAGCAAGCCCACAGAAATGGCCGCCCCATTTTTCTCTTCGGAAATGGAGGCAGCGCCGCCACCGCTTCTCATCTCGCCGTTGACCTGGCAAAGGGAACCGAGTGCCAGCCCCGCATGAAAGCCCTCTCACTCACAGACAATGTCCCGCAAATTACCGCCTGGGCCAACGACACCGAATACGAGAACATCTTCGCCGAGCAGCTCAGAAACTTCGTCGGCCCGGGCGATGTGGCCATCGGCATCAGCGCCAGCGGCAACTCGCAGAATGTTCTTCGGGCCGTCGAGCTGGCAAACTCAGTCGGCGCCGTCACCATCGGCCTCGCAGGATATGAGGGCGGAAAGCTCAAATCGCTTGCCCAGCACTGCCTGGTCGTCCCGTCAAACAACATGCAGCAGATTGAGGACGCGCACCTCGTAATCTGCCACCAGATATTCACTGCACTCCGCTCGCGCCTCTCCGCGTGACGAGAATCGCGGTGGACTTCGGCCTCTATGTCATAACCGAGAAGTGGCAGGACCGCTCGCACATTGACATCGCCCGCGCGGCCATTGCGGGGGGCGCCGGAACAATTCAGCTCCGCGATAAATCTCTGCCAGACCTCGATTTCATGGAGACAGCTCAGCAGATTCAGAGCCTCTGCCGCCAGGCCGGCGTCCTGTTCATCATAAACGACCGGGTTCATCTCGCCTGGGCCGTGGGCGCAGACGGCGCTCATGTGGGCGAGCAGGATATGCCGCCCCGCATGGCCCGCCGTCTCCTCGATGTGCCCTCTCCAGCAGAGCGTGGCATCTCCCGCCCCATCCTCGGCTTCTCCACCGCGATTCCCGAACTCGCCCGCTCCGTCCGCCAGTCGGCGGGCTGCGACTACATCGCCGTCGGCCCCATCTTTCCAACCGGCACGAAAGAAGACGCTGGCCCGGCAGTCGGCCTCGAAGCGATTGCCGCCGTCAAGCGGGCGTGCAATCTCCCAATCATCGCCATCGGCGGAATAAACGCCTCCAACCTCGCGCAGGCAATGCAAGCCGGCGCCGACTCAGTCGCCGTCGTCTCCGCCGTCAGCCGCGCTCCCGATCCTGAAAAAGCCACCCGCGAGCTTGTCGAGCAGCTTCGCGGGGCCCACCGCGCCAAATGAGCATTCGCAAACTCCCAGAATTCCGTCCGATGTGGGACAGCCGCCCTCGGCTGTCAGCTCGCCCAGCCACCGAGATCGGCCGTGAGCATTAGCGACCTTGGAGAATTCGGCCTGATTCGTCGCCTGCGCCAGCGCCTGTCGCGCCATTTCGCGCCGCCTCATGTTCTCGTGGGCCCGGGCGACGACAGCGCCATACTCTCCCCTCCTTCGCCAGGCCATTCGCTCGTCTTCACCACCGATGCCATGGTCGAAGATGTCCACTTTCGCCTCGCCTGGTCTTCTCCATCCGACCTTGGCTGGAAGCTCGTCGCCATAAATGTCAGCGACATCGCCGCCATGGCTGCGCGCCCATTATTCGCAACCATCTCCATAGCCCTGCGCGAGAAAATTGACCTCTCGTGGTTCGACGCCTTTATTGACGGCATTGACGAGGCGGCCAGCGAGTATCAGCTTCGCCCTGTCGGAGGCGATATCGTCCGCTCCACGGGCCCTCTGTTTTTGTGCCTTTCCGCCGTCGGCGAAGTTGACCCATCGAAAATGCTCCTGCGAAGCGGCGCAAAACCAGGCCATCTTCTAATGGTAACCGGCCATCTCGGCGCAAGCGGCGCCGGCCTGCGCGGTCTCGAGAAAGGCCTTGCCCTGAGCGCCCGCCCGGCCAGGGCCTGCCCGGGCAGGGAAGCCGAGGCGCGCGGCCCCAATCCCGACCTCATTCCTGCCATTCAGGCCCACCTCCGCCCGCGGCCACGCCTGGCTGCTGCCCAAGCGCTCGGTGGCCTTGCCTCGGCCGGCCTCGACATAAGCGACGGCCTCGCGGGCGATGCAATGCGCCTCGCTGAAGAGAGCGGAGTCGCGGTCCGCCTGGAAATTGAGCGCCTCCCGATAGCCCCGGCTTGCCTGAAGGCCGCCGAGAAACTCGACTTCGACCCAATCGAAATGGCCCTGCGCGGCGGAGAAGATTACGAACTTCTATTCTCCGTCGAGCCAGGCAGGGTCCAGGAAGTCCAGCGAGCCCTCGCGCAATCAGCCACGCCCGCCGCCGTCATCGGCTCCATCCATGAAGGAGAGCCCTCCGTCATCGCCTCCTGGCCAGACGGCCGGGAAGAAAAAATCTCCGGCGGCTACGACCACTTCGCGGCCACAGAAAAGTAGCGCCTCCGTCATTCTCGGCCTTTGCCATAGATGGTCCGGCCCCGGCCGCCGCAGGTGTGTTATAATGACCGGGAGACCTACGCGGCCGCCCTGATGCAGGAAAGCGTAGTCCAGTCCGTCCGATGAAAGTCCGGGACCTCGTGCGCTTGCTCGAGCGGAACGGTTGGGTCCTCAGACGTACGCGCGGCGATCACCGCCAGTTCCTGCACCCGGATCGCCCCGGAGTCGTTACGGTGTCGGGGAACCTGGGCCTGGATGTCCCGCCGGGCACACTCAACGCAATACTGAAAGCGGCTGGCCTGAAAGGTTCGCTTGAGCCAGCCGAATGAGAGAATGCCCATGGAATATCTCGTCGTGATCGAGCAGGGTGACACCAGCTTTGGCGCGTATGTGCCCGACCTGCCGGGGTGTGTGGCGGTCGGGGAAACGAGGGAGGAGGCGCTCCGCCTCTTGCGGGAGGCCGTCACGCTTCACCTTGAGGCGCTGAAAGAGCAAGGCCTGCCAATCCCGCAGCCGCGATCCCACGCTGAGCTTGTCTCGGCCGGCATCTGAGAAAAGCAGACACCGCCTGGCCCGACGGCCGCGAAGAAAGAATCTCGGGCAGCCACGACCACTTCCAGGCCGGCGGCCAAGGAATAGGGGCGCACACCGTAGGCCAGGAATGCGCCTCCTGCCCAAAGCGCCGGCACGCGCTGAGGAAGCAGCGAGCTTCTGAACGCCCGAGAGGATGTGCCACAGGCGCCTCTGCTTCGCGAGCCTGCGTAGCGCTCCGCAGAGCAGGCCCCGCCTGTGATCCCGCGCCTCCCCCAGCAGCTCACATCAGCTTCTTACCCAGCGCCTCTTCGTAAACCGCAACTATGTTCTCGAGAGGCGTATCGGGTTGTATGCAGTGAGCGGGAGCGAATATATATCCGCCGCCTCTCCCGATAACATCGAGCCTGTGTCTCGCCTCGGCCCGGCATTCCTCGACGGTCCCGTGAGGCAGCGTCTGCTGCGTGCTTAAGAGCCCGCAGAAAGCAAGCTTCCCATAGCACATCTTCCTTATCTTCTCGGGATTCATCCCGGGCGGTTCCGGCTGCATCGCGTCGAGAACATCCAACCCCATATCAATGAATGTCGGCATTATCTCGTGGGTGTCGCCGCACGAATGCATCATCGCTTTCGCGCCAAACTCGTGCGCCAGATCGTAGAACTTCTTCAGCCGTGGAACGAAAACTCTGTCGAAAAGCTCCGCAGACACCAGCCTTCCCTTCTGCGTCCCGCAGTCCTCTCCAAGGCAAAGAATATCCACCTTCCCTTTCGCCGCCTCCAACCCCCGCTTCGCGAACTCGTAGTGGAAGTCCACGCGCTTATCAATTATCGCCATGCCGACTTCATCTTCCGTTCCGATGTCAACCAGAACCTGTTCCATGCCGCGACCGCGCGATACGCCGTTCACTATGTCGGGCATCCCTGCGCCGCCGAAACATACCGCGAAATCCTTGTATCGCTCGCACTGCTCTTCGATCGTCGAGAAGTCATGATCGTCAACCCTCGGCCAGGGGTATCTGCGCAAATCATCCATCGTCTCTATCCTGGCCAGCGCTAAATCGCACGCCTCATCGTATGCCCCGAATTCATATCTCACGCTTCGATAGCCGACTCCCCACATGTCATAGTGAATGTCGCCCTGCGGCTCTCTCACCTTGCCTTTCCACTCCGGCCCGACGCCCCTGAAATCAACCTCGAAAACCTCGAGCAAATCCCTGCCGCCGAAATGCTCCGTCAACTTCTCGTGAATTTCCGGAGTCGTGTAGATAAGGGCCGGCGCCCTATCCGGCTCCTTCCATTCAAGCGATACCTTCACTCGTTCCTTTGAAGTCATCTTCATGCCGCTCTTCCCAACCTCAGCATTGCCTTATCGAATTTTTTGTATTACCAGAATGGCCTGCCGAGATGCTCTCACAATGTGGCACGGCCGTCCTCGGCCGTGGGGATAGGGGCGAGCCGCACCAAAGGCGGCAAGCCCCGGTTGTCTCCCTCCGTCTCTCTTCTTCGACAACCCGCGCGCATTCTCCATCTCGCCCGCCGCCGGGGCAAGTGCGGCCGCTGTAGTCCGCCAGCCGGCGGATTGCCACGAGGTTCTGCCCCAACATCCATGAATACCCCGCAGAGGTCGCCGCCCATCTCGCATCGAAAATAGTTTCCCCGGCACAGGGCGCCTATGACTCGACCTCTGCCCGGGGCCGCAGCCCATTTGTCTTGAGGCTCCACTTGCTCCGAAAAATCATCGTCGCCTACATCACATGGTTCAGGCTGCTGAAGGCATCCTGGCACAGCGCCGCTGGAAGCGTCGCGACCCAGAGCATGATGGCCGCCACCGTCGCATTGGCAGGGCGCATGCTCGGCGCCTCATCCTATGGCCAGATCGTCGCAATCGCCGCCTATTATGGCTGGTTCAACCTCCTCGGCGCCTATGATACCGTCGCGTTCTTGCCCCGGTTTCTGGCCGTCACGAGCCAGGGCGAGAAAGCACAAGCAAGCGCTTGCATCACATCTTTGCTGCTCAAAATTCTCCTCACAGGCTCGTCAGTCGGCGCCGCCCTGCTGTTCCTGCCGATAGGTGTGCGCCGCATGCGCATCAGTTCGCTCGGCGCCGCCGCTGCCCTCTATGCCGCCGTCTTCGCGCTCACCAACCTCAAAGCGACATTGGATATGATCAGCCAGTCGGCCGGATGGCTGAGGCGATGGTCTGCTTCGAACATCGTCGGAGCGGTCATCCCTGTCGCCCTGCTGGCCGGCGCCATGATCCTATGGAAGCGGCCAACCCCGGCAGGCATTGTCGGCTTGTATGTCATAGCGGCCAGCCTCAGCACCGCCTTCACCCTCTTTCTCTTCCTCCAGAAATTTGAAATCTGGTGGATGCTGCGTCCGAGTCTTTCGCTCGTGCGGCCCATCCTGCTCGCCGGCTGCGGCCCATGGATCGCCATCCTCAGCAACGTCCTCATGGGCTTCGGCGTGCAGACTCTGATCGCCGCCCATTTCCCGAGCAGCGAGCTCGGCCGCTACGGCGTCGTAGGTTCGCTCTCGGCGTGGGTCACGGGCGTGGGCATGGCAGTAACAATTCCCGCCGTATCGGACTGGTCGCGCCTTGCGGCCGCTCATGACTTCGCGGCTCTGCGCAGAGACTTCCGCCTTCGCCAGGCATCAACTGCCGCCGTCCTGGGGACCGTCATGCTGCTGGTGATGCTCGCCCCCGAGCCAATACTGCGCCTGCTCTACGGCGCGGAATTCGCGGCGGCCTCACCACTTCTGCGAATCTTCGCAATGAGCTGGGTCATCAGCGGCCTCGGCGGATGGTATTGGTATTGCCTGTTCGCCATGGGTCATCCCTGGCGAGTCGCTCCGCCAAACCTGGCAGCCGGAATCCCCGCGTTCCTTCTGAGTTACGCTTCCATCCATTTCACTCACCTTGGCGTCCAGGGGGCGGCGCTGGCGACTGTCTTCGGCAGCGCCTGCTGGCTTGCAACCTACGAATTCAACTTCCGCATCGTCATGCGCCGGCACACTTCCCCGTCACCCCAGTGAAGCCGTCGCCTGCGCCCTTGTGAGCTCCGGCCCCTTGCAGGGTTTCTTCAGCGTGAGGAGAACTGGTCTCGATGTAGGGGCGTTCAACTGAACGGCCCTCGGAGCAAGGCGAGGATGTTGGCCGCATGGAGCTCGACCCTTTGAAGTGCCACCGCCGTTCCATCCGTTTACCGGGATACGATTACTCGCAGGCCGGAGCGTACTTCGTGACGGTTTGCACGCACAGGCGACGATGCCTCTCCGGGCAGATCGCAGATGGCGAGATGCATTTGAGCGAGGCGGGCCACATAGCCCGGGCGGTTTGGCATGAACTGCGCGCTCGCTTTCCGTTCATCGAATCGGACCAATTCGTGGTGATGCCCAATCATGTTCACGGAATCGTCCTGGCTGTAGGGGCGCAATTCATTGCGCCCACCAACCTTCCCACCAGGCAGGGCGCGATAAATCGCGCCCCTACGTTGGGGGAAATCGTTCGGGTGTTCAAGGCCTTGACCACGCGGCGCATACACGCGTCGCGGGTGGCCGATTTTGGCTGGCAGCGCAATTACTTCGAACACGTCATACGAAACGAACGCGAACTGGACCTCATACAACGCTACATCATCGCCAATCCCATGCAATGGGAGTTCGATCGCGAAAATCCTCTGGCGAGCGGTATGTGGCATGGGCCTCTGGCCCATGATCACGGGCGAGACGCCCGTGCCACATGGCTGTCCAGCCTTTGTCACAGGCCTGTTAGTGGGCACCGGCACGGGGTTGCCCACGCGGATCACATCGAAAGGATTCTCGGCGGGGCGCGGCCGTGAAAACCCGTAGGGGCGTTCAATTGAACGCCCCTTGAGACGAGGCGAGGACCGAAAGATGCCATACCTCATAGGAATTGATGTGGGAACGACGGGCGCTAAGGCCCTGCTCATTGACGAGAAGGGCCGCATCGTCGCCAGAAGCACCCGCGAGTATGTCATGCATACTCCCCGGCCTCTCTGGGCCGAGCAGGACCCGGCAGACTGGTGGAACGCAACGGTCCAGGCGATCCGCGACCTGCTCGAAGCATCTCAAGCAAAGCCGGCCGAAATCGCCGGCCTCGGCCTCTCAGGCCAGATGCACGGCTCCGTCTTCCTCGACTCGCAGAACAAGGTCATTCGCCCCGCCATCCTCTGGTGCGACCAGAGAACCGAGCAGCAGTGCAACTGGATAAATGAAAAGGCGGGCCGCGATGTCGTCGTCGGCGAGACATGCAACCCGGTCCTCACCGGCTTCACCGCGCCGAAAATAATCTGGCTGCGCCAGAACGAGCCGGAAAACTACGCCCGCGTCCGCAAGGTTCTTCTGCCAAAGGATTACATCCGCTTCCTTCTCACGCGCGAATTCGCAACAGAGGTCTCCGACGCTTCCGGAACTTCCCTGCTCAATGTCTCGAAGCGCCGCTGGTCGGAAAAGCTTCTCGACGCCATCGAGATACCCCGCGATTTCCTGCCTCCCGTTTTCGAGTCGCAGGAAGTGAGCGCTCGCATATCCGCCGAAACCGCCAGTCTCACCGGCCTGAAAGAGGGCACTCCGGTAGTTGGCGGCGGTGGAGATCAGGCGGCTGGCGCTGTCGGAAATGGAATCGTTCGCCCGGGCGTCATATCGGTAACAACGGGAACATCCGGCGTCGTCTTCGCATCAATGGAGAGGCCGGAAATGGACCCCGAGCTTCGACTCCACACTTTCTGCCACGCCGTTCCGGGCAAATGGCATGTCATGGGAGTCATGCTCTCTGCCGGCGGTTCGCTTCGCTGGTTTCGCGACGCAGTCGCCTCTGAAGAAAAGAGCGTCGCTTCTCGCCTCGGTCTCGACCCTTACGAGCTTCTCACATCCGAAGCCGAAGCCATCGCTCCAGGCTCCGAAGGCCTGATCTTCCTTCCCTACCTCACCGGCGAGCGCACGCCTCACGCCGACCCCGCCGCCAGGGGCGTTTTCTTCGGCCTCACGCTCGTTCACGGCCGCGCCCACATGGTCAGGTCAATCCTCGAAGGCGTAGCCTTCGGCCTCCGCGACTCCCTCGAAATCATGCGCGGCATGGGCCTTCCGATTCATCAGGTCCGCGCCTCCGGCGGAGGCGCTCGAAGCCGGCTATGGCGCCAGATTCAATCGGATGTGGACAACTGCGACCTCGTAACGATAAATGTTGACGAGGGGCCGGCCTTCGGCGTCGCTCTGCTCGCTGCCGTGGGAGCAAAAATCTACCCGACCGTCGAATCCGCCTGCGATGCCACCATCACAGTTGTTGATAAGACATCGCCAGACGCCCAAAGAGCCCGAACCTATGAAAAGCTCTACAGCGTCTATCGCTCCCTCTATCCAGCTCTGAGGCAGCTCTTCCGCGAGCTGCCTGGGGTGAGCGAAGCCGAACCCTGAGGGGAGACGCAGTGTCGCTCTCAACCTGGGAAAAGGTCGTCGGCCTGATTCTGCTCGTTGCGGTCTGCACCGGCCTCGGCGCGGTTCTGGGCGTTCGCTTCAGCCGCCCAGCGCAGAAACCGCAGCCTTTCTTTTCAGAAAGGCCAGAGGCCAGCGAGGGTCAGACCACCGTTATCGTTCACATCGCTGGCCTCGTGAAAAAGCCCGGCCTTTATCGCCTCAAGCCAGGCACGAGGGTGGGCGAGGCGCTGAAAGCCGCAGGCGGCCCATTGCCCCAGGCCGACCCCAATTCCCTCAACCTGGCCGAGCGCGTCTCCGACGGCCAGAGGATTCTCGTGCCTGCCAGAGGCGAGGCGGCTGAGGAGCCGCCTCCTTCTCTTCCCGGCACGCCGGCATTTTCGCGCGCTCGCTCGAGAGCTGGGCCTTCAGCAAAGCCCTCCTTGCCGCCCTCTGGAAAAATCAATCTCAACACTGCCACACCCCAGCAGCTCGAAGCACTGCCCGGCATAGGCCCCGCCCTTGCCCAGCGGATAATTTCTCTCCGCAGCCAGCTCAAGCGCCAGAACGGCCATGGCTTCCAGAGCATCGAGCAATTGCTCGAAGTCCCCGGCATCGGCCCAAAGCGATTCGCCCACATCCGCGACCTCGTCACCCTGCAACCTCTGCCCCCGACCCCTGGCTCCTGACCTTTGGCCCCTGGCGCGAAAGGTCACGCCCCCCTTTGCATCGAAAAGGAGCGGACGGAGACGCACGGCCCTTCCGGGCCTTTGCACAGACCCAATAGTGTCTGCAATCTGACATCTGAAATCTCAAATCTCAAATCATAAAGGGGTTCCCCGATTCCACTGCTCCTACGAAGCGTGAGACATGAGAGGCGCAATATGAGCCGCTTTCCTTCCCTCCCCATCTTGGCCTTCGCAGTCGCCGTCACGCGAATGCTCATTTCATCCGCACACGCACAGGAGGCAAAAGTGCCGCCACAAAATCCTTCCTCGCCCCAAAAGGTCTCGACGACCGCGGCAGCCCTCGCCCGCTGGGATTTCGCCAATGACGCTGAGGGCTGGTATCCCGATCACTCTCTCGCGCCCTTCGGCGTGGAAGGGGGAGTTCTCAGAACCAGCGTCGTCGGCCCTGACCCGTATATGGCCTGCTCGGAAAGCTGCTTCGACATCGCCGGCTCCGACAGGCACTACATCGAGATTCGCGCGCGCACAACAAGAGGCGGCTCTGCCGAATTCTTCTGGGCCGTCGCTGAGAAAGACCAGCCGCCCGCTTTTGCGGCCGGGCAGGAAGTCCATTTCGAGATGCCCGGCGGGAGGGGATTCCAGACCTACCGCGTCTTCCCGCTCTGGAAAGGCCGCATCGCCCGCCTTCGCTTCGACCCTCCTGAGAATTGCGGCCAAGTCCAGATTGACTACATAGCCATCAGCGAGCTTCCAGAAGAGAAAGTCCCCGAGCGCCCCACCTGGAATTTCGCCGAAGGAACCCGCCGGCTGGCGGGCTGGCGCCCTCTTGGAAGCCTCGTTGATTTCGACCACGACGGCTCGGCGCTTGTGGTCGCAGCAGCCCGCCGCCCCATAGAGCTCATGTCTTCGGCCTTCGCCGTGCCTGCGACTGAAGCCAGATTCTTCACCCTTCGCATGGCCAGCCGGGGAATATCTTTCGTAACCTTCGCCTTCCAGGCCGACGATGAGAAAGGCCCCAATCGCATTCGAAGCGCCACGCTCTTCGCCGCCGACTCCGAACAGCCGCGCAAATATCTTCTCGACACCCGCGCCCTCCCGCTCTGGAAGGGCAATATAACCCGCGTGCAGATTCGCCTCGACCCCGCAGCTCTGCCTCCTGGCGAAAAGGCCTCGGCCCGCCTCTCTCTCGCGGCCCTTGACGCGAAGCCCGCAGGCCCACCCGAAATTGAAATCGAAACCTTCACCCCCGCTCGCGCTTTCCTGACCCAGGGCGCCGCCAGTGAAATTTCCCTCGTCATCCGCAACAACGGCGCCGATGGGTTGCGCAATCTTTCAGTCAGAATTGGAGGCAGCGCCCTCTCGCGCGAAGCCGCCGAGAAAATTGCGCGCCTCGCTCCAGGCGAGAGCAAAACGTTCGTCGTGAAAGCCCGCGCCGCTTCAGCAGGAATTCGAGAGCTTCAAGCCGAGGTGTCCGCCGCTGGAGCGCCAACAGCGCATCAGAAAAAGGCAGTCGTCATCTCTCGCCCTCTCGCGCCTCCGAACATCATCCCTGCCCGCCCTCGCGCCGAAGACCGCGAGGCATTCTTCTGGCTCGCGAGCCGGAGGGTCTCGGCATGTTTCGCAAAGAATCCCTTCGGCATCGGCCCGGTCGTCCTCAGCGTTTCGAAGGCTGGCCCCGAGCACGGCGGAGGCACCCGGTCATGGAAGCGCCTCGCCGTCATCTCCCCTCTCGGTGTCGTCGAAGGGGATGGCGGCCAGACCGTCGCTCTCTTTCCCAAGAACGCGAAGCTCTTGCGGCTGAAGGATGGCAGCGCAGTCATCGAGCTTTCGGACAAAATCAAGCTGGGCAGCCTCGAAGCCAGTGTAACGCAGCGCTACATCCTCAAACCAGACGATGACGCAATCGAGGTCGAGACGAGGCTGAAGGCTGTCAAGCCCGGCGCTCTTGTTCGCCTGCAAGCCCCCACTCTGCTCGCCGGAGATGGCTCCTTCGGTTCATCCGCTCGCCAGGCCCTTTTCCCCGGCCTCGAATACATGGGCCCGGGCGAGCGCTCCTCAAGCGCCCTCGACATAGCTCCTCCGGAGCATCTCCGTTTCGCGCCCCATCCCAACCGCCTCACCATGCCGCTCATCGCGGTAGAGTCTCGCGATTCCGACCTTGTCGCCCTCCTGTGGAAAATGCCTGATAAGGCAGAAGCCGGCTTCATTCCCTGCCCGCTCTTCGCCTCGCCCAACTTTCTCGACGGGCAGAAGAATCACCTGATGGGCCTCTTTCTCCCCTCCGTGCCCGAGTTCGCCGCCGAGAACAGCCTTCGCGGCCATCGCCCCCTCTCGCTCAAGGCCGGCCAGTCGGTCGCCATCCGAGCCGTCGTCCTGCTCAAAGCAAAGGCGGGCGTGCTCGAATCATTGAGAGAGTGGACGAAGCGTTGGGGTCTGCCTCGGCTCCCTTCGCTCCCCCGAACCCTGAAGCAGACCATCGCGCTCAGCCTCGAGGGCTTGGAGAAGGTTCTCTATGTCGAGGGGAAGGGATGGAGGAGCGTCACCGGCTGGGCGCCGGGCCCCAGCCAGACTTTTGCCCTTTACTATCTGCTCGCCGAGCAAGCGCTTGGCAAGGAGTGCCCTGTCCCCCAGGCGGCCCTGAAAGGAATCGAGCGCGTCAGGCCAGTCCGCGATCTCGCCCTCTCGCTTCACGCTGGCTCTGTGAGCGAAGCCCTCAGACAAGCCCGCGCGCAGGCTTACGGCCTCATGGCCTCGCAGCTTCCCCAAGGAGGCTGGCCTTTCAGCCCCTCCGAGCAGACGGCCCCCCTTGGAAAAGCCGGCGAAATCGAGGTCGGCACATGCGCCGCCAACGCTTACCGGCTGCTGCAAGCAGGAATGATGCTCCGGGATGACCGCCTCACCAAAGCTGGCCTGCGAGCCCTCGATTTCATGCGCCGCTTCGAAATACCCAGAGCAGCCCAGGTATGGGAAGTCCCAGTTCACACCCCCGATATCCTCGCCTCAGCCCACGCGGTTGACGCCTATCTTGCAGGCTACCAGGCCACCGGAGAGCGCCGCTATCTCGACCGCGCAATATACTGGGCCGAAACGGGCCTCCCATTCTTCTACTGGTGGCAAAGACCAGAGCAAGGCCTGGAGCCCATGCTCTACGGCGCCATCCCTGTTTTCGGCGCCACCTTCTATACATATAGCTGGTTCGGCCGCATCGTCCAGTGGTGCGGTTTAGCGTACGCTCATTCGCTGCTTCATCTCGCGCAATACGATCGGACCTACGACTGGAAGCGCATCGCCGAGGGCATAACTCGCAGCGGCATCATCCAGCAGAGAACCGAGCCAAATTACCTGGGCCTCTATCCCGACAGCATCGGCATGATTGACAAGGTCATATCCTGGCCCGCGATGCTCAGCCCGGCCCTGATCCTCGACAATGTTTTCGCGCTCATGGGCCGCGACCCACATCCATGTGTGAAACTCTTCTCCCTTCCAGCGGGGCCATCTGCCAAAACTTCGCCCGCGTCCAGTCGAAAGGCCGCCGCCATCAGCGCTGCGCCTCTTCACGAGCTTTCGCTTCGCCCCGGCGCCCTCACCGCAGCTTTCTCTTATCCCGCCGGCTGGAGCTGCTACCTCGCCTTCGTCGGCGTCTCGAGCCCTCGCGAGGTGAAAGCCGACGGCCGCCTTCTCCAGATGCAGCCGCAGTTGGACACAGTTTATGGCGAGCAAAGTCGAACCACCGACGGGGGCCCGCCCGGCCAGGGCTGGAAATGGGAAGAAGACCTGGCCCTTCTCACGGTCAAGGTGAAAAACCACGCCGCCCGCACCAGGCTTCAAATCAGCGGTATCTCTGCCGCCTCCCCTGGTCCCTCGCCGCAGGGCTCATGAGATTTCGAGCCTGAACGCGGGGTGACAAGACGCGCGGCCGACCGATCTCGCCCCTGTCGTTCGCGTCATCCTGAGCGCAGCGAAGCATCTCCTGCCATCATCGAGCACAGATTCCTTGGCCGGAGGTTCCCTCGCCGGCTATGGAATCTCCATCACTATGAGACCCTTCGGCCGGCTTATTTTGCGCCATAGGCGCATCCGCCTTCGGAGGACTGGCGGCCTCGGGGTGACTGAACGGCGAGGTCTTGCTGCGCGCTCTGATGAATCTACCTGCCCCCACCGAGGGCGATGAGCAACCCCACGGCCGCGCCAAAACCGGCGCTCAGCCAGGGGTTGCACCAGATGCCTCAGCCTCCCGTTGGCAGGAGCTTCATCAGGCGATGTATGCCAAATCCCGCGCCTGCCCCCACAAGGGCGCCGATGACGGCTGTCATTCTATCCTCTTTTCAGCTTCCCAGGCGGAAGCTCAGATTTTCCTCCGGTTCCTTTACCCGCAGGCGGCGATGATGGAACTGCCTTCGCGTTATGTCAACCAGCAAAGTCCGCGCGCCAGAACATACCACATGCCGCCGAGGCGTCGGCTGCAAGGAGCTCGTTCGGCGGGTGTTCGAATCGTCGCGCACGGGCGCAACTTTACCCTCTCCTGGGAGCGTGAACCTCGCAGCTCTCGTTCAGGCTTTGCCTTCGACCGCACGGGTTACGAGTTCGCGATAGTAGAGATAATTCTCGTATGACGCATCAGGCGGCACGGCGTGATCAATGCCAGGGATCCAGCCGCCCTGCTCGAGAAGCCACGGCGCTTTCGAGTCTATCTCTCGCTTGATTGCCGCCTTGTCCTCGGCGAGAACTCTCTTGTCAATGCCTCCCCACAATATGACATCCTTGCCGAACTCGCGCTTGAGCTTAACCGGGTCTTCGTCCGAAGCGACCTCAAGCGGATAGACGCAGTTTATGCCGGCTTCAAGCCAGAGGGGAATGAGCTCGTCAACATGGCCGTCGGAATCAACCATCATGCAGCGGACTCCATGTTTTCTCATGAGGTCCGTGATGCGGCGATACCTCGGCACCATGAACTCGCGGAAGTGCTTTGGAGATATCATGCTTGCGGTCTTGTAGCACATGTCCTCCCAGAATACCCCATAGTCTATGTCGGGTATCTGCTCGAGAGCCGGGGTTATGAGAGCGATGATGAAATCGGCGATAAAGTCCATCATCTCGTGGATGAGGCCCGGGTCGTCGTAGAAGACGACAGCGATGTTTTCCAGGCCCATCCAGTTTCTCGGCCAGCCGAAAAGGCTGCCCCCGTGAATGCCGAGAGGATAGTCGTGGTCGCGGATGTTTCGCTTGTATTCCTCCCAGAATCGAGGATAGCGGCACGGCGAATGGGGATTGAAGCCCTTCGCGAACTCGCGGAAAGAGGCGCGGTCTCTTACGGGGAAAGAGATGTGCTGGTCCATGGAGAGGCGCACCCCGCGCACGGAGCCGGTCTTCATGGCGCGCGTGATTACGCCGTCGGTGCGCCGATATGTGATGTGGCGGTCGTCCTCCTCGAGCGTCTCCTCCTTGAATGCAGGAATCATTCCGGCGTTGAGCGGGACCGCGTCGCGCCTGTCGAAGTTGAAGAGGGCATCGAGGTAAACATCTGCGGGCATTCCTTCATCCTGCCAGCGGTCAATCGTCTGCGGCCAGAAGCCCATCTCCCAGTAAGGCACGCGGTCAGGATTTCCGTAGTTCACAGTTTCATGGAATCGCTCGCGAGCATTCATCGTCATGTCTCCTCCTATTGAGACTCGCAACATAGTGTGATAGCTGTCATTGCGAGTCCGCCAGCCGGCGGACGAAGTTTACCCGCCAGAGGCGGGTGAATCCGCCAGAGGCGGACAAGTCTGGCTCTTGGCCTGAGATTGCCACGGTCTTTGCTACTCTGCGAAGTAGCTTCGCTACGTAGCACGAGCGGCCTCGCAATGACAACAGAGCGGGTCGCTCAATTCGCCGGACGCGAGGCCGAAAACCTCCGCACCCATCATTTCTCAGCCTCCTGCGCCACTTCCTTCGCAATGCTCACCCAGGCTTCGAGCCGGTGCGGCTCGTTGTTGACCGTGTGGGTGTCTTTCATGACTATCTCGACGACGCATCCGCGGGCAATTCGCACGGCCTCATGTAAGCCCGCGCGGATTCGCGCGGAGTCGAAGTTCAGGGTCAGCTCGGCCGGGTTCGGCTTCCAGGAGAAGATGTATTTGTCCTGGAGAGCGTCGGCTGCCGCCGTGAGGTCGGTGAATGGGCTGACTGAGATGCGCCTGAGGCGCGGAACCTTCTTCACGATTTCGAACTTGTGGGTCAGAGATTCGCAGCAGCCGTAGCAGTTGAGGCCGAAGCGCTCGAGGAGCCGAATCTGGTACCGCAGGGCGAACTCGTCGTGCATCTGGGGCGAGACGAGCGCGAGCTCCTGTGCCTCCGCAAAGCCCCAGAGATCGCGCAGGCGCACATTCTTCCCGTCGAAGCCGGGAGCGGGCAGCTCGTCAGTGTAAGCCACGCCTCCGGAGCCGACATAGTCGGCGCCGTTATTCAGGTCCAGGGCGCCCATGCGCTCGACCTGATCCAGCAGGCGCATGGTTCCCTCCGTCATGAAACGCATGACCCGGTGAAGCCATTCTGGCCGGTCGCACATGTCAACCATGAGCTGATCGAGGCCGCGCAGACGAGCCAGCGTGCCGATGAGACTCGTATCAACGTGCGCGCGGCGGTGAAGCTTGACTTCGAGGATATCGCCTATGACATCGGCAAGCGCATCCAGGTTTTCCTGGGTCTTCTTCTCATCAATAAGAATCTCGGGAGCGGAGAGCTTGTCGGCATCCTCCGGCTCTTTGATTGGGGGATTGAAAGCCCAGGCGCCGCGAGGCGTCGGGCTGGGAATTGTGTCGAGGCCCATGCCCCATCCCGAGTTCGACTGCGCCAAGCCCACCTTTATCACAGGCTCGATGACATTATCATCGCGAAGGTGTTCCCAGCGGTAGATGAGATGTCGCAGATGCCATTCGTAGCCGCGGAAGAAGGAGTCGGATATGACCAGAGAGCTGTCCGGAAGGAGTTCCTGCCAGGAGCCTTCCGGGAAGACGAGCACCATGGGCCTGGCGCTGTCGAGCCTGTTGTGCCTTTTCCAGAGCTCGCGCTGGATGGCGTGTTGAGGATGCGCAGCAATCTCCGCCACCCGCAGGGCAAGGTCTCTCAGTATTTGCCTTTCCGCCCTGCTGAGGCTTGGGGGCGATTGAACCTCGGGCATGAGCGGGCCTCCAGAAACAGATACTCAATGTGTTCTGTTTGGCGGCCGCCACTCCTGCAACTTATCCAGGTTCTGATATTATTGAACGCCGTGCAGCATCTTTACAGGCGCGGACGGGGCGGCGCTCACCCGCGCGGGTGCATCTCATCTCGAGCTGCGGCGACGGCGCTGCCGCACCCTTTGTGGACGCGCCTGCGCCGCCGTGACCGTGACGCGGGCGCCTCAAAAGAAAGTTTGGATTTCGCAGATGGCTCATCAAGACCGTGAGGAGGGAGGGTTCGGTTGGGTCTGAAACAGAAGCCCACTGGTCGCGGCGCGCATCTTATTGATCCTTGCATTACTATTGCGCTCGCGGAATTGGTTCGGAGCGCGACGCCCCTCAGGAGCTATGATGCAATGGATGTAGCGTCGGGCCGTGTGCCCGACGGAGCTGCGTTCGTCCGACGCAGGGCTACTTCGCCCTGCGAAGCAGCGCTTCGTAGCCTGCGGAGCAGGGTCGGACGCTACATTGGGCCTCGACGGCAGTCTGCCCGTCTAACCTATTCCGCGGGCCTCAATAAAGGAACGAGCGAGCGGCAGGAAGCGCCTAAAATGCGCCTCCCACGGCCGACATCGCGTTCCTTTTGCTTTGCAAACACCAATAGTTTACTATTTCTGGGAGGAGCGACCCGGGGCGCGAGGAATGTCCGCGTGCAGGCGAGACCTGCCGTGGAGGGGGAGGATGGATGAAGTTCCTGATACTCAACACCGATTATCCTGAATACCTGGGCTGGCTCTATGCCCGCTATCCAGGGCTTGAAGACTCCAGCTATGATGAGCAGATGCGGACGCGGATGGATCACTGCTTTGCCGCTGCGGATTTTTATTCGGCCAATCTTCGCCGCCTGGGGCATGAAGCCTATGATGTGCATTTCAACAACGAGCATCTCCAGGGCCAGTGGGCGAGAGAGAACCTGGCAGAAGCGAAAAGCGGTCTGCGCCGCTCGTGGGGCCTGGGGAGAGCGCTGCGGGCATTGATGATGGCGGCGCGAAGAACGCCGCTGCGCCGCCTGGCCCCACTCGTGCCACCGTCCATCCGCTCACTTGGCCGACACGAGGCCTGGCTATACGAAATCCTGGCCGCGCAGATAAAGAAGATAGAGCCGGACGTGCTCCTGAATCAGGCCATGGATGGAATCTCCAGCAGTTTCCTGCGCGAGATGAAACCTTACGTGCGACTGCTCGTTGGCCAGATAGCCTCGCCGCTGCCGCCCGACCCCGACTTCCGGGGCTATGACCTCGTCATATCGTCGCTGCCAAACTTCGTCGAATACTTTCGCGCGCTGGGCCTTGTGAGCGAATATCACAGGCTTGGCTTTGAGCCGCGCGTGCTGGAACACCTGCAGCCCGGAGAAAGAACGACGCCTGTCAGCTTTGTGGGCAGCGTTTCGCCCTGGCACACGGGCCGGCTGGAACTTCTGGAGCGGCTGTGTTCCCAGTTTGACATCCAGATATGGGGGACTGGGGCAGAGGTGTTGGGGATCGGGTCGGCCATTCGCCACCGGCACATGGGCCCGGCGTGGGGCATCGAGATGTATCAGGTGCTGCGGGATTCGAAGATTACTATCAACCAGCATATTGACATTTCCGGGGCCTACGCCAACAACATGCGCCTGTATGAAGCCACGGGGGTCGGGACGCTCCTTGTCACCGACCACAAGCAGAATCTGGCAGAGCTTTTCGCTCCGGGCGAGGAAGTGGTGGCTTACCGGACACCCGAAGAGTGCGCCGAGCTCGTGAGCTACTACCTGGAGCACGAGGAGGAGCGCGAGAGAATAGCTCGCGCAGGCCAGGAGAGAACGCTCCGCGAGCACACGTACTATCAAAGGATGCAGGAGTTAGCGAATATCGTGGGCAAATACCTTTAGCCCGATGTTGAGAGCGCTGGTCAGGAAGCTCTTGCCGGCTCGAGCGAGACGGTTGGTGCGGCGGTGGCTGATGCGAATACCAGGCGTCGGAGCGCCGTCTTCCTACGGCTGGGAACTGATATCAGACAAAGCCGTGCCGAAGGAACTCGAGGAGGGGTGGAAGAGCGAAGCTATACCTGAGAAGCAACATGCTGCCTTTGCCCCCTTGCTGCGACAGATGCGGCGGGGAAGGGTCAGAGAGGATTTCGCGGCTTTGGCCAAGGCCGTGGAGATGACCGGACTTGCGGACCCCTTGACAATTGAGGTGGGCTGCGGAAGCGGCTGGAATTCCGAGGTTCTGACATATCTGCTGGGTCGTCCAATTCGCTACATGGGGTTGGACTATTCGAAAGCCATGGTGCGATTAGGCAAACGATGCTACCCGAACCTGCGATTCGTGGTCGGCGACGCGGCAAGACTTCCTCTGCGGGATGCGGCCTGCGACATTCTCATTTCCGGCACGGTGCTGATGCATCTATTGGGGTATTCTCAGGCGATCCGCGAAAGCCGCCGGGTGGCTCGCGCCTGGTGCATTCTTCACACGGTGCCGGTAGTGCAGAAGCGGCCGACGACAATTCTCAGGAAGTTTGCCTACGGCAGCCCCGTTGTGGAGGTCGTGTTCAACGAGCCGGAACTGCTCCGGCTCATTGCCGATAGCGGGCTCGTCGTTCGGCACACGCTTGAAAGTATCCCATACGCCCTTGCGGATGTGTTGGGAGAAAGCGCAAGCGCGCGCACCTACTTGTGCGAGGTAGTCTGAGAGGCTTGGTGCGGGGCAAGACCCTCGAGAGGGCATATCAGTCTGCGAGAAACGCGGGTTGCCCGATGTCGGGGGCCCGGTCTGCTCTCCTTTGGCTTCATCCTCTCTACAGCGCGGTTCGGGGCGTCACGATAATATGCAAACCTCAATAATAGTGGGAGCCACCCTTGACGCCCTGGCAGGAAAGCGAGGGGACACGCTGGATAATATCTTGGTGGCGAGGAAGCCTCTGCGGGCGCCAGCAGTAGAAGGTTGAGCGAACGCATTCGGCAGATTCCCCTGCTGCGGGGGCTGAAGGAGATACCGTGCGACTTCTTCAATTATGTTAGCACGCTGGGCGCGGGATACCTGGAGCGCCGCAATGCCCACTTCGGGCAGCGCCGGGCGAGAACCGTGCGGGGAGGGCCGAACACGCAATGGATGAGGAAGCGTTCTCTGGGCGTCGAGTGCTGATCACCGGGGGCCTGGGGTTCATTGGCTCGAACCTCGCTCGGCGTCTGGTGGACCTGGGCGCGCAGGTTACGCTGGTGGACAGCCTGATTCCCGAATATGGAGGCCTTCTGTTCAACATCGCCGGTATCGAGGACAGAGTGCGAGTGAATATATCCGACGTGAGAGATGAACATAGCATGCGCTATTTAGTCCAGGGCTATGACTATCTTTTCAACTTAGCGGGCCAGACCAGCCACCTCGACTCGATGCAGGACCCCTATACCGACCTTGAGATAAATTGCCGCGCACAGCTCTCTATTCTTGAAGCTTGCCGTAAGTACAAGCCGGACATCAAGATCGTGTTCGCCAGCACGCGGCAAATCTACGGGAAGCCAGAATATCTTCCGGTGGACGAGAGGCATTTGCTGCGGCCGGTGGATGTGAACGGCATAAACAAGATGGCGGGGGAGTGGTACCACATCCTCTATAACAACGTTTATGGGATTCGTGCTTGTGCGCTGCGCCTGACGAACACGATCGGGCCGCGCATGCGAGTCAAGGACGCTCGGCAAACCTTCCTCGGCCTGTGGATTCGGCTTCTCCTGGAGGGCAAACCTTTCGAGGTGTGGGATGGACATCAGTTGCGGGACTTCACCTATGTGGACGACGCGGTTGAAGCCTTCTTGCTGGCAGCGACGTGCGAAGAGGCCAACGGACGCGTCTTCAATCTGGGGGGAGATTGCGTCGTCAGCCTGAAGGACCTGGCGGATCTGCTTGTAGAGATAAACGGGGGCGGGGAATACACGGTTCGCACTTTCCCGCCGGACCGCAAACGCATTGACATCGGCGACTATTATGCTGATCATGCGCAGATCCGCGAGCTGCTGGGCTGGGAGCCAAGGGTTCCTCTGCGTGAGGCGCTCGCCCGAACACTGTCGTTCTACCGGGAACATCTGGCGAACTACCTGTGAAATGATGTGAGGAAGGCGATGGCGATATTACCTGCCGACCCGAAGGCCAACTATCTCGCGCACAAGCAGGAGATCGAGGACGCCGTTGCCCGTGTCCTGGAGAGCGGATGGTATATCCTGGGCAAGGAGGTGACGGCTTTCGAGGAAGAGTTCGCCGCCTACATTGGCGTTCGCCACGCCATAGGTGCGGCAAGTGGGACTGATGCCCTGGAGCTGGCTCTGCGGGCTTGCGGCATTGGTCATGGCGACGCGGTAATAACGGTATCGCATACCGCCGTGGCCACGGTAGCCGCTATTGAACTGGCGGGGGCGACCCCCGTTCTGGTGGATATAGACCCCGCAACCTACACGATGGATCCGGGCAGCCTCGAATCCACGCTGACCGAACTGATGCGTCGTCCATCGCCTTCGGTCGGCCGTCCTAAGGCTATCATACCGGTGCACCTTTACGGTCACCCCGCGGACATGCCAGCCATCATGAGTATTGCCCAGCGCTATGATCTGGCTGTCATCGAGGACTGCGCTCAGTCTCATGGGGCAGTCCTCGGCGGCGGCAAAACTGGCGCCTGGGGGCGGATGTCCGCCTTCAGTTTCTACCCCACAAAGAACCTGGGAGCGCTTGGCGACGGGGGCATGGTGGTCACAGACGACGCCGACCTGGCTGAGCGGGCTCGTCTGCTGCGGGAGTATGGCTGGCGGGAGCGATATATCAGCGAGATGCAGGGGATGAACACCCGCCTGGACGAGCTTCAGGCGGCCATCCTGCGGGTGAAGCTGCGCTATCTGGATGAGGAGAACGAAAAGCGCCGGAAGTTAGCCCAGAGATACGATTCTCTTCTGGCAGATACTGCCTTGACTCTACCCCTAACACGCCCCGATGCCGTACATGTTTATCATCAGTATGTCGTGCGCTCAGGCCGACGAGACGCCCTCAGAGCGCACCTTCGGGAGAGAGGCATTGGCACGCTCATCCATTACCCCGCGCCGGTGCACTTGCAGCCTGCTTATCGAGACCGGTTGCCCACTGCCGCTTCGCTTCAGCAAACGCAAGAGGCCGTCCGGCAGATTCTTAGCCTGCCAATATTCCCTGAGCTCAGCGAGGAGCTGGTCGGGACAATAGCGGATCACATCGCGGCCTGGCAGCGCTCGGCTTCTGAAGCAAGCTGAGGCCCCAATGTATCAATTCTGCACCTATTTCGACCGCAACTATCTGGTCAGGGGATTGACGCTGTTCCGCTCTCTGACGCGGCACGCCGAGCCCTTTGTCCTCTGGGTGCTCTGCTTCGATGACTTTACTCACGATGTTCTGTCCAGGCTCGGACTGCCGAACCTGCGCCCCGTTCGGCTTCAGGACTTTGAGCGAGGCGACGAAGCCCTCCTGGCGGCCAAGAAGAACCGCAGCCAGGTTGAATACTACTTCACCTGCACGCCCTCGTGGCCCCTCTACATCCTGAACCATTATCAAGATGTGGACCTGATCACCTATGTGGATGCGGACCTGTTTTTCTACTCCAGCCCTGCGCCCATCTACGAGGAACTGGGCGAGCAGTCGGCGCTTATCATCGGGCACCGATTCCCCGAACAGTTGCGCCACCGCGAGAAATTCGGGATCTATAATGTTGGCCTCCTGTGTTTCAGAGATGACCCGCGTGGAAGGGAATGTCTGCAGTGGTGGCGCGACCGCTGTCTGGAATGGTGCTACGACCGCGTCGAGGACGGCCGCTTTGCGGATCAGAAATACCTCGACGACTGGCCGGCGCGCTTCCAGGGAGTGGTGGTGCTGCAGCACAAGGGGGCGGGCGTCGCGCCCTGGAACTGGATGAATTACGCAATCTCCATCCAGGGCAACGCCGCCGCAGTAGATGCTCAGCCCCTGATTTTCTACCACTTTCACGGTCTCAAGATGTGGACCCCCTGGCTTCTCGATCTGGGGCTGTCGGCTTACGGAAGGATGCCTTCGGGCTTGCGGCGCCGATTGTACGCCCCCTATGTGCGAGCTCTGAAAGAAACGTGCGAGTGGCTGCGCGCTGCGGCGCCGGGCGCTGACCCTGGATATGTGATTCTGGGCTCTGGGCGCGACGGGATAAAAACATGGTTTCGGCTCGTGAGAGCCCTGTTCAAGGGCCAAGTTCTGCTGAACATGGGAAGACTCGCGTTCTGACCGCGATCTCACCTCGCGCGAACGCGCGGAGCGCGGCTTCGATTTGCAGGGGGGAATATCTTGATTGGCGCCCAGAAGTCATAGAGGATTTTCGGCACCAGCTCGCCTCCGTCGCACCACAAGCATAGGCGCATTTCGAAGCCGTGTGGAATCAAACGCAGCGTGCCCAGCGCTGGAGAGACCAAGGGCAAGGCTGTCGGGTGGGAGCCAGGATCTCCGCCGATCCCGAGGGGGCGAAGCCAGCCCCGTCCCGACACGTCGGGACGCTACATGTGTTGGATTGAACCCCGTGCCAAGCGCAGCGCCTTCCCAACCAATTCTGCGAGCATCATCAGAGAGGGATCTTGAACCACTTTGATGCAGCTCTCCACATAACGCCCTCTGCATAGCGCAGGCCTTGTCGCCGTGTCCACTGGCCTCCCTCGACTTTCTCAGACACCGCCTTCGCCAGGCAATCCTTGAAAGTCAGCGCGGCGCCGTAGGTCTCTTCTGCATGCCAATTATCTCCGCCCCATGCGAGTGAATCCGCGCGATACGCTACCTCTGCATACTCGCGATACAAGCGGACCGCTGCTGAGGGCGATATGATCGGGAGCCAGCAGCTATCAACGATAATGTTCCGCCTTGCCGCGGCCATGCCCAGGACATCATCCAGCCACGGATAGCCGGCATGGAAGATATCGAAGACTGTCTTGGGATTGTTGTCGAGAAGCCAGGCGAGCCGCCGTGGATGCGAGGTTGCTTGGATGGCAAGCCCGGTATGAATCTGAAAGACCAACTCGTATTGTGCTGCCTTTTGCGCCAGAAGATTCAAAATGAAGTCGCCAAACTTCTTCCGCTCTACAGGGTCTTTCGTCCCGGTATCGAAGATCCGCTCTGCCTCCTGATAGCTGACGGGCTGAACATTAATATCCCTCTCGTAGGCGAGGGCTGATTTGATGGCCACCGCGCCCTTCTTCTTATGCTCTCTCACCCAGAAGTCCACCCATGCGAGATAGTCGTCAAAGCTGCTCACGGCTTGGTTCAGCTTGGCAGCCCACTGAAACGGATTCTGGCCGTTATGATCAACAGCGGAACGGTCATAGCCGTGCACCATCATGTGCGAGCGCAGTGCGAGATGAAAACTCGGTTCCGCATGGACATACCCGGGTGTCGGGAGCGGATCAATGATGCTGTGGCGGATGCCGCATTTTCGCAGCACGCTCATGCCCCACCCTGGCTGTTGGTAGGCTGACGCTACCTTCGCTGCCAGGGCGCCCAGCGCGCTCTCCTCTGGCTCAGTCACATCAACACCATACAGGTCGCTCAATCCGCGCAGGAGCGATGTGGTGTAGGCTCTGCCTTGGGCCGCCATAAGCCATTGACTCAGCGAAGCTGGATTGGGCTCGAGTTCGGCCTCATGCGCGAGCCAGCCGACATACGATCCTCCTGTTACTGTGTAGAGCGTCGTCTCAGGCGCGTCCCACTCCTCGCCGTAATGCTCGTGAGTGTCAATGAGTGGAATCTCATCCAACGCTTTTCGAATCTCTCTGAACTGAACGCCGCCGAGCACCGGCCCACCTCCTTCTTGCTGTATCTATCATGACAGGATACCGTAAGGTCGGGGATTCGGACATTCTTTTTCTGTGGTTGAGCTCCGATCCTTCTGCTGCCGCGCGGCGCCGTGCAGCATAACGGGGATCCAGGGGGGACACACGACCCACTGGTCTTCGTATAAATAATGCAACATCCTTCTATCGTGCCCATGGCAAATCCGATGCATAGATACAGGACCAAAGAAGCCGCTGGGACCGTTGGAGCCGCCGGAGCGGGGTCTGAAGGAGCCGCCTGAGATGGCCCAGGTCTTTGGGAACGCTGTTTGCCAGCGGTCGCTTGAGCTGCATCCAGACAAACTCATCCGGGTTGAGTTCGGGGGCATACCCGGGGAAGAAATGGGGGTGAAGCCGGGGCGGAGGCGGCTGTTTGTGATCGACGGCTCCAAGGCGCTGCGCAAGGCGATTGACGCGGTGCACGGGGCCGACAACCCGGTGCAGGGGTGCCGGAGCCACAAGCTCCGGAATGTGATCGGCTACCTGCCCAAGGAGTTGCAGGGGCAGACGGCGGCGGCGCTGCGAGCGGCGCGGCGTCTGGAGCCAGAGGAGGGATGACCAGGCTGAGAGAGCAGGTTGAGTGGCTGGAGCGATCCTATCCGAAGGCAGCAGCGAGCCTCAAAGAGGGGTTGGAAGAGACCTTCACCATCAACCGGCTGGGGCTGTCGCCGGCGTTGCGCCGCTGCCTGGCGACCACCAACGTGATCGAAAGTTCGCTGTCGGGGGTGGCGGGCCGCACCCGCCGCGTTACCCACTGGCGCTCGGGCGAGATGGCGTTGCGGTGGGCGGCCGCAGCCGCCCTGGAGACCGAGAAGGGCTTCCGCAAGATCATCGGGCATCGGGATCTGTGGATGCTAATGTAGTGCACATGACGGTTCTTTACACTGGAAACGGCTAGTGTACAGTAACAGAGGAACCTGTGCATACCTGGGACCGTCCGGCGGCGCAGTAGAGCGGCTTGGTGGCCCATTTGTATGTCAAGTCTATTCCGTTACTGAACACTAGCCTATACTCCGGCCATTTTGAGGGGCAGAACGTGAAGAGGGACGGAGGGCTGGTGGCCTTGTGCGGCAAAGGGGTGTTTGTCGAAACATCTATAGCCGACGAGGTCACAGTCCATGTCACA
>Ga0315280_10000715_pt1 | contig 60633 bp, 59 predicted proteins | sample YL17G06_40_MG_FD_203697 | JGI IMG/M metagenome (GOLD analysis project Ga0315280, IMG submission 203697) | Sediment microbial communities from Yellowstone Lake, YNP, Wyoming, USA - YL17G06_40 | ecosystem: Environmental > Aquatic > Freshwater > Lake > Sediment | place: USA: Wyoming | collected... | reverse complement strand
GGCTCCCGAAGTTCTTGGTCTCGAATCGTGGCGCCTCGACCAGCGCGTCGAGAGCGATGGGGCCGGAGCGATTCGCGTAGAGTTCGAGAGGGAAGTAGGTCGTGCGCAGGAGCAGCCCGGCCGGCGTGGTGTAAATCACCGCGATGTCGTTGACGAGTTGCGCCAGATTCGCCATGCGCACCGTGCGGCAGTTCCGCTCGAGCGCGTTGAGCGCCGTGGCCACCCAAAGCGCGTCGCGCAGGTTGTAAGGGACTTCGAACTTGTGCGGGTCGTCACGCTTCTGCCCGTCCGACCAGTTGTTGAGGATGTTCCATTCGTCGAACGCCGTCGCCACGGGCGGCGATTTGCGCGCCTTTTGCGAAACCGTTTCCGCCACCATCGCTGAAGTCCGGATGGTCGCTTCCATCTGCGCGACGGCGCCGAGAATCTCGTAGTAATCCTTCAACTCGTCGGTGAGCGTGTAGTGGTGGGCGGAAATGTAATCGACGTGATTCACCAGCGCTTCCAGCACCGGCCGGTCCCAGTCCGGCTCGCCGCTGCCGCAGGCGACGAGCTTGATGGTGGGGTCCATCCACCTCATGACCTTGGCGAACTCCACCGCAGCCGTGGCGTAGTCGTGAGCGTTTTTGTGGCCGATCTGCCAGTCGCCGTAGATCTCGTTGCCGACGCCCCAATACTTGACGCGGTAGGGCTCGGCGTGCCCGTACTTCTTGCGCAAGTCGGAGAAGTAGGTTCCGCCGGGATGGTTGCAGTACTCCACCCAGTGCATCGCCTCATCCAGCGTGCCGTTGCCGACGTTCACGCAGAGGTAGGGCTCGGCGCCCAGCTTGCGGCAGTAGGAAACAAACTCGTCGGTGCCGAAGCGATTGGACTCGCGCTGGAACCAGGCGAGGTCGTAACGGGCCGGCCGGGTGTCCTTGGGGCCGACGCCGTCCTGCCAGTGATAGCCGGAAACGAAGTTGCCTCCCGGCCAGCGCAGTTGCGTGACGTGAAGCTTGCGCGCGGCTTCCAGCACGTCCTGGCGGAACCCCTCGCCGTCCGCGAGCTTCGAGCCCTCGTCGTAAACCCCGCCATAGATGCATCGGCCGAGGTGTTCGATGAAGTTCCCGAAAAGATTTGGGTCGATCGTGCCCAGCCGCCGCTCGAGGTCGATTTTGATCTTCGCGGTGAGCGGCTCGGCCGCCGTCTGCGCGAAGGCCGCTCGCAGCGTTCTTCCAGCCACCACGCGCGCGGCGGCTAGGCTCAGACCGGCCACACCCATCTTGCGCACAAATTCCCGCCGCGAATACCCAGATGTGGTGCGATGTCGTGAACTTTGAAGCTCCATGGTTGCCTCCCCCGGCAGGGAACTTTTCCTGCGAGTCATGACGGGACGGCGCCGTTCATCGCCCTTGACGCCATCACCCTCTTCTTCGGCGGGGCGCAGGCTACCACAGACGCCGGGAGCGGGCAACCGCCAAGGGCGCAGAGGGAACGAGGGGAAGCTATGTCCGACCTGCTGAGGTCGCAGGCTGCCGCGTCTGGCGAATAACGATCTGCGTCTCCGGGTCAATTCAGCTATACTTCATCTGGCACCCGGCCCATGGCCACCGCGACCCTGCAAAAGACGTTCGGCGCGTTTTACACCGACGAGCGGGTTGCTCGAAGCATCGTCCAATGGGCGATTCGTAACCCCATGGATGTTGTTCTCGACCCGAGCTGCGGTGACGGTGTGTTCCTCTCTTCCGCAATCGATCACCTTCGAAGCCTGGGAAGTCGCAAGCCTCAAGTCTGGGGGGTCGATATTGACGCTGGAGCTATCCAAAGCGTGAGGGCCAGACTCAGCGGCTCGCGGCTGGTGCACGCGGACTTCTTCTCCGTTGAAGCGGGAAGCATCCCCTATTTCGACGTCGTCATTGGCAATCCGCCATTCATCCGGTATCAAACTTTTAACGGGGACAAACGCTCTTCTGCGCTGGCTCGGGCCCGCGAAGCCGGAGTGGACTTGCGCCAACTCGCCTCTTCCTGGGCGCCGTTCCTTGTCCACGCGACAAGTTTCCTCAAAGACGGCGGTCGGCTCGGAATGGTTGTGCCTGTCGAACTAGGCCACGCGCAATATGCGAGAGAGGTCCTACAATTCCTTCTCAGGAAATTCGGGCGCATTCAAGTGCGTATCTTCCGCAAGAAACTCTTCCCCGACTTGAGCGAGGATACGAGCCTCCTGTTCTGCGAAGATTTTGGCATGCCCTGTTCCTGGTTCTCCGTCGTAATCCTGAAGAGCATAGACGAGGAAGATTCAGAAAAGCACATCGAGCAGCCCGTTGACATTGAGGCTCTCCGAGACGGGAAGGTGCGGCTGAATCGCTACTTGCTGGCACCGAAGGTGCGCCACCTTTACGAGGATTTGTCCCAACAACCAGGAGTAGCTAGGCTTGGGACGGCGGCAGACGTCGGCATCGGTTACGTGACGGGGTGCAACGACTACTTTCATTTGTCCCTGCAGGAGTGTCGTCATTGGCGAATTCCAGTCAGTTACCTCCGCCCCGCTGTTCTCTCGCTTACCGAAATCGAGGGTGTAGTTCTGAGAAAACTGGACTGGAAGAAGTTGGTCAGGCGAGGCAAGAAGTGCTTCTTGCTTGCAATTCCTTCCTTGGCTGAGGAGAAACTTCCGCAATGCCTGCAAGCATATCTCAGGCGGGGCGAAGTCTTGGGTGTTCCGAAGCGCTTCAAGTGTCGTGTTCGGGATACCTGGTTCTCGGTGCCGCACGTTAGGGTGGCGGACGCTTTCCTCTCGTATATGTCCGGCGAAGGCCCGAGGCTCGTGAGCAACCAAGCCAACCTGGTTGCTCCCAACACCCTCCACTTGTTGCGCATCGACAAGGGATGGAAACCCGAGGTCCTCATCGGTGGGTGGCCTTCATCTCTCACAAGACTGAGTTGCGAGATTGAAGGACACGCTTTAGGTGGTGGAATGTTGAAACTGGAGCCATCCGAAGCAGAAAGCGTTCTCATTGCTCTTCCTTACCCCAGCGAAGCACCAGGGCTAGTTCAAGAATCAGATAAGCTAATTCGTGAACAGAACCGTGAGGCAGCGATTGAGCTAGGAAACCGACGAATCCTTCGTAGAAGGTTGGGTTTGAGTGCGACTGAGTGCCTTCTCCTACGGGAGGCTTCAGAGGACATGCAGAAATGGAGATTGCACAAATGAGAGGAGAGTCAAATACGGTCTCTTTGGGTGCTGGACTCGCTAACCTGTGTGCCAATGTAAAGACACAATCGCAAGAGCATATCAAACCCATTCATGCCTACTGCGCAGCGCGCCTGGTCATCGAGGGCGGTTTCCCGCCGGAATGGGTACATCCCAAACAATCCTTTTCCAGCAAAAAGATAACCAACAGAGTCTACGAGTTAAGTGCAAATCCACCACCGAAGAGCAGTTCAGAGCAAAGGGTTCTCGGCGGGATCAAATACAAGGACATTGACGTGACCGTGCTAGTTCCGGGCCTTGGTCCAGCGCTAGGGATTTCGGCCAAAAGTACGGGGAACGCCTTTCGCAATCTCACGAACCGGATGGAAGAGGCTCTCGGAGACTGTACGAATATCCACTTAATGTACCCAGGCTTGGTCTTTGGCTTTTTGCATCTGATCAGGTTCAACAAAGCATCGGATGTTGCCAATGTGCAGGATGCGTCCTTCGATAAAGACAATCGACCGCTTCCTTCTATCCGCAGGTATCATGAAGTCCTTGTGGCCTTGTCAGGAAGGAATACGATAACCGACCCCGGGATGCGTTACGAAGCTGTGTGCATGCTCGTCTACCGCTGTGGGAAGTCCTCCGTGGAGATTTGGAACGAATACCCACCGAAGGAAAGCCCCGTTCATTTCTTCAATTTCTTTCAGCGCTTGTACATCCTTTACGACCTGCGATTTGCCTATCCCGAACCTAATGGGCCAAATATCCGGAAGGAATGGCGGGTAACGGGTGATGGACTTGCGGCTGCTTTCGACCAAGAGCTTGAATTCTCCTGGGAACCAAGACTGGCCGGTTAGGCGGCTGGCGGGGACATCGTTTACTAATGTGTGCGAATGCGCGGTTTCCCGAAAGGGCTCGCCGGATGAGCTAAGACAAGCAGTGACCTGCCCCAGCTACTGCCTCAGCGGCATACAACGTAACAACCAATCCGCAACGCCAGCCCGCTGCGACAATGGGAATTCGCGCTTGCTTCAATCCCCAGCATTTCGTCCCGCCTTGGTCCGTGGTATAAGGGTTGATGTATTCGATTCGGGCGGGGTGTGACAGCCATGTTGAATCGCATAGAACAGCGTTTCTCGCTTGCTGGCGCAATTCCGGAGAGTTTGCGGACTACCGTCTGGGCGGCGGGCATGCCCGTTCTGCTCGCTGTGCTGCTGACGGTGATGGCTGCGGCTGCGGCGCAGGATCAAGCCAGCCCACAGGCGCCGGCCGAAAAGCAGGGCGAGCAGCAGGCCCAGCCGGAGACGAAGGCCGGGGAGCCAGCGGCTCGCCCGGAGGAATCCGACCAAAAAAGAAGCCGGACGTATACGGTGCGGAATGGCAGCGTCACTTACGGCCGCACGGAAGAATCCGAGAAGAAGAAAACGGCCGACGGCGAGATCGAAACGCAGCGCGTGCGCATGCCTTCTTATGCGGGTGACCGGCGCGTGGTGATGGAAAGGGAAGTCCGCACCAAGACCTTGCCTGACGGGACGGTTGAAAAGGAATACGTGCTCAAGAATCCCGACGGCGCCGACCGCCTCGTGCCCACGGAGATTATCCGCGAGAGGATCCGGAAGAGCGGCGACTCGACGACGATCGAGAGGGAAACCCTGAAGCCCGACTACGCGGGGCACTGGACGGCCACACGCAAGGAACAGGTCACGGAGAGTGGGACCAAGGAAAGCAAGGAGAGCGTGAAAGAAGTCCGCGAGCCGACACTCTCCGGCGATTGGCGGGTTGTCGATCGGCAAGTGACGTCGGAGAAAGCGTCGGAGGGAGCCAAGGAATCGCGCTCCGTCCGCCAGGTTCCGGACGCGTACGGCCGCCTCTCAGATTATGAAGTGAAGCAGGAGCGCACCACGACCGCGGACGGCAAGGAGAAGCGGGAAGTCACCACCACGCGGCGGGACTCTCAAGACACGGACCACCCGAAGTTTTTCCTGGTGGAGCATACCGTATCCGAGCAGGCGAAAACTCCGGAAGGCAAAACCACGACGAAATCCACAACCGAGTCTGATGTTCTGGCCGGCGGTGCGGCTCGGAATATCACTCCCGGCGCGCCGCGACTGGTCGAAGAGAAGGTTGAGGTTGAGACTCCCGGCAAGGATGGCGCCTCGCGCAAGATCACCACCGTGCGGGAGCGCGGGGCGGTCGATCGCGAGCTGCGGCCCTCACACGACGTGATCCAGGAAACGGACCGCGACGGCCACGTTCGCCAGATCTTCATCCCGTTGCGCTGAGCGCAGATTCGCGGCTGTTTCTTGCTGGTTGGATTGAAGGCGAGGTCAGGAAAACTCAGGCGTCGCTGTTGGACGCGTCGACAGGGCCCAGGTCGAAGATATCCTGCTCCGGGTCGAGGCATTCCACGCCCAACCCTTCCGGCTCGGACATTCGATCGGTCCTCATCCCCACCACCCGGAACGTCGCTTCCTTGTTGTTTTCCCGATTAATCATCACCAGGGTCTGCCCGCCCGAAAGGGGCCGGATGGTGGTGAGCAGCGCGCCGTTCCAGTTCACCACGAGTGTCGAGGCATCTTCGACGAATTCGTGACCCTCGGGGTCTTGCCCCTTCACACGAACCGGGACCGAGCGAGCTCGCCGGGGAGATTTGCGTGCGTCCTTTGGCGACATGATGTACCTCGAGCGACCGATCTTTGTTTCGATTCAACCAGCCCTGGCGCCCGGAGTGGCGCCCGCGCACGCAACCCCCTCTTGGACTTATTGTAGCCCCTTCCAACCCGCGGAGCAACTTCTCCGATTTCTCCGTGCGGCTGCGGCCGGAGAGTCCCTTCGGGAGACCGCGGTCGCTCAAGAGCAAGCGTCTGCGCCAGCCCCGGCGGCGGGCCAGCGTTGACAGCGACGGTATCCAACGTTTATTTTCAGGAGCTTGATTTCTACGTGAGGGATAGAAACATGGACCTAGGAATCCAAGGCCGGACCGCTCTTATTCTCGGCGCGGGAGGCGGGTTGGGCGGGGCCATTGCGCTGGCGCTCGCGCACGAAGGCGTTCAGACGGCGCTCGGAGACCTCGACGAGAAAGCGGTTACCGCCACCGCGGCCGCGGTGGCGGCCGCCGGGGCGCGGGCCCTGGCGATTGTCTGGGACCTGGCGGATCTGGCTTCGATCGGCGCCCACGTCAATGCGGTGGAGGAAAAGCTCGGGCCGGTGGACATCCTCGTCAACATCACGGGGGGACCGCCGCCGACCCCCGCGGCCGGACAGGACCCTGCGCTGTGGAGCAAACACTTCCAGGCGATGATCCTCTCGGTCATCGCCATCACCGACCGCGTGTTGCCTTCCATGCGCGCGCGGAAATGGGGGCGCGTGATCACCAGCACTTCTTCGGGCGTGATCGCGCCCATTCCCAACCTGGGGCTCTCCAACGCCCTGCGCTCGTCGCTGGTGGGATGGTCCAAAACCCTCGCGCGCGAAGTGGCGCGGGACGGCGTCACGGCGAACATCGTGGTGCCCGGACGGATCGCCACCGATCGCATCCGCTTCCTCGACGAGGCGCGGGCCAAGCGGGAGAATCGCACCGTCGAATCGGTGGTGGCCGAGAGCATGTCGTCGATACCCGTCGGGCGTTATGGGCGTCCGGAAGAGTTCGCCGCCGCCGTCGCCTTCCTGGCCAGCGAGCACGCCTCCTATATCACGGGATCGGTGGTCCGCATCGACGGTGGGATGATTCCCAGCGTCTAGCGCGGACTGGACAAGCCCCTCGCCCGATCCAAGGGGAGCATCCGTGGTTGCCATGGTTGATTCGCATCTTGAATCAACCGTGACCGAGCTGAAACGCCCGCGGTTGTCGAAGACCCGCCGTGGTGGGGAAATGCTGCCAACGGTGGCTTGCCCGCTTTCGGCGCGCAGAGCCGAAGCTCCGCGCCAGCCCGCCGGATTTCCATCCACTCGTAGCGCAGGACTCGCCGTTTAGTCCTGCGGCCTTTCCACTTCTTTGGTTTCAAGAAGGATATTCGCCAACGAGGCCGCCAGAAGGCGGGCGGCCTGGAAACTAGCATAGGCGTAATGAGGGGTTGCTGCCAGACAGGCCCCTCGGGAGATTGCAGACGCTAGAAGGGCCAGCATCTGCGCCAGCCGGCCCGCGACGTCACTTGGACATGACCCTAGCCAATGATTTTCTTGCGGCGGCAACTTTCTTCTTGGCCCGTTCAAGTTCAGCTTGACCTTCAGCAAGTTCGTGAACTGCTGTTTCAACGTCAGAACCTGCCAACCAGCCCTGCACGACCTTGACCTCTTCGATATTTGTGCTCACTATCCCCTTGGTATCGCCTTGAAGTATTCTAAACCGGTGCTTGCAGAACTGACCCTTAGGACCTATCGCGCCCGCGGGACAAGAGCACGTTGCAGTAATTTTATCGCCTTCCTTGTCAAATAAGGTCTCGTATGGCTCTGATGCGGAGCCCTGAACAAGAAATTTAATCATGAAGAATCTACTCCCTTCAACGTGGTTATGCTCTAGTCATTAATGGAGAGCGGCTAGCGCAGAGTTGGTCTTTAACTCTGCGGCTCTTCATTGGGTTCACAACCGTGCATTCGGATCAGTCGGGATCCGCACGCGGTCAATCCGCAATGCCGGGTTGCCGAATGGCGACGCGCCTTCACCCGGCCCGTACTCATGGACGCTCGACCATTTCCAATCCGCGGGGTGCGAAACCAGCCCGCGCCGCACCGGATTAGAGTGGATGTATTCGACCGTCTCATTGTATTCCTTCACGGTCCTCAGCGCCCGGTCAAAGAATCGCCCCTGCCAAAGCCGTCCGGACACGCGTTGTCCTGTGTTGATCCGGCGCGTCGAGGCCGCCTTGATGGATTCCAGGGCGAGCGAGACGGTCTTGGGATATCGTACACCGAGGATGGCGTGCCAGTGGTCAGGAAGAAATACCCAGGCGGTCAGCAGAATGCCGTGCTCACTGCGCCGCGCCTCGACGACCCGGGCCAGGATTCTAAAGTCGTCGTCGTTCAGCGGATTCCGAGCGCGAAGCAAATTGCAGGTCACGAAGAAATATCGGTCGCAAAGCACCAGCCGACGGAGCCGCGACATGGGGGCAGGGTACGCCGCCCTTCCGGGATCTGCAAGATGTGAGCACGCACGGATAAAAGCAACAAGCCGCAGAGTTACAAACCAACTCTGCGCTACCTCTCGCGGGCAAAAACAACAAGCCGCAGAGTTACAGACCAACTCTGCGCTACCTCGCTCGCCGCGGCGGCCGTGGAGGGTTATTCGCTGGGTTTCCAGCACTTGCGCGGCGTTTCAAAATAGGTTAAAAGGGAAGCCAGACCTTGGGGGGCCTGCGCCTGCCGTTCAGGAAAAGTCGGTCGGCGCAGCCTCCCCCCACAGGATATCGTGTGAGACTGAAATTCTGGGGAGTTCGGGGTTCGACACCCACGCCGGAGCGTCGCAACTCGCGCTACGGCGGCAATACGCCCTGCCTGGAAATTCAACTGCAAAACGGCACGATTCTCATCCTGGACTGCGGGAGCGGCCTGCGCGGGCTCGGCAAGAGCCTGCTGCGTCGCCTCGGCAAGAAGCCGATCGTGGCCTACATCTTCCTCTCCCACTTCCACTGGGACCATATCCAGGGGATACCCTTCTTCCTGCCCCTTTATAAGGAAGGCAACAGCTTCTTCTTCCACTCCGTTTCGCAGAAGGCCCGCGAACTGAAGAACGCCGTCGAGGGCCAGATGGTCTTCCCCTACTTTCCCGTGGATATGAGCATCATGGGGTCGGTGCGGCACTTCTACGACATCGGCACCGAGGCCATCGACATCAACGGCGCGATCATCACGACCTTGCCGATGAATCATCCGCAAGGGTGCGTGGCGTATCGGATTGAGGCCGACGGCGGAACGCTTGTCTACGCCACCGACACCGAGCCCGGTTCGCCGACTCACGACCAGAACGTGCGCACCCTTGCCCGGAACGCGGACGTGTTCATCTACGACGCGCAGTACACGCCCCAGCAACTGCGCGGCGAAAAGAAAGGCTGGGGGCACAGCTCCTGGGCGGAAGGGGTGAAGATCGCGCGGGAAACCGGCGTTCGGCAGCTCGTGCTCTTTCATCACGAGCCGGACCACGACGACGCCATGATCGATGCGCTGCTCGCCCGGGCGCGCGCAAAATTCCCCAACGCGATTGCCGCCGCCGAAGGGATGGTGCTCGAAATCCCCGCCCCGCCTGCCAGCGCGGCGAGCCATCGCCCGGTGCACCGGTCAAAGGCCCGAGCGCGCAAGCGCCCCTGACCGAGGCCTGCCTTTGAATGCACTCGAGAGTGCTCCCTCAATGTGATTCTGCGCGAAGCCTTAAACCGTCTAGTGCAGGGCGAAGCGAAGAATGTCTCTCGAGTGCCCTCAGCACCTCCGAGATGCTTCGCTCCGCAAGGCTCCGCTCAGCATGACAGGGTACGCGCTGGCGTGTCAGCTATTTCAAATGAGGTGGCCCAAGCAGTTCCCGCGCAGGTCGTAAAGGCAATCCCAGCGGAGCGTGAAGAGGGCTTTGCCGGAGTCCAAGGACACAATCTGGCTCTTTTCCACTTTGCCGAAAGGCTCGTGTTTGCTGTTGTAGTAGGTTCCCTCGAAGAGGTAGCCGATCCAGGTGTCAGCATTGAAATCGTAGACATACTTCCGGGCCGCGGCGGTGCGGCTGAATTTCGTTTCCTTGGGAAAGCGCAGTCGCACCCGGTTCATTCCAGCCCCCAGCGCGCTCACAGTCGTGACCGTCGCCGGCGACACGAAACCTTCCTCGGACGCGGTGACGCGGACTTCCGCGCCGCTCTTGGGTTCCACCGTCAGGAGGAGGCACATGCCGGAGGGACTGGCGTCCGCCGTGATCGTGTCTTCCTCGAATTCCTTTCCAGCCTTGTCCTTGCCTTTGACCAGGACTGGAATCGGAATGTTCCAGCGGGTCTCTTTCCGATCGTTCGACCGGGCGCTGCCTTCTTCGTCGAGATATTCGGGCATGATCCCTCCGCGGATTATCCGATCCCGGGACTCAGCTGCCTGCACCGGAAGGCGCACTTCACGCCGCCTTCTCTCCGAAGGAAGCCACCGCCTTCTGCCAGTCGTTGAAGATTTCAAACACCGAACTCAGGCGGGTAATCTGCAGCACGTCGTAAACGCGCCGGGTGAGGCGGAAGAGCTTGACCGCGGCATTCTTCTGTGCGGCGGAAGAGTAGGCGCGAATCAAGGCGCCAATCCCCGTGCTGTCGATGTAGTTGACCTCGCCGAGATCGAGGACGATTCTCGTCACGCCCCGTTGGAGCAGCTCTTGCACCTTGCTGTCCAGAAGGCCGATGTCGCTGCCCGCGACGAGCGTCCCCTTGAGTGTAACCACAATGATCGAGTCGGCTTCCGACTCTGAAATCGCGAGTGGCATGGTGAAGGAATCTGCGCGGAACGAGCTCGCAGAATCCTGTGCTGGGCCAGAGATTACAGGATTCGTGTGGTAAACGCAAGAGCAGCGCGGGCGGCATTCGGCGCGATCCCCCTCTCGTAGCACGGGCGTCTCGCCCGTGAAGGTAGCGGCAAACGCCACGGCCAAGATGGCCGTGCTACGAGAAGCCCACGGGCGTCCCGCCCATGGGTTAATGGGGAAGGGAAAGCGGCACGCCGAAGAGTGCCTTGACGGCCACCGGCGCGCCGTTCATTTCCGCCGGCCGGAAGGTCCACTTGGCCAGCGCCGCGAGCACCGGCTGGTTGAGCAGCGGGTTAGGACTCTGGATGATCCGCGTGTTTTCCACCTTGCCGTCATTGCTGATCTCGGCGTAGACCACCACCAACCGCGCGTGGTTCTTGGCGACGATCTCTTCCGGGAGTTGCGGAATCTCCTTGTTGATCGGAAAGGGCGCGACAATCTGGTCGCTCATCCCGACCGAGCCGCCCAGCGTGATGGTCGAATTCGTTCCGGGGCGGCGCAGACGCGCGTACTGCAAGGTCCAGGAAGGCGCGGGGTCCGGCGAGTGCGTCATCTCGATGTACACCGTGAAGACCGATTCGTTGCGGAAGATGCCGTAATCGCGCAAGCCGCCCCCGCTCGACGCCGTGGCGACGATCGTCATGCCGTAGCTGCCGCGCGGGCCGGGCGGAGTGCGCGTCCGCGAGCCGGGCCGCGAAGAGGCTCCCGAAGCGCCGCTCCCGCCCATGATGGAGATTCCCGGGAAGGGCCCCGTGCCGGGCCCCGAACCCGCGCCCGTGCCGGTCCCAGAACCTTCGCCTGTCCCATGACCGCGTCCCGGGCCGCTGCCCGAGCCGGTTCCCGTCCCGGTTCCAGTGCCGCCCCCGCCGGTTCCGTTGATTCCGTACCCCGACCCCGTGCCGGAGCCTCCCGAGCCCGTCCCGGAACCCGGTCCAACCCCGCTGCCGGTGCCGCTGCCGGTCCCTGTGCCGCCTCCGCCGCCTCCACCCTCACCGCTTCCTGATCCTCCGCCACCGCCCGTGCCTCCGGTCCCAGTCCCTGTTCCTGTTCCCGATCCCGCGGTGGCGGGACCCGTCTCGGTGCCGTTTCCGTTGCCGGGGCCGATGCCGCTTCGCGCGACCAAGTTCGGCTCAGGGCCCATGGCGAACTGGCCGTGCGCTTCGCCGGGAGGAATCCCGCCCGGCGGGACCGCTTCCGGCGGGCCAGGCGTGGGGCTTAGCACCAGGAGGCTGCGCTCATCCGTCCCGCCGGCGCCAATCGGACCGGCAAGGCTTGGAGCCTCGGGAGCGGCCGGGGTCGCGGGGCTTGCCTGCAACGCCTCCGGAGCGATTTGCGGGACCGTGCGCTCGTAAGAAACTTCCTTGGGCTCCGGCGTCGGTGGCGGCAAGGCCAGCTTGGGTGGCTCGGGCGGGGGAGGCAAATGGCTCACCGGGAGCGAGTAGGGCAGGCGCGGCGTCCTCAAATCGGCGCGCAGCTTGGGCGCTTCTGGCGGGCGCGTCGGCGCAAGCGCGGCGGGATTCACCTTGGGCACCAATGGCGGCGGCGCTGGCGTCCTGCGCCCGCGCGCCAGCAGCACCATGTTGGGCAGTGGTATTGGGACCTTCAACTCCGGCGGCTTCGCCAGGTCCGGTTGCAGAATGGTCTGAATGCGGTTGGTTGGATTCGGCGGATTCGAGACAATGGGTTGAGGAGCCGGATAAACCAATCCTCCCGCACGCGGCGCGGGCGCGGGTGATGCGCCGCCTTTTTTCGGCGAGCCGCCGCCGGCTTTGCCGCCGGGCCGCCCGCCGCCTTCATGCCCGCCGCCGATGGCTGGCAGAGAATAGGTGAGCTTCGCGTCCACCGGCAGCCAGCGCTCGATTTCGTGGAACCGCCGCTCGGGACGGAATCTGGCCGGAGCAAACAGCATCGCGAAGATGGCAATTTCGTGGACCAGGAATGAGTAGAGCAGTCCGCGGCTCGGCAACCGCCCACGAGTGACGTCTCCGTACTTCCCATCCGCGGGTGAGACCTTGATGCCGGCAGGCAGCGGCGGCCTGCGCCCCAGGCCCAGGACCACACCTAGATTTGCCAGGAAATCGCGAAAACCGGAGGAGGGTTGCAAGCGTGGGCCGACGTTCAGGAATTGCGGCATTTCACTATCTGCCAACTGGACATCTCATTTCTCTGGCGCGCGTAGCGGCGATTTTATATCGCCACAATGCTTGGCGACGTGAAGTCGCCGTTACAGCCGTAGCGCCGGCTTCCAGCCGGCCTCGCTTTGCCGCCAGGATGGCGGCGCTACTTTCGGCGGTCAGAGACCGCCGCTCCGGCAATCGTTTTCACGCCGCCCTTCAGGGCGGCACGTTCTGCCTTTCGTTCCCTGCCGGGCTGAAGCCCGGCGCTACAGTCGGCGCATCCCATTTCCCTGGCGCGCGTAGCGGCGATTTTATATCGCCACAATGGTTGGCGACGTGAAGTCGCCGCTACAGCCGTAGCGCCGGCTTCCAGCCGGCCTCGCTTTGCCGCCAGGATGGCGGCGCTACTTCGGCGGTCAGAGACCGCCGCTACAACAACTACAGCAACGCTTTTCGCGCCGTCCGTCAGCCGACGGGGCGCATGTTCTTTCTTCGGTTCCGTGCCGGGCTCAAGCCCGGCGCTACATCTGGCGCGATCGGGGCCGTGAGCCCGCCTCGCCTCAAAACCCTCGCCTCTATCGCAACAGCGTCGCCTTGACCTGGGGGATTACCAGATTCGGATCCAGCGCCATTTTGACTTCGCCGTTTCCGCCGATGATCAGCTGGTCGGCAATGATGTTTCCCAGAACCCGGGTGTCGGAGCCTGGGTTACCGCGCAGGTCGAGCGAAGCGTTGTAGTCGGTGTTGTAATCGAAGCAATCGGGTGACAATCTCGTGCAATTGTGGAAATAGAGTGTTCCCGCCAAGAGCATGCCGCCGCCGCCCTGCATGGCCGGCTGGCCATTCCGGTCGGCGTTCGCGCGATCTTGGAAAAACAAGAAGCCGTGCGCCGGCCCCGGCGCATCCGTCCAGGTTGTGCTCGCAGCGGGCGCCCACCCCGGGAGGTTAAGCGGATAGCTCCCCTTCTGCGTACAAGGTCCCATCAGCACATTGCCTTTCAGTCGTTGGTTGATGTTGAGCACATACGTGGGATCAAGTGTGGAAGGGTCGAAGCCCGGACATGAGACGACGGAGGCCGAGGTCAAATCACCTGTTGGAAGGTAATCATCCACTTGTCCGGCGCTGTATGAGCCGGCGCTGGCGTCAATGACCACAGAACCGATCTGGCCGCCTCCCGCCGCTGAGGAGAGGTAGAACATGGCGCCGCCGCTCCCGTCCCCCGGCTCAGTGCTCATCCGGACCACACCTTGCGCTGTGACGAGGAAGTCGCGGTAGCATTGCCCACCGACAGATGGGATGTCCGTGCACGCCGTTGCCACGCCAGCGCAACCAGCCCTCCCGTCGTTCCCATTGGTGTAATTCGTGGGTGCGATGTAATAGAGTCCCGGGTCAAAAATGGCCGTCCAGCCTTTCACCGAGATTGGCTGGGTGTATTTGCCCGGTAAGTAGTGGTGACATTGACCGACACCTGCAACCTTATTTCGGGTCCGATCAGGGCAGCCGTGCGTCCCGTAAGGGTCGGTGTGGGCGAAGGTGCTCCAGGTTGTGGTCGGCTCGGCGGGGGCAGGAACCAGCTTGTAAGGGTCGCGAATGGGAGAGCGCGACAACCACTTGGTGGATGGCGATGGGGACAAGAAGTTCGAGGGCGGGTCACCCGGCCCTCCGCTTGTTCCAAACTCGCTCCCTGCAAACCCAGGTCCGCCATTTCTCAGGTCGATGGTTCCGCTTCCATTGCAGCCGTTGGCCGAGTTGATCGTGGCAGCGGCACAGTTGGCTGGCCCTGGGGGGTAAGTTGACCACGAATTCACTTGAATGCTTTGCGGGGGGCCGCCGACCACGGCGACGGTCGCGCTCCCGCTGACATCGAATGAATGCGCGCAGGTTGGATTAAGGATGATAATAGGGATAGGCTGTTCGGAATACACCAGTCCGCACCACGCAGAAGCGCGCACCAGTTGAGTCCGACCACCAGTAATCAGTGAGGAAAACGTGAGCGGGACGTCGTCAGCCACGTCGACCCTGATGAAGGGATAAGGAGCATCCGAGGTCGGCGGTGGAGTGACCCCGGGAACCGTGACTCGCGGGGCGAAGGCAACCGAAACCTGGTTCCCGTGAACGCTGTCGTAGCCGTTGAGCCGTGCATACGCGCACGGCGTTGCAGCGGGCTGCCCGCCACAATTAGGAATGTCGTATTGGGGGTCAAATCCTTGCGTCGGGGTAGGAATTAACAGGTTCATCACGCCGGCTTGGCAGGCCGCGTCCGCGGCGCCCTGGGCCATTTGCCGGTGGAACCATAGATTCGTCATGTCCACGGCAAAGCCGACGAACCCGAGGAGAAATATGGCCAGTGCAAGCACAACGAAGATAGTTACCTGACCGTCCTCCCGACCAACCCTGGGTCGCTGCCAACCATTGCCACGCCTCATTGCTTCCGTCTCCTATTCCACACCCTCGGCGCTACCTAATAAACGATGCGTCCTTCTGCCGAAGCCGACAAAGTCGGCGTGAGCGGCAAAGCGGTGTAGGGCACAAATTGGTAACTCACATCCACGCGAACTCTACTCGCAGGAGTGGTGTTGTAAGTAACTCCAATATTGAATCTGCTGGGGGCCGAGATATCGTGCAGAGAGAATCTCGCGTAGTCCCACACACGGCACTTTATGTTATCGCCAGCATACGGACAGCCGGTCGGAATGGGATCCCAATTTGCGGTCCCACCCAGGCCGCCCGTGCCATGCACGATCGCATAACGCACTCCTTCCTTGGCCGCGTCGGAGAGCACGTTCATGGTGTGCACGATCATGATCAGTTCCCACATGGCGAAGAGCACGAACATGATCGTGAGGAAGGAAAGAAGAAATTCGATCTGCACGGCACCCCGCCCGTTTCCGGAGGCGCTGCGTGGCCTGCCCTTCCAATTGCGGCGTTGAAGTGCGCGTGGCTTCATCGTGATCTAGTCCATGGCCCGCATGAGCACTTGGCGGTGCATGCTGAGATTCGGCAGAAGGGTCAGCGGGATCGGCCCACCGGGCGTTGGTATCTCGAATGCCGGAATGATCGGTTGCACCGTGTAAGTGATAGACACGCGGTGCAGCACAAAAGGAGGCCAGGCTCCCGGGGGAGATCCCGGCGGGGGCGGTTCAGGGTCCAATGGCGCAGTCCCAGAGGAACTACAGAGAGCGGCACCCGTGGCGGAGTCCTGCCCGACAGTCTTAGAGCAGACTGCAATCTGGGCAGTGCTCGCGTTCTTAAGCGCCCCTGTGATGTCCTGGAGGGTGACGCAACTGACAGGATATTGGGGCGCGTTGGGATCAAGCGAAATGCAGCTCCCTCCCCCACCTGGCACCGCCGGCGGCAGCGGTAAGTTATGCGGTGTTGCTGAACCCACGATCGAGTATTCCACTCCCGTACGTGGTGCGGCGGCGAGGTTGACCGCCACGAAAAAGAAATACCCAAAGTTGATGGCGTTGAAGGCGAGAAGCAGTAGGATCGGCAGAAGCAGCGCCGTTTCGATCAGGCTCTGGCCGCGCTCTGAGAACCTCCAGCGTGGAAGACGAGTTCTCACCATTTTCCCGACCCCGAACGTTATCTGCCTTGCCCTTTGGCGACCAGCCTCAGTTCAAGACATCATAGGATTCGCTGCCGCCCCTGTCAAGGTGACCAAAGTACTGGCACTTTCGTTCCCCCCAGAGGCACGGAGATTCTTACCACAGAGGCACAAAGACACGAAGCAAAGAATTCAGAATTCTGCGGTTCGACTTTCGCCGTTCGATCTCGCTCACGGCCCCGAGCGTGTCGAGGGGCTCACCGCCCTGAGCGACAGTCGAAAGGAGTTCAGAACTCTTGATTCTCCTTGTGTCTTGGTGGTCAAGCCTGCACGCACTACAGAGGCACAAAGACACCAGGAAAAGAGAATTCAGAATTCCCGCGCTTCCTTGCGCCTTCGTGGCTTGGTGGTGAAGCTAACATCCACCCAAAGGCGCGGAGATCTTCACCACAGAGGCACAAAGATACAAAGCACTCCCAGTTTTTCTCTGTGCCTTCGTGGCTTTGTGGTGAAGCTTACAGGCACCACAGAGGCACGGAGTTTTTTACCACAGAGGCACAAAGACACCAGGAAGATCAGAAATTCGAAACTCGAAACTAGAAGTTTGGAGCAGCAGAGCCGGTTTCCATTTTCAAATTTCCAGTTTCATCTTCCCTTTGTGTCTCGGTGTCTTCGTGGTAATGCTTTTATCCGCCACAGAGGCACGAAGACTCAAGGCGCTGTCGGTTTTTCTTGGTGCCTTTTGTGTCTTTGTGGTGAACTCTTTTTCATGGGCTCACAGACCGTCGCTGCAGCACGTCGAACCGGCGGCAAGAAACCACCGCGAAAGCGCAAAAAGTTGTCCCTTTTTGCCCCACAGCCCAGACTCCGATTTCGCCAGGAGACAGGGCGTCAGAAAGCTCCACAGCTCGAATCCGCGTTATCGGTCACGCGCAGGATGCGCTTCCTACGGCCGATCACAACACCGCCACGAGGGACTTAAAGAGCATTCCTCCCGCAGACACTTCCGCAACCGCCTGGCCAATGGGAGGAAGAAATATAGGGTTTTTCCTCCCCTTTCAACACCGCCAAAATGCCCGCCTTGAATCTCCAACACACTTTGAATGAAGGAATTGGATGAATCACGCTTGGAACGCATGGGATGACTATTTGTCATAGTGGTCGCCGTCAGTCTGCATGCTCGCGTCGTCTATGGAACAGATTGCCTATTAAGTGCATTCCATTGCATATTGCGTTGCCGAAGCGCATAACTTGCGGTCCTCGAGTCGCAAGAGCGAACTCTTGATCCGCGCTTGACGCGACCCAACCTTGCGAGCGCTCGGCACTCACAGGTGCAGCGAGCCGATGGCGAGTGTATGATCGCGAGGACACAAGCCACCCCCACAAACGGGCCATTCCGTTGCCAAAAGGTCGCATTGACTACAAACCGAAAGAAGAGTATACATCCCACAACATCGCATGATCGAGGTCACCGAACAAGTCAAAAGGCTCCTCATTGTTGACCCAGAGGAGCGGTTTACTATTGTTCTCAGAAGTGTTCTCGGCCAAGGCTATTCGGTCGGCCATGTCCCCACTATAGGACAGGGGATCGCGAGGCTGGGCGAAGGGGACATCGACCTGATCCTCCTCAATTGGGACTGGCCGAAACTGTCGCCCGCCGCCCGGGAAGAGCGCGAAGAGCTTTTGAAGGCGGCAGCCAGCCTCCCCGCACCCATTCCAGTTGTGGCCTTGACCGGGGACGGTCGTCGCGAGACGGCCATGGAAATCATCGGGCAGGGCGCCTATGACTTTTTCGTCCAGCCGCTGGATGTTCTGGAACTCAAGCTGGTGATTGACCGGGCCCATCGCATGGTGACGCTGGCTCGCGACTTGGCCGTAGCCCGTGGCTTCGCGGCACTCAGTCACCTGGGAAGCATGGTCGGAAACAGCAAGAGCATGCAGCGGGTCTACGACCTGATCTCCAAGGTGGCCGGCGTCTCAACCAGCGTTCTGCTGCGTGGGGAGAGCGGCACGGGCAAGGAGGTGGTGGCCAGGACGATTCACCGCCTGAGTCCACGAGCCAACAAAGCCTTCATGGCGTTTTCTCCGTCTGCCCTGCCCGATACGCTGATTGAGGACGAGTTGTTCGGTCATGAGAAGGGCGCGTTCACGGGTGCGGTGCAGATCCGCCGCGGCCGGTTCGAGGAGGCCCAGGGCGGCACGGTGTTTCTCGACGAAATCGGCGACCTGCCCATGCCCATGCAGGCCAAGTTGCTGCGCGTACTGCAGGAGCGGTCTCTGGAACGGCTGGGCTCGAGCGCGCCAGTCCAGGTGGATATTCGCCTGGTTTGCGCGACGAACCGGGACCTGGAGAAGATGGTTCAGGAGGGGACCTTCCGGCAGGACCTGTATTTTCGGATTTCGGTCTTCCGGATTGATTTACCTGCGCTCCGGGAGCGGCGCGATGACATCGCCCTGCTGGCCGAATTCTTCTGCCGGCAATTCGCCGAGGCTCACAACAAGAACATTCGCGGTTTCACGCCGGGGTTTGTGAGCGCGCTGGTACGCCACGACTGGCCCGGCAACGTGCGCGAACTCCAGAACGTGATCGAGCGCAGTCTGATTCTGAGTGACGGTCCGCAGTTGGGGGTTCAGGACCTCCCGCCGGAATTCAACAAGTACGGGATGTCCACGGAAATCCCCACCGGGTCGTTCCACGAAGCGGCGCGGCAGTTCAAGCGGGAGATGGTGCTGGCCGCCCTGCGAGCGAATTCCGGCAACCGGATGAAGGCGGCGCAGGAGTTACGGATCAGCCGCTCCTACCTGCACCGGTTGCTCAAGCAGCTCAACATTCCCAGCGAGGAGAACAACTCTGAAGAGTGACTCCCGCAAGGCAGGGCAATCGGCTGCTTGTTGCCGCGGTCGCCGTCTCTTGAGCACCGTCGCAAGACAATGCGCTCCGATTCTTTGCGCTGTGGACTCTTGCGGTTGCCTCGGGGAGGTTGTGCCGGATGGCGCGTGACATCTTTCGCAAAGTCTTTTCGTTTCCGGTGGCCCTCGGCTTCATCGTGATGCTCTGGGTCTTCATCGGGGCCGGGTATGCGGTCTGGGACGCGGACATCTGGTGGCATCTGCGCAACACCGAGTATCTCTTCACCCACCTCAGATTTCCAACGACGGATCTTTACTCCTTCACGGCCGCCGGGCATCCTTGGCTGAACCACGAGTGGCTGGCGGAGATCCCGTACTACCTGGCGTGGCGTGCGGCGGGCATCCGGGGGCTCTACGCGCTCTTTCTTTCCCTGCTCATCGTGATCCACCTGGGCATTTTCTATTGGGCATCCGAGCAGAGCAGGAATCTGAAAGGCGCCTTAATCGTCTGCTGCTTTTCGGTCTTCCTGACGAAGGTCTCCTTCGGCCCCCGCACGATTCTTTTCGGATACATTTTCATCATTCTTCTCCTCCTCATCCTAAGTCGCTACCGCGCCACCGGGCGGGCTCCGCTCTGGGTGCTTCCTCCCTTGTTCTGCCTCTGGATCAACACGCACGGCTCCTGGCTGCTGGGATTGTTTCTCCTCGGGGTCTACATCGCGACCGGACTCGTAGAAGGGAGCTGGGGACGCATCGATGCCGTGCGCTGGACGCCGCAGCAGTTGCGCCGGCTGCTGGTGACCGCGGGCGCGTCGGTGGTGGCCCTGTTCGTGAACCCTTTCACTTATCGCCTGGTCTTCTATCCGTTCGACCTGATGTTTCGGCAAAAGCTGAACATCGCTTATATCGACGAGTGGGCCTCGGTGGATTTCCACAACGCGCGGGGCAAGATCGTGCTGATCCTCCTGGCGGCGATTCTGCTCGGGAGTCTGCTCAGCCGGCACCGATGGAAGCTGGAGGAAGTCGCGCTCGGCGCGTTCGCGCTCTATGCCGGCCTGATGCACATCCGTTTTCTCTTCCTGGCGGCGATTCTTTTCGCCCCGTTGCTGGCCAAGCTGCTGGATTTCGTTCCGCCCTATCGGCCGGAGATTGACAAGCCGCCGCTCAATGCCCTGATCTGTGCGGGCATCGCCCTGATCTTGGTGTTGCGATTCCCCACGCGTGCCGACCTGGACGGCGCCGTGGCGCAGCGGTACCCCGCCAACGCCCTCAATTACGTGAAGGCCCACGGTCTCGCGGGGAACTTCTTCAATCGCTACATGTGGGGTGGATATATGATCTTGTTCCACCCGGAGGTGAAGACCTTCATTGACGGGCGCACGGACATCTTCGAGTACACCGGCGTCCTGAAGGACTACCTCGACGCGGAACAACTGAAGGAATCGCTCCGCATCCTCGACAAATACCAGATCCGCTACGTATTGACCTCGCCCGAAATGCCAATGTCGTATCTCCTGCAGAATAATCCCGGGTGGAAAATGATCTTCAGCGATCAGGTTGCCATGATTTTTGAAAGGGTCCCGGTCCCCCGGGAGAGTCCGCCCGCGAATGCGCCCGCCGGGGGCTTGTTGTAGCCCAGACGCCTGAAGTTCCAGCGAGCGGCACAGCAAAGAGGGAGCTCGATCTCAGGTTCTCAATCCTGTGGCGGGCAGGGGTGTTCGCCTTCCGGCACGTCAGCAGTTGGCCCACCCGGCTACGCGGTCCTGGCGAGCGGAACTGCGTGGAAAGCATGCGGTTGATGGAGATGGTGCGCATCGGGCATGGAGTTCGGATCTACGATCCCATCTCACCGGAGCACTTCGATGCCACCTCATCCTGGACGTCCGAAGGCTTATCCCGCAGGTTGCCGGATACGGCTTGTTCCGTCCACCATGAGGATGGCTAGAAGGGCAACGGCTACTCCTCCCACAAGGTCGATCACATAGTGGAACTCGAGCATGACGATGGCGACCATCAGGAACAGGTCGTAAATCAACAGAATTACGAAGAGGCGTCTCCACTGGCGAACAAACCAGAGCAGAATGACGGGTAGCCCAATGTGCATGCAGGGAAAGGCCATGTAGTAGCCGACTTCAATCGAATCAATATGCCCATGGTTTCCCAGGAGTTTCAAGTAATAGAGCAAGTCGTACTGAACCCCGTAGGAAATCAAGCCGTGGGGCAACACGGCGAAATGCGTGGGGCAACTATAGAAAGGGCTCTGGCTCGGCCAAAAACAAAAGATGAGCAGTGCGAGGTAATAGGCCGTCATGATCGTGCCCACGTACTGGAAGGCGCGTTTCCGACCCCTGGCTACTCCGATCAGGAGGATGCCGGCTCCCGTCAATGGCACCATTGTGAAATAGGCGATATCGAACGAGCGGAATACCCACGTCGGTGATCCCAACATCGCCTGATGGGCTATCTCGGTTACCGTCCGCCCCAGGAGGAACCAGGCGTCGATCCGGTCGAGAACTTTGTCGTAGGCCTCGTGAAACTTTAGCGCCACGACGATCTGGCTGAAGATGAAGACCACGATAAGTCCCGCAAACAAGTAGGACGCAGGAATCAGGAAACTGGAAATTGATTTCCAGAAGCCTCCCGGGGAATTCCGGGTGCGGTCAACCAGCTCGAATGTCGCCAGGCCGATGACGCAGAGCACGATGAATCCATGGAATCCATGAAGCCAAAGGAGGTAAACGAACAGCGGGATCAGAATCAAGAACCTGCCTTTCTCCCTCTTGTAGCGAGACCCAATGGGGAGGAGAGTTTCTCGGGCGGGGAACCCCACCAGGTAGAGCACGCAAGCCCAGAACATGGACTGGATCGCGAGCCCGACCCAGTAGAGAAGGAGAAAGTTGGACCAATGGATTTTGGTGGGCAGACCCGCAGCTTTGAGGGCAGGGAAAAGAGCGATGGCGAGGACAACCGTCACGCCGTAGTGCAGGTTGGCGACTGCCCGCCTGAGAATTGCAGCGCGGAAGATGGTGGTGTTTGCGTTTGCCAGCGCTTCTCGCATGAAGAGGAAGATACCTGCGAATCCTCCTGGTTATTGACGAGGATGTCGTCGCAAGCGGGGCCGGAAGCGGAGCGCTCCTTCCAATGTGAGCCGATCATGGACCGTCGGCGTGTCTCATCAGGCGACGTTTTGCAGTGAAGGGGACCGTCCGCTGCTCCGTACAATTCCTCCGCGTATCTCCAGTCTGAGACGCAACGCTGTCCCGGTCCGGTCTGCCCAGAAGAATTATGGCCTACGGGTAACCCCTTCCGCTCCGTGCCGAACGAAGGATATCACTGCCGGATTCCAACTGTCATCCCCACCGGAGACGCTTTTCGCTTCGTTCTGGGGGCATGCCGTTGCCAACGCCGCACCGCAGACCCCGGAGGGAAGCCGGGGAATGTCCCTGCGCGGGCCGGAGGGACCCGCCGCGCAGGTGACCTGCAGGAGGATCTTTTTTGCGCATGAGCCTCTGGTTGCGCCCGCTGGGCCGCATCGCCGAAGCGTTCCGCAGGCGGCGTGCTATGATTACCCCGCCGATCCGTCGGAAGAGAGGGAATCCCCAAGGGGGCATGCCGTGGCGGATAATCCGGAGGCATGGCAACGGTTAGCATTACAGACTGAAGGCATTAGGTCGGCGCCTATCAAAAGAAGTCCTTGGTCCAGGCATGGCACGCCGCGACGCGGGGGCGCTCCCTGAGTCGGGAGTCGCGTCCCGCCCCAAAGCGAAGCTCTTTCTTGCTTTCTGCTCTCTCCTGCTGGCCGGGGGATTCGCGGCGTGGCAGCTTTCGAGCTGGCCGGTGCGGCTGCGGTATCCCGGCGAGCAGAACCTCGTGGAAGGCATGCGGTTGGTGGAGATGCTCCACCTGCGTGGGGGCGTTCCGATTTACGCCCCGGCTTCGGCGGAGCGCTTCGATGCCGCCATTTACGGTCCGCTCTACTATCTGCTCGGCGCGCGGCTGGTGAATCCGGAGCGGCCCGCGTATTTCCCCCTGCGGTTGATTTCCATGCTGGGAATTCTGGGATGCGCTGCGGGGTGCGCGTTGCTCGCCTATTGGATTTCCGGTCGGCGCCTCGCCGCCGCGTTGGCTCCCCTTATCTTCCTGTCCTACGGCGTCGTCACGCTTCACGGCCTTTCGGCGCGATCCGATATGGTCGCACTTTGCATTTTCTTTGCGGGCTTCCTGGGGGCGTTCCGCCTCCGCAATTCAGCCGCGGTTCTGCTCGCCGTTCCCTTGATGCTGGCGGGCTTTTTCTACAAGCAGCAGTTCGTCGCCGGACCACTGGCTGTTCTGGTCTACCTGCTGCTCGAGAAGCGCTATCGCCATGCGCGGTGGTTCGCCGGGACGCTAGCGGCCGGGGGCCTGGCCTCACTCGGCCTCTTCGAGTGGGTGATATTTCCCGGTCAAGCATTTCTGGCTCACTTCTTCCTATACAACCTGGTGCCTTTCGCCTGGGCGACGTTCGAAATCGGAATCATCTTCCTCGGCTTGATCCTTCTGGTGCCGACGCTGATGGGACTCGAATATCTGCGTCATCATCACGACCGCCTCCTGAGCTGCTATCTCGGCTTCGCGCTTCTGCTCGGCACACTGGGCATGGCCAAGGAGGGAAGCGATGCGCATTACTTCCTGGAATGCGTTCTTATTCTCAGTGTGCTTTGCGCGGCGCTGGTTGCGGAGCGAATCCCGCAACATTCCGATGCCGGCGCGTTAGTCGTACTCCTCGGCGTCATGATCTTCCTTGGGCAATGGTTTGAGCCCCCCGCAGCCAGCGCAGCGGACTTTTCCAGCGATCAGGCGATTCAGGAATTCCTGCGCAGGAATTCCAAGCCGCGGTCGCCTGCCCTGGGCTACTATGCCGGCGACCTTTTCCGCGCGGGCCTCGAGGTGCCGATCTCCGATATCTACCAGTACTCACAGCTCGTCCGCCAGGGTAGGCTGTCAGAAGACGAGCTGTTGCACCGGATCCGGCAGGGCCGATTCCGCGTCATCATCGTGACCTTCGACATCGGGAGCGAGAAGGGCGAGGATTGGACGAACAACTATCTGACGATTCCCCAGCGACGCGCGATTGTGGCGAATTACCGACTGGCCATCACTATGGATTTGCCTGGTCCGGAGAGCTTCGGACCCGACAGCCGGTTCTATGCTTGGGTACCGCGTTCCGAACCGGAGACCCCGGAGCGTGCCTCGGATCGCTAAGATTTCGGGCCGCCCCCGGCGAAGCGTTCGATCAAGTCGCCCTTGCGTGTCCGGTCGGATGCGCCGACGGCCGGGGTGAGGCCTGCGGAAGGGCAAGCACTGTATGGCGATTCACGGTTAGATGTGGACTGGCATTCCACGCGCTGATCGCTTATGACCAACGCTGAGGAATCGAGACGCCCGCAGCCGGGAGCTACCACCCGTCGCGGGCTGTTCGCGGCCCTGGCGGCGATCCTGCTGAGTGGGGGCTGCGCGGCGTGGCAGCTTTCGAGTTGGCCGGTGCGGTTTCGCTACCCCGGCGAGTGGTGCGGAATCGAAGGGATGCGGCTGGCCGAAATGCAGCATCTTCGCCGGGGGATTCCCATTTATGCTCCGGCATCGGCGGAGCGTTTTGACGCCACCATCTACGGCCCGCTCTACTACTTACTGGGGGCGCGACTGATCAACCCGGAGCAGCCTGCTTATCTTCCCTTGCGCCTCCTCGCCGCGCTCGGGACACTGGGCTGTGCGGCGGCGAGTGGGCTCTTGGCCTTCGCGCTTGGGCGCAAAGTCCTCGCTGCGGTGCTGGCGCCGCTCATCGTACTTTCCTACGCATTGGTCTCCTTTTACGGGATATCGAGCCGTGCCGATAGCCTGGCCCAGTGCCTTTCTGTGGCGGGCGTCGTAATCGCCTATCGGTTCCGAGAGAGTCCGAGAGTCCTGCTTGCCACACCCATCTTCCTTGCAGCTTTTTTCTACAAGCAGCAGTTCGTGGCGGCGCCACTGGCGGTCTTCGCCTTCCTGATTCTTGAGAAGCGGTTTCGAACGGCCGCTGTTTTCGCAGGCTTGATGACCTCAGGTGTGTTGGGACTACTGGCTCTATTCCAATTCGTGGTTTTCCCGGGTCAAGCCTTCTTCAGGCACTTCTACTTGTACAACCTTTTGCCATTCTCCTGGACCCAGTTCGAAGGCGGCGTGATCGTTTTTGGCGTGTTGTTCGTAGTTCCGATACTCGTGGGGCTGGAATTCCTGCGTGTTCATCGCGACAGATTCTTCGCCTGCTATCTGCCCGCAGCGGCGATCCTTGTTGTGCTCGCCGTGGGCAAGGAAGGAAGCGACCCCAACTACTTCCTGGAGAGCATTCTCATTCTGGCGGCTCTTTTCGCGGCGCTCTTGGCCGAAAGGATCGCTCAGCCGGCGCGGGCCGTGGAGCTGCTGGTGCTGCTGGCTGTGACGCTCTTCGCGGGGCAGTTCTTCACGCCTTCGGCTCCCGGACCTGACGATTTCGCGCGCGACCAAGCGCTGCAGGATTACCTGCGGAAGACCTTTCCGCCCCGCACGCACGCGCTCGGCTACTACACGGGCGACCTCCTGCGCGCGGGCCTCGAGACGCCGGTTTCCGACCTGTACCAATACGTTCAGCTCATCCGCAAAGGGATCCTCGCGGACCGCGACTTGGTGGCGAGTCTCGAACGGCGCGAGTTCAAGGTGGTCGTCCTCACCTTCGACCTGCAAGCCGGACGAGACCCCGCATGCCTGCGCCGCTACTTGAGTAACCGGCTCCGGCAGGTCATTCTGGAGAACTATCAACCGGCCGTGAGTTTGGAGCTTCCACGCCCCGAGAAATTCCACGTTGACGACCGCTTCAACGTTTGGGTACCCAACGCCGACGCGTCTTTGCACCGGCCGCGGTCGGGTCCATAAAAGGATGGTGTCGGCGTGTCAACGCCTGTGCGTCGCGCCGCCAGACTTATTGGGGAGCATCAAAAACGCGTGGCAGATATGGTGCTCAGACCGCCAGGCCGAAGTGACGAGGATTCCACCCTCGTGCCGGAGAAGTCCGCGCGCGACTGGGGAGTCGCCTTGCTCCTCTTTGTCCTGTCCGTCCTGTATCTGTGGCCCTTTCGGAGCGCGAGCGAATTATTCCGCGATGAAGGGATCCTGCTGCAGGGCGCGGCGCGGATCCTGCGGGGGGAGGTTCTGTATCGTGACTTCTTCTCCTTCTACACACCGGGCTCCTATTACTGGCTGGCTGTGCTGTTCAAGCTGTTCGGCACTTCTTACCTGGTTGCCCGTACTCGGCTGGCGGTCTATGGGGGACTCTTTTCACTCCTCACTTACTTCTTCGCCCGGCGGGTCTGCGGAAGGTGGACCGCCATCCTGGCCGCGTACCTTTTCCTGATCATCGGACTGCCTTATCGTTTCGAGGTCCTGCACAACTGGGACAGCATGTTGACAGCCTATCTGGCCCTCTACTGCGCGGTCTGGTGGATTCAGTCGGCGCGGGGGCCGTGGGCCTTCGCAACGGGGACGTTCGCCGCGCTCACCTTTTTGATCGAGCAGTCGAAAGGGGTGGGGCTGTTCATAGGGCTAGCGGCGGGCCTGCTCGTGGTCTTCGCGAAGCGGGCCCGACCGATGGCCTTCCGTCGTTCTCATTTGGCGATGGCGGTGGCGGGCCTGGTCTGGCCGTTGGTCCCAACGGTCGCCTACTTCGCGGCGCAGCACAGCGTCACGCCGATGATTTCCGACTGGCTCTGGCCGGTGTCTCATTATTCCGGCGCCAACCGGCTCCCCTACGGCTTCATTAACACCTCGCAAAGCGGCTGGGAGGTCTTATACGGGAGCGGTTCCTGGGCGCGGCGGCTGGTCTTTATTCTGTTCACCAGCCCGTGTTTCCTGCTGCCCGCGCTCCCGTTTCTGGCTCTCGCCCTGCTGGCTGTTCATGCGGTACGTATGCCGTCGGGGGACGCGCACGCGAATGCGTCGAGCTACTACACGCTGGTCTGTGCAGGGGGAGTTGGCCTGGTTTTGTCGGCGGTGATGACGGGTAGGGCAGACCTCCACCATCTCGTCTTCGTGGCGCCTCCGCTGTTTGTTCCACTGGCCTGGGTTGTGGAAGGCCGAGGTTTCAGCCTTCCGGGTCTCGCCAAGTGGCGCGCCGCGCTGGTGGCGTACCTGCTCGTCTTCTTCACTACGTTCGGCATGGCTTTCCTTGTCGGGGGACCATTGGCTGCCCAATTCCGGCTTGAGACGCGGCGGGGAACTCTCACCTTGCGCCGAACGGATTTCGTAATCCCTTACCTTATAAGGCATGTCTCCCCGGGGGAGGAGATCTTCGTATATCCCCACCAGCCGCTTTTTTGTTTCCTGACGGCGACTTACAACCCGACGAGCTTCGAGTACTTGCAGCTGGGCATGCACTCGGAGGGTCAGATTGGGGAGGCGATGGCCCAGTTGGCGGCTCATCCACCGCGGATGGTGGTGTGGGCGCCTTCTTTCAACACCGCGACGATCCCGCAGGAGTGGCCAGCCACTCCGCAGAGGGTCTTGTCGCGAGACACCATTCGAGATTTCATCCTGGCCAGGTATCGGCCGTGCACGACGCTGGCTTCCGACAAGGTTCGTTACGTAATTCTGATTCGGAACGGGCTCGCTTGCCCGCATTAAGGCGTTGCGCGTTGCTCCGCGTGTCGTCTAATCTGCCGGCCACGACGGCCCCGGTACGGAGGTCGAACGTCGCCCGGCTGTAATCCACGCGACTCAGCCGCGGCGGGTGTTCGAGGTCGTTGGGCTTTCCGAACGGACTTCCGGGAGTTGACCATTGCTGTGGGCTATTGAAACCCTGCTGATACTCATCGCGGTCGCGGTCGCCCTGCAACATCCGCAGGCGGGTTCGCGGTGGTTCGCGGCGATTGAGCAGGCCTTCGCCCGTCTTGCTCGCCGGAGGGGGCTGGCCGTCCTCGTAGTAGGGCTCGCAGCCTTTGCGGCCCGGGGTCTTGCCCTGCCGCTTCTCCCAATTCCTGCTCCGGAGTTCCACGACGAGTTCAGCTACCTGCTGGCCGCCGACACTTTTGTCCACGGGCGCGTCACGAATCCCACGCCGCCGATGTGGATTCACTTCGAGAGTTTCCACATCATCATGCGGCCGACGTACATGTCGATGTATCCCCCCGCTCAGGGCCTCACCTTGGCCCTCGGAACGCTGGTTGGCGGTCACCCCTGGGTGGGCGTGTGGGTCTCCATTGCCGTGATGTGTGCGGTGATCTGCTGGATGCTGCAAGGCTGGTTTGCGCCGGAGTGGGCGCTGCTGGGCGGAGCGTTGGCCGTCATCCGCTTCTCCTTCGCAGGTTACTGGGTCAACAGTTATTGGGGCGGCGCGATGGCGGCGATTGGCGGAGCGCTGATCCTCGGGGCTTGGCCTCGAATCCAGCGCCGCCGACGAGTCCAGGATGCGCTCTTCCTGGGCTTGGGACTGGCGATTCTCGCCAACAGCCGTCCTTATGAGGGATTCGTCTTCAGCCTGCCCGTGGCGGTGGCCCTGCTTGTGTGGTTGTTCCGAATGCGCTGGGCAGAGTTGAGAGGAGCGCTCCAGCGCGTTGTTCTTCCTGTGGCACTATTGCTGGCGATCGCCGCGGGCGCCATGGGCTACTACTTCTGGCGCGGCACGGGGAGTCCCTTCCATATGCCTTATCAGGTGAACCGTGAAACCTATGCCATGGCGCCGCCTTTTTTGTGGCAGTCTCCACGTCCCGAGCCGAACTATCGCCACAAGGTCATGCGTGACTTCTACACCGACTTCGAACTCGCCTGGTACAAGGAGGCCCGGACGGTGCCGGGATACCTCACGCTCAAATTCGTGGCCACGCTTGTGCTCTGGGGATTCTACTTTGGTCCGATCCTGACCCTCCCGCTCTTGATGTTCCCACGCGCTCTGAAGGACCGGCGGATCCGGTTCCTTGTGATCGTCGGGGCGGTGACCATTGCCGGACTGGCCCTGGAAGTCTACTTTAACGTGCACTATGCAGCGCCGCTCGCCGCGCTCAACTTTGCGCTGGTCATCCAGGCCATGCGGCACCTGCGAGTGTGGAAATGGCAGGGCAAGGTCGCCGGTCTCTTTCTGGCGCGCGCTGTACCATTGACCCTTGTCGCGGTGCTTTCCATCCGCCTTCTGGCGTTAGGAGTACACAACCCTCTTGGCACGACAGGCCCGTGGGTGTTCAGGTTGCCGCCGGGTGAGCGGGGATTGGAGCGCGCTCGCGTACAGGCCGAACTGGAGGGCACGCCGGGAAGGCATCTCGTGATTGTGCGCTACGCGCCGAGTTACGACCCGCTGAACGAAGTGGAATGGGTGTACAACGCGGCGGACATCGACGGTGCGAAAGTGGTGTGGGCAAGGGAAATGGATTCCGCTGCCAACGCAAAACTTATTGAGTATTTCGAGGGCCGACACGTGTGGCTGGTCGAGCCCGACAAGGAGCCGGTTCAACTGCAACCCTATTCGATGTTCGGCTCCCCTTTGGTACCCGCGGGGGGGTCCTGTCCTTCGAAGCCGAGTCATCGGCGCCGCCGATAGCTCAAACCGAGTTGAGTCGCGAGCCAACCTCGTCGCGCTGTCCGCTTTGAACTTTGGCCGTCGTGTTTCTGCTTGGGGTCGGATACTTTTCCCACGGCACGCCTACTAGCCACTCAATTGCCGACCCGCTCGGTCATGCTACGAGTGCTCGATGGCAGTGCGGCGGGATGGCAGAGAGCGCCGACCGGCCAAATTGCTGTCTTTGGTATCGCGCACGCCACAGCCGTCATCAAGCAGAGAGCCCAACTTGCCAGCCCCAAGGCAAGCAATTCCGGTAGCACAAACCGCAATGCCGCTACCCATAGGAAGCTGGCAGCGAGGCCACCCAATACTTGCCGCCAATTCCACGGCCACAGCGAGTCCGTCGCAAGCGCAAATGGGACGGCAACCACAAGGTCCACAAGGTAATGCTCACCAAAGCCAAGCGTGGCAAGCCCAGTAAAGAACAGTAGCAACCCGCTGAGGACCCTGACTGGCTTGCTCCAATTCTTCCGGTTCCACCAGATCAATAGGGACCAAGTAAAATGCAGCGACGGAATGGCGTTGTGCGGGGCATTCGCCGTTTGGGCTAGCAGAAAGTATTTCGGTCCACAGGCGGGCAGGATCGAAAAATAGAATCCAGCCAGGAAATTCGGAATGACCAGCTTCCAGAGCAGTGGGCGCGAACGGGGACCGTCGAGAATCACCAAGGCCAAAAGCAGAGTAATCGACTGATAGGCAATCTGCGAGAGTGCCAGCAGCACAGGCGACGCCTTGACGGCGGATTCGGTCAAAAAGCCAATGGGGGCAGGTAGGAGCTGGTCGAAGAGGAAGAGATTTATGTCGTAGTTGGCCTTTTCGCGAGCAATATCCCAAGCAAAGAATCCGCCCGTTACTAATGGAGCGGCCAGCACAGCCAATGCCCAGGCGACGCGCTCGCCGAAAAGGAGCAGGATCAGTGCCCCCAGCGCCGAATAGAGCACGAAGGCGTTGGGCATCATGTACGCCACGAACACCGCCAATAGGAGAACGGCAAGGCTGTTCAGCCGCCGCTCCGTGTCCCATTCTCTGGAGGCCCAAGAACGCACGATAATCCGCCCCTAGACGTTGGTGCCTTCAATTGCTGTGGACCACAACTTTACTTCCGAAGTTATATCGGTGATGACGTCAATGTCAACTGAAGATTGGGCGGGAACAATCGGGTCGAGCGCGCCAATGCTCAGAGCCATCTGCAGCCGAAAGCTCAACGGCTGCCCCTGGAGAAAAGCATTGGACTGGAGCCCCGCGCTGCGCGACCGCATTGCTCTTGGGGAGCCCTGCTCTCGGCAGGGTCGGGCAGCAGAGGCCTGCCGACACAGGCCGGAGCCGCGTCCTCGATTTCACGGCTGAGTCTTGATTTCCGGTGTCTTGGTGACCGGCTGGTAGCGGCGCAGGAGGCTGTCGAATTGCCTTTGATGGACGACACCTTTTTTCTCCAGCAGGTAGCGAAAGAGAAGCCACAAGATCGAAAAGCCGTAGAGCACGCTCTGGGTGAAGGAAGCGGAGGAGGCGGCGGGGAAGTAACGCGTCGGAACGGGAACCTCGGCGATGCGCATCCGCAAATTGATGGCCTGCGCCAGGATTTCCTGGTCGAAAATAAAGTTGTCGGAGTTCATCTGGAAGTTGACCGCTTCCAGAGCTTCGCGGCGGAACGCGCGATAGCCGGTATGGTACTCGGTGAGATGCAAGCCGTAGGCCTTGTTCTGTAGCCAGGTCAGGAAGCGGTTGGCGATGTACTTCCACCACGGCATGCCCTGCTGCATGGGATGGGCGCCCAGCAGGCGCGAGCCGAGGACGATGTCCGCCTCGCCTTCGACAATCGGATGGATGAGCTGAGGAAGCAGAGTGGGATCGTACTGGTAGTCGGGGTGGAGCATCACCACGATATCGGCGCTGGCCTTGAGCGCTTCGCGGTAACAGGTTTTCTGATTGGCTCCGTACCCGTAGTTCCGGTTGTGGACGAACAGCTCCAGGCCCAGTTCGCGGGCAATCTTTACGGTCTCGTCCGAGCTGTGGTCGTCCACGAGGATGATGGAGTCCACTATCTCGCGCGGGAGGTCGGCGTAAGTCAGATGCAGGGTCTTCGCGGCGTTGTAGGCCGGCATCACTACGACGACCTTGGGCTTCCGGCGCGTCACGATTGGACCTCCGGGCGGGCAATGACTATGAACTGATAGGCGAACTGCGACTTCCGCGCCCTGGCACGATCGTAGGCCGTCCGTTCGAGAGCGCGGACGGTCATCGTGTTCTCCCCTCTCGGCAGCGCGGAGCCAGCCGGGGCTCCGGTAGGTCAGACCTTCTCAATGGAATACCCACCTCGCGCATGAAGGTCAGCCCAGCCGTCCCAGGTATAGAAGTGGAGGTGGGTGCGATCGAACAGTCCGCGGTCCTGAGCTGGAAATCTCCCCATCAGGACATTCAGACGGAAGTAAAGGTTCCCGCTGTTGGGGAGAGAGGCGACAAGGCTGCCACTCGGTGCGAGCTTTGAGCGCAGGTCGATGAGCAATTGGAGGGGATCACGGAGGTGCTCCAGGATGTCGGCACAGAGTACATAGTCAAAAAGCCCGGACAATCTCGGGATGCCCCGATCCGGATCGGCGTCCACAAACTCGAAGCCGTTCGATGAAGCACGGTGAGCCTTTGCGTGCTGATCGATCCCAACGACTTTGTACCCCATTTGGGCAAGCCTTCTGGCCAGGAAGCCATCGGCGCAGCCGACGTCCAGCACACGACGTCTCTGCCCGGTTTGCGGAAAGAGCTGGATCAGGCCAGTGTGACTGCTGTAAGGTCCGGGTTTGAGTTGATAGGCGGTTGCCACAGACTCGGCCCTCGGCGGGCTTCGTTCTCCTCCGCTCCCCATTGTACTTGATTCCAGAACCGAGAACACTCCTGTCGGAATACGGGCGCCTTCGACTCCAGGTGGCAGGACGTATCCGGCCAGCATGCGCGGGGCCAGTCGGGGGGAGTCTTCACGTTAAGAAGAGTCAGACCCGGCGCCGATAAGGTCATGCTGGGTCCTGAATCCGGAGATCACGCTGGAGAGGAGCGGAGGAACACACCTCCAACCTGAGGAGAGGGTCGGTCGGGAGCTGCGACGCCCTATGAGATGCTAGCGCTGATCCGGCGAGAGATTCTGACCTTTCTCGGTACCTGCCTTGCAGGAATTCATCCTGGCTTGAGGTGTTGTTTATCGGAATGGCGCAAGAGGATCTGTCCTGCCCGCATGTTCCCCGAGCAGGTCACCGTCGGGGCTAGTAAACTCGTATGACATTTTTTCGTGGAGAGGGCAAGATTTGCGGGTGGGTAAACACGCTCCGAAGCGGGTACACAGCATAAGACGAGCCTGTGACCATCTGTAGACAGTTTTCGACCAGGGCTTTTTTGAGATTCGTTGTAACTCATTCTTATACCAAGGGATTGAAAAAGCCCTTGATTTCGCTCGAGCTTTGGTTCATAGTCTGCACTACCATTGTCCGAAGTCTCGGGAACAATCAAGACTGACGGCCCGGGAAACGGGTCCCAGAAGAATTCACGGACCTTAGGAGGATGGAATGACGAAGTGGTTTAAGGACGTTTTTGTCGAACTGCACCGTGAGGAATCCGGTCAGGACTTGATCGAGTACGCGTTGATCGCTGCTCTGATCGCGCTGGCAGCGACGGTCGGCATGAGCGCAGTGGCGGGCGCGATCAACCAGGCGTTTTCTACGATTGGTGATAGGCTCAAGAGCTACGTGGGCAGCTCGTAGCTTTACACCCATGGTCATGACCGAGGAGTGCTTCGGCGCTGCTCGGATCCCGAAAGATGCTGCAGGGCGGCCGCCCGGTCGGCATGGCGCCAATGGATGCTTATCTGGCAATCGGCGCGATGGTGTCTGCAGGCTTGGCGGTCGCATGGGATCTTCGCCACGGTCGGATCCCGAACCGGCTGACCTACGGATCGATGGCTCTCGGCCTCCTGCTGCGAGTGATCCTGGGCGGATGGCGCGGTGCGTGGGATGGCTTGGCAGCGGGGCTCGTGGGCGGTGGCGTGTTTTTGCTCTTCTTCCTCGTGCGAGGAATGGGCGCTGGCGATGTTAAACTCATGGCTGCCATCGGCAGCTGGGCGGGGCTGCGGCATTTGGTCGTAATCCTGATGGTGACCGCGCTCGCAGGCGGCATCCTTGCATTGGGCTACATGGTCGCACGCCGGCGCGGGCTGAGCACCCTCCGCAATTTGGGGGCGCTGCTGCGCTTTCACGCTGTTGCCGGGCTGGCACCTCATCCGGAGATCAATTTGGAGAATCCCCAGGCCATCCGAATTCCGTATGCCCTGGCGATCGCCGCTGGAACGTTTTACGCGTACGGCATGATGTTCTTGCGAGGCTGAACCTTGGAAACTCGACGAATTGTTCTGGCGTTCCTTGTGGCACTCGTCCTTTCGGGCGGTGCCACTTACTTCGTCTACACGCGTCTGCGCGGGCAGAGCGCGAACGTACAGATGAAGAAAGTCGTCGTCTCGGCGAAAGTCCTTCCCGCCGGCGGCGTTCTGAAGGCGGAGGACCTCGCCACGGCCGACTGGCCGGTCTCACTTACCCTTACCGGCACTTTTGCCAAGGTCGATGAAGTGGTGGGCCGCGCCCTGGTTTACCCGTTGGGAGAGAAGGAACCCGTCCTCGAGCGCAATCTGGCCCCCCCCGGATCGGGGCTGGGTTTGACGGCGAAGATTCCTGTGGGGATGAGGGCCACTTCGGTGCGTTCCAACGAGATTGTGGGCGTGGCGGGATTCCTCTATCCGGGATCGCACGTGGACGTTCTGGCCACGTTCCGGCCGCCCGGCGGCCAGGAACCGTTGACGCAGACGATTCTGCAGGATGTGGAAGTCATCACGGCCGGGCAGAGAATCCAGCCGGACCCGGAGGGCAAGCCGCAGACCGTCAACGTGGTCACGCTCCTCCTGAATCCGGTGGACTCCGAGAAGCTGCTTCTGGCGAGCAATCAGGCAACGATCCACTTCGTCCTGCGCAGCGGGGCGGACAAAGAAAAACCGGTGACCAGGCCCGTCAGCCTGGATGAACTGGTCGCGGGCGCGCGCAAGCCACCGGAGCCCGAACAAGCGGGCCGCCCGCGGCGGGCGCGCGTTGCCGTTGCCAAGGCGCAACCGCCCAAGCCCCCCGACTTTTACACAGTCGAAGTCATTCATGGAGATAAACGGAGTGTGGAAAAATTCGAAGAGAGTCCACCTGCGTCTACGCAGTAGATCATCTCGCTCGACCTCCAGGGGGCGGATGCCGAAGGTTGCTTTGACCGTTCTCGTGGTGGGGCTCGTCGCCGGAGTTCGAGCGGCGCCGGCTCAGGAACCCGCTCCCGGGGAGACCCAGACCCTGCACGTGCTGGCGGGGAAATCGCTGGTCATTAATCTGGAGGCTCGCCTCAAGCGCGTGCTGGTGAGTAACCCGGCGGTCATCGAAGCTGTCACCACTACCCCTTCACAACTGGTGGTCACGGCGCGGGGCGTGGGCGCCAGCAGTCTGATCCTCTGGGATGAGTCCGGCCGTTCGCGCATGCTGGACGTGTTGGTGGATCTGGACGTGGCGGCGTTGCGGGACAGTATCCAGCTTGCCTACCCGAACGAGCCGATTCAGGTTCAGGCCGAGGGCGACCGTTTGATCCTTTCTGGCGCCGTCTCGCGTCAGGAAGTCATCGACAACGTCCTGAAAATGGCCGGCGCCTTTTCGAAGGCCACCGTCAACTCTATGATGCTTGCCGAGCCGCCGCACGAAAAGCAGATCTTGCTCGAAGTGAAGTTCGCGGAGGTCGATCGGACCAAGCTTGACCAGCTTGGCTTTAACATCCTGAGTACGGGTGGACTGAACACGCCCGGAGCCATTTCGACGCAACAGTTCGGCCCGCCCACCGGTAGTCAGAGTGGGAGGACCCAGATCACGGGCACGATCGGGGGAGTGCTGCGGGGGACGGAGACCGCCTTCTCGGTCACCGACATGCTGAACGTGTTCTTGTTCCGGCCTGACTTGAACCTGGCCGCCACGATTCGCGCTCTCCAGCAGAACAGCGTGCTGCAGATCCTGGCCGAACCCAACCTGCTGGCCTTGAATGGCCGGCCAGCGCGGTTCCTGGCCGGTGGCGAATTCCCGTTCCCGGTGGTCCAGGGCGGCACGAACTTTACGGCCGTGACCATTCAGTTTCGGCCTTTCGGTGTGCGGTTGGAATTCACGGGCTTCATCACGAAAGAGAATGCCGTCCGGCTGCAGGTCAGCCCGGAAGTGAGCACGCTGGACTTCACCAATGCGTTGACGATCGCTGGATTCCTGGTTCCCGCCGTCTCGACCCGCCGGGCGGAGACGGAGATTGAGCTCAAAGACGGGCAGAGCTTTGGCATCGCCGGGCTGATCGACCGGAGAACACAGGCGCAGCTCAACAAAATCCCGGGAATCGGCGACATCCCTATTATCGGGCATCTGTTCCGGTCGAAGAATCTCAGCCGCTCCAAGACAGAGCTGATGGTTCTGGTGACTCCGCACATTGTCGATCCGGTGCGGGCCGGCGGCATCACCCCCGCCGAACCCAAACCGCCGATTCCGGAGCTGGACACGCCCCAGTTCGACAAGGGTCTGCCTGGGGGCGCGGGCGCGGCGAAGCCCGAAGAGCTTGCCAAGCCGAAATAGAACACGGATGAACTCGGACAGGACAATACGGCACTCTGAGCGCGGAAAGGCACCCGCGGCGGACTCGCTTTCCATCGCCACCCTGTGCCTGGATCAGGACTCGTCGAGCCAGCTCCGGGGCTTCCTGGATTCTATGCCCCTGGCCCAACTGGTGACCGAGCTGCAGCACTACCTGGCCGAGGAGCAGGACTCGGTTTTCGTCGACCGCCTCAAGGATCTCCGGCCTGACATCTGCATTATTGATTTCGACCGCGACCGCGAAAAAGCCGGGCGCACCGCGGAGAGAATCCACGAGGTTCTGACCGACACGGCCATTTTCGCGGCTTCGTCAAAATCCCAGCCCGACTTGATCATCCGCGCGATGCGCAGCGGTTGCTCGGAGTACCTGATCAAACCCGTCGACCGGGACCAGTTGCTGGAGGCCCTGGCGCGCGTGGGGGGGCGGCGGAAGGAAAAGCGGGAACAGATCGCCGGTCAGGTTTTGACCTTCCTGAGCGCTAAAGGCGGGACCGGCGCTACGACGCTGGCGATCCATCTGGGAGCGCATTTGGCGCAGGCCAAGAAGACGCTGCTGGTGGATCTTCATCCGGACCTTGGGGACGCCTCGATCTTTCTGGCCCTGCCCAGGCACCAGTATCATTTCTACGACCTCGCGGAAAACACGCATCGGCTGGACACGGAGTTCCTGCAGGGTTTTGTGGTCCGGCACCCCACCGGTCTGGAAGTCCTGCCCGCCCCGGACGGTGTCGAGACACCGCGCCGTGCAGGTTCCGAGGCCGTGCAGCGCATCATGGAATTCTTGCGGGTCCAATACGAATTCGTGGTGGTGGATTGCTCTCCGGGCCTGAACGAGGAAACGATGGCGGTGATCGACCTCGCCGACTACCTCTATCTGGTGGCGACGCCGGAGATTCCTTCCTTGCGGAACGTGGCCCGGCATCTGGAGTTCTTCGGGCGTTACGATTATCCGCGGGACAAAATCCGGGTGATCATCAATCGCCACACGAAAAGCGCCACCATTACCGACGCGCAGATTGAGAAGGCCATCCACAAGAATATCTTCTGGAAGGTTCCGAACCAGTACGCGGAAGTCATCAAGGCCATCAACAACGGCGATCCACTTTCCGTCGCACCGCGGTCGGAACTGATGCGCAGCCTGAACGGGTGGGTGGAGACCTTGATTGGCAAGCCGATCCCGCAGAACAAGAAGGCGGAGAAGGGCATGTTTGGCTTCCTGGGACGATAGGCCACAGTGAAGCGGGTCATGGTTAAGGAGGTAACATGGGCGAAGTAGGCCGCACTACATTGACGGTTGGAGGGCAGGGGCCCGGCAAGCCGGGGCTCGAGAAAAAGGCCGCGGGTCTGACGCCGAAAGCCTATCAAGAGTTGAAATCGACCATCCACCGCGAACTGCTCAACCGCGTCGACCTTGAGAAGCTCATGGACCTCCGGGATGGCCGGGCGCGCTCCCAGATTTTCTCCATCATACAGGAGTTGGTGACGGCGACCAACACGCCGATGAGCGGCATGGAGCGGGAGAGGCTGTCGCGCGAAGTTCTGGACGAAGTCTTCGGCCTCGGTCCCCTGGAACCCCTGCTGCAGGACCCGACCATCAACGACATTTTAGTCAACACTTACAAGCAAGTCTACGTCGAGCGGGCCGGACTTCTGGAGGTGACCAACGTCCGCTTCAAGGATGACGCGCACCTCATGCACATTATCGACAAGATTGTCTCCGCCGTGGGGCGCCGCGTGGACGAGTCCTCGCCCATGGTGGATGCTCGTCTGATGGACGGGTCGCGCGTGAACGTGATCATCCCACCGCTCGCCATCGACGGTCCCATCATGTCGATCCGGCGTTTCGGCCACGTTCCCCTGGAAGCCGATGACCTGCTGGCGAACCGGACGATGACGGCGCAGATGCTCGAACTGTTGAAGGGCGCGGTGAAGGCGCGGATGAACATCCTGATTTCCGGCGGGACGGGCGCCGGAAAGACCACCTTGCTCAACGTCCTCTCGGGTTACATTTCCGATAAGGAACGCGTCGTTACCATCGAGGACTCGGCCGAACTCCAGATGAAGCAGGAGCACGTGGTGCGCCTCGAGTGCCGTCCCCCGAACGTGGAGGGTAAGGGGGCGGTGAAGCAGCGGCAATTGGTCATCAACAGCCTGCGTATGCGACCGGACCGGATCATCGTGGGTGAGGTTCGCGGCGAGGAGGCACTGGACATGCTCCAAGCCATGAATACCGGCCACGACGGGTCGCTCACAACGATTCACGCCAACAGCCCGCGCGACGCGGTTTCGCGTCTGGAAACCATGGCCCTGATGGCCAACCTGAACCTGCCCGAGAAAGCCCTCCGGCAGCAGATTGCTTCCGCGATCGCCATCGTCGTCCAAATCTCGCGCATGAGCGACGGCACGCGCCGCATTACGCACTTCACCGAAATTGTCGGCATGGACGAAGAGGTGGTGAGCATGCAGGACATCTTCCTGTTTGAGAAGCGCGGGGTCGCCCCGGGCGGCCGCGTCCTGGGCCGCTTCTCGGCCACGGGCATTCGACCCAAGTTCGCCGAGAAACTCAAGGTTTCCGGGATCAGCCTCCCGGCCACGCTGTTCGAGCATTCGATGGAAGTCTAGTCGCACGAGGGTCATGGCTATGAGTCCGCTGAGCGTCTTTATCGCGCTGATGGTTCTGGTCTTCCTGGTTTTGATCATTGTGATGCGGCCTTCGGAGTCCGAGAAGGCGCTTCAGCAGCGCTTGCGGACGATTGAGCACGCCTCCACGGGTGCTGTGGATGAAGCCACCGATATCCTGCGGCAGGAAACCCTCAGCGACATCCCCTGGCTGAACGATCTGATGCAGCAGGTACCCATCTTCCGCAAGCTGCAGCACCTGTTGACCCAGGCGGAGAGCACCTGGACGGTCGGGACGCTGGTCTCCGGCTCGTTGGTCTTGGCCGTTCTGGCGACCTGGCTGGCGAGCTATCGCGCTCCGACGTTCGTTCTGTCGCTGATTGTGGGTCTGGCCTTTGGCGCAATCCCTTATGTTTACCTGGTTTTCAAACGCTGGAAGAGGCTGCGCCGCTTCGAGGAACTGCTCCCGGATACCATTGATCTGATGGCGCGGGCGCTGCGCGCCGGCCACACGATTACGTCTTCGATTGAAATGGTTTCGTCGGAAGGGTCGGAGCCGGTGGCGTCCGAGTTCCGCCGTATCTTCGAGGAACAGAATTTCGGCCTGCCCTTGCGCGAGGCCATGCTCAACCTGGCGGACCGCGTCCCGCTCCCCGACGTCCAGTTTCTGGTGACCGCCATCCTGGTGCAGAAGGAGACGGGCGGGAATCTGGCGGAAGTGCTCGACAAGGCCGCCGCAGTCATCCGGGAGCGATTCCGGCTCCGGGGACAGTTGCGGGTTTACACGGCACAAGGACGGTTGACCGGGTGGATCCTTGCCGGACTTCCGTTCATCATGTTTGTGCTGCTCAATATCGTCAATCCGAATTACGAGCGTATCCTGCTGACGGATCCCGTCGGCCAGAAACTGATCTATATCGGCATCGGGCTGATGGTTTTGGGTGGTTGGGTCATCCGCAGGGTTATCGATATCAAGGTGTAATGCATCGATGGAATACGTCATCGTGATCGCCGTAACGTTTGTGCTGAGTTTCGGGCTGGTCCTGCTTGCCTTGGGCGGCCGCTCGCGCGAAAGTGCCCGGCTCATGGAAGTGACCAGCGGGACGCCGTCGGCTTACGCGCCGGGCAGCAAGACGGGGCTGCAGTCGCTCCTCGATTCCGACCGGATCAGCAAGATTGTCCAGCCCCTGCGGGGACTCCTGGGATCGCGGCAGGATCCCGAGTTGGTGCGGCGGTTGGCCTCCGCCGGATACCGCAAATCCGTCCACGCCGACATTTATTACCTCGCCCGGGTTCTGTTGCCCGCCGTGGCGGCGCTGTTGGGCGTGCTGTTTATCAAAGCGAATGTCTTTTTCTGGATTGTTGTCCTAGCGGCCACTGGGTTCATGGCTCCGGACCTTTGGCTGATGAGCGCCATGAGCCGGCGGCGGGACCGTATTCGGCTCAGCCTCCCGGACGCCCTGGACCTGCTGGTGATTTGCATGGAGGCTGGTCTGGGCCTTGACCAAGCCATCCTCCGGGTGGGACAGGAGCTGAAGATCAGTCACCCGGAATTGAGCGAGGAGTTCATGCTGATCGGCCTCGAACAGCGGGCCGGCAAGCCACGGCTGGAGGCTTGGCGAAACATGGCCGACCGTGCGGGCGTGGACAGCGTCCGCCAGTTCGTGCAGATGCTGGTGCAGACCGAACGCTTCGGAACGCCGATCTCCAAGTCCCTGGGAACCTTCGCCGACGCTTTGCGCGTGCACCGGCGGCAGCAGGCGGAGGAGATGGCGGCCAAGACCACCATCAAGATGATTCCACCGCTGGTCCTGTTCATTTTCCCGAATCTCTTCATTGTCCTGCTCGGCCCGGCCGCCATCATGATCTGGCGCAATCTGGCGCGAGTTTTGTCTGGCGGGTAAGTCGAATTCTCAAGATGCGAGGTGGGAGACTGTGAACAACGTAACGATGATTCGCGTGGTCGCCGGCGTACTGTTTGTGGTCATCCTGTTCATCCTCATTCAGCGGCGCAAGAAGAGAATGTCCCGCTAAACGGACCTCTCACCAGGCCCCGCTCGATTGGCGGGAGGCGGTAATGTCCAAGGACGAGAGCACGGTTTTCGTCTTTAACAAGACGAAACAAACCTTTCTTGCTTACCGGGTAACGATCGCGGATTCGATTCTGACCCGCTTGGTCGGTCTGCTGGGCAAACGCTCCCTCGAGGCCGACAGAGGGCTGTGGATCTTTCCTTCCCGCGGCATTCATACCCTGGGCATGCTCTTCGATATCGACGTCGTCTTCCTCGACAAGGATCTGAAAGTCGTGGCGTTGCGGGAGTTGGTCCACCCCTTCTCCATGACCGGACTCTACTTCAATGCGGAGAGCGTCCTGGAACTTCGTGCGCATACGGTTTTCAAGAGCCGCACGGAAGTGGGCGACGAGCTTATGATTTCCAGGCTCGATGATATGCAGCGACTGCCGGTTGACCTGCCGGTCGAGATCAGCAAAGTCGAGCGCTAGTCGGAATCTCTCCCACCGCGCCGGGCCGGCTCAGGATCTGAGGGTGGCCGGGGCGGCGGGTTTCCCTCACTTTCTTGGCAGTCATCCTCCTCGCCTCTCTGTTCCTTGAACCCGGCCCGCCGAGGAGACAAAACCTCTGCCACCACTTCTGTTTCACAGGGCAGCCGACGACGCGGTACGGTCGTCTTGGCAGCGGACCCCGGAGCAGAACTCGGTCGGGGAGAGACGCGCTAACGGTGGGTTACGACCAGGGGGGCGTCGAGGCGAAATTCGATGTGTGTTCCGGCGGGGAGCGTGGAAGGGATCCGTCCTCCGATCGCCCTGCGGTCCGTTGACTCGATGCGGGAGACGGACGCGGAAACCTGATACGTTTCGCCGGAGATCACGACAGCTATGATTCGCAGCGACGGGGTCTCCCCCGCCTCGGAGACTGCGATGCGAGCCGTGCTCCCGCGCGGGACGGCGATGTCCTTGTTCACCCAGATATCTTGAGCGAACTGCGCCTCGAAGGTTTTCCCCGTGGAAAGCTGGGCGGGTGAGGTCAGGCGTACGTAGAGCGGTGTCCGGCTGAGGACGGCAACCCGACGGATGGGCGCTCTGGGTGAGGCCCCCGGGCTGTTGTGCGAGTATGTAACCGAGCCCCCGACGACGCTGAAGTCCAGAGTAGAAGACTGCCCGGAACGACGCGGCGCGCTGGAGGGCAAATCCGTGGGGAGTTCCTCCAGCGCTTGGCGGGCGCGGTCGGCATACTCGCCGCCCGCTTGTGCGAGCTTCTGGTACTGCTCCCGCGCGCTCGCGAGAAGGGCGTTGCGTTGGTCGGAGGCCTCCGCTAGGGTCCGTGTCCGTTCAGCGAGCAACCAGCGGGCTTCATCCCCATGAGAACTGGCGGGATAAGTGTTCCGGTAGTATTCCACCGCTTTTTCGGCCTCGCCCAGGACGGACGCGTCATCCATCCCCAGCAACCAATGCCGGAGGGCTTCAAACCCTTTTTCGGGGTCTGTGGCCTTAGGCGGAGCCACGTCCTGGGCGCGCAGATACCCCGCGACGTCCTGTGTAGTGACTCGAAACCAGCGGTTTCCCATCATGTCGATCGTGAAGCCCGTGATATTCAGAATCTCCGAGCCCTGGAAGTCTTTGACCGGCGCGGCGTCCGGAGAGGCGTTGGCTCGCATGGAGATGGCATGCAAAACGTAGGTTTGTGCGATTACAGCCGGCGCTCCGCCGGAATGGCTGCGGATGAAATACAATGACAATCCAGCCACGATGCCCACGGCCAAGGCCACTCCTGCCACAATTCGAAAACGCTGCTGGGAGAATTGGCGCTTGCGTGACAGGGGGCCGGAGGCCAGTGGCCTCAGCCCCTCCTCGCGCAGAAAGGAGTTGGCGCAATAAATACAGGCGAAGTGTTGAGCCGATTGCACGCGCCCGCAGCTCGGGCACTTCCGAACCAACGACAGGCTGACCATGCAATTCGGGCATTCCGTCGTATCTGGCGGGTAAGTCGAGCTACAGCTCATGCAGATCGCCAACGGCTCCGCGCCGGGCGCCCATTTGCCCTCGGAAGAGGCCTCAGGTGTGCTCTGCGTGGGGGCATTCATTGTTGACCTGACGACGGGCCGCTCTTTCTCGTTCGAGAACTTAGTCCGCAGCGATCCCAAGAACCTGCATCTCCTGGAGAGACCGTTTCGAAACCAAGACGGTCTGGTTGTTTGATGCCGGGTCGGGCGGGGTCATGTAGAAGACGGGATTGAAGTAGGTGGCGAGAGAATTGGGAGCCACACCTTCCATGACCTCGCCGTCTCGAAAATGGACCCGGATCCACACGCCCCTACCGTTCGGTCGGTCTGTGAACACTTTGAACTCGGAGTAGTTGGGGCTTCCTTCGAAGCTCTTGACGAAGAAGATTGCCTTGATTTGGGACGGCTGGACCTCCTGAGAGTGGCCGCCCTCCACCCGCACGACGAAGGGCTCCATCGCATTTGTCTGCAGCGCGGATTCGTCTTCCGGGCTGAGGTAGCCCCGCAGCAACGAGCCATCAACGTACCGAATGACGACTTTCCGGCGCGTTTCCAACTCCGAATCGGCTCGAGCGAGCGAGGTCCCCTGTTGCGTGTCCGTCTGTTTTACCATACCTGTATCATCCCTCCCCGGGAGGTCGGCGGCCGCGGAAAGGCGCAAGGAATTGACATCATCCTGAGTTCCGGCCGAAAGCTGGTACTCGAGGATACTCCGAGAACATGCCCGCCTGTTTCAGGCGAGCAACGCCTCCGAGGCATCGGCCTTCAACTTAACGTAACACATCTGACCCTATGATGAAACGGCCGCCCGTGGCAGGGCATGCTGTCTCCCGTCTCCGCGTGTCAGTCGGCGCTGTGGGCTTGAGCTACCACGTTGGAAGAAGAGGCAGGGAGTTTGAACTTCGAGCCGCACGGTGGGCAGCAGGCCGCAGCTACGATCGTATTGGTACAGAAAGAAGGGCGAAGGCTAGCCGCCACTTCTGGTTGGCGAAATCCCTGTAATCCACCAATATCCGCTGAGTCTCCCGCTCCGCCATGTGCCTGAGATTGTTCTCTCCAGGCTCAGCTCCAGCATTTGCTGGAGACTGAGGCCGGCCAACTCCGGCACTGCAGCCCTCCACGTGCCGGAGACGGACCTTCCATACTGGTCCTGAGCAGCCCAGCTGCCCTGTAACTCTCGTCCCGCCTTCCGGGCAGACCAGGTCCCGCTCAGGATCGCTTTTCCTGTCTGGTCTGAGAGCGTCCACGAGCCGTGGAGAGCGTCGGGCTGGCCGGGTAGGGCCTGTCCAATCCATTTGCCTCGGTAGACGCGAGCCGGTCCCGCCGTAGCCGTCCATTCGCCCTTTATGATCGATGGCTCCTGGGCAATGAGAGCCGTGCAAAGGGTCCACCCGGCGATAGCGAAACAGCCGGCTCGCGTCAGCGGGATCTGGAACGCGTTCCTCCCCATGGTGATTCAACTCACGCGAAAGGAATGATAACCCGGATTTCCAGCGGGCGGACAGAGAGATACGTCCGCCCCCCCGTAGCGGACTCCAAATCCTACGGCTCTCCGCCGTGGAGGGCGGGTATTCGAAGAAATAATCTCCCCTCCTCGGAACCAATGAGGGAGAACGGGGGCAAATTCAGACTTCGGCCGAGGGCTCTTACTACTTACGGGTGTTGGCCTCGATTTGCTCCAGGAGCTTCAGGATCTTATTCGTTTTGCGAATGTAGATCACCGGGAAGTACGCCACAATGCCTGTGATGAACAGCAGGCACGCAATCGGCAACGCCGTCAGCGACATCGAAACCTCCCCTTCACGAACAGGATTTGCGCGTAATCATACACAATGAAGCCGGGAATTCAATCAAATAAATGGAACAGGCCATCCTTTCGTACGCCGAAAACCGGGCGATTCCAGAGAGGCATGCGGCCCAGGAGGGCCAAGGGTCGGCTTCGGCCTGCCGGGAGAACTGGCGGCCCGACTGCGCCGGGCGGGACAAACGTCGGGATTAGCCTGAGCGACAACCGTGCCGAGGTTGACGGCCGCGTCATCATCCCCCGCGAGATCGAAATCAAAGCCTCGTACGCTTCTGGCTTGCAGGATTTCGCACGAGCCCTCGCCATGCTCGCGTAAGAAACGATCCCTATCGACAAGTTCGTGGTGGAAACATTGCTCGAAGAGGGCCAGGCAGTCTTCGAGGGCCCAGCCAGCGGTCGCTCCTCCCTGGTGAAGGGCGCGTTCAGAATCTGATTTTGCCGTAGACAGCGGGTGCCGGTTCCGCCTTCGGGAGGTGCTGGGATACGTCGCTTCCGCGCTTCTGGGGTCCACGCCTCCACTTCAGGCGATAATCGATCAGGGGGGTGAAATACCGCGGAGCTGCCGTTCCCGACGGCATCGTGAAACATCTCCAGCGCGGGAACTGCACTCCGTGCTCAACGGGATCCGTGGCGACGCTCCCGGACCTCCAGGAACAAGGCGATGGAGGCGGGCGCGAAGCCGGCGTAATGATTGTTGAAATAGCCGTAGACTCGGACGCGCCGGTCGAGCAGCTTATCGACGGCGGGCACCCACGTCTCCATCTCGCGCGCGCGGTTGACAATGACCTGATTCCAGCGTTGGGTTTTCTCTTCAATCCCTTTTCGGTCCCCCAGCCAGCGGATGTAGGTGAAGTCGGCAGTGATGGGATCGACCTTCTTCATCAACTGGTCCACCGGGGGCATCCACGGATGATCGATCAGGGCTAGTGCCACTTTCCGCTTCCGCAGCACATCGAGGAAGCGCTCGTTGATCCAGCCCTTGTTGCGCACTTCGAGGGCAAAGGAATAACCGGACGGCAATTCCTTGAGGAAGGGCTCGAGCCGATTCAGAAAGTCGTCGCCACTTGCGAACGCCTGCTTATTGAAGTAAGGGAACTGGAAGAGAAGGGGGCCGAGCTTCTCGCCAAGCAGGTCCATGGCGCCCAGGAATTCTTTAAGCTCTCCATCACAGTTTTCCATGACCTTGTCGTGCGTGATACTGCGGGGCACCTTGGCGGCGAAGACGAACCCGGGCGGCGTCCGTTTCGCCCAGTTTTTCACCATGGATGAAGAAGGCGAGCGATAGAACGTGGAGTCGACCTCGACCGTGCTGAAGTGTTTGGCGTATTCAGTAAGGAAGTCTGCCGGTGGTGTGCTTTCTGGATAAAAGACGCCGACCCAGTCTTCGCTCGACCAACTGGAGGTTCCCAAGTGCAGGTTGGCGATGGGAACGGAGTTCAAGGCAGGCTCGTCGTCGGAATCTTGATTTGAGGCCGGGGCCACGGCGCCACTACACGGTCATTCTCCGCACATGCCGCGGCGCGGCGCGCCGCAGGCACCACAAGGGCCGGGTTCGGCGGCGGCTACCGAGCCGGAGGTCCCCACCACGGCGAAGACAGAAAGGAGCTGATCCACGCGCTCGCTGCCGCATTGTTTGCAGGAGGCGGCGTGCTTCCCGGAATGGACAATCCGTTCGAATTTCGCTCCACACTCCCGGCACCGGTACTCGAAGATGGGCATCCGGTTCCCCCCTGACCAATATACCGAAAGCGCCAGGGGTCTGCAACTCGGGGCAGGCGTGTGGCCGAACCAGCGGCTTGTCGATAGGCGCATTTTTCCTGCCTCTTCTTGAGGTGCCCGTGCGAAAACTGCTTGACAGGCCGGGCCGAATTGCTTACAGTGTCGCCCGGCCATCATGTGACGGTCCCCACAAATTCCACTGCAGGAGAGGAGCAGCCCATGGCGAAAGTGATGACAAAATCCCAAGTGGTGTCCCATCTGGCGGAGAAGGCGGGCATCCAGAAAAAGGCGGCGGCGGCGGTTCTGGAAGAGATCGCGGCGCTCGCCACGAAGGAATGCAGGAGCAGCGGGCAGTTTGTAATCCCCGGCTTGGGCAAAGCGGTGAAGGCGAATCGCAAAGCCCGCATGGGGCGCAATCCTCAAACCGGCGAGCCAATCAAGATCCCGGCCAAGACCGTGGTCAAGTTCCGGCTGGCGAAAGCTTTCAAGGACGCAGTGGTTCCCCCCAAGAAGAAGTAGTTTGCGTCCATGTCTGGGAAGCGGTGGGGTGCCCCGTGGCATCCCCGCCGCTTACCGTTTCTTCAAGCGATCTCCCCGACCTCGGGGCGGCATTTCTTGGGGTGATAAGCTGTGCAGCTTGTGAGCAGGCTAAGCTGCCAGACTGCTTCCTCGGCGGCTCGTCAGATCGAGAACGAACCGCTGCCAAGCGCAAGGGTGCTGACCCTGCCCTTTCCGCGATACACACATTCCTCCCACGAAGGTCACTTGTGAGATGGTCTTGGTTTTGGCGGGGAACTATCTCGTGTACCGCGTGGGCTGGGGGCCCTGCTCGAGCATGGGGCGATCCCAGATCATCCCTTCGCGGCTGTAATGGGCGATCTCGAAATCCTGCGTCAGCTCCAGCGCGTCCACCGGGCAGGCGTCCTCACACAGCCCGCAGAACATGCACCGCGACAGGTCGTACGTGAACGTCGTCAGCTTCTTCTTGCGGTCCTCGGTGCGGTCCCAGGCCACCACAATCAAGTTCTCCGGGCAGGCCAGCGAGCAGAGGTTGCAGGCGATGCAGAGCGTCTCGCCCGTCTCGGGATGGTTGTTGAGCCGCGGCGCGCCGCGATAGCGCTCGGCCACCGGCGGCCGCTCGAGCGGATATTGCTCCGTGTAGGTGGCGCTCGGCCGCTGATACGAAAACGTCAGCCGCAAACCCCGCAGCAGGTCCACCAGGAAGATTCGGCGCAGCAATTCCTTCATGCCCATTCGAACCCTTGTCCTTGCTGAGATTCCCGCAGGCGCCGCTCTCGCGCCTGAACGCCCTTCGCCTTTGGCGTTGCTCACACCCCGTCCAGTTCCATATTATAGTGGCCTGCAATTTGACCAAAGACTTAAGTCGGAGGAGCTGTAGCGGCGCTCTGTGAGCGCCGATTGCCGGCAAGCGGGACCGGCGGTCATAGACCGCCCCTACAGGATGGCGCAATGAGACTTCATGGTAAAGTCGCCCTAATCACCGGCGCGGGTTCGGGGATTGGCCGTGCAGCGGCGGTTCTCTTTGCGCAGGAGGGAGCAAAGGTCGCGCTCGTCGGGCGTACGGCCGCGAAGCTGGAGGAGACGGCCAAGCTGATCTCCGGCGACGGTGTGTATTGTGTCGCTCGAGACCTGAGTCGGCGCGAGGAGGCGCAGGAAGCGGTCGACGAATGCGCCCGGCATTTCGACGGCCTCGACATTGTTGTCAACAACGCCGGAATCTCGAGGCAGCGAAGCCTCCTCGAGACGGACGAACCGTTGTGGCAAGAACTCGTCGCTCACAACATCAACAATCCTTTCTGGGTGGCGCAGGCGGCGGTACCTTGGCTCGCCCGGCGCGGGGGCGGAGTGATTATCAATATTTCCTCGAGCCTCGGCCTGAAGCCTTCTCCGGGCTTTGGGGCGTACGCTATGACCAAGGCCGCGCTACAGATGCTCACCCTCTCGCTTGCCCAGGAGCACGCCAAGGACCGCATCCGCGCGAACACCATTTGCCCTGCGGTGGTGGAAACACCGATTCATGAAACTTATCTCACGGCTGAGGGTGCGCAGCGGCGCAAGGAGGAGATGGCGCGCTTCTATCCTCTCGGTCGCATCGGCACGGCGGAGGAGGTCGCACAGGCGGCGCTCTACCTGGCGTCCGAGGAGGCCTCCTGGATGACCGGCACAACCTTGCTCATGGACGGCGGCCGGCTGGTCAAGTAGTTGGTCGATTGTCTCGGCAGAACCCATGGGAGATGAAGCCATGAATCACAGACATACTGAACTCGTTATCCTGGTCGTGTGCATGTTGGTGGGCGTGGCTCGCGCTGAAGAGAAGCGCGCGATCCAGCCCGCGGATCTGGTCGACATCCGCGGCGAGCCCTCGTCAGGCTGAGAATGAAATCAGACGGAGAATTTTGACTTCCCCCTTCCGAACCAAGAGATGGGCATGAAGCGAACACACATTGCTGAAGATCTAGGCATCCACCTGTCATCGAAAGAGGAGGAAGAACTATTCAAATGGTTCTTAGTTTGTCTGCTCTTCGGTAAACCCATTCAGCGGCAGGTTGCCAAGCGAGCTTTTCTGACGTTGGCCGCAGCTCGCCTGTTGACTCCTGAGGCGATCCTCCGCGCCGGGTGGGATGAGTTAGTACGGCGGCTCGATGAGGCGCATTATGTGCGCTACGATTTCTCTACCGCGACCAAGCTCCTTCATGTCTGCAAAGAACTGAAAGAGCGCTATGGCACGCTCAGCAATCTTCTCGCACAGTCAAAAACGCCCGCACAGCTTTCCGCGAGGTTGCAGGAGTTCAAGTACATTGGTCCAGTGACCGCGCAGATCTTTTTGCGAGAAGTGCGTCCCATTTGGTACCGATCTGGCACGCCCGCGAAAGGAAGGTAGCGATCTTACCGCCAAGAGCCTTTGTGGCCAGATCTCCAGCATGGCCGTACGCCAAGAACGAACCATGAAGGGTCCGCCCAATCGTGAGATTCTTGCGGCGTTTGATGACTTGTGGTCTCAGATGCGCCAGGCCGAATGACATATGGCCCAGGACCAGCGTATGAACAAACCCCGCACAGCTCGCGAGCTAGAAATCGAGGCAGCGGCGGCCCGGTCGTCGCGGCCACAGCGAGCACTCCTGCCCTGCGGGGAAGCGATGGCCATGCTGGCTCGCCGGGGCTTACGTCCGCGCAAGGCTCGGCTCGACTTGCCCTTCCCGGAGGATCTGCAAGAGGCGACAGCCGAGCGGCTCTCAGAGCTGCTTGGCCATTATGCCTTCCGCCTTTTTCTACGCGGAGCTATTCTGCACCCTGAAGGATTTGCTCCGGAGGAAGCGACCCAATACCTGAAGCGGGCTCAGGCGAAGGCGTATGCAGAGTCGTTAGTCAAACTTGGCCTCGCCGAACGGACGTCTCGGGACCGCTACCGATTGCTCTGGACCGCGAAGAGCTTTGGGGGAACGCTTGAGTGGTACGTAGCACGAGAGCTCAATCGGAGGTTCGACTTCGACGTGGCAGCGGGAGTGAGGTTTCACACACGAGGCGTAGGAGGAGACCTTGACGTGGTCGCAGCCGCGGAAGGTAAGCTGGCTTATCTCGAGCTGAAGTCGTCCCCGCCCAAAAACCTCGCGGTCCGCGAGGTCGTCGCGTTCTTCGACCGTGTGCACATGCTCCGACCCGACGTGACGCTCTTTGTGGTGGATACAGCGCTGCGCCTCAGTGATAAGGTTCTGCCAATGCTCGTGGCGGAACTGGAACATCGCCGGGGTGGAAGCAGGATCGCGGCGCGCCGAATCGAGCGGGAGCTTTGGGCGCTGACGCCCCGTCTGTACGCGGTGAATGCAAAGCCAGATCTCATGGCCAACATCGGCCGCGCCCTCGCCGAAGGGCTGCACGCGCTTTCTCCGCCGCTCTGACAACTCCGTGCGCAGGGCCGGCCTTGTCTATCGCGATCATTCCCCGTGGGTGGAATTCCCCATAGCCAGCGAGGTCATCTCCGCATGCATGAAACGACGGTAGGGCCCCCGGGGTTTCCTGATACGCGGCGTGGACAGGGCGAATCACTTTCAGATACTCTGTTGCCACGTCCGAGGATCCAGCAGTGACACCCTCTGTGATGGAGAGCTAGGCAGTGAGTGGTGACCCTTCGAATCGACTATTGATTCTATCCGGGCCATCCTGTGTCGGGAAGAGCCCACTCGACAAGGCTCTAGGAAGGCTTTATCCAGAGCTGCGGCGAGGGCTGCGGAAGCTGGTTCTATACAACAGCCGCGCGCCTCGCCCGGGTGAGGTGGACGGCGTGGATTATCATTTCCGCATGCGGAGCCAGATCGAGGCATTGCGTGCGGAGCCTCGCTTGGCGGTGTTAGACGTGCGAGGCGACTTGCAGGCAGTTGACATCGAGGAGTTGCGGACTGTGTTGGAAGGTAGCAATGCGTTTTTTGAGGGGAATCCTTTTGTGGGCCGAGCACTGCAGACGCATCCGCGCCTGGCCGGCATCGATCGGCTCAGTGTCTTCCTTTCCCCGCTTTCAAGGGAAGAGATCGTCTTCCTGAAGGCGCCAGAGAGGAATGTCTCGCTTCCGAATCTGGTTGCGGACGTCATGAGGCGCAAACTCCTGCGACGTGCGCGACGCCAGAAACTCGAGCTCTCTGCGAAGGATTTGGAGAATATCGAGACACGAGCCACGAGTGCGTACGTCGAACTCAAGGAGGCGTCGCATTTCGACTATGTCATCCCGAACCATGACGGAGAGGATAGCGACAACTGGGAGGCATTTTATTATCCCGTAGGCGATGCTCGGAAGGCGCTAAATGCCTTTGTGGCGTTGCTGGAGGGTAGGATTCCATCTGAAGTGGAGAGGTGGGAAGAAGATCTGGTCCCTTAGGGCTCCGCAGTTTCGGTCCCGATGTTTCAACTTAGAGCGGCTGGGCCAATGTTGCCAGGTCCTCCTTCTCGCCTACGACGTCAAATAGACATTTTCCATCGGGAGTGCGCTGGGTTCGTTTGGCACTTTCCTTGGAGTGTCGATCCCTTCCCTGGCTGCTTCGTGAAGGCCAACTAACCTGTCCCCGCCCCCGAGGCATTCGTCTTCGCATTCACCGCGGCCCCGGCCCCGCTTGACAGTCCTTTCCTCTTTCGCTCAACGCGTCGGCTTTTTCTGGAACCTCCACCGGCACTATACTCATGTCGGAGACAACGCCATCGTGCGAACCGCGGAGGCAGGGGTTTTGTCGAACTTTCGGGCAATGGGAACGCGGCCGGGCGAGGTAGAACCCATTTTCGTCCGCGAAGCACTCCTGCAGGAGAGAACTGGCGGCAAAATCCGCTGCAATGCCTGCGAGCGGCGGTGCACGATCATTCCGGGTGGTTTCGGGTGGTGTCGCACGCGTCAGAACCGCGGCGGAAGATTGGTGACGCTGATTTACGGTTCGGTCTCCTCACTAGCCGCGAATCCAATCGAGAAAAAACCCTTCTACCACTTTTACCCGGGCAGCCAGGCCCTCACCGCAGGCAGTTGGTCATGCAACTTCGGGTGCCCGTGGTGCCAGAATTGGGACATCAGCAAAGTGCCGCCGCCGTCCACCGGTGATTACGTCTCACCGAAGCGCTTCGTCGACCTCGTGGCGAAGAGAGGGTGCCAAGGAACGTCCATCTCGTTCAACGAACCAACCCTATCCCTGGAGTGGTCCCTGGACGTGTTTCGCCTGGCGAGGGAGCGGGGCTTCTACAACACTTACGTAACGAACGGTTATATGACCCCGGAGGCGCTATGGCTCTTGATTGAAGCCGGTCTGCAAGCGATGAACGTGGACGTGAAAGGCGACGCCGCATCGGTGAAGAGATTCTGCAAGATGGTCGAAGTCGATAAGGTCTGGGCCGCCTGCAAGCTTGCACGCTCGCGCGGCGTGCACGTCGAAATCACCACGCTGGTGATTCCCACCGTGAACGATTCCGACTTAGTTCTCCACGGGATCGCGGAGCGGATCATGACAGAGTTGGGCCGCGAGGCGCCATGGCACGTTACCGGCTACTGTCCCGCGTATCAGTTTACTGCCCCGCCGACACCGATGCGAACATTGGAGCGCGCCTGGCAAATCGGCAAGGAAGCAGGGCTGGAATTCGTTTACGTCGGCAATGTAGCCGGGCATCCCTACGACAACACGTACTGTCCAACGTGTGGCAAGGTGTTGATTCGCCGATTGGGCCTCGATGTAGTGGAGTACAGATTAGACGCTGGGAGGTGTCCTGACTGCGGGCAGCCAGTCGCCGGCGTGTGGGGCATCAAGTAACAGACCGAATAATCCGAAAGGGATAAGAACACTACAAATAACTCTGGAGCTGCCCGAAAACGGGAGGGCGGCACGGAATCCCCCGAACCATGAGATCCCTTCTGCGATGATAGTGTCATCCTGCGCGCCTCCTGCCAGCACCGCCTCGCGCGGCATAGCCAGGATGCAGGCCCTGGTCGCCGTCATGCGGAAGCCCCGGCGCGCCATGTTCGGCATGTTCAGACACCAACAGCGCTTCGACGGCGCCAAGCTCTACCGGGCGCCGGGAGAAATCCCACTCCCGCAGCCGGCCGTGTCCACAGTGAAGGCCGAATGAACTCAACGAAGAAATGAAGATATCCGCCCCCTCAAAGGCGGGAGCTCCCTTGAGAACCAAGTAGAGAATTCATCTGCTTGCAGGCGTGCGGGAACTGGGAGTTATATAGGGAATCATTGTCCCAAGTCAGAATAAAGCTTCACTTGCCAGGTAACCCTTTTCGCGAGCGGATCATCCGCCAGCCGGAAGGTGCCATCCTTTTGTGTGAGGGATATCTCGTGCAGCACATTGTCGGATGGGAGGCAGACGTGTCCCCCGGCTTTCTTCGCATCGGCGGCAAAGACCACAAGGTCCAAGTTCGACCAGTCCATTTGCGCGGTGGACTGAGCAAGCTTGATGTGCGGGATCACTGCCCCGTCGCGGACCAGCATAACCACCGGGATCTTTCCTGCCTGGATCCGATGCCAGCCGCCGGCATAGACTTTGCCGGTTTGGTAATCAATCCACTGTTCCTCAGGAAGGTAGACGTTTCGCCCCGTTGATTCCGCCTCCATCAGCGGCGCAACCAGGATGTCCTCACCAAACAGATACTCGTCATCAATAAACCAGGCGGTGGGATCATCGGAAAACTCAAAGAAGAGGGTCCGCATCATGGGGAAGCCCTGTTCCGACGCGAGCTTCGCCTGGGCGTAAACGTAGGGCATGAGCTTGTACTTGAGTTCCACGGCTCGCCGAAACTCATCGGTAAACTCTTCGTCATAGGCCCACGGCTCCTTGGGAGGCGCGCCGTGGCAACGACTGTGGGAGGTCAGCACACCAAAGGGCAACCAGCGCCGATAGAGTTCCCTGGGGCTCCTTTGAACGAAGCCTCCGATATCATGGCTCCAAAAAGAAAACCCGCAGAGTCCCAACGAAAGTCCGGCCCGCAGCGTGGCCGCCATGGCGCTATCCGTGTTCTCGGCGTCGCCACCCCAGTGCAGGGGGTAACGCTGGCTTCCGGCCCAGGCACTGCGCGCCCAAATAACTGAGCCGCCCGTGACTTCTTTGGTGATCTCCGAGACGGCCTTGTTGTATCGCAGCGGGTACAGGTTGTGTTCCCAGAACCCGGTCTTCCCTGAGGCATAAATACCCGTCAATGGGGCACCTTCACCGAAGTCGGCTTTGATCGCGCCCACGCCCATCCTGAGCAGACCTGCCAGCTCATCCTGATACCACTTGACGGCAGCCGGGTTGCTGAAGTCGAGGATTGCGTCCTCGGTCGGGAGGTTGCCGCTGCCATCGTGAACCCCATATCCGTTGTCAGTAATTGTTCTGAACAATTCGTTCTTAGGGGTAAAATAGGGAAGTTGCCACAAACTGATATGGAACCCTTGCTCCTTCAGGTCTGAAATCATTCTGGCGGGGTCGCGGAATCGGGTGGTGGAGAACTTGTAGTTGCAGAGCCAGTCCTTCTCGAACCACCCCGTGTCCAGGTGGATGACGTCGGAGGGTATGTGGTATTGGCGGAGTTTCCTTGCCACTTCTCGAACTTCGTCCTCGGACTTGTACGTAATCCGGCTCATCCATAAGCCGAACGACCAAAGGGGCGGAACAGGGCTGCGGCCGGTGAGCGCCGTGTACTCGGAAAGAATCTCCTTGGGAGTACCGAAGAAGAAAAACAGGTCAAGGTAATCGTCTCCCGAATAAATCACACTGGCGGCGTCATAGGAGTGTCCAAAATCAAACGTCACCGGTGCGCTGGTGTGCACAAACATCCCGTACCCTCGGCTGCTCATGAAGAAGGGCACCGGCTTGTACATGTTTGCTGTCTGCGCGCTGTAAGCGTCGTGAGTCCACAGGACCATCTTTTGCCCGCGCTTGTTGAGGCGCGTAAAGGACTCTCCGCCACCAAAGAGCATCTCTTCGGGGGAGAGGAGGAAGCTGGCCGCTAGGCGTTGTTGCAGGTCCGAGGTCCGACGGACAAACGAGAAGGGTGGCGGCATGCTGTTCGCTAGCGCTTTGCCATCCCCGAGGTTCAGGGTGTGAGTCAGAAGCTTGCCGTGGGCATCCCGGAATTCCACGCGCCATGGGTTGCGCGTTACAGTGACCGACCCAAAGGCATTCTTATAGATCGCGCCACGTTCGCTCTGGCTCATTTCCCAGGAGGTGTCGGTGCCGGGGGCGGCCGTGGGCATCAGCGAGGATTCGTCCTTGCGGCTTGTCAACCGAGTGGCCATTCGGAGACGGACTGTCCTCGGACCCACGAACGAAATTGAAAAGGGAAGTACAGGATTCTCCTGGTAGGCGTTCGGCGGAAACTCCCTAGACTCGATTTCCGCGAACGGGATCTGGAATTGATTGAACATCAGGTGGGGCTTTAGCTTGAACCTCTTCCATTCGATCTTTCCAGATTTTGATGCGGGATCGAACTCCACAGCCCGTCTGGCGATGAAATAGTCGTTCTGCAGGTTGGCAAAATCCCTGCTCACGTCGACGGGTTGGTTCAGAAACTGAAAGGCATTGCCATTAGGGGCGAGACATAAGAACAGTGCGGCAAAATAAAGCGAAAAGCGCCTGCCGAAAAGAACGGATCTTTCTGGGACCTGCATCTTGAAATCGCTGCCCACGTGTTATTTCCCCCTTCGAAGGTTCTTCGACACGCGCTCTGCGGGATTTAGCTCCAGCACTTTCTGAATCTCCCAGAGCGCCGTGTCAGATTAGGTAAGCCGAAATCGATATGGCACGAAACGAATGCCCCGCCGTGATCTGTCACGGGTGGGGAGCCGAAGTCTGCTCAGAAAGCTCGGCCGCGCGCTCGAGGCGCTGCTCGTGGAGGTGGCGCTCGCTGGCACGTCGTCTCTCGGACTCGGCCAGCATTTCCTCGGCAAGAGCCATCTTGTTCTGTTTCTTATAGAGCACATACAACTGGTAGTGGATATCGCCGTAGCGGTCCATCGGGCGTGCCCGCGTGAGTTCGGCGACAGCCTCGTCCGTCTTGCCGAGCGCGGCGAAGGCTTTGCCGAGGTCAGCATGGACAGTGAGCAGATCACTGCGGCTCTTTTGAAGATAAGGGATCGCCTCTTCGAAGCGGTGCTCGCGGACGTTAATGTCGCCCAGTACGAAATTGGCCAGAGAGTTGTCGGGCTGGAGCTTCAGCACCCGCTCGAGTTGCGCCCGGGCATCCTGGTTTTGGCCGGTCTCCCAGCAAATGGTGGCCAGCCCGAGGAATGGCGCCGGGCTGTCGGGCTTGAGACGGGCAGCCTCCTGATAATGAGACTTGGCCAAGTCCCACTGCTTGCGCTGGCGATAAAGGTCTCCCGTCAGGACGTGACCCTGCCAGGAATTCGGATTCAGCGTGATGGCGCGCCGAAAGGAGGCGCGGGCCAGGTTCCTGGCAGCTTCCGCCTGCCAGTAAAGGGCGGCCACATTTTGCGGCTCAGCACGAACGATGCGGCGGGCGGCCTCAAAACCGACCAGAAGACGCCCGGAGAGACAAGCGCAACGAGCCAACAGCAGTGTGTCTTCCACGTTTGAAGTTGGAGTTTGCCGCAATCCCTGTGCGCACTCGCGGTATCGTCCCCGCCTGCTGGCATCCCGAGCCCCGTCGATCGTCGCTTCGTTTGCCAGGGGAGGATGCGCTGGAGTTCCTACCGCTTGCTCAAAAAGATCCGCGGGCTCCCCGGCCGATTGTGGCGAGCGTAGTTCCTGCTGAAGCAGCTCGACCGCCCGGCTGCAGCTTTCCGAAACCGCAAATCCGCTCCTGATCTCGTTCGCCTTCGATTGCACCGCTTCACTCAAGGACGCGACAAGAAAGCCCAGGTGCGAGAGGAAGTAGTCCTGATCGGTCTCGAAGACGGCGCACAAGTGCTTAATCCCGGTCGCAAAATCACGTTCCTCCAGGGCAGCAGCCGCCAGACCGAGCTGTGCCTCTTGGCTGCCCGGAAAGAACCGTAACTCAGCGTCAAACTCAGTTCGCGCCTTGGGAACCTCGCCCAGGCGCAAAAAAGCAAATCCAAGCGACGCATGCAACCCTTCCATACCCTGCGGTTCCAAGGCCAGAGCTCGGCGGAAAGCTTCCTCTGCGTCAATTCCTGATCCCTGCTCGGTGAGAAATTCGCCCACTAACCTGTGGTAGTAAGCGGAAGCTTCCCCCGTCTTCGCCAGCAGACGCGAGGTGCCCTCCGCAATGTTCTCAAAACAAAGACCCATGCCATACCACGCGTCAGCATCCGTGGGCCGAGCCCGAACCTCATTTTGATAGACTTCGGCCGCGTTCTCGTGTTCTCCTAAGCTGAAGTAGGCGCCCGCCAAGGCCAAGAGTGCGTCGCGATTGCTTGGGTCTTGTCGTAGTACACGTCGCAACGGGGGGATGGCCATCTCCGGCTTCAGCAGTTTCACTAGATCAATGCCGAGTATCAGATTGGCGGGCAGTAGGTTGGAGTTCAGACTCAGAGCCTTTTCCAGAGTCGCGATCGCTTCTCGCGTGCGGCCCTGAAAATGATAGCAAATCCCCAGATTGCTCAGGGCCTCGGGCGAATTTGGCCGGAGTGCCAGGGCTCGTTCGTACTTCGTCGCCGCTGCCGCATAATCACCTTTCGCGAAGTCGTTTTGGGCCTGCCGGAAAAAGCTCTCGACCTCGTCTTGGGGTCCAGGAGACTGACTGGCCGATGCGATGCCGGAGATGACATTATTAGAAATCGATAATGCCATGCCAAGGAGAAGGGCCAACAGGAATTTCGGGATTCGAGGTCGCGGTCCCATCGAACGTCTCATTGTGCTACGGATGCCGGCGAAGGAAGCGTGCCGAGTATCCTAGCCGCCCGTTCAGCTTGTTTTTCTCTTCTGATGTTTTCTGATTGTTCCAGGGCTGCGGCGGCAGCCTTCTCGTCGCCGAGTTTCTTATATAGCTGGTAAAGCTGGTAATGGTAGCTTCCGTCGCTATCAGCCGGCAAGGATTCTTTCAACTCTGCGACCGCTTCCGCCGTCCGTCCCTGCGCGGCATAGACTTTGCCGAGCAGGGCGTGGACGCGGGCCAGGTTGGCCGGCGGCCCATTGAGTGCCCGGGTGAGATACTGGAAGGCCTCTTCGTATTGGTGCCTGTACACCAGAATCTCCCCCATCATGTAATTCGCCTCAGGATCCTTCGAGTTCAGTTGGAGCGCCGTCCGAAGCTCCGGAAGAGCATCATCAAACTTAAGGGCCTGAAAGAAAGTGGTCGCCAATCCCAGGCGAGCAGCGAAGCTCTCCGGGTCGAGCTGGAGCGCCTTCCGGTATTCCTGCTCAGCCTCGTTATAGTCCTCCTTCCCGCGAAACGCGTCGCCTAACAGCAGGTGGATCCTGAGGGAATTCGGACTAGCTTGTCCCGCCCGCATCAGCGCGCTCACGGCCAGTCTGTGTTATGCTTTCGCCAACACGGGTAGGGGAGCGCTCCGCGCTCCTGCGGGAGCCCGGAGGGCTCCCCTACAACACATGGACGCAAAAAACAAACTCTACTTCGGCGACAACCTGAAGATCCTCCGCGAGTATGTTCCCGACGCAAGCGTGGACCTTATCTGCCTCGACCCGCCCTTCAACTCCAGCGCCACCTACAATGTGCTTTTCAAGGAAACGAGCGGCGAAGAATCTGCGGCGCAGATTACGGCCTTTGAGGACATCCGTCAGCCGACGGACAGTGGGGCCTGGAGTCGGAGGCGGTGTAGAATGAGGTTTCCCGAGGTGGCGGCCCACGGAACGAAACGCTGTCACCATTGAGGAGGCAAAACAAGATGACCACAAAGGACAAGTTCCTTCGTGAACTCGTCCGCAACTATAAGCAGGCTAACCCAAAGCGCGTTATCGGCCTCGACGGCTTAGCCAGGGCAACCGGGTCGGACTATCAGGAATTGGAGGACATCGCGGCCGAACTGAGGTCGGAAGGGTCGATAATTACGAGGGGTTTCCACACGTACCAACTCACCGACAGTGGCTACGCCAAGTATAGGGCGCGGGTCGAAGCCATTGGAATCCTGGCTTAGATTTTCCGTGCGAAAAGACGAGAACGTTCGAGAAAAGGACGCACGGCGTATAACTCGCTTATGGCATCATTCATATTGACAGTTGTGGAAGAGCTTCGAGGGCGTGGCCCTCTTGAAATCTTCAGCCTCGGGGCAGCGGCGGCTCGTGAGCCGAGGCCAATCAAAAAGGAGGATCTATGGGTGCTGGTTGCCAAGATCCTCGAAGCAGCCAAAGGGGCTGACTACGGCCTGCACGTCGTTGAGTATCCGACGTACCGGCTGAAGGGTTCGGTTCCCAAGACCTTGCCTGGACGACGTTACGTCCGGGCGGCCGTAGAGGCTCTAGCCGAAAGCGCTCGACCCCTCAGTCTTGACCAACTATCCGCACATTACCTGCAGAAGTACGGGCAGACGGCCCGTGTTCCGGAGTACCAGATGTTTCTAGCGCTTCGAACCGAGGGGAGGGAATTGATCTCGGAAGCAGGGGAGCTTCGGGTGGGCCTCAAGCCAGATGCCAAGCCGGTAGAGATGGCCCGTGGGCCGCATCGACCTTCTATGCAGAGATCGTAGGGGAAACTTTGTCGTGATTGAATTGAAGCGGTTTCGCGCCTCGACTGAGTCTATCATCGACCAAGTCACACGTTACATGGGTTGGGTGCAACAGCACCTAGCAAAGCGCCCCGGAGCCGTCCGGGCGTGTATCGTCGTCGGCAAGGTCGACAAGAAACTGGAGTATTCCGTCCGGGCGATCCCGAAGCTGCGGGTTAAATGCCTCCGGGTGGCGCTGAGTGATCCTGACTAGTCCATGGCAGGCACCGCGGAGGACGTGCAAGGCGCAGAGGCCCGAAGGAGATCAGCCCGCACCAGTTCCAGTGGTGGGCGGTAGACCCGGTGAATGCGCGGCCAGCCAAGGACCACAAGAAGGGCGCGAACATCCGTCAGCCGACGGGCTACATCAATTTTTTCGACGACAAAAGCGGCCAGGCCAAACAGGTGATCGTGCAGGTGAAGAGCGGTTACGTGGGTGTGAACCACGTGCGCGACCTGAAAGGCGTGATCGAGCGCGAGAAGGCCGCCGTGGGCGCTCTTATCACTTTGCGCGAGCCCACCAAACCCATGCTCACGGAAGCGGCGGCGGCGGGCTTTTACGAGTCAAAAGATCTTCCGGGCCGCTACCCTCGCCTGCAAATCCTGACCATCGCGGAACTGCTGGCGGGCAAGAAGCTCGAATACCCCACCCACCGCGTGGAAACCTTCGCCAAAGCCGAGCGGAAAACCAAAGCCGAGCAGGAGGGACTCTTTTAGCCGGGGATTTCATTGTCCGCAGGCGACAAGCCGCGGACTTAGAGAACAACTCTGATGGCATAAGGTCATCGGCTCCTCGACGGGGAGAGTAGACTGGCGGTGGAAGAAAGAAGCCAGGGACTCTGAGCGAGGAGGAGCCGAGACATGCTGATTATAGGCTGTGATTTTCACACGCGCACGCAGCAGGTTGCGATGTTGGACACGGCGACGGGGGAGG
>Ga0315280_10000714_pt1 | contig 60662 bp, 41 predicted proteins | sample YL17G06_40_MG_FD_203697 | JGI IMG/M metagenome (GOLD analysis project Ga0315280, IMG submission 203697) | Sediment microbial communities from Yellowstone Lake, YNP, Wyoming, USA - YL17G06_40 | ecosystem: Environmental > Aquatic > Freshwater > Lake > Sediment | place: USA: Wyoming | collected... | reverse complement strand
CGATGAAATCGCATCCGCAAATCATGCCACGTTTTCTTACGAGTAAAAACTCAGAAAACCCTTGCCCAGGGCTGGTTCTGCGAGATTACCTGCCGTTTTTTACCCACTCGATAAGGAGAAGACCCATCTATTTAGGTAAATAGGTTAGCGTCGTCAGGCCCCGGTCACCCTTCATGAGGAAACCGGTCACTCCCAAAACACCCAGATGGCTGTGCATCGGAGCGTCCTCGGCCGCTCCCTGCTGACCACGGTAGCGAGTAGAGGAGATCAGGCCGCTGCCCGACGGATCCGTATTTGGGAGCCACATGCCGAAGGATTTCGTGCCGTTGGCAAGCGGCGTCGCAAACACATAACGCGAGTAGACCATGTTGAGTGTGGCGATTTGGCCGTCCGTCAGGCATGCGGCAGCGCTAGTGTCCTGCGGGTTCGGGTCTACGTTGTTCGGGCAGCGCTTGGCGGCCCATGGGTCGCGGTTGCGCTTGCCCTGCTTCACGTCGAAGATCGCGCGGCAGGCCATGTAGTTGTTGATGACGCCGTCCACCAGGCCGTCCAGCTTGTCGCACTGGCGCATGAACTCGCCGCGGATCGCGTTCACCTTGGCCGGAGTCACCCAGTTGGCAAGAGGCTTCTCCTGGATACGGATCAATTCGGGCGCGAGCATCAAGGTTGAGAAGTTCACGATCGGGACCTCGGCCGACACCCCGTCATAGTCCGCGGGATAGCGTTGCGCCACGGTCAGCGCCTCGCGGCCGCCCTGGGATGATCCGAAGTAATAATTGAACCGCGGACGCTCGCCGTACATCCTTTCCATCAATACCATAGCCGCGTCGTGCGTTTTTTTCATCTGCATGTAGCCCAGATTCGCAATGGCCTCGTCGTTCGTCGCCCAGTCGTTCGCGGCCGGATCGGGCTGTCCGGCGGGACCGCGGCCGGGCATCTGCCCTCCTGCAGCGGGGAGTCCCTGCGGCCGAGCGCCGGAATCGGCGCCACGGCCCGCGGCAGGCGGTCCTTGCTGTCCCGGACCCGCAGCCCCGTTTCGGCCTGCGCCCGGAGGGGGGCCGAATCCGCCGCTCTGGTGCCCCGAATCGCTGCCGTAGGTTGCGAAACCGCGCTGCAGGAACGTCCCTGCCGAGCGCCCCGCGCCTCCCGTCAGGTTGGGGATGGAGCCATTCATGCCGCCGCCTCCCAATTGCGCCGCGCGATAGCTCCAGGATGCCGGGAGCGCAACGCCAAACCGAATCGGCTTGGCCGAGGGGTTCTTGTCCACCGGCGCCATGGATCCTTCAATGCTGCAATACGCCGGGTTGGTATTGGTCTCGGCATGCCATTGGGGAGCGTTGAGCGTCACCGCCGAGACCGGCTCTCCAATCGACGAGATTGGAATGCTCGTGCCCAGCCTGGCAGCTGTGCAGTCCGCTTCGGTAGTGATCTTATTCGCGGGGATCGAGGCGGTTTTCGGGGCACTTGGAGATTTCGTTTGCGAATAGGCTTGGGCACCGATGGCTACGAGGACAGCGAGTGCGAACCCGGTTGCAATCTTCATTGGAATGCGCCTCCCAATTATTTACAGCCAAATCGCACCCAGGGCGGCAAGTCGCCATACCGCCATGAGCTTCTAATCCGCAGATCCTTGCTGAAAAGGAACGGATCTTTTTAAAAGCCGGTTGTGTGCCACGATATGCGGAGCCGCGAGCGTGAGCGAGCGGATATTTGAAAGTTGAACTCGAGCTTCAGGTTTCAAACATCCGCTCACGCTCGCGGCTCCGTAGCCTGCGGCCATTTATTTAAAAATCAGAGATCCGAACTCGGTGAGGAACTGGCGCCAGATGAACCAGAAGTGAGCACCGGGCGATTCATGATAGGTGGTGTTCAGGCCAACTTTTTTGGCAACTTCAAAAAGCGTCTGCGATCCCTGGCGGGCGAAGTCGGTGGTCCCGGCCCCGATCCAGTAGTGATTTACGCCGGCTGCCTTGACCGCCTGGAGCTGTTTCTCAAACGCTTCCGTATTCTGGCCCCCGGCGCTCCAGACCGCGATCCATCCGAATACGCCCGGATTGTTGTTCGTGGCGCTGACCGTGTGGCCCCCTCCCATCGAAAGACCTGCGATCGCGCGGTTGTCTTTGTTGGGAACGGTCCGGAAGTTTCGGTCGATGAACGGGATGATCTCCTTCACCAGGCTGTGGGGATAGGATCCTTCATAGGCTTGTGCGGGACGGGCAGCGGCCGGAGCAGGCTGAGCAGGTTGGGCGCCGCGCCCTGCGGTGGCCTGTTGTGCCGCCTGGACCGGCGGCGGAGCCGGCGCCATGGCCGGTGTCGCAGGCGGGATGGGGCCGTAGCCGTAGCCTTGAGAAACCACCTGCCCGGCATTGCCGTTCGGCATAACGATGATCATCGGCTTCGCTTTAGCCTCGGCGATCAGATTGTCCAGGATGATATTGGCGCGGCCCATCGTGACCCATGCGTCCTCGTCACCGCCGCCACCGTGCAGGAGATACAAAACGGGGTAGCGAGTGTTGCTGGTGTGGTAGTCGGGTGGTGTATAGACGTACATGCGCCTTCCGGGCTTTTTCAGAATTTCGGACGGGTACCAGATCGCCTGCACGGCGCCATGAGGAACATCCTTGAATTCCCAGGTTGTCGACGCCGGGCCTGAGATCATGAGCAGGTTTTCGTAGCGGCTGCCGTCGCGCTGATACTCGCCGTTGCCCAGGTCGAGCACTTTGACACCGTTCACGCTGAAGGAATATGCCCACAACTGGTCGCCGAGCGGACCGACCGTCACCGCCCAGATTCCCTGATCGTCCTTGGTCATCGCAATGTTCGTCCCGTTATCCCAGTTGCCGTTCAACACGACCTTGCTTGCCTCGGGAGCCCGCAACCTGAACGTGACCCTCTTGTCCGGCAGGACTTCCGGAGATACCACACGGGGAGCCGCGGCAGCCCCGCCCCTTGCGGCGGGATTTTGCGCGGGGGCCGGGGTCGGCGGCTGCTGCGCGAATGCGGCCACAGATGCCAACAGCAGAATGACAATACACGTCCAACTGAACCTTCTTACAGTCATGATAATTCCTCCTTAAGAATGTTCCGCCTGAATAACATCGGCATAAATGAAATCAGAACCGGCCGCTGCCGTCTGGTCCGAAATACGGAAACTGGGAGCGCGGGCGTCCCGCCCGCAAGATCCGGCTTCAACCAAGGTTTCTCGAATGCGACATTCACAGAGTGTGCAGCAAAAGTCACTAGTGGGTGAAATAGATGCGAATTTTGCGGGCGGGACGCCCGCGCTCCCAGTGACCATTCCAGCCGCGTTATCGGAACAGGAGCGGCGCGAAATCCCTGAGATTCTGCCGCCAAACGATGAACCAGTGCCCTCCCTCGGTTTCGGTGTATTGCAACTTGACGCCTTTGGCCAGCAAAGCGGCGGATAGCGCCTTGTTGCCGTTGAGAACCAGCGAATCCTGCTTGCCGCAGTACATCGCGAACAACTTCAGCTTTTTGTTGGCGCCGGCCACATCCGCCATCAAGGCCGGGTAAGGCCCCGTCGGATCAGGTGGGGCGGCAGTAGCGGGCGCCGCGCCGCCGGTGGGCGCCGCGCCCCGGCCGGCACCGCCCATGGCCACGGCAGAACTCAATCCAATCACGTAATGGAAGGCTTCGAGATGCGCAAGTCCGGTCCGGAGTGATTGCGCACCTCCCATCGACAGCCCTGCGATTGCCGTATTATCAGGTCCCGTAAGTATGCGGTATTTTTTCTGCATCAGCGGCATGATGTCCTGCAGGAGTTCTTTCGTGAAGCCGTCATCCTGGCCTGCAGCAGGAGCGGCGGCAGCGGCTCCTGCGCCGGCGGCCGGGGCCGGGACATTCCCTCTTGCCGCGGCAGGCGCTCCCGGAGCCGCTGCGGGAGCTGCGCCGCGCGCCGCAGCCGGAGCCATCGCGCCGGTGCCCAGCGCAGCCTGCTGGAAGATCGAGGGCATGACCACGATCATCGGTTTCGCCTTGCCGTCCGCAATCAGGTTGTCCAGGATGTAGTTGGCGCGCCCGACGTCGGTCCAGGCGACATCCCAGTCCCCGGCGCCATGAAATAGATAAAGCACGGGGTACTTCTTGTTACCGGACTCGTATCCCGGCGGCGTATAGACCCGCATGCGGCGAGTCATGCCGTTGAGGGTTTTTGCTTCGTAGGTGACGATTCTCACTTCACCGTGGGGAACCGGGCGCGGATCGTAGAACTGGGGGCCATCACCCGGGACGACCACCTGGCTCGTGTAGCTCGAGCTTGGCTTGACGTAGGAAGTGCGCTGATCGTTGACCGTCATCCCGTCCACGCTGAAACCGTAGGAGTAGATCTCAGGCTCCAATGGGCCAAGCGTGACGCTCCATACGCCATTAGCATCCGGAGTCAGAGCCGCGGGCGGATTCGTCCCCATAATCTCTCCGCTGACCATCACCGATCTGGTGATCGGCGCGGCGATCCGCAGAATAACGGTGCGGTCCGGGCGTACTTCAGGCGAAACGACGACAGGGCCCCTGCCCCCTCCCATGCCCCGCCCTGCCGCCGGCGCTGCCCCGGCACCCCGGCCGGTTTCCTGCGCGAGGGCGAAAGAGCAGACCAGCAATACCAGTATTGCAGCAACAGTGAGTCTTTTCATTTTGATTCCTCCACTGAACAACTGTACAAGTCACTGACCGCCGGATCGCCCGCAGGAATTCGGAGTCGGAGACCGCTCATTATGCCCCATGGTGTACCACTGTATGTCTTTTCTCTCCCATTTCAAATGGTGATGTTGTCCAACGCCCCAACTTGCTAAGCCAAAACCCGGGGACGCTCACCGGTTTTGCCAGGTTTGCATTGAAAACCGGTGAGCGTCCCCGTTCTTTGACCTTCTTTGCGGTTCCAAAACGGCTCGCAAGGGAACCGGCTGTTTCGCCGCGGGCTTGGTGAAACCCTGCGCCTCCAGCCAGAAGTAGAAGGCGTCGATCCAGTGATCGCTGCTGGTCCCCTTTTTATCCATGCCGAAGCCGTGACCGCCGGCGCTGAAAATATGGACCTCGGGTTTGTGGCCGGCGGCTCGCAGCGCGTCATAGAATTTCACCACCATGGGACCGGCCAAAGTGTCGTCCTGCGCCCAGGCGAGAAAAACAGGCGGCAGGCTGGCGGGGATGGCCGGGATGGCGCCGAACGGGCCACCGCAGATAGGCGCTGCGAAATCAGGCCGCGCTGCAGCGTCCTCCTGGAGCAGGGTTCCGGTTGTCACCATGGTTCCTGCGGAGGACCCCATGAAACCGACCCGTTTCGGAGATATGCCCCATTCGACGGCGTGCTGGCGAACCACCTTGAGGGCTTGAATCCCGTCGGCGATGCCGTACCTGCCGGACTCATCCATGTTCCTCGATGAGGCGCCGCCTCCGGCGGTCCTACACCCTTCCGACGGGAGGATCCCTGATCGCCACAGTGGACGGGAACGTCCTGCGGGTGCGCGCCTCGGGCCAGGATGCCGTGCTCGCGCTCGTTTTTCCGGAGGGTGCCGACCTCAACCATCTCGACCGGCTCAACCAGATATCGGTCCGGGTGATGGAAGCGGCAGTCAAAGGCGACTTCGGACCGCTCAGTGAGGTTCTCGCAGAGAAGGAAAGGCGGCTGGATGCAGTTCGTGAGTTCGTGAAGACGCGCGTCAGCGAAGAAAAGAAGCGAACAGGGGAATTGCAGAAGGTCGAAGCGTTTCAGACCCTGCCATCTGCGATCCAGGAACACGCCTTTGAAATCCAAGTTATCCTGAGGGGCGAAAGGGAAAACCTCGTCTTCCGCCTGGTCTGGCGGGACGGCAAGAACGTCGGCATCGGGCCTTTGGACATTGTCACTCCAGTCCCCTACTCCTTCCTGCCTGTCTCAGACACGGAATTCGCGGGCTATGACCTGGTTACTGCGAAACAGGTCAACATCGGTTTCACAGCGAAAAGCGGCGCACCGGATGTCCTTACAATCTACGGCAGGCAAAATGTGCGCGCCGTCAAGAGAGTATCAATACTCGGTGGCAGGCACCTTATTTCAACGTGAAAACGTTCGCGCCCGGCACAGCCGTTTACTGAAACAGGGTGCCTGCTTCTAAAAAAGACGGACCGGCTGGATGACGGGCTAAAGCCCGTCCCCACTTTACGTTACTCTCAGAGATCTCAAGTGGGCACGGGTTTCAGCCCGTGCGCTTTTTCATGCGCTTAGGCGCGCTCTCGGGCCATGAGGGACTGCTTTGAAGCAGTGCGGCAGCGTTCCAGGTCGAGCAGTCTCTGCTTTGTCATCAGGCCGCCGCCGAAACCAGTGAGACTCCCGTCGCTGCCGATGACACGGTGGCATGGCACAACAATGGGCAGGGGATTGCGCCCATTTGCGGCGCCCACTGCGCGCACGGCCTTTGGCCTTCCGATGCGCCGCGCGATCTCGCCATAGGAGACGGTCGCGCCGTACGGTATGGAGCGCAGCGCCTGCCAAACCGCGCGTTGGAACTGTGTGCCTTCCGGCGCGAGCGGCAGGTCAAACTCCTCGAGAGTGCCCGCGAAGTAAGCCTGGAGCTGGCGAATCGCCTCACGGAAAGGCTCTTCATTCGGCACCCAGCCTCTCTCCGGCTTCAATGCTCCCTTTCCGTGAGGAAAGCCGACACGCTTCAATCCCTTTTCGTTTCCCGCCAGCAGGAGTCTGCCCACGGGGCTGTCCATGTATGTATAGTAAGTCGTTTCCATGTCCGTTCCTCATGCATATGTCCAAAGATACATGACGGCATAAGCGCGCCATGGCCGCCAAACCTCGGCGCGTCGGTCGATGGCGCCGGGCGAGGCGCCGAGATACGCAAAGGAAAGCCGGCCGTCAAAACGCGGATCCCGGCTCAGCCTGGCACGATTACACGATTCAAAGTCTAATTCCATGCCCCCCAATATAGCGGACCTCACGCAGCCTGTCTCGCCGTTTTCGGACATGATTCGCTCCAGCTTTGGATTCGGAAGACCTGACACCAATGAAACCACCCGTGAGAATCCTGGGTACCCTCAGCGCCAAATCGTGCTATCTTTATTTGAGCAGCGTAGCGCAATCAGCTGTGCAAATTAACAACAGTACGGAATAGGATGCCTGGAAGGTTTATCATGAAAGGAAATGCGAAGGTCCTCGAAGCGCTCAATGATGCGTTGAGCGAAGAATTGACGGCGATCAACCAGTACATGCTGCATTCCGAGATATGCGAAAGCTGGGGGTACGATAAGCTGTCCGCCTTGATCAAGAAGCAATCGGTGGATGAGATGAAGCATGCCGAGCAAATCATCGAGCGCGTTCTTTTCCTCGATGGCATGCCGAACTTGAGCAAATATCGGAAGCTGACGATCGGAGAGGCCGTGCCGGAGATGATCGACAACGATCTGCGCCTGGAGCTGGATGCGGTCGCCATGTATAACAAACTGATTGGAGTCGCGATCGAGGCACATGACAACGGCACTGCCGAGCTGCTGAAGAAGCTGCTAAAAGACGAAGAGGGTCACGTCGACGGCCTCGAAGAGCAGCAGACGCTCATCAGGGACATAGGGCTCCAGAACTACCTCGCTGCGCAGATTGGCAAGTGAGGCGACGTCTTTCGGGAACTGAGGAACCGCCGAAACAGCTGCGGCTTCTCTTTGCGAGCCAATACCTCTTAGAGTGTGCTGACGTCGCACTTGTCTCGGATCTCACAGACTGCTACCATATTGGGCGGCTCGTGCTGAAAGGGTTTCGCCTCAGCCAGATCGATTTGCGAGCCAGGTACTGGAGATCGGCGTGCTAGCCAGGAGAGTTTTGGCTTTTCTGATCTTGCTTCCCGCTATGCTGCCTCCGGCGTCTTTTCCGTGCAAGGCCGGTTGCCCGATGTCAGTCTCTGTCGCCGGTTCGCACGCCTCATGCCCGTGCTGTTGCTGCGCCGAGGAACAGGCAATGAATGAGAAGGCGCCTTATGTGCGCAGCAACAATTGCCCTGCGAAGAACGCGCCTGATCGCGATTGCCGCTGTGTTAGTGATCCCGGTCCGCAGGGCCTGCAGCCCCAGGATGTTTCCCGAACTGTTCTCCCGCTGCCTGCCTCTGCCGCTGAAAGACTTGAGGCAGGACCATCTCATCTATTTGCTCTGTTGAGAGCAGTGGAGATGCATCCTTCGTGGTTTGACATCCCGATCTCGCCGGGATTTGCTCCACTCCGAATCTGATTTCCTATCGTCACCCCCTTCAAGCCTGATTTCTAAGTGTATGCAGCTTCCCTGAGGGGAGGCGCGGACACATCAGCTTTGCATCAGGCTGTCGCGAACGGCATCCGCGCGGTCGACCCGTTGGATGCTTGCGAATCAGACACTTTCCCACATTTGTAGCGAGGAAAAACGATGCAGCACAAGGAAGGAAAACGAATAACCAAGATCAACGCGCGAAGATTCAGGATCTGTATCGAATGGCGCTTAAATAAAAGCGATCGAAATCACCTTAATCACACCAGGCTCAAGGGCTCAAACCCCGAAGGGGTGCGGCAGGAGAGCCCAGGGCGCAAGCCCTGGGCAAGAGGCACCCATGGGCCCAAGCCCTGTAAGGGCGGAGCAGCCTGTTTCGCCCCTACAGGGCTTATTGTCATCCGCTCACCGTCTCCCAGGGCTTGCGCCCTGGGCTCTCCTGCCCGACCCTTTCAGGGTCTCATTCCGATGCCTCATTTAAGCGCCGTTCGGATCTGTATTTTTGTCTTCTCTCTTTTTGCGTTGACTGCAAGCGCGGGGCGCGCCCAAGGTCTCGACGAGCTCGTCCAGGAGTTTCTCCAAAGAAACCCCTCCGTTCTCGCAGCTCGACACGCGGTCGATTCCAAACGCGCTCTCATAGCATCCGCGCGCACGCTTCCCGATCCCACCGTCTCGTTTGAGACGATGGGCAAACTCATTCCTCCGGTCCTGATGTCGGGCGACCCTTCCAGCGCTCGCGTGCTGAGTCTGACCCAGGAGATCCCTTTTCCTGGAAAGCTCAACCTCCAGGGGCAGATGGCCTCCGCCGAAGCCGACGCCGCGATGTGGAGTTATGAGGAAGTCAGGCGCGAGACGGTCGCCGAGCTGAAGATGGCTTACTATGACCTCTTTCTCGCGCAGAAGCTCACGGATGTCGTCCAGAAGTCGAAGAGCCTGCTCGAGCAGTTTGTGGAGATCAGCCAGGCGCAGTACAAAGTTGGGAAGGGAGCGCAGCAGGACGTGCTCAAGGCCCAGGTCGAGGTTTCGCGCCTGTTGGACCGGCTTGCCGTGCTCGAGCGGGACAAAGAGACGGCACAGGCTCGGATTAACACTCTCCTCTATCGCCCGTCTGACACTCCAATCGGCAATCTGCCTGAGATCCCCAAGCCGCAGCTTTCCTACACCCTCGATCAGCTCTACCAGAAAGCCGCGGCGAACAACCCGCAGGTGCAGATGAACCGGAAGGAAATCGATCGGAGCGAGCTCGGCGTGGCGCTGGCCAAGAAGTCCTTCTACCCGGACTTTGAAGTCGGCTTTTCGTATTTCAACCGGCGCGAGATGCCGCAGATGTACAGCCTGATGTTCTCCGCCAAAGTGCCGCTCTATTTCTGGCGCAAGCAGCGCCCCGAACTCGAGTCGGCAACCGCGGATCTCCTGGGTCAGCGGCGGCAATACGAAAGTACGCTCTCCACTCTCTATTTCCGTCTGAAGGATCCGTATCTGCACATTACCACGGACGAGAATCTCCTGAAGCTTTATGGTGAGGCCATCGTCCCCCAGGCAACGCTGGCCCTGGACTCTTCGATTTCCAGCTATCGGGTAGGAACCGTCGATTTCCTCTCGCTGCTGAGCAATCAGCAGACGGTGTTGGAGTACGAGATGAAGTATTACGAAGTGTTTGCAGACTATTGCAAGGCCCTTGCAAGCCTGGAATCCCTGATAGGAGAAAAATTAACGCCATGAATCCACAATTACCGGATGAACAAAAAACCCTGCCGGCTGCTTCACAGGCCGGCGGACCGGATTCGCCACCGCCTCTCCCGCCGAGAGAAACGACAGGGCGCGGGCCATGGAATGTCCTGCTCATCATCCTGCTGTTGATCGCCCTGGGTGAGGCGGCCTACATCTTCAGAAACCGGTTGCCTGGCTTCGGCAAGCCAGCCCCCACTACTGCCTCGACGGGCGAGCGTAAGATCCTTTACTGGCAATGCTCCATGCATCCCGAGGTCAAGTCGGACAAGCCCGGGAAGTGTCCCATTTGCGGCATGGATTTGGTTCCGGTCTATGCGGATGAGGCGAAACCGGCGCTGGCCCGCCAGGAGCGAAGGGTCCTTTACTGGCAGGACGCGATGAATCCGGACCACCATTACGACAAGCCTGGCAAAGCGCCCGATGGCATGGATCTAGTTCCCGTTTACGCGGAAGGCCAGGGCAACGAAGCCGCACCGCCGGAAGGCGCATTCAAAATCGCGCCCGAGAAGCAGCAATTGATCGGTGTCCAGTACGGCGAAGTAACCTTGCAGCCGGTCGCAAGAACTATTCGGGCGGTTGCGCGCCTGGCTTATGACGAGACCCGGATCGCCCGGATCCACTCGAAGATCGAGGGCTGGATCGATCGGGTGTACGTGGACTTCACCGGCATGCTGGTCGAGAAGAACCGCCCGCTGCTGAGCATTTACAGCCCGGATCTGGTTGCCACGCAGGATGAATACCTGTTGGCCCTGCGGGCGCGCGACAAGCTGGGCGACAGCTCCTTCAAAGAAGTGGCTGAGGGCGCCAACTCGCTGCTCGATGCCGCCCGAAGGCGCCTGGAACTCTGGGACATCTCCGATCAGCAGATAGCGGAGGTGGAAAAAACCAGGCAGCCGATCAAGGCACTCACACTCTATTCGCCGGTGAGCGGGTTCGTCATCGCCCGAAATGCTTATGAAAAACAGAGAATCACGCCCGAAACTGAACTGTACTCTATTGCCGACCTGTCCACGGTCTGGGCAATTGCGGATTTTTATGAGTACGAGGTCCATGATGTCAAGGTGGGTCAGGCGGTCGTTCTCACCTTGCCTTCCTTTCCCGGCCGCACTTTCCGAGGCGCCGTCGACTACATCTATCCGCAGCTCGACAACTCCACCCGTACGCTCAAAGTACGAGCGGAATTTTCCAATCCGGACTTCGCTCTCAAGCCCGACATGTATGCAAACGTCGATTTGAAGATCGACTACGGCCCAAGACTGGTGATCCCGCAGGAAGCGGTCCTCAACTCAGGCGCAGAGCAGCGGGTTTTCGTGGCTCTTGCCGGCGGGTACTTCGAGCCGCGCAAGGTCCAGCTCGGCGATAGTGTCGATAACCGGGTGATCGTGCTCAGTGGATTGAAAGCCGGCGAGAGAGTGGTCACTTCGGGCAACTTCCTGATTGATTCCGAGAGCAACCTGAAATCGGCCGCAAGCGGCATGGGGATGCCCGGGATGAGCGGCGCCGCAGGAACCGAAGGCCGGCCGCAGGGGCCGCCGAAGAAGGACGGAGCTGCGGATCACTCCAAACACCCGATGAAGCCGGAGCGAAACAGCCATGATTAACAAGATCATCGAGGCCTGCGCGCACAACAAGTTCATCGTGCTCCTCTTCATCGGGATGACGGTGCTGGTCGGGTATTGGTCCATCAGGAACATCACGCTCGACGCGATCCCGGATCTTTCGGACACGCAAGTGATCATCTACGCCCGGTGGGATCGCAGCCCCGACATCATGGAAGATCAGGTCGCCTACCCGATCATCTCCGCCATGCTGGGCGTCCCCAAGGTAAAGGACATCCGCGGATTCTCCGACTTCGGCTATTCCTACATCTACATCATCTTTGAAGATGGAACCGACATCTACTGGGCCCGGTCGCGTACGCTCGAGTACTTGAGCAACATCCTTCCTCGGCTTCCGCAGGGTGTGAATGTCGAACTGGCCCGTGACGAAACGGCCGTGGGCTGGGTCTATGAGTACGCACTGGTAGACAAGACCGGCAAGAACAACCTTGCCCAGTTGCGCTCGTTCCAGGACTGGTATCTGCGCTATGCCCTTCAGGCCGTGCCCGGCGTTGCCGAAGTCGCTCCGCTTGGCGGATTCGTGCGCCAGTACCAGGTCAACGTGGATCCGAACGCGCTCCTGGCCTACGACATTCCGATCAACCGCGTGGTCCAGGCGGTGAAGCAGGGAAACAACGAGGTGGGAGGGAGGCTCGTCGAATTCACGGGGCGCGAGTACATGGTCCGTGGCCGCGGCTACATCAAGAAGCTCTCCGATATTGAGAACATCGTCGTCGGCACGAGCAAGGACGGCGGGACGCCCATCCTCATCAAAAACCTCGGCACCGTCACCTTCGGCCCCGACATCCGCCGCGGCATCGCGGATCTCAACGGCGAAGGGGAGGTCGTGGGCGGCATCGTCATCATGCGTTACGGCGAGAACGCGCTGAAAGTCATCGAGCGGGTACGGGCCAAGCTCGAAGAAATGAAGGCTTCGCTGCCTCCCGGTGTGGAGATCGTCACCACTTACGATCGGGCCGAGCTGATCCAGCGTGCCATCGAGACCCTCAAAGGTACGCTCCTCGAAGAGCTGGCGATAGTCAGCCTGGTGATCCTCATCTTTCTCTGGCATATCCCGTCAGCCATCATCCCGATCCTGACGATTCCGATCACGATCATCATCGCCTTCATCCCGATGCAAGCCATGGGCCTGACGGCAAACATCATGAGCCTCGGCGGGATCGCGATTGCGATCGGCGCCATGGTCGATGCTGCCATTGTTGTGGTCGAACAAACCCACAAGAAGCTCGAACACTGGAATGCTGATGGCAGGCGGGGCAGCTACAAAGACGTGGTGATCAGCGCGGTCAAGGAAGTGGGAGGGCCGAGCTTTTTCGCATTGTTGATTATTGCAGTTTCCTTCCTGCCCATCTTCACCCTGGAAGGTCAGGAGGGTCGGCTCTTCAAGCCGCTGGCGTATACGAAGACCTTCTCGATGGCCATTGCTGGCTTTCTCGCCATAACGCTGGATCCGGCGATGCGGTTGCTCTTCACTCATATGGACCCCTATCGATTCCGGCCCAAATGGCTGGCTTCCATCGTGAACGCACTCTTCGTGGGGAAGATTCACAGCGAGGAGAAACATCCGATCAGCCGCCCGCTGATGAAGATCTATCATCCGGTTTGCAAGTTCGTGCTGAGATTCCGTTGGGCGGTGGTCGCTGCTGCGGTTGTGACGGTTGCCCTCACCGTTCCTGTGTTTGAGCGGCTGGGATCTGAGTTCATGCCGGAGCTGAACGAAGGAGTCCTCCTCTATATGCCTACGACGCCGCCCGGACTCTCGGTCACCGCGGCCGGGCAACTGCTCCAGGTCCAGGACAAAGTCCTGAAACAGTTTCCTGAGGTCGAGCGCGTGTTCGGCAAAGCAGGGCGTGCCGAAACCGCCACCGATCCGGCGCCATTTTCCATGATGGAGACGGTCATCGTTCTGAAGCCGGAATCGGAGTGGCCAAAAACTTCTACGTGGTACTCGTCATGGGCTCCCGAATGGCTTCAACGGATTCTCCGCAGGGCGTGGCCCGATCACAAGACCGTCAAAGAGCTTGTGTATGGGCCTGGGGGTTTAAACGATGCCATGCAGTTTCCCGGCGTGGTCAACGCCTGGACCATGCCCATCAAAGCGCGCATCGATATGCTTACGACCGGCGTGAGGACGCCGATCGGAATCAAGATCATGGGCGCGGATCTGGACAAGGTCCAGGAGCTTGGGATCCACATTGAGAATGTCTTGAAAGGCGTCCCCGGCACCAAGAGCGTTTTTGCCGAGCGCACCGCCGCCGGATACTTCCTTGATTTCGATCTCAACCGTGAAGCCCTGGCTCGCTACGGCATGACCGTCGACGACGCCAACGACGTCGTGATGCAGGCAATCGGCGGCGAGAACGTCACCACGACCGTCGAGGGGCGCGAGCGCTATCCGGTGAACGTGCGCTACCTGCGTGATTTTCGCAGCGATCTCGACAAGCTCACGCGCACGCTGGTGGCGGCGCCTAACGGCGCCCAGATCCCGATCGCCGAGCTGGCTGACATCAAGCTGGTAACCGGGCCTTCCATGATCAGGGACGAGGACGGGAGGTTGAGCGGCTATGTCTACGTGGACCTCGATACCTCCAAGCGGGACATCGGGGGTTATGTCGAGGATGCCAAGAAAGTCCTTCGGGAAAAGCTGACGCTCCCGCCGGGATACCAGCTCATCTGGAGCGGCCAGTTCGAATACATGGAGAGGGCGAAAGGACGCCTTTACATTATTGTACCGATCACAATCTTCATCATCTTCCTGCTCCTGTACATGAACACCAGGTCGGTGGCCAAGACCCTCATCATTTTTCTCGCCGTGCCCTTCTCGGCGGTGGGCGCTATCTGGTTCCTCTACCTGCTGGGCTACAATATGAGTATTGCGGTGTGGGTCGGGCTCATCGCGCTCATGGGTGTAGATGCCGAAACCGGCATGTTCATGCTGCTCTACCTCGATCTCGCCTACCACGAAGCGAAGGACAGAGGTCTGATGAAGGGATGGGCCGACCTCAAAGAGGCGATTTTGCACGGGGCGGTCAAGCGGCTCAGGCCCAAGGTGATGACCGTGGGTGTGATGTTCACGGGCTTGGTTCCGATCATGTGGTCGACGGGGAGCGGCGCCGATGTCATGAAGCGCATTGCGGCCCCCATGATCGGCGGCATTTTCACGTCGTTCGTCCTGGAGCTTGCAGTGTACCCTGCGATCTACGCGATCTGGAAGTGGAACGGGGAAATGAGATCGATTGCAAGGCAGTGACTCATGCGCGCGTCGCGCACCCAAACGCATGAAAAAGCGCACGGGCTGAAGCCCGTGCCCACTTGAGATCTCTGAGAGTAACGTAAAGTGGGGACGAGCTTTAGCCCGTCCGCCAACGAAGATCAAGGTGGCGGCTTTGAAAGCTGTCGCCACCAAGCAAAAAGGAAATTCTTATGCACCGATCGATTTTAGTCCTGTTATTCGTTTTTTCGGTTCTCCCGGTTTCCCTGGCGCAAAGCTTCGAATACGCCGTCAAGCATCACCACACTCTTAAGGATTGCCGGGGGACGCTTAAAATCACGCCGGAGGGCGTGGAGTATCGAGCTTCACGTTCCAAAGACTCGCGCAAGTGGACGTTCGACGGGATTCGCAATCTTGAAATCAAGTCGCCGACCGAAATTGCCGTGGTCACTTACGAAGACCAGAAGCGTTGGGCGGGCAAGGACAAGGTTTTTGAATTCACCCTCCTCGACAAGAAGGCGACGCCTGAGCTCAGCGCGTTTCTGCTCTCCCATGTGAAGAGGCCCATGGAGCTGGCGGTCCTTCCCGAAGAGACAGAGAAGCCGGCGTTCGAAATACCCGTCAAACACCTGCACACGATCGTGGGCGCCATAGGGGTGCTGCGGATCTACAGCGACAAGGTGACTTTTCGATCATCCAAAGAGGGAGACTCTCGTTACTGGCGGCTTGCAGACATCGAACGCTTCAGCCGGCCGGATCGTCATCGTTTCCAGATCGTCAGCTACCTGCCCAAATCGGGCGGTCCAACCGAGGTCTACAACTTTCAATTGATGGAGGATTTGCCGGACGGCGCGTACGACTATTTGTGGGTGCGTCTGCATCCGTCGTCCTACTATCCGGCGATTCGCCGCTAAATTCGGTGGCAGGCACCGAATTGCCTGATTGATCTTGCGCGAAGGCAGCCTCCTTCGGGCATTTCGGTGACTGTTCCGAAAATAGAGACAACAGGCAACAAATGTCGGCATCGGAATCGGGGTCGCTATCGCTATCGAAGTTGTTGGTCTGCAAAAGCCGATTGCGACCACGATTGCGATCCCGATGCCGATTCCGACGCTTTTCATGCACTTGGGTGCGCGAATCGCGCATGAGATACTGTCACCGAATTTCGACGAGCAAGCCAATGCACAATTGCCATATAATGTGGGTTCACGACTTCTCGGAGGACACCTATGAAGCTAATGAAGATGGCTATGGCTCTGATGGCAGCCGTGTTGCTGTCGACGTTTGCGGCAACGCTGGCGCAGGCTCAGGATGCAGCGGCGCTCAGCAAGGCGGACCCGCCGGCCAATGGCGTGTGGGTCGACAGCCTGGATCTGAGCAAACTGCCGGCCGGCGTGATCCGGCGCGCGGGCCGCGGCCGCGGCGCGGCACCAGGTCAGCCGCCACCGACGACGCCTCCGCCCGCGCCTACCTATGCACTGGGCGGCGTGACCTATGCGCACGCTGTGCCGGTCAGTTCAGACACCGATCTGGCCATCGATCTCAAGGGCAAGGCGGTGCGCTTCATAGCGATGGTCGGCATCGACGACACGGTGCGCGCCGGCCAGGGCAGCGTGGTGTTTGCCGTGTGGGTGGACGGCAAGAAAGTTGCCGACACAGAAATCATGAAAGGTGGCGATGCGCCGAAACTACTGTCAGTGGATCTCACGGCCGCGAAGCGCCTGACGCTGGGGGTTAATGACGGCAACGACGGCACCGGCAGCGACAATGCCGACTGGGGCGGAGCGGTCATCATCATGGCTCAGGGCGCGCCGGAGAAGCCCGAAGTGATCATCCCCGCGGCCGAGCCGGCGCCGCCGGTTGCGTCCAGCCATTCGGCTGCGCCGCAGCTCAACTATCCGCGCATCACCGGCGCGACGCCGGGCAGGCCGTTCCTATTCATGATTCCCGCGTCGGGCGACGGACCGCTGACGTATGCGGTCAGGAATCTGCCCGCCGGTCTGGCGCTCGATCCCAAGACCGGTGTGATCACGGGCTCGCTGAAGCAGGCCGGCCGCACAGTCGTTGACGTAACCGTGACCGGCCCTAAGGGCAAGGCGATGGGGCAAATCACCATTGTCGGCGGCGATCACATGCTGGCGCTCACGCCGCCGCTTGGCTGGAATTCGTGGAATGCGTGGGGCAACACGGTCACCGCGGAGCGCGTGCGTGCCTCTGCCGACGGCATGGTGAAGAGCGGCCTGGCGCGCCAGGGCTACGCCTACATCAACATTGACGACGTGTGGGAGGGGCGCCAGCGGGACCCGAACGGCGAGATCACAACCAATGAGAAATTCCCCGACATCAAAGGCCTGGTCGATTACATCCACAGCCTGGGCCTCAAGGCCGGCATCTACTCGTCACCGGGGCCGACGACGTGTCAGGGCTGGCCGGCCACCTTCCAGCACGAGGAGCAGGACGCGCGCACGTGGGCGAAGTGGGGCTTCGACTACATCAAGTACGACTGGTGCTCGTACCAGGGCAATCGCAACAGCCTGGACGATCTGAAGAGGCCGTACATCCTGATGCGGAGCGTACTGGAGAAGCTCGACCGCGACTTGGTCTTCAGCATCTGCCAATACGGTTGGGGCAACGTCTGGGAGTGGGGTCAGGAGGTCGGCGGGAATCTCTGGCGCATGACCGGCGACATCCGCGACTCGTGGCCGAGCATGGCGGGCATTGGATTCCAGCAGACCGGCCGCGAGAAGTACGCGGGACCGGGACACTGGAACGACACCGACATGCTGGTTGTCGGCATGGTCGGCTGGAGCCAGGGCTCGCGCCCCACCAATCTTACGCCGAACGAGCAGCTCACGCACATCTCGCTCTGGGCGCTTCAGGCGGCGCCGATGTTGATTGGCGCGGATCTCTCTAAGATCGACGACTGGACGGCCGACGTGCTCGGGAATCGCGAAGTCCTGGCCGTCAATCAGGACGTGCTGGGCAAACCGGCGGGTCGGCTGACGAGCGACGGGTGGACCGACGTCTGGGCGCGTCCGCTGTCGGACGGCACGATGGCGGTGGGTCTGTTCAACCGTTCGCCGGAAGCGGCATCGGTGACGGCGAAGTTCTCGGATCTCGGCCTTACGGGCAGCCAGCCGGTGCGCGATCTGTGGCTCCATAAGGATCTCGGCAGCGTCAGCAACGCGTTCACCGCAACGGTTCCGCGCCATGGAGTCGTGCTGGTGAAAATCGGCAGGCCGAAGTCGTAGACCGCGTTGCCATAATTCTGTCACGAAGACACTATCCGCCAGCTTACCCGCATTAGTGGCAGTGTATGTTCATAAAGTCCATGCGGGCGGCTAGCACGGTGGAGGTCTTCTATGAACTCTCCGGGGAAATGGATCCTAGTTGGTCTAATCCTCATAACCGGTCCTGTCCGGGCCGGCTCGGAGCGCACATTTCAGCTCAATGGTAGGGTCGTGCAGAGCAATGGCAAGCCCTTTCACAATCCCCCACCGGTAGTTTTTCTGGAAGGCATCCAGACGCCCTTTGCAGCTAGTGCTGTTGCTGATGCGGCGGGCGACTTTAAATTTAAAAATCTTCGGCCGGGAACGTATTTCCTGAACATCATTGTTCCTTTCGTGGGGGAACAGAGCAGGACGATCGAAATAGGCCCCAGTTTCGCGGACTCCAAAGGAAGAATTACCTCGGTCTATTCGTTCGAGGGCAAACGCCAACCCGCATCCAATACTGTGTCGGTTTCTGCCCTCCGCATTCCCGAGAGCGCCAAGACCGAGTACGCCAAGGCTCGGGAGTGTCTGGCGCGGCATGACACCGCAGGCGCCATCGCTCGCCTCAAAAAGGCTGTCGAGATCGCACCACAGTTCTCGGCTGCGCTGAACAACCTGGGAACGATCGCCTATCAGTCAGGGAGTTTTGAGGAGGCCGAGCGCTATTTTCGTCAGGCACTCGAGCAGGAACCGGATGCCTACGCCCCTTTGGTGAATCTGGGCGGGGCTCTGATCTCGGAGGGGAAACTGCAGGAATCGCTGGACTACAATCTACGCGCCGTCGAGGCAAGACCCGATGACGCCCTGGCGCACTCCCAGTTAGGTCAAAGCTACTTTTCCCTGGGTCAGCCCGATGCCGCTGAGGTCGAGCTGAAAAGGGCGAAAGCACTGGATGCGGGACACTTTTCATTGCCCCAGCTGGTATTGGCCGAAATCTATTTGCGGAAGAGGAATCCTGGGGCGGCAATCAAAGAGATGGAAGAATTCCTGAAGCTGCATCCCGATTCTGATCGAGTGCCCATCATCCGCAAGCAACTTCAGGATCTTAAGAAAATGGTTCCAGCTACTGTCCCCATTTATTCAGGGTAGCCTGGAACCATTTTCTTTTTAGGGAGGGCACGGCCGTGCCAGAGATCCGCCAGAATATTATCACGCGCCAGTGGGTCATCATCGCTACGGAGCGCGCCAGGCGCCCGGATCAGTTCAAGAGTGCAGAAGGTCCCCGCAAAGACCTGCCCTCGCATGACTCCACGTGTCCATTTTGTCCGGGCAATGAGGCCATGACTCCGGCCGAAACCTATCGCTTTCCGCAATCCGGCCCCTGGCAGGTGCGCGCATTCCCCAACAAGTTCGCCGCACTCTCTTCCGAAGGGGAACTCACACGGCATGTCGACGGCGTTAAGCGAACCATCTCCGGCGTCGGCGTTCATGAAGTCATTGTCGAGAGCCGAATGCACAATGCCTCGTTGGCGCTGATGACCGACGCCGAGGTCGAGAGGATCGTGGTCGCATGTCTTGATCGCTATCACAAGGTGTTTGCCGATCACCGCGTGGAGGCGGTCACGCTGTTCAAGAACCACGGCCCGGCGGCAGGCACCTCGCTGGTTCACCCTCACTTGCAACTGATCGGAACGCCGGTAATCCCCACAGCTGTGCGCGAGCGCCTCGAATGGGCGCTGCGCTTTTACGACGACAACGGCGCCTGCATCTTCTGCGCAACCCTGAACGACGAACTGCGCGATCAGAGCCGCCTGGTAGCGGAGAACAAGCACTTCGTCGCGTTCATCCCCTTCGCCGCACTTTCACCCTTTCATCTGTGGATCTACCCGCGCCGGCATTCTGCATCGTTCGGATCAATCTCGGCTGATGAAATCGCGAGCTTCGCCCGCATCCTGCGGACGGTACAGCGCAAGCTCTATCTCGGCCTGAACGACCCCGATTTCAACCTGGTGATGCGCACGGCACCGAGAGAGTCGAACCACATCCGTTACTATCACTGGTATATGAGCGTGCTGCCGCGCTTGACCAAGGCGGCGGGATTCGAGCTGGGCTCGGGCATGTTCATCAATGTGGGCCGGCCTGAAGATTCGGCAGCCTTCCTGCGCGGCGTGGCCGTCGAATGAATCGAGTTTGAGCTTGCTTCGCTTTCCCGCTTGAATCAAAATCCCTTCATTCCAGCAGTCCGTTGATTGTCAGACACTACGGTGACCGAGGACAAAAGGAGGCCTGTATGAAGCGAATTGTGATAGCTTCTGCCGTGATGATCGTGCTTTTTGCGCTGGCGGCGCAAGCGCAGACCACACCGCCGCCGCCCGGGCCGGAACACAAGAAGCTCGGTGCTTTCATTGGAACCTGGACCGGCGAGGGTAAGGGGGAAACCACGCCCTTCGGCAAGGGAGGAACGGTCAAGAGCACCATGACCTGCGCATGGTTTACCGGAGGATACCACCTGGTATGCGACTCGGACGATTCCGGACCCATGGGCAAGATCAAAGGCCATGGCATCTACGGATACAACGTTGAAAAGAAACAGTACTTCAACTTCGGTATCGACAGCGCCGGATATGGCGGGCCGGGAACTGCCAAGGTGGATGGATCTACCTGGACCTTCGAGGGCTCTACCACCATGGGAGGCAAAACCTATTGGTTCCGGACAGTCGTGCAGTTCGCCACTCCCACGGAGCTTACCTACAAATCCGAGTATTCGGAAGACGGCAAGACCTGGAAGCCTGAGGCAGAAGGAAAGATGACCAAGAAATAATCAGGAAATCTGGGGACAGACACTCAGCCTCCGAACTCCTTTGCACGCCGCGGGTATTTCGGGGATTGAGTCGCCCTTCCCCAGACCAAGTCTTGAGGAGGTCGCATGAGGAAGTTTTTGGTGGTCGTAGTCGTACTGATGTTTGCCGTCGTTCTGGCGGCTGGAGTGCAGCAGCAGGGCAAGCCGGAGCAGAAACCGAAGAACAAGGCCACTCCAAGTGTCACCGGCAAATGGACGACGACTCTGGAGATGTCGATGGGTACGGGGACGCCGACCCTCGACCTAAAGCAGGACGGTGAGAAGATCACCGGCACCTACACCGGCCGCTACGGCACGTTTCAACTCGAAGGCACGCTCAAAGAGCGCGCGATCCAGTTCTCATTTACGATGGTCGCTGAAGGAGAGTCGGTCACGATGTCGTTTGCGGGTGAGGTCGCCGAAGATGGTCAGACGATGAAGGGGAACGCGGTGATAGGCGAGCTTGGCGATGCCACCTGGAGCGCAAAGAGAGAAAAGGCCGCGGACGCATCAACCTAACGAGGCATGCCGTGGCCCGGTACCAGCCTTCCAGCAGTTCTTAGTCGGCCCAGGGCCGCATCGCAGGAGCACCAGAAGTTTGGGTCGCGTCACTATTTCTTCGTCAGCACCAACGGGAATGCTTTGCCGCCCTGCGACCACTCGCCGGTCAGTGTTTTTCCATCTTCGCTCAGAGTGAATGGCGCGCTACTGCCCGCCTGAGAGAATTCCCCTGACAAGGTGGTGCCATCATCGGACAGCTTCCCCTTAAATACGGGATTGCCCTGACCTCCGGGAAGCCCAAAGCTGACTGATTCGCCCGAAACGGACACGTTGCTCAGGGGCAGATCTTTTACCGCCTGGTCCGGAATATCGAAATCACCGATCCAGGTGCCCTTGGCATCACGGTCGAGGTCTACGATCACCTTCAGTTCGCCGGAAGGGAGCGCAATGCTACCCTCCCAGTGGCCGGCGGGATTCACTTTTGTCTGAGCGCTAGATGTGGCGGAAAAAACAAAAAACGAGCAAAAACAGAAACAAACAAAACGATTCACTGCCATCCTCCGATGCTGATGAACTGCTATCTACTTATTTTAAGAAAGAACCTGAATATTAGCATGCAGAAAAGTCAACCACAGGAGTGGGACACACAACCTCCTTCCTTCCATTTCTCAAACAATATTGACACCGAGAGGCCCTTCAGGTTCCCTTTGTATCGGGGACGCACCAGCAGAACTCGTTAATCGAGAGGGAGATGAGCTTGTTTGAAAGGGGCGTGGAGAGCCTTAGCGTTTGTTTTGGTGCGCCATTTTTGGTCCTCCGAAATGCAGACCGCAAGACTCACATGCCCCGAGCAAATCGTGCAGGGTGCAATTGGAAGTGGGAGTCAACTCCAGGCAAGTCGTCAGCTTCTGCCCAACGATTTTAAGCGAAAAACGAACCACGAAGACCTCTAAGAAACAAAGGGAGCGGGATTCGCTTCTACGACCTACACATGGGCCAGCGCTGCGCGCGCGAGCGACTTTGCCCGGGCGCTGTGGAAAAACGCACCCATCCCCAAACATTGATTGCGCTCTTGAACATCCTGCGTTTTCCCACAGCGCCCGGACAAAGTCGCTGGCCGGAGGCCGCCCATGTGTGGGTCGAGAAGCGTGCGTATTCCGCCAAGCCCCGAATGAATAGACATAGCCTCCAGGACAAACTCCTAGAGGTCTTTGAGGTCTTTGCGGTTGGCATTATCGCGGCCGGTCTGTCGGGTCCGCAAAAACCGCCACTATCCGGCTAAACCTCGTGTCGCTCTGGATGGAGCCTGACTCCCACTCTTGATTGCACCCAATCGTGCAAAGAGTTTTTGTATTTTTGTGAAAATGCGCTATACAATCAGAATCCGCAATCGAATCCGTCGCTAAGGCCGACGCCGGCCGGACAGGCATCATCGTTTGTCTCAGTTGAAAGGAGCTAACATGAGGAACAGGTCCCGACTGACCGTTTTTTGTGCCATATTCCTGCTCGCCATAACATTCGCGTCCGGCCAGAGGCCGGAGGGAACTATGGCATTCACCGTCTCCATGGAGCAGCCGAGCACCCATATCTATCATGTGGTTTTTCGCTGCGAAGGGCTCAAAGGCACGGCACAGGACTTCAAGATGCCCGCTTGGTCACCAGGCTATTACTGGATATTTGACTTTGCCAAAAACGTGCAGAATTTTCACGCCGAGGACGGCGCAGGGAAGGAACTCAAGTGGGAAAAGGTCTCGGCAAACGACTGGAAGGTGCAAACCAGCAGTACCCCGGTCGTTGTGGCGACTTATGACGCACTGGCCACGTCCTCGTTTGTCGCCAACCCGTATCTCGGCGAAGATCGGGGTTTCATTGTCGGCACGGGTGTCTTCATGTACGTCGCCGGCCAGATCGCGCACCCCGTGACCGTCGAGATCAAACTGAACCCGAGCTGGAGTTCGATCGCGGCCAGCCTCGATCCCGCATCGCCGGATAAGCCCCATACGCTTGTAGCCCCGGACTTCAACGTCCTGTACGACAGCCCGATCCTGATGGGTAACCTGGAATCCTTGCCGTCGTTCGAGATCAAAGGCGTTCCCCATTATTTCATCGGCTACAAGCTGGGAGACAATTTCAACCGTGAGCAATTCATGAAGAATCTGAAAGCCGTCGTCGAGCAGGGCATCGCGGTCATCGGCGAAATCCCGTACAAGCATTACACGTTCCTCGGGTACGGTTCCGGCGGTGGCGGCATCGAACACCTGAATTCTGCGTTGGTCCCATTCACGGGCAGCCCTGCTCTGGATACAAGGGCGGGCACGATTCGTGAGCTGAATTTCCTGGGGCATGAATATTTCCACAACTTCAACGTCAAGCGCATTCGCCCGATCGCCCTCGGGCCATTCGATTATGACAAGGCCAACCTGACGAACATGCTCTGGGTGTCTGAGGGCTTCACCTCCTATTACGAGTACCTGATGGTGGCACGAGCCGGTTTCATGAATCAGGAGGAGCTTCTCGACAGTTTCCGCAGAGACATCGCCGCTTACGAAAACAACACCGGCCATCTCTTCCAATCCGCGACCCAGTCGAGCTGGAACACCTGGACCCAAGGGCCTTTCGGCGGCCGGGGCAAGGGTGGAATCTCGAAATCGATCTCCTATTACAGCAAAGGCGCCGCGTTGGGATTGCTGCTCGATTTCAAGATCCGCCATGAGACGAAAAACAAGAAGTCGCTCGACACCGTCATGCAGACGCTTTATCAGAAATACTACAAGCAGCTCAAGCGCGGCTGGACGGACGAGGAGTTCCGTGCGGTCTGCGAAAACGTCGCCGGCGTTTCTCTGAAAGAGATTTTCGACTACGCCTCGACGACGAAGGACATCGACTATAACAAGTATCTCGGCTACGCGGGCCTCGAACTCGAGAAGCCCACGGAGCAGCCCGACTCCTATCTCGGTGCGGTCGTCGAGGACGTAAATGGCAAGCTGGTCATTTCCGCCATCGAGGGGGATTCACCCGCCCAGCAGGCCAAGATGAGCGCAAACGATGAGATCAAGGCGCTGGACGGCGCCAAGGTCGACGCCGCAACCCTGAACAAGGCCATCGCTTCCAAAAAGCCCGGGGACAAGATCAAGCTCGCCGTGGCACGCGCCGGCAAGGACATCGAAGTCGAGGTCACTCTGGGGCATAAGATGCAGCGGAGCTTCAAGATCATTCCGATCGCCAACCCGGACGCGCTGCAATCGGCGATTCTCAAGGATTGGATGAGGGCTAGGTAGCGGTCATCCCAAGTCCGTACTCATCGCGGCTCGTTCGTGCACACACGCTCTAGAATTACCTCTAATCGCGTGGGGACGCACCAGCAGAAGTTGTTAATCACATCTGAAACTCCTACTGGTGCGGCCACAATCCGAATCTTGGATTTTGGAGACACGGCCCCAATCCCTTTCGTCACGCGCGTTGCGTTCCAAGTGCCGTTGCCCGTGCCGGATTTGGTGGTTCCCGACATAGTGTTGCCGTCCACGTGGCCGGTGTACTGAGCATCGCCGGCACTGAAACGGATCTGATCGCCGGTCAACTTGCCGCTGATCGGCGTTTTGCTGCCGCCCGAAGCGAGCGTGCCGGAAATCATCTGAAAGTCTTGCTTGAGCGTGAGCTCACCCTGCGCGAGCCGCCACGTCCCCTCCACTTTCGCAGGTACGATCCAGAGATAGGCCGTGCACCAGCTCGTGCAACCCTCCTCCACTGTGACAGTCTCGTCAGCCTCCCATTCGTCCATGGTAAAGCTGTTCGACGCGACACGCGTGCCCGGCTTCATATCCAGGAGCTTTGGGCGCAGCTTGAGATTGATTTCGGGCAGCAGAAACATGGTGATCACCGTGGCCTGCGAAAAATCGCTCTCGAACAAATCGGCCTTGACGAAGGTGACCTTTTCGCCGACGCCTGCTTCGGCGGCATTGCGCCTCGACAAGTCGACCATGTCGGGGTTGTATTCGATGCCAAGCGCCCGAGCGCCCCGCTTGGCCGCAGTAATTACGGTTCGTCCATCGCCCGAGCCAAGGTCGATCACGTAGTCCTGCGGCGTGACTTTCGCCATGTCGAGCATCTTTTCGACCAACACCTGCGGCGTCGGCACCCAGACCACGTCCTTGCCTGCTTGCCCCACCTGCGGTTCAAATTGCTTCTGCTGCTGCGCCTCCAGAATGCCGGCGGCGACGAACGCCAGCCCGAGCGCCACCAACCACCTACGAACACAATACGATCGACTCATGTTTATGCTCCTATGTGGGTTGCTCCATTAGGATTCCTGACATGGGGCACTTGGCCGCCTGTTTCCCGTCTTCACCAACGCCGTCCTCTTCATAATGGTGTGTAGCGGGAGCGGTCGAACGCGCGGACCCATGGGCGGGTCGCCGCGAGCGCCACCTTGATCCTCCCGCTGTCATCGGCAGTTGGTACAGCGCGCGCTGGTGGCGTCAAAGATCCCGATCACAGCGCCTCTCACGATGATCGCCAGCTCGCCGCCAGGCAATGATTATAACTCCCGTTGCAACCCCCATCACAGCTTTCAACCGCTTCAGCTGTTCGAGATCGCTCTGGCTGGCCGGCCTGGCGCGCAATTGGTCGGAAAGCGCCCTGGCCCGTTGCCACGATCTTGGGGAGCGGCGCGACGCGCGGCCCAGAATGTACGAATACGAGCTTCAGGCCGATGCCGATTTCGCGTTCAAGAAGTACGGATCCTATGGCTCGTCGTTCAACGCGCTGATCACGCAGTCCGGCTATGAGAATCTGTCGGTGTTTGTGCCGATCGAGATTCCGGACATCGAGAAGTTGATGAAGGAGCGGGGACTCAGCGATGCGGCGTTGAAGTGGCCGGGGAGACGGTAGAGAGCCGGGGTAAGTGCAGACTGCGGAGGCAATGAAGACCTCCAAGACCGCTGGACGCGTTCCTGGTCTTGGAGGTCTTCCGGATTTGCTCTTGAGGGTTAGAAGTTGATGCGCATGACGAGCTGAACCAGGCGTCCGCCTGGATCCACTTGTTCACGCGCGTCCGTGTAGGCCGACGTCACCTGGCCGCAGGTTAGGCTGCTGCTGGTGCAGGTCACACCGTAGAAATTGATGTTGTTGAAGGCATTCAGGAATTCAGCACGGAGCTCGAAGTTCTTCGACTCCGTAAAACGGATCCTCTTCACAAGGCTCAGGTCGAAGCGCGCGAATCCGGGCCCCCGGATATAGTTGGTATAAGGCGCGCACTGACCGTTATAAATCTGAACGCAATCCGCGGTGTTCGCAGGCGCCACGTAGCGGCCGGTGGGCACTCCGTAAGAGCCGTAGCCGGTCGACGTAATCGCGCTCGTGCTGAAGGCCTTAATCGTGTTCTGGATGATGTCATCCGGCAGGTAATAGAGGAGCCGGCTCGCATCGACAAAGCGCAGTCCGGCCGCATCCCGGAGTTCGTCCAGCGTCATGCCGACCAGCCGGACATTGCCGAAGTTCAGCTGATTGCCGGCCTGTATACGGCCAGCTCCCTGAAACTCCCAACCTCCGATGATACGGTCGATTACGCCATGGGTATTATTGAAGATCATCCTGCCGCGTCCAAACGGCATCTCGTAGACCCAGTTGATCTTGAACGCGTGCGGCAGGGTGCTGCCACGAGTCTTGACCCAAGGCGAACGGAACGAAGGCGACCCTGTGCTAAGGTTCTTGGCAAACGTGTAATTGGCTTGAACCAGCAACCCCTTCGCCATGCGCCGGCGCACTTCCATCATTATCGAGTCATACATGCTCTGACCGCCGTTTCCGGTGATCTGGTTGCTGCTGACGTACGGATTGACCACGAACAGGTTGGCAGATAAACCGGCAGCCAGAGCATTAGCTCGCCGCGTCGCGTCGCCATAAAGGCTGCCCGCATAGCTCCCCGGGTTCGGGTTGGTGCGCGCCAACGTGTTCACGTAGGTAGTGCTGACAAAATTCGACGAAGTGTACTTCGTCGCATCTCCGGCCTGGGATGCCGCGATGCCGCTAAAGTAGGCAAGGGTTATCGGCAACGGCGAGGTGCCGGTTCCCGGGCCAGCGTACTTGAATGTGTTTCCGCGCCCCGCCGCCATGTTCGCCTGCAAGTTAGCCATCGCCAGTTTGAACTCGCCGAGGAAGCCGTTTTCGACGATGTTGCGCTCGTTCAGATTATAGGTGTAATACGCCTGCAGGTTGCGTGTGGCCACATACCGCACTTCGAGCGCCATGTCTCTAGTCAGCTCGCGTTGCAGCCCGAACGACCAGGACATGGTGTACGGGGCGCGGAGGTTGGGATCGAACGCACGGACCGAATCGCTGATCGTCGGTTTGAGGGGATATGTCGGCGCGTCCGCGAATGGAGGAGGACTGAGACGGTTTTTCTCACGGAACAGCACGGGGAGCACATCGGTCCCAACGTTGGTTACCAGGTTGCCGAGAGTCATGTTGCGTGAGGCGGTGAGAGTCTGGCCCGGATTGGAGGTGAATATGCCGGCGTAGGTGCTCATGCCATAGCGGTTGTAGGCGATCGAGTAACCGCCGCGGAACACGGTCTGCCCACTGCTGCCCAGGAGTCGTCCGAGCCAGCCACCCGTCACCTTCGGACTCCAGGCAAAGCCGAAGGACGGGGCGAATGCCTTATAGTCGATGTTGTAAGCAGGATCGCCCTTTTTATACAGAACGTACTCCGTTTCCTTGCCCCCGGTTGCGCCGGGTTTGAACAAACTGGCTGCCCCGGAGGGCCCCCAAACATCCGCGATGGTGGACCGGGAGAACACATCGTTGAGGGGAACAAAGGGAAGCTGCAGCTCATAGCGTAATCCATAGGTGAGCGTCAGATTCGGCCGCAGCCGCCAGGAGTCCTGCGCGAAAAATCCCAACTCCCGCTGGTGTGCACGGGCGACCCGCGGTCCGTTGTACGCGTACTTGAGGGTCTCCTCGTTTAGAACCGCGCTGCCGCCGATGGAGGTGACCCGCCCGGTCAACACCGCGTAGATGCTTCGCGCCGTGCCGACATCACCTGAAGCTATTTCAGGGAGGTTTGTCGGGTAATGCTGCGCGTCAAACATGGATCTCGCCGGGTCGTAGTTGGTGTCCACCCCGAAGCCGATTGATGGCACAACAGTCTGGCTCCATGTCCACATGCCCGTGTTGCTGAACGAGGCGCCGAAGCTCAGGCTGTGCGACCCCTTGCTCCAATTCAGCGTGTCCTCAAACAATGTGTATGGCGCGGTGCGGCGGCTGGGGGAAGTGCTGCGGTAAGCGTTTGTGATGCCCGCCGCACTGATGCCCAGGGAATAGCCGTCCTGATTGGCCAGCGATCCGGAAAACATGCCGGCGTTGACTTCCGGGCCAAAGAGACCAGGCCCGCCTTGCATGCCTGCGCGCGCTTCGTTCACAAGCCTCGACGTCAGAGTGGAACGGAGCGCAATGGCCGAGGAAAAGCGGAGTCCCAGGTATCCGTTGATGCTTGGAAAATCCGGGTAGCTCGGATCGCCACTATTCAGCAGGTCTATGGTGAGGTCATAGGTTGAGTAGTTCCAGCTCCCCTCCAGACGATGCCGGCTCGTCAGATTAAAGTCGAGGCGGCTCGTGATGAACTTACGGATGTCCAAGGCCCTGTTTGTGAATTTGAAATCCATGTATGCGGGATTGGTCTGCTGGATAAGGGTGCCCTTGGAAGTCGATTGGCGAATGTCCGCCAGCAGCTTCTGGATGGTCGGATCCATGGTGGAAGTCTGCCCATTGGCGGCTGCCAGTTGCAGCAGGTTTACCTGCTTGGTCACGCCTCCCGCCCCCCTGTACGGGAAGATGCCTTGATCAACGAGCGGATTGAAGACCGTCCGCAACCGCGTGGCCTGGCTGGGGAGCCGGTATTCTTCGTAGTCGACAAAGAAGAAGGCCTTGTCGCGGCCGGAAAATGCCAAGGGGCCGAAAAGCGCTTTCGGGAGCGTGATGGGGCCCCCCAGACGGAAGCCGGGTTGATTGAACAGCACCCGGTCGCGCGGCGCTTTGCACTTGTCCCACTCATTGGTCAGCTGCTGAGCAGTACACGGGGTGCGCGTGCCATTGTAGGTGGGTGTAAGGTCCCGGTTGTTGAACCAGTAGTTGGAATTGAGCGCCGGGTTGCGATGGTACCAGTAAGCGCTGCCGCGGAAATCGTTGTTCCCCGAACGGGTGACAAATTTGATCTGGACGGCGCCCTGGCCGGCACTTTCCGATCCTGGCGTGGCCGTGGATATGGTCACCTCCTCGATGGCGTCCAGCCGTGCCTGAAGCATGGTGAAGAAACCGTCGCCCGACTTGCCGTAATTATCTTGTGTGTTGACCCCGTCGATCGTGATATTGATCGCGGCGCCCGACAGGCCTACAACGTCGGAGTTGCGGGTCCCTCCGGTGGTGTTCACGCCCGGCAGGAAAATAAGGAAGTCCATTGCGTTGCGCGTCGCTAGCGGCAGGTTGGAAACTTGCCTGAGAACCAGCGTAGTGGTGATATTTGCTGTTTGCGTTTGCAGCACATCGGCGCCGGCCACCACCGTGACGGTTTGGTCACTGCCGCCGACCTGGAGAGTAACGTGGATCGTGGAAGGCACAGCCGCAACAAGCACGATGTTCTCAACGACCGATTGCTTGAAGCCCGGCATGGTGATGGCAGCCCTGTAAGTGCCAGGGCTCAGTGCTGGGATGGAGAAGGTCCCGTTTGCAGCTGTGACGGTCTTGGCCTCCGCGCCAGTAGCATTGTTCTTGACCGTGACCTCCGCACCCGGGATGACCGCACCGGACTGGTCGATGACGGTCCCTGTCAGCGAAGAGCTTGCGCCGCCTTGTCCATAGCAGCACAAGCTGACTGCCGTGACGAGGAGCATGGTAGTGACAAGCGTGAAAATAAAGCGGTTCATAATCGTTCCTCGGCTTTTAAGATATTCGACTCTCGAAACCAGGCTGCGACCGCCCGGCTCCGCTCCCACAATTCTTCTGCGATCGAGTAGATCTCAGAAAAGTGAAACCCTCGGTTGCTTGTGCCTCGCGAGAAGCGTTGGCCTTTTCGCGAGATCAGCCGTGACTGCCATGGCCCCGGACAGGCACCGCTCCTATTGCGATACCTGCACGTAGGCCCAAGATTTGCGGGATCAGCCAGGGAGATCCAGCGGAATCAGGGGCGTTTCCCAGCTGTGGGAGAAGTAGCACGACTCAAAGCCTGCCAATCTCCACCAGCGGCCCCTTCCTCACCCCTGTTCGGGTAATGCAGTAAGGCCGATTTTTCAAACCAACATCTTCCGCGAATGCAAACTCAAGATTTTCTCACCGATGATAGCCGTCTCTAAGCCTGGTTGCAATGAGATTCTTAGAACATACTAAGGCAATAAGGCTCGCCTTTGAGTATTTCTAACGTCTAGGAGATTACACAACCAATTGAGACCAAAATTGTTCCCGCAACAACCTTGGCGCCTTGGAGTCTTGGCGGTTAGAAACGCTCGCGGTTATTTGATCACGATTCCCGGTGTTACGCCCGCCTGGGCAGCAGCCGTGTTGAACGTCGCGACCTGCGATGCGAGCGTCGTGGTTACCCTCTGCATCAACTGCTCGTACTGTGGTTTTATGTCCGCATATCGCTCAGTCACGGGCGTCCCCAGCTTTCGCTCCGCACTAACGATGTTCTGGTAGAGAACGATTAGCTGGTTGTCCGTTCGGCCCGGAAAGTTGAGCGCGTCTTGGCTCGCTTCGCCCTGGAGCTGGGTCACGCCGCCTTCGACCGCGACGAGTTTGTCCGTCAGCGTCTTTGCGGCTGCGGCGAGCGACGTCGTCTTCTGGGCAATCGTCGCCGCCTGCTGCTTCGCATCGCGGATCTTCGCGAGGTTGTCATAGAGTGCCTTGATCCAGCCGCCGACCTCGAGCGCCATCTTCAACTGCGCGGCGCCATCGGCGTCAGTCATCGCAGGCTGATATCGCGGATCCGGGTTAAGCCGGAACGTCTGCATCTGTGACCACGCCCCCACACTCAACTTCACCGTGTAAACGCCCGGCGCCGCCTTCGGGCCCTGGCCGCCACCGCCGCCCCACATGACGATGCCGCGCGGCACCGTGAACGGCGCAGGCAAGCTCGTAGGAGCCCAAGTCGCAATGTTGAGCCCTTTATGTGCGCTGATCGTTGCCGGTCCGCCGCCGAAACCGCCACGGCCGCCACCGGCGCCTCGACCTGCTTGAGCGGCCGCGCCTGCGGCGCCAGCTGCGCCACCGCCTCGACCGCCGCCGCGAGCGCCCCCGGCCGCTGCTCCAGGCGTGGGTATGAGTGGCGGCGGCTGCGGCACCATCCCGGCGCCCGGCTGGCCTGTCGCAGTGAACACCACCGTGCCGGCCGCGTCAGTCACTTGAAGCGTGACCGGACTCGTCGGCTCATCTTTGAACCAGTAATAGAAGGTGGGCGGAGGAACCGCACTCCCCCCGCCGCCAAAGCCGCCACCTCGACCTCCACCGCCCGAGCGATACGCATCGACCGGTTTGAACAACACACCAGCATCGCTTTGAGCGATGTTTTTGAGCCCCTCGACGACCGGAACATCGTCAAGAATCCAGAAGCCCCTGCCTTCGGTGGCGACGATCAGGTTGTGACGGTAGAACTTCAAGTCCATGACCGGCACAGCCGGCAGATTGAGCTGGAAGGGCTGCCAGTGGCCGCCGTCGTCATACGAGATGAACATCCCGTATTCGGTGCCGGCGACCAAGAGCCCGGGCATGTCCGGATCTTCACGCACCACGCGCGTGGCGAACCCGACAGGAATGCCGTTGGTTCCGTCGGCAAGGCGCTTCCACGTTTTGCCGTAGTCGCTCGTCTCGTAAACGTACGGCGTGTAGTCGTTGAGCATAAAGCGGTACGCCGTGATGATGGCGTGCGCCGCATTTTTCGCCGAGAGATCGATCACGTTGATCGTGCTGAACTCCGGCAGCCCGGGCGGCGTGATGTTGTCCCAGCGCCTCCCGTTGTCGCGCGAAATGTGGAGCAGGCCGTCGTCGCTGCCCGCCCACAGCAGCCCGGCCGTCGCAGGGGATTCCTCGAACGCGAAGATCGTGTCGTACACCTCAACGCCCGTATTATCACGTGTGACGCCCTTTGCGCCCGAGTAATCCTGCTTGGACCTGTCATTGCGCGTTAGATCGGGACTGATGACTTCCCAGTTGTGGCCGCCGTCCCTCGACCGGTGCACCACCTGCGAGGCTGTGTAGACGATGTCCGGATTGTACGGTGACAGCCTGATCGGTGCGTTCCACTGGAAGCGGTACTTCATGTCTGACGCGCGCTGGCCGGTCTCTTCGTCCGCATACGGCCTCACGTTTTCGCTGATGCCCAGCCCCCGATCCATGCGCGAGACCTCGCCGCCGTAACTCCCGGCGTACACGATGTTGTAGTTGCGCGGATCGACCGCGATGTAGCCGCTCTCGCCGCCGCCGACACCATAAGTCTCGCCGACGTTGTTGCTCGGCACGGCGACGGTGCTGTTGTCCTGCTGAGCACCGTACACCCAATACGGCCAGCGCGTGTCGACTTCGAGGCGGTAAATCTCCGCGGTCGGCTGGTTGTTCTCGGCCGACCACGTTGCGCCGCCGTCGAGCGACACGTTTGCGCCGCCGTCATTCGATTCGACCATCGCCTTGTTGTTGAGCGGGTTGATCCACCAATCGTGGTGGTCGCCGTGCGCGGGCCGCAGGGTGGTGAACGTTTTGCCGCCGTCAGTGGACTTGTAGGCGCCGGTGTTCACGGCGTAGACCGTGTCGGCATCCGCCGGATCCGCGAAAATCCGCATGTAGTAGAAGCCGCGCTGCTGCAAGTTGCGCGTGGTGTTGGTGCGCGTCCACGTGTCGCCGCCGTCGTCGGAGCGGAAGATTCCGCCTTGATCTTCCGCAGCTTCCACGAGCGCGTACACGCGCTTCGGATTCGCCCGCGAAATCGAAACGCCGATCTTGCCGACGAGCACTTTGGCCGGCAGGCCGCTCGTGAGCTTCGTCCAGTGATCGCCGCCGTCAGTTGACCGGAACAGCCCATCCTGCATGCTGCCCGAGTCGATCGTCCACGGCTGCCGCCGCACGGTCCACATCGAGGCGATGAGCGTGCTCGGGTTCTTCACGTCCATGGTGACGTCTGCAGCGCCCGTGTTTTCGCTTAGCGCCAGCACCTGTTCCCACGTCTTGCCGCCGTCTTTCGAGCGATAAACGCCGCGCTCCTTGTTGGGCCCGAAGATGTTGCCGACGGCCGCCACGTATACCAGATCCGGATTCTGCGGGTGGATAACGATGCGTCCGATGAGGCCGGCCTTCTCGAGACCGATGTGCTGCCACGTCTTGCCGCCGTCTATGGATTTATACATGCCGTCCCCGTTCGAGACGTTGCCGCGCGGCTCGGCCGTGCCGGTGCCGACGTACACGATGTCCGGATTTGATTCGGCCACGGCGATGGCGCCAATCGATCCCGCATTGATCTGACCATCGGTGACGGGGATCCAGGTCGCGCCCGCGTCGGTCGTCTTCCAAACTCCGCCCGCGCAGCCCATGTAGTACACCTGCTGATTCGACGGCACCCCGGCGACGGCCGTGGCGCGCCCGCCGCGGCTGAAGACTGTGAGCGGCCGGAAATAAATGTCCTTGAAGAACGCCGGGTTGATTGTGCCCGGCGCCTGAGCGCCGAGGCGCGGGATCGTGAATGATCCAACGAGTGCCCCCGCGACCGCGAGCACCCATACGCGACGCAACCAAATGTTCATTGACGGATCCTCCATATTTTCGCAGCGAAAGATGTCTTTACGCTAACCTTCTACACTACCCGAGCGACTCTCATTCTGGGGTCTTCGGCATCTTGAGGCAAGGGCAATCGATGGGCTGCCACGGATAGCATCTCAGCGCCTGTCGCTCTTGCCCGACAGCCGCTTGTCACACCGTCTCAAGGATCGCTGGCGCGACGGAACGACCCACGTCGTGTGCCCAAATGCCACGCGGGCGGCATCTCTTGGGTGTATAATCCGCGCTCGTGAGCTCCACGGCAACTCAGTGGCACCTGGAACAGCCGGCACAATAACTACAAACGGAAGTCGGCCGGCGTCATGGCCAGGTTTCGAACCAAGAAGGATCGGCTTATTTCACCTATTCGTAGGGTGATTCCTCGGGTCTGGCACCGGAAGCGATGGGCAACGACATGAGATGCAAGGAACGCGGGGATTTCGACGCCATTGCGCGGCACGCAGCTGCGCACCGTTATCCGCTCGGCCAACATTCAGATCGGCACCCCCGGGATTCGTCGCCAGGGAAATGCCTTAGAACGAAAAAACAGGGTCGAAAATCGAGCGCAAGCCCGATTTTCAGGCCCTTCGTGATGCTCATCCTGTCAGGTTCAAAAGACTTCGCCTGGTCCGGCACCGATCCCCATTCTCTGGCCTCCCCTATTTCCAGGGACTATCCAGGGAACGCCGCTCAAACCGGAGTTGGCTAGGAGTGGTCCCAACCCGCACAGTTCGGAGCGAACTTCGGTCACTGGAAGAATCGGCCTGTGGAAGCTGCCGGATCCGTGGACGCAGAAAACGCGCGCACCGCTCCTTGGAAAACCGCAAAGCGCGCGGTTTCCCACAGCCCAAAGAGCTTAGCGTCACGAAATCCTCAATCACACTTTTTGGAGACGAGCCCTTTTGGCACACCTCCACCATCTCAGCGGAAGCACCGCCGCTCGCAACTATAGGACAATAAAAGGTCTTTCCGGCATGATACGGACCAAAGCCGGGCAAAACCACAGTGGAGGTCGCCACACTCAAGATACTGTTCGACCACATGCCGGATGATGGGGCGCCAGAGGGACTATCCGTCAAGCTGCAGATATTGCGCATTCCGAGCTTGCAGTTTCACGCGCACCTGTGAAAGAATTAAAGGATCTAAATACAACACGGTCAATATAGTTACCCGGCTATCAGGAGGTAGCAATATGCGCTCCCCAGCAAAGCGTCTCTTCCACGTCACTCTGTTCCTGTATCTCTCAGCATGGGCCGTGGTTGCATATGCCAGGCCGCTATCGAAGGGCGAGGTACAGTACGCGCTAACAAACTTCATATGGCTGGACAATCAGCAATCGAAGATGCACGCTGCAAGGATTCAGTACGGCGCATCGAACATCAAAGAACTTGTATTCCAACAGGAACATATTGCCTATGTACTTGAACTGGATCCCGCCGGATTTATCATCGCCCCGCGCTTCACGGAATTGTCTCCGATCAAATTCATTTCCTACTCGGGTCGTGCGGAAGCAATAGATCAAAACCCATTCTTACAAGAGCTAATATATCGCATTTACCATACCGCAGCACAGCTTGGGTACATCCGTGTTGCGTCACAATCCGTTTATCCCAACTATGCAGGATCGTCGATTCCCGACAGGGACCAGCAGCTGTCGAACGAAGCAAGTTGGTCCCTCCTGTTATCCTCATCGGTTAGAACAACACTGTTGGACCAATCGCCCTCTTCAGCTGGTGCTGCACAAGTTGTTGGTCCTTTTCTGACCTCCAAGTGGGATCAAGGCAATCCCTATAACGCATACCTTCCAACTCTAAATAACAGCAAAGTGCCAACGGGCTGTGTGGCCACGGCCATGGCCCAGATAATGTATTTCTGGAAATGGCCGTCCAAAGGCAACGGCGTTATCTCCTATAGTTGGAATGGCCAGACCCTGTTTGGCGATTTCAATAGAGCCTATGAGTGGGCCTACCTGCAGGACGCCTATTCTGGTTCCGAACCCCAGTCAATTATCGACCCCATAGCAACTCTCATGAGAGATGTCGCGTATGCCAATCGTACAGACTTTGCGGCTAGCGGAAGTGGTGCCCGAATAGAGCAATGGGACAACCCCATTGTTAGATATTTCAAGTACAGCCCGGATGCCGAATCGAGAGCTCGCTTAAGTTATTCCGATTCCAACGCCTGGTTCCTTCTCTTGAAGGAACAAATGGACAATAAGTGGCCAGTCTTGATGTCAATCGGGTCACATTCTGGAGATTTATCGCATGCCGTTGTTGTGGATGGGTACAGGCTCCAGGATGGGATGAGCCAAATTCACGTGAATATGGGCTGGGGTGGACTGGCAGATAATTACTATACCGTCGATGACATCTACGGATATGGGGGGACTTCTGAGGACAGCGCATTAATTAATATCTACCCGCCCAATTGCGCTGAGTCAGGGAGCATTGTCGGGAGGGTCGTAGATCAACTCGGAAGGGGTGTCGGAAATGTTCGTGTCAAGGCATACTCCTGTCCCTCATGTTACCGGGAAAATCGTTGGACTGACTCCGATGGTTATTTCCTAATCGATTGTATAGCGCCAGGGAACTATAGACTGTGGCTGGATCCATCCATGGCCGGAGATTTTGCCGATAAATGGTACTTATCAGGTGATGATTACACAACTGCAAGCGAAGTAACGGTGTCGAAAGGAGTTACCACAAACCTGGCTGACGCAGTTCTTGACTCGGCAGGAAGGATACAAGGTACCGTTGTTGACGAATTGGGTAGGGGCGTCGAGCAGATTTGGGTTTCAGTCTATCAGGCGCAGTCGTCCTCAGTCGGTCAGGGCAGTCTTAAAGGTGTGAACGGGGCATACACCGACAGCAGCGGGCAGTTTATAGTGAATACGCTGCGATCTGGCAATTACAGGGTCCTCTTTTCCGTTTGGTGTATACCATCTACGCTCAATCTTGCCTGGCAGTGGTACGGCGGTGCCGCAACCTTTGACGAGTCCGCTTCCGTCCAGGTTCAGGTAGGGAAAACGACTAGTGGCGTCAACGCTCGCTTGGTCAAGGGGGGAACTGTTAAAGGTATTACTACGGATTCTCATGGAAACGCAATTGAAGGAGCTATTGTCAATTTCTATTATGCTGATATTGACCGAGGTACCATAATCAGTGCCATCACCGATTCCTCTGGCGCCTACACGATGAATAAATTCCCTACGGGGCGCTACAAAGTATTTTTCGGTGATCCACTTAACAGATACCCTAGCGAATGGTTCAGTAAGAAAAAATCATATTCGACCGCAGACATTGTCCTTGTAAATGCTGGGGAGACCACGAATGATATCAATTTCCAACTCAATGCTTGTCCAACAATCACACTGTCTCCAACATCCTTGCCAGTAGGACAGGTGGGAACCGCCTACAGCCAAAGCATCACAGCCAGCCCGGCTGCAAGGGACTACTATTTTTACTATGTATCGTCGGGCAGGCTGCCTGCCGGACTCGGACTTTCCCGCTATGGCACCCTATCTGGGACACCATCCGCCCCTGGAACCGCAGACTTCACGATTGAAGCGATAGATACAAATGCCTGTGCTGGTTTCCAAGCATATTCGCTGACAGTCGTAAATCCCCAAACGAATGTGAATCTTTCGGTTTTGGCCGGTGGGGTCGCTGCGACATCCACCCTGGGTGCCACTGGAGCCGTGCAGGTTGGGTATGCCACGGTCACCATAAATGCAGGCGCGGCTCCATACGGCACGGCGGTGTTCAGCTTCAAGCAAAACGGAGTGACCGTCAGTGAAGCAGGCGTTCCCGCCTCTCCTCCCACAACCTCGGCTCGGATCTTCATCGATTATCGCTCCGGCGTGGCCGCCATCCCGGGGCGCATCAGTGCCGGTACCGTCAGCATCGATACTGGGATCGCCGTTGTCAACTATAGCTCTGCCTCCGCTAACCTCACGTACACGCTGCGCAACGTCGCAGGCGCCACCCTCGCGAGCGGCCACGGGACTCTCGCTGCCGGAGCCCACTTTGCCAAATTCATCGAGCAACTGAAAGACGCGGCGCCGGACTTTGTCCTGCCTTTGAATTTCCAGACCACCACTCAATTCGCATCCCTGGAAATCTCCAGTGATCAACTTACTTCAGTCCTTGCGCTGCGTATGACTACCAACCAAAGAAACGAGGTGCTCTTCACAACTACGCCGACAGCAGACCTTACACAGCCAGCCACCAACGGTGTCATCTTCTTTCCCCAGTTTGCCGATGGCGGCGGCTATACCACTTCCCTCGTTTTGCTCAATACGTCCAACGGAATCGAGACCGGAACGCTACAGATCCTGGATGACTACGGCAATCCTTTGGTTGTTAATCCGGTCGGGGGTACGGCCGGCTCCGCATTTAGGTACTCGATCCCGAATGGCGGTGTAGTCCGCTTTCAGACGGACGGTTCCCCGGCAACTATCAAGGCCGGATGGGCTCAGTTGACACCTGATGCCGGAACCTCAACACCCATCGGAGCAGGAGTGTTCGGCTACAATCCTGGGAACTTCTTGGTAACGGAGTCCGGCATCCCGGCGACCGTCTCCACAAAGCATGCGCGCATCTATGTGGATTTGTCAGGAGGCCACGACACGGGTTTGGCCATCGCCAATCCTACAAACGCAAACGCCAGTATCACAATCACGGCGTTTCAGAGCGATGGTGTTACCGGAATTGGAACTAGCCAGGGTCCGCTGCAGCTGCCAGCAAACGGGCACAGCGCATTTTTCGCCGACCAGTTTATTGCCGGGTTACCAGCTGGATTCACGGGTGTGCTGGATATCATCTCGCCGGCCCCTTTTGCGGCTCTCACAATGCGATCGCTATACAACGAGCGCAACGACTGGCTCCTGGCGACATTTCCGATTGCCGACATGACCCTGAGCGCCCCTTCTCCCATCGTCTTTCCGCAGATTGCGGATGGAGGCGGCTATGTGACGCAGTTCATTTTGATCGGCGCCGGCGGAGCATCGAGCGTGACGCTCAACTACTATGGTGAGGATGGCAAGCCGCTGCCTGTCGGGAAATAGCAGAGCGAAAAAAGACGGGGGAAACGGGGTCGGACCACGGCAATTCGAATCATGATGAAACGGGGTCGGACCACGGCAATTCGAATCATGGCTGCATTATACCCCTCAAGCACCCCAATAAAATCGGCCTTGCACTCGATTTTCGGGCCTGTTTTTTCGTTCCAAGGGTTGTTCCCGATGGCTTGGTCGTGACAAGCAAAAACAGCGAAAGATGCCTCTACGCAGACCTTCTGCAGCGCCAGAGCAACTCTCATTCTGGGGTCTTCGGCATCTTGAGGCAAGGGCAATCGATGGGCTGCCACGGATAGCATCTCAGCGCCTGTTTTTCCCAAAAACGCATGATCCCAGCAACTCTTTTCATGATATTTTCGAAGCGTCCATTCCGCTCCGGAGGTCATATGCGTAGATTGTGGATCTGCATGCTATCTGTACTTGTGATGCTGTCGGCCCGTGCGGCCGCGCAGGAAACGAACAAATTCCGCCTTCGTGTCGGATCAATAATGACCGGCACCGAGGAATACGAGATCACCAAGACCGCTGATGGTTGCCGTCTCGCGGGCAAGTTACACACTCAGATAGGCGACCGTTCTATGGACGCGACTCACGAGCAGACACTGACGCCCGACCTCACGCTGGTCCGCTACAAACTCCAGGCCGGAGGCAATCAGGTGATCGAAGCCTGGCGCGAGGGCGATCAGATCCTGATGAGGGTGAGTGCCTCCGGCAAGGAGCAAACCAAGACCGTTCCTTTCACACCGGCGGCGCTCGTGCTGGACAATATGATTACGGCGCATTATCAGGTGTTGCTGGACAGCATCGCCAAATCAGGAACAGCTTCTCCCTGGACGTTTGTGGTTCCCCAGGCGCTGGTCGCGATCAGCGGCAAAATCTCCAAAGCCGGTGATGAACCGGCCACACTGAACGGCCAATCCATTCGCGTCCAGAAGTACACGTTGCAGGCCGCATCGTTATTGACGGAGTTCTGGGCAGAGGTCGAGACCAACAGGCTGATGCGTGTCTTTGTCCCGGTGCAGGATGTCGAACTGGTGCGCGAAGGCTTTGCCCTGTCCCCCAAAGCAAAGTCGGAGCCTGCTGCCTCCGCTGCCTTCGTGGAGCGCAGTGTAGAGTTCTTGAGCGGTTCGCTGAAATTCCCCGGCACGCTCTGCCTGCCCGCAAACGCGGGCGGCAAGGTGCCTGTCGTGGTCATGGTGCACGGTTCCGGGCCGAATGACCGCGACGAGACCATCGGCCCGAACAAGCCTTTCCGCGACCTCGCGCAGGGCCTGGCTGCAGCCGGCATCGGCTCGTTGCGCTACGACAAACGGACGTTCGCCTTCAAGGGCAAGCTCGACGTGAAAACGTTGACGGTCGAGGAGGAAACCATCGCCGACGCCGTCGCCGCTTTGCAGTTCGCGCGCACACTGCCCGAAGCTGATCCCAAGCGCATCTTTGTGCTTGGCCACAGCCAGGGCGCAATGTTTGCCCCCGTGATCGCCGACCGGGCCGAGACGCGCGGCGCCATTTTGATGGCAGCTTCCGAACGCCCGCTCGATCAGGTCATTGCCGAGCAGCTCGCGTTTCAGCTCAAGCTGGCTGGGATGTCGGACCAGGAAATCACCGCGAAACTCGACGAGCTGAAAAAGTCATTCGCCCGTGTCCGTTCCGGCGAGGCGAAGGAAGATGAAGTCGTGTTTTACGCGCCTGTGCACTACTGGCGCGATTTCCTGAGCCGCGATCCGCAGGCTGCGCTGAAGAACCTGAAGGCGCCGGTGCTGGTGCTGCAGGGCGGCAAGGACATCCAGGTGCCCAAGGTGGACTACGATCTTGCATTGCAGGCACTGGCATCGAAACCGCCTGAAATGCGCGAGGCGCACTTCTTTCCGAACCTCAGCCACCTGTTCCTCCCCGTCGAAGGTCAACCCACAGGCGCTGAATACGGCATCGAAGCGCACATTCCGCAGGAGGTTATCCAGACCATCGCCTCATGGGTGATGAAGCAGGGCGGGGCAGTCAACCCGGGGAAATGATCGGACCAGGTTTGGCGGCGCAAACCGAGCTTTTCCTCGTTGCTACACCGTGCGGGTCCAAAGGGCTTTACATGCCCAGGTTCTGACAAACTGGCTGTGATCACTTGGCGTGCTTGGGTCCAGCCAATGCCACGCCAGGTCGCTTTCCCTTCGTGCCGCAAGACAAAGAGTCCAGTACGTCGGATTTGATCAGGATCAAAACTTCACGCAGGACCGATTTTTAGAGGTTTGCTAGAGGACATCCTCTTGGAATCCCATTGACTTGCCCAGGTCGGGCACCGACCCCCATACCGTTCCATACGCCAAAAACGCGTCGCCGGCCGGCGTCAGACGGAGGTTGCTGACGTCTTGTGCCTATTGTTCGAGGATGATCTGGCATTGATGCATTAATCATTCGTTGTGACATTGATCTGATTTATGTTTTATTGACAGATTTGGCGAAATATGTCAGATTACTTCCATGAAAACAATAGCCAAGTCGGATACGGTTCATTTCATGAGGCGGGGCCAGATAGTTATCCCGCAGTGGCTGCGACGGGAGTTCGCCATCGAGGACGGCACCCGCGCCATCGTCACCGCCACACCGGAGGGCATCCTGCTCAGACCCGTAACTGCAGCGATGATTGAGCGTGGTTTCGGCCTCCTGAAGCGTAAGCCGAGCGACAAGCCGCTGGCCGAGGAATGGGCCGAGCACAAACGCGAGGAGCGAGAGAAGGAGGAAGCCAAATATGCCCGCCACGGTTCTCGATAGCTTCGCCCTCATCGCCTACTTCCGGGGCGAGCCGGCGGGAGCGCCGGTCAAGCAATTGCTTCAGAAAGCCAGCAAGGCCGACAAGCCCGCACACATGACCGAGGTGAACTATGCCGAGGTCAAGTATATGATTCTGCGCAAGGACGGCGCCGAGGCGTGGGAAGAGGCAGCCAAGATCCTCATCGTGCTGCCAATCGAGTTTCATCCGGCCGATCGCGAACTCGCGGACCTGGCGGCGGACCTGAAATCCCGCTTCAGCTTCAGCCTTGCGGACGCCTTCGCTGCCGCCCTGGCCAAGAAGCACAAAGCCGATCTCGTCACCGGCGACCCGGAGTACAAGGCGGTCGGGGGCGAAGTGAAGGTTTCATGGTTGCCAAAGAACTGAGTATGCTGCCACACGCTTTGGCACAACCGTGCCCGCGGCTTCGGCGCAGGCGGCGAAGAAACTGACCACCCCGGCCGAGTCGTAAAATACTCCGGCAAGGCGGTCACAGTGAAGACCGACGGGTGATGAGCTGTTCTTTTGTATCGGCATTCATCCTTGAGATCATCCCAACCCGGACGAGCCAGAACCAAAGCAGGATAGTGCCACCCGGACCTTCGTGCCCTTTCCTGAGTGCCATCAGTCGACGCATCCGCGTCTCGGCGCGGAGGATCCCATTGAGCAAATGCATTGCGCTTTTTGATTGCGCCCGGCCTTCCTTCGGATCAATCATTTATGTCTTATTCCGACTGGAGGCTTCACTCGCTAAACCGGCAGCGTCCATGCCTTCAGGCATCTTAACAACCTTTTATGAGCAGAGGAGAGAACACCGTGACGGCAAGTGATCTCAAGAAAACGCCTTTGAACCAATGGCACCGCGATCACGGGGCAAAAATGGTGGATTTCGGCGGTTGGGACATGCCGGTGCAGTACGAGACCGGCATCCTTCAGGAGCACCTGGCTACGCGCAAGTTCGCCGGGTTGTTCGACGTCAGCCATATGGGCCGATTTCGCTTCAAGGGCGCGAACCAGATTCCATTCCTGCAGCACGTGCTTACTAACAACGCGGAAGCCCTCGAGCCGTGGCAGTCGCAATACACGCTGGTCCCGAACGAGAACGGAGGTCTGGTCGACGACGCTTACCTCTATCGCTTCGATGAGAGCGATTACTTGCTGGTGGTGAACGCGTCGAACACGGAGAAAGACTGGGGCCACTTCCAGCAGTACACCGCGAACTTCCCCGGCCTCGTCATGGAAGACCACACTGCGAAGGTGGCCATGATCGCTTTTCAGGGGCCGCTCGCAGGCCAGATTCTGGAGGAACTGATCGAAGGTGGCGAGCTGCCGAAACCGTTCCGCAACGCCTTGTCGAAGGTGACCATCGCAGGCACCGAGATTCTGATCGGGCGAACCGGCTACACGGCGGAACCGATCTGCCTTGAATTGTTCGTTCCTGCGGAGCAAGGGGTGAAGGTCTGGTCGAAGCTCTACGAAACGGGCAAAGACCGGGGCGTCCTGCCCGTCGGGCTCGGCGGCAGAGACACACTGCGCCTCGAAGGCGGCCTGCCTCTCTACGGCCACGAGTTCGGCATCGATCCGGAGGGAAAGGAAATTCCGGCGTTTGCATTTCCGCTGACCAGCATTGCTGTGAGCTTTTCCGAGCGCAAGGGCAAATTCATCGGCCGCAAAGCGCTCGCCCGCCAGTTCGTCCAAGTGCAGAAGCTCCTGGAAGGCCGCTACAGACCTTCCAAGGTGCTCCCACGCCGGATTCGGCCGCTGGCCGTTGTGGACAAGGGCGTTGTGCGCCAGGGCGATCAAGTGTTCATCGGGAACAAGAAGGTGGGTGTGATCACCAGCGGCACCGTGGCGCCCTACTGGAAGTTTGAGGGCGAAAGCTCGACCATGAAAATCACGGAAGAAAGTGAGCGGCGGGCAGTGGCACTTGCCTATGTAGACGCAGCTCTGATGCCGGACCAGGATGTGGAAGTAATGGTCCGCGAGCGCAGGCTCAAGGCCCGGATCGTCCACTGGCATGGAAGGTCTGAGGCGCCTCCCTATTTCCGTCCGATTCCGGCACTCTGGCACAAGCCGGAGCGCGAGCCGGCGATAGGCGAAGGCCTCGAGAAGGCCGGACTGCTGCTGAGGAAAGCGCTCGATAACCACGAATGGCGCCAGCGCCGCTGCATCAACCTGATCCCGTCCGAGATGACGCCTTCCCCGCTCGTCCGCATGCTCCAGGTATCGGATCCGGTCGCGCGCTACGCCGAGCACAGGGAATTGCCGGCGTTTCTCGACCAGGAAGTCTTCTACTACCAGGGCACCGATTTCATCGCCTGGGTTGAGGATCGGTTGGCGGCGGAACTGGCGGAGTTCATGGGATGCCCGCAGGTGGAAACCCGGCTGATCAGCGGCCAAATGGCCAACATGACCGTGTTCAGCGCCATGGTGGATTATAGAAACCGCATCGATCGGCGCCGCGAACCCGGGCGCATTCGCCTCGCCATGAACAACCACATCACCTACGGCGGGCATCTGAGCGCACAGCCGATGGGGGCGCTCCGCGACTACATCGCCAAGGATCCGATCACCGAGCGTTTCGCCGTGATCAACTTTCCCGTTTGCCGGGACAACCCATTCAGGATCGATGTGGCGGAAACCGCGAAAATCCTCGAGCAGGTCAACCCGGAAATCATCATCTTCGGCAAGAGCATGGTGCTTCATCGCGAGCCGGTGGCCGAGATTGAGCAACTGGTGAAGGACAGGAAGGAGCGGCCCATCATCATGTACGACATGGCCCATGTGCTGGGACTGATCGGACCGCACTTCCAGGAGCCGTTCAAGGAGGGCGCCGACGTCGTGACCGGTTCCACGCACAAGACGTTCTTCGGGACGCAACGCGGGGTGGTCGGGATGAATTTCCAGGAAGACGCGCCCGAATGGGAACTCTGGAATGCCGTGCGCCGGCGCGCGTTCCCCGGCATGACGAGCAATCACCACCTGGGAACGCAGTTGGGATTGCTCATGGCCGCGATCGAGATGAATGCGTTCAAAAAGTCATACCAGCCGCAGGTGATCGCCAACGCCAAAGCCTTCGCCTGCGCTTTGAAGGAGCAGGGCCTGGATGTGCAGGGCGATCCGGCCATCAACTTCACCGAAACCCACCAGGTGGTCGTCAAGGTGGGCTATGCCCATGGATGCGACATTGCCAGGAGGCTCGAACAAAACAATATCGTCGTAAACTTCCAGGCGATTCCGAGCGACGAAAGCTTCACGGCCAGCTCGGGGCTTCGCCTGGGTGTTCCCGAGATGACGCGCTTCGGGATGAAGGAGAAGGATTTCCGCGCATTCGCCGCGCTCTTTGCAGAAGCGGTCAAAGGCCGGAATGTCGGTGAGGAGGTTGCGAGGTTCCGGCAGAACTTCCTGACCATGCACTATTGTTTCGAGGAAAAAGATCTGGCGGAACAAAAAGCCAGGTTGCTGGCAACGTTCTAAGCTCATGGCATGTTGGCGGTGACAGGCTACGCTGTCCCCGCGCTCGAAAAAACCGCAATGGTCGCTGCTTCGAAAATAGAGATAAACAGCCGAGAAGATCGGCATCGGAATCGGGGTCGCAATCGCCATCGCTATGGAAGTTGTTGGTCTGCAAAAGCCGATTGCGATGCCCATTCCGACCCTTTTCATGCGCTTGGGTGCGCGAATCGCGCATCGGAGGCTGTTCCCAAAAGGCTTGGGACAGCGTAGCCTGTCACCGTATTTCGGGTTAACAAGGAGAATAGCTATGCCCGGCACGTTTAAGCTCATGGGTCTCTGCGCGGCAACTCTGTGCCTTGGTGCCTGCACGACCGGAACGCAGACCGCGCCCACAAAGCTTCACTATCAACGCATCGTGCTCTCACCCGCGCCCATCGAGCAGCCGCTGCTTACCGGGCCTCCGCAAACCGGAGGAATGCGGTCAGGCCGAGTCGTGCTCAAGGCGGGCGAGGACATGCACCGGCACTCGACAGAGAACAACGAGGAGCTACTGGTGTTCCTGCAGGGCAAGGCTCACGTCGTGCTGGGCAGCGAGACGCTGACGATGGAGGCGGGCCAGGTGCTCTACATCCCGCCGCAGACGGAGCACGCACTCCGTAACGACGGACCCGGCGAATTGCGGTACATCTACACGGTCGCGCCGGTCGGGCGATGACCGAGAGACGCCTGCTCTACTCGAGCCGCTGTGAAATCTGTGGCGCCCCTCCGAATGGTGGGAATAAAGGTGCCAGAAGCAGTCGAGCCCGCCCGCCGTACTGTGCCGAATCTGCGATCACGAAATCCCTGACAGCTTGACAGGGGATGCGAGTACGGCGTGGTCGCATGCGATAATTCGGCTCGAATCCCTCGGTCGGCAGTTAGATCTATTGCGGCGTCTTGGCCGCAGGAGGTCTGCTGTCATGGCCTTATGGGACGCTCTCCCGACCAGTCTGCTGGAAGAACTTCCGGTGGAGCTTGACTACACCGTCGCGCTGCCGCCGGGCTTGCTGGTTAAATGAATTATAGCCCACGTTCCTAAGGGGCAAAGGGCTCAAGGTGTTAAGATTGTGTTTCCCTCCCTTGGCCCCTTAGTCCCTGTTTGCGAGCGAAGCGAGCTGAGTTGGGTTTTCGAGATTGATCCCCTCCTCTGCACCTGTGGCGCCCGCCCGCTATGCTCCCTTGCAGGCCGTAACGCAAATTGGTGCTTGCCTTTGAGCTGGATGTTGCTTTATACTCGCTGTCCAGCGTTGGAAGAAAAGCTTTCAAGATATGGGTCACTTTGCAACCGCAACCGGTTCAAATGTGTGAAGTTCTGCACGAATGGGATATTTGCAAGAGTGACAAGAACTACGGGGAGGGCGGGCTCGTCCTACTCTCAGCGGTCTGGCGGAAAGGGGGCCTCTCCCATAGAGGTTTTCAGCAAGGGGATCGAGCAGTCCGGGCGATCTCCCTAATTAGCGTCTAATCTCTGGGCCGGTTATGGGGATGCCCAGGAGTTCCTTGGTTGGCTCTCAGAGCAGCGTGTAATTCGATCTTCCAAAGGAGGTTTTTAATGAATCGCTTTGTAACGACCAGAGGCTGGGTTGTGCTACTGGCGGTTATGCTGCTCCTGCCGGCTGTGATGCTCGGGCAGGAAGTAACCGGCAGGATCGCTGGTACAATCTACGACCCGAGTGGTGCGGTCGTACCGGGTGCGGCTGTTGAGGTCACGGGTGCAAATTTGCCGCGCTCACTCACCACGACCAGTGAAGCAAACGGCAGCTATAGTCTCCCGAGGCTGCCGGCCGGAACCTACACGGTAAAGGCGAGTGCTGCCGGATTCTCGTCCGTCCAGCAGGTTGGGATCAACGTTGAACTGGGCCGCACGGCCCGCATCGACTTTAAGTTGGCTGTCGGCGCCGTGTCGGAGACCGTGATCGTAACGGCCGCCGCGGCGATGGTGGACACAACGTCCAGCGCCTCTGCCATCACGATCGATAGGACGTTCTTCGACCAGCTCCCCAAGGGCCGCGCCTTTTATGATCTTATTCAAGTCGCGCCCGGCGCGCGCAACGAAGGCAAGGCCGGCGGGTACCAGATCGACGGCGCCTCCGGGTCGGAGAACACTTACTACCTCGACGGCATGGAAGTCACTAACGTTCAGACAGGCGTGCTGAGCGGACAGAACCGTGTACCGGTCGAGGCCGTGCAGCAGGTAGAGGTCAAGAACGGCGTCATGGATGCCCAGTACGGCGGGGCGATGGGCGGCGTGGTCAACGCGGTCGTGCGCACGGGCACGAACGCATTTCACGGCCAGGGGGGATTCTATCTCAATAACAATTCGATGTCGGCTCGCCCGCGGCCCACGCTCGAAATGGACCCGACGGACGACACCCGCACCAGGGCGCGCTACTTCCAGAACACCATGGACGATTTTTCCACCTGGAACCCGGTGTTCAACGTCGGCGGCCCCATCCTGAAGGACAGGCTGTTCTTCTTCACCGGGTTCATGCCGACCTTGACGACCACCAACCGCACCGTGACGTTCCTGTCCAACAATCAGACCGGCGACTATAGCCAGAAAGAATGGCAACATTACGTTGTCAACAAGGTGGACTTTGTGCCTCTCACGAAGATCCGTACGAGCATGAGCTGGATCTGGAACCCGAGCTACCGGAAAGGCTCCCTGCCGGCACGCCAGGGCACGGACGCCCCAGATTATGATTGGGCCGGAGTCGGCAACTACAGCGCCGGCAACATTCTCACCGGGCAGATGGACTACATCGCCACGAACAAGCTGCTCTTCAGCTTCCGCGGCGGTTACCACTTCGGTAACTATAAGAACGGTTACGCGCTCTCCACCCTGACCCACATCTACAGCACGGCTAACACCATGTTCACCAACCTGCCGTCGAGCGTACCGAGAATCACCTCCAGCGGCTGGGTCCAGTTAGGTACCAGCAGAACGGACTTCGACGTATACCAGCGCGTGAACCTGAGCGCGGACGGCGCTTACCTGGCGAACTGGAAGGGGCAGCACAACCTCAAGTTCGGCTGGATGACGAACCGGCTGTCCAACAACGTCAGCGCGCTGTCCTACCCCTACGGTTACTATCGCTTCTACTGGGACCAGAGCTACACCTGCATCACCAGCCAGTGCTCCGGCAAGCAGCGCGGCACCTACGGCTATTATCGCTGGTACACTTACGGCACACTCGGCGACGCCTCCAGCGACAACCAGGGTTTGTATTTCCAGGACAGCTGGCACGTGAACAAGAACGTGACGCTGAACCTCGGGCTCCGCGCCGAGCGCGAGTTCCTTCCCAGCTTCTCCAAGCAGGGCATCGCAGCCGCTCCCCCGATTGAGTTCGGCTGGGGCAAGAAGATCAGCCCTCGCATCGGTGCAGCGTGGGACCCGACGGGCGACGGCAAGATGCGCATCTACGGATCGTGGGGTGACTTCTACGACGTCATGAAATACGAGTTGCCTCGCGGTTCTTTCGGCGGCGACATCTATCTCACCTACTACTACGCTATTGACGATCCGACGATCTTCAACACACTTAAGACCTACGGGTATCCGTCCGATCCGTCGAAGCTGCCCGGCCGTTTCTTCGAGGGCGTCAACTGGCGTATCCCGTCGAACGATCCGAATGATTCGACGGTCGATCCGGAACTGAAACCGATGAAGCAGCGGATGATAGATCTGGGCTTTGAGTACAGCATCAATCCCACGCTGGTGGCCTCGGTGCGGTACACCAACCGCCGACTCATCCGCACGATTGAGGACGTCGGGACCCTGACTCCCGAAGGTGAGGTTTACTACATCGGTAACCCCGGTTTCGGCCTGGTAGCCGATCCCAAAAGCTGGGAGCCCGGATACCCCACCACACCGAAGGCAGTGCGCCACTATGACGCGGTTGAGTTCCGACTCGACCAGCGCTTTGCAAAGAATTACCAATACGCGGCCTCTTACACGTGGTCGCGTCAAGTTGGTAATTACTCGGGCTTGGCCAGTTCCGACGAGAATGGGCGCACCAGTCCGAACGTGAACCGTTACTTCGATGTGCCTTGGCTTGGCTTCACCGAGAAGGGTGTCATGGCTGAGGGCCGCCTTGCGACGGATCGCCCCCACACCTTCAAATTATTCGGCGCCTACACCCTGCGAAACCGGTTTGGAGGCACCACGTTCTCCCCGAACATCCAGCTTTACTCCGGCACGCCGCTGACGACTCAGATCAACGCGATCTCGTCGACGCCGGTATATCCGTACGGCCGCGGCGACATGGGCCGCCTGCCGGTTTTCTTCAACGCCGACTTCAACGTAATGCACGATTTCAGGCCTTTCGCCAAGAATGAGGCTCTGAAGCTGCGCATCGAGTTCACCGTTTTCAACCTGTTCAACAGCAGCATCATCACGAACAAGGACCAGACCCTGCTTCACCCGGATTATGGCCAGCTCGAGTTCGCCAACGATACTGACATTTTTAAGGGCTTCGATACCAAGGCCCTGATGAATGCCCAAGGCGACCCGATTAGCCCGCTATACGGTCTTGCCAGCGGGTTCCAAGGCCCTCGCTCCTGTCGTTTGCAGATCTCGTTCTTCTTCTAGAAAAAACGAAGGTTTGACTTTCCAGGGCGGCCCCGGAGGGCCGCCCTTTTTTATTCGATCGATTTCCGAAACGTTAGGGATGGATCGCTCGCTGGGGGACATCGAGCCGCATGCCAACCAAGTCCACGTCGGCTCGGAGGCCGGCACGATATCGGGCGGACCGGAACGTCGATCTCGACAAACGTAACAATGAGTCGGGTTCTGCGATATAATTCCCCATAAAAAGATTGCGCAGCCGTGATTTTGGGATCGCAATCGTCCTCAGGATTCTCCAGGGGAGGGTGTCACCATGAACGCCGCGGTGAATCGGGCTGACAGGCCAACAAAAAGAGGGGCCGCACTGCTGACTCTCGCCATCTTATGGGTCTTTTCTTCCGCTCCGCTTTGCCCGGCCCAGAACCAGACTCCGTCCTATCGTGTCACGACAAGGCTGGTGGAATTGACGGTCGTCGCACTCGATAAAAACGGGAACCCGGTGACGGATCTCCAGACAGAAGACTTCGCGGCCTTCGACAACGGCAAGCCGCGGAACCTCTCACTATGCCGCTACGAGGGCGCGCCGGGCCCGCAAGCGGCCAAGCGCCCGGTACTGCCGCAGTTCGTTTTCTCCAACCGCTTTGCACCCGATGCCGCCGACAATCGCAACATCACGGCGCTGGTGCTCGACTCCGCCAACACGGATCCGCGCGACCAGATGTTTGTCATGGCGCACACCGCGCGTTTGCTGCGCGCCCTGGCGCCGCAGACGCGGGTTGCCATCTACCAGCTGGGGAACGAACTTCGCATCATCCACGACTTCACGGACGACATGGCCGCGCTGCGCGCCCATCTGGAACAGCTGAACACCCGGGTGCAGACGCAGCACCTGAGCGATGTGGAGCAGGCAGCCCTCGACGCCGAGGCAATACTGGATCAGATCGAGGCTCGCAAAACCCCGTACGCCACGGCGGTGTTCCGTGCCGTGCAGGCAGCGGACAAAACCGCCATTGCCGGGGACGTGAACTCGAACACCGTCATTCAGCGCAACCGCGTGGAAGAAACCCTCGCCTTGCTGGAGGGCCTCGGCAGGCACCTGGCCGCCGTCCCGGGGCGCAAATCCGTGGTGTGGATCAGCGGCGGCATCTCCCTGTTCTCGCAGCGGACTTCGACAACCCCCGACGACATGCCCGTGAACCCAATGGCAGGGGACAACCTCGAAAACGTGATCCGGAAGACTTCGGAGCGGTTGGCGCAGCTCGGTGTGGTGCTATACGGCGTGGATGCGCACGGGCTGACTTCTTCGGCCGAGTCGCTCGCCCAACGCCAGTATCCGCCCATGCTCGCGGGACGCTACTCCGAAATGGAGCGTGCGGCAGCCGCAAATGCCGACAGCCGGGCCGCTTTCTCCCTGATAACCTCGATCACAGGCGGGCGGTTCATTTTCGGCACCAACGATTTGTCCGAAGGGGTGAACAAGGTGGCAGGGGATCTGCATGGCTCCTACTCCATCGGCTTTTACGCGCCCGAGGAACCAGATGGCAAATGGCACACGCTCAAGGTGGACGTGCGGAGATCAGACGTGCGCCTCCTCCATAAGCAAGGCTACCTGGCGGATCCTTCCCCGGTAAAGCAGCAAACCTGGGATGCGGAGGCGGAACGGCAGGCTCTGATGAGTCCCTTCGGCTCCGACGCAATCCGTCTCACCGCGCGCTGCGCGCCCGCGGCCGGCACTGAGCCCGGCACTTTGCTGCTGACGCTTCAGATCGAGGCCGAAGATCTCTTCTGGCGAGAAGAGTCGGGCCGAATGGCTGCCGGGATCGACATCTACATAACGGAGAACACAGCCGACGGCCAGGTGAGATTCCAGCATTCGAGAATCAACGCCAGATTCCTGCCGCCGCAGATGGATGCCGCCCGGGCCCAGGGGCTCCCGTTCCGCCGCCAGTGGAAACCCGGCGCCGACACCCGCACGATCCGCGTGCTGGTGCGCGACGCGGCCACGGGGCGGCTCGGCACCATCGACATACCGATGTCCCAGGACGCCGGAAATAAGTAAAGCGGCGCTGTCCTATCCTGCGAGACAGCACCGCGGGATGCGGTCCGCTCTTCCGCATTCGTTGTTTTCGTAAGCCAACTCACTTCTGGACGCCTAACGCCGCGGCTCACAGGTTATACACGACGTTGCCACCTGGAACAAATCCGCCATGGTGCGCAACGTCTACCCGTAACAATCCAGGGGACGCCAAAAGTTCTGCCATTTGCGCTTTTTCCTTGTACAAGTAGAGCACGACCACGAAGAGTCCGGCAACAGCGTTGAGCGCGTTCTTCAAACTTGCCCGATGATACTCAGAGTCACGGTGGTGTTTGATGTTATTATAGGCAGTCCACCAGTAGGGCACACCCATCTTAGAACGCCATTCCTCCCATGGATGCAGAATAAGACCAAATCGGGGCAATACAACTTGAAAGTCCGAAATGCCTTGAATGGCCGAGGTTATTTCTGCCCTATACGCGTTGAACGAAACCGCTTGCCAATTTATGGGGATTGCATCACCGAATGGCTCGGCCTGCTGCATCCGTATGACGAGGCTGCTTGGGCATGAGGCCGAGGTAAAGCGCTTTCAGTGCCACGGAAACCGAGGATGCCCTGCCGGTGAAGTGGTAATCGGCACCTTCGGGAGGCATTGAGGATTCCAGGAGACACACCAAGGGCACTCGAGGGCAAAGCAACCTCTTGGCCGAGCACCGGATGGATGCAACCGAGGGCCTAGCGTCCTCCTCACGAAGAATCAACAACGGGTTTGATGCGGCGACATGTGGCCCAACGCACCGAAGCCGGGATGGTTTCGATGCAGACCATGCGTCCCACGCGGCACAGCGGGCAAGTCTCCAGCGACTCACCCGTTAGTGCCCGGTAGCGCGAGTTCCAGTCGGCAGGTAGCTGGGGCTCAGTGTCACCGGGCTTGGGCGGATACCACCTTGTTGGTAAACGCAACCCGTACAGGTGAATTCCGCCGAAGCGAGCCCGAAGTCCCGTTCTGCGAAGTCGTACTGTAACGCTGGAATTATTTCCTGGAGCTTGCACGTGACCGCAGAGGAGCGTGCGGCTCGAATGGAACCTGTTCCTTGCAGCGCTCGCTTTCACGCAAAGACGCCAAAGTCCTGACCGGGGATTTTTCAGTAAAGGCGGAACGTGATCTCGATTTTTGCCTGGACGGCCACCGGCTGGCCATTGTGAATCCCCGGCTTGAAACGCCATTGTTTGGTTATGGTGTTAATCGCCGACTCATCAAGGCCATAGCCAAGACCGCGAAGGATTTTGACATCCCGAACGATGCCGTCTTTACCGATGACTGCCTGCAGGAGAATGACTCCCTCCACCTTGTTTGCCCTTGCTTCGGGGGTGTAAGGAGGTTTCGGTTGCTGAATCGCCGTTGGTTCGGAAACATCTCCGCCCGCCCGATACACTGGTTCCGCGGAGCCCGCCGTCGCTTTGTAAAGCTGTTCTTGCTGTGCCTTGACCTCCTCCTCCAGGTCTTTGAGACGATCGACGGTAAATCCTGCCGTGAAGCCTTCCGCCGAGACAGAGCCGACCCGGCCTACATATACGGCCCATCTCCCTTCTCGCGGTAGGATCGGGTTGTCCAAGGAAAGCCATTCGTAGGTATCCCCTTCCCATTCGAACAGCATTCTTTTTCCCTCGATATAGCCGCACAGCGAAGCTCCCGGAAACGGGCGATAGGAAATATACAGGTTTCCTGTGCGCGGGCTCTCGATATCAATAAACTGCAGAGCATTTCCACTCAAGTCTGCCATGCTGGCGTGGCCGCTGATTCGGGTCAGTACTTCTTTGCCATTCCGGATCAACATACTGTTCTCGATGCCAAACTCAGACAGCAACTCCGGATAGTCCTCGACCGCTTCCGTGACGATGATGCTCGGGATGAAGCGCACTGCGATGCGGGAACCTCCCGTGACGGCCGTGGCAAGTTCGACAATCGCTTCCTGTCGATTTGCCAGTGCCAGGCTTCGTGATGCGAGGACTGTGCCCGTTTCCCTCTCAGCAATAGTCAGTTCGAGAACCAGGCTGTCTCTTTGCAGTTGAGCGAGGCGGGCTTGTATGCTAATGCTCGCGACCCCTTCAAGGGTCAGGCTGCCTCCGCCCTCGTGACCCGCGCCCAATGTCGTGCCGAAGCTCCTGCCCAGGCTCCGGGTACCCGCCGCTGAGATTTCAACCAGCTCTGCCCGCAGTTGCACGTTCAGAACGGGCTCTTTGTTGATTTCCACACCCGCTTTGGATTGCGTTGCGATCTGCGGAAAGACCTGCATAGCAAGTGAAAAACCGATGAGCAAGGCGAGTGGGATAGTAATGTTGACTTTACCCATGGTGTCACCTCTGATCCGTTTTATTGAATTGAGAGTGAGTCCCGCCGGCATAAATCTTCGGGACCTTGTTGAGCCGATAGCGGGTCCCGGAAGCGAACTCGACGACACTCCCGGAGAAGGCCATTCGAATCAGCGAGGCTTGGGGTGCCGGTGTCGAAGCGCCGGCTGCTGCCGAGGGCTCTTCATTTTTTTTGGCCTGGCCGGTTCTGCCCTCCACTTTCGCCGGCGTTGGCGGGAGTGGCTCCGCTTCTGCCGCCACTAGACGGACCTGGACACTCTCCCGACCGCCTCTCGTTTGCCGGAACCCAAGGTAGGCATTCCCGACTACCGACGCACCGAAAACGAACAGGAAGGAGGCTGCAATGGGAAGCGGAACGGACAAGCGCCGGTTGGCGTGCAGTCTGCGCCTCGCCGGTGCAGTGAGGCCGTCGAGCACCCTTTGCTTGGCCCGCAGGTCCACCGGGACACTCCCAAGAGCCGCGCGCAGCTCCTTCAGCTCGCTTAGTTCTTTGCTGCAGATCTCGCAAGCCTTCACGTGCTCAACCATGGATTCGTGCTCACCTGCCGGGAGCTCTCCGTCGATGAAGGAACTCACTTCTTCCAGGCGTGGGCAATCGGAGCTCATGTCAAATCCTCCAATTCTTTCCTGAGATGCCGGCGGGCACGAAACAGTTGAACCTTGACGGAATCGACACTCGTTCCCATGACGCCGGCAATTTCGTCGTAGCTGAGGCCGCCAAACTCCCGCAGGGCGATGCAATCCCGTTGCGACTGTGCCAGCTTCGACAGGGCGCTCAAAATGCGCTGCTGCATCTCGCCGAGAATCAGTTGCTGCTCAGGATTCCTGGGTGGCGCCTCCTCGCAACCGGGGCGTTCTCTTCCTTGTTTCCGAAATGAATCAACGGCGAGGTTCCTGGCCACGCTCATCAGCCAAGCTTCCGGCCGCTCTATGTTGATCTTGCGAAAACCATCGCGGAGCAAGCGCGCAAAAGCTTCCTGGGTGATCTCTTCTGCGCACGCAGCGTTGCCCGTGAGCGCCAGCGTGTAGCGATAGACGCAGTCAAACTGTTTCCTGTAGAGCGCTGCGAAGTCGTCGAGGTGCATGGCCGTCGTTAGGATGACGAGCGTACTCCGGTTTTGTTAACACTGCGGTTATATTTTTTAATGAGAGCCGGGCCTTGTTGTAAGATCGAGGTCAGATGCCCGAGCTAAATCTCCGGTAATCGTGCCATCATCGTCTGCTTTCCGGCCGGGTCACAGGAGATTCTTATCTGAGCATGAAAAGGAGGAATACATGTACCGTTCCCTGGGGATGCCTGAAGTGATCGTCTTGATCATCGTGGTCGTGGTTTCAATAGTTTGCATGCTCCCATGGTTTTTCATTTACAAAAAGGCCGGGTACCATCCTGCCATGGGGTGTCTCATGTTTATCCCTCTTGTCAATCTGGTGATGATGTTCATCCTGGCCTTCACGGAATGGCCCATCGAACGCGAACTCCGCAGCCTGCGCATATCAATGCCCCAGAACCCATGACCGGAGAAATCCTGGCTCCAGCCGCTCTTCTCCTGGGCTTGCCTTGGTTTTCCGGCTGCCCCTGGGGTGTTGAGGGCAAGTATGCTGGAAACACATCCAGGACCCAAGAGCCGGTTTGTCGCGCGAGACTGGCCCGGCCTTCTTTTTAGAAACCATTTCGCTTGCCCTGGCGTACTGGCTTCCTGTAGGTTCATGCATCGGAAATCGAAGCACTTTCAAGGAGTACATTATGGATACCTTTAGCGCCTCCCGCCGTGGGGGCAAATGTTTTCCTCTGGTTGGATTCTTGGCGATCTTTTCTTTGACGCTGACGCTGTTCTGGGGATTTGGGCGGCGAGCCCTTGCAGAAGAGCCGAAGCAAGGCGCGCAGACCACGCAGGTTCCAAGCTTTCCGATGAGCCCGATCGAACAGGCGGAAAAGGATGGGACAGCGCTGCACATCTCTCTGAAGGAACTGACGAAGCTTGCCCTGCAAAATAATCTGGACATCGCGATATCCGACACTAATGAGGCCATGTACCAGCAGAAGGTGATCCAGACTCACGGGTACTACGACCCGACAATAAACCTGACCCTGGCAACCGGAAGGACCAAGTCGGCAAACACAAACATCACGAATCAGTCCACAACCACCTTCAACCAAAGGGATAGTGCCAGCTGGAACTTCTCGATCACCCAATACGTACCTACCGGAGGTGGATTCACGGGAATTTTCAACTCCGGCCGCAGCGACACCAACCAGACGGCTTCTCTGTTCACGCCGCAATTCAGCTCGACCGCACAGTTTCAATTCACACAACCCTTGTGGCGGAACCGCCGGGTCGATCAGACCCGCAGCACCATCAAGCTCGAGAACTTGGATCTCAAGACCAACGACAGCAAGTTCAAGCAGAGCGTCACAAACACGATCGCGTCGATTCAGAGCCTGTACTGGGACCTGGTGGCGGCGATTCGCAACTATCAAATAAAACGCGAGTCGGTCGATCTGGCCACACTTACGGTCGAGCAGAACAAGGCGAAAGTCGAAATCGGCACTTTGGCTTCCATCACCGTCACCGAGGCTTTGGCGACTCAGGCCGTGCGCGGAATCGATCTGATTCAGGCCAAAGAAACGATCCAGAACACCGAAAACAGCCTGAGGAACATGATCTCGAGCGACCGTAATGCCGACATCTGGCGCCAGACCATCGTCCCCATGGATTCGCCCGACTTCCAGGAATATAAGATTGATCGTGATCGGGCTATCGAGACGGCCCTGAAAGATCGGCCGGAATTGGAGCAATGTGACATCCAACTACAGCAAAATGACATCACGCGTCAGATGCAGGCGAACTCCAAGAAATGGCAATTCGACGTAGTGGGCACTTTCGGCGCCAACGGCACGGCAGGACCTCAGTCCTTTTCTCCTACCGGCGTTCCCAAGATCCCGCCGCAGTTCGTTGGCAACATTCTTAACGCGTACAAAACGATTTTCGCCGAGGGTCTGTACCTCTGGAGCGTTGGCTTCAACCTCCAGATACCTCTCAGAAGCAGGACCATGGATTCTCAACTGGCGCAGACCGAAATTGCAAGACGGCAACTGTTGATGAACAGGACGAAGATCGAACAGAACATTATCGTCCAAATCCGCACTGCGGTTGAGTCGCTGGAAACCAGTCGCCAGCGCGTAGAAACCGCCCGGATTTCACGGCAACTTGCACAAGAAGAGCTCGAGGGTGAAACTCAGCGTTTCGAGGCCGGCATGAGCCAGAACTTCCAGGTCCTTCAGCGCCAGACCGACCTTTCCGCAGCTCAGGGCGCCGAGTTGCAGGCACTGATCACCTATAAGAAAGCGATCATCACCTTGCAGCAGTACATGTACAACCTGCTCGAATCGAACGACTTCGAAATTGCGAAGACCACAGGCAAGAACGTGCCGCAAACGAAGTGAACCGCAGCAGGTTCGTCCGTTGGAAAAGCCGCGATGGCGAGCAGCTCCTGCGGGCCGGTCATGAGCCGGGGAACATTCGCCTTGTCGCTCTTTGCAGATTGCGAAAGGAAGAACCATGAGCAACCACTTCCCGATCTTGATCATCACCGGCAGGCCGGCATCGGGCAAATCTGAAGTCATCGACTTCTTGAAGCAGTGCGACCCGATTGTCCGCCTCGAGAGATTCCACATCGCCAACTTCGAGGAACTCGACGATTTTCTCTACGTTTGGGAAACATTTGAGATCGATGATTTGATGGCTCAGATGGGCAAAGAGCGTGTCTGGAGCGATGACAAGTATTGGCTTAAAGACCCGTATATTTGGGATCTATATATGAAACGTCTTGCGCTGGACTACAGGAAAAAGATCGCAAGAGATCCCAATTATCACAACCGGATGACAACGCTCGTGGAGTTTGCTCGGGGCGGCGACAATGCCATACACCATGCGCTCACGTTCCTCTCCGATGAAATGCTCAGCAGGGCATCGCTGATATATATCCGCGTGACGTATGAAGAGTCGGTGCGCAAAAACCGTCGGCGCGCGCGCAAAGGCGAAGCGCATTCGATCCTCTATCATTCGCTCCCCGACGAAAAAATGGAGTTTTATTACAAGATCAACGACTGGGAGGAACTCGAAGCCAAGGACCCGAACTTTATCGAAGTCAGAGGACACAGGCTCCCTTACGCCGTCTTCGAGAACATTCCGGAGAAGACCCTGGATCCCGGGCTGATCGGCGAGGAACTCGAGCGTGTGACGGCGAAACTCTGGGCCCTTGGGTAAAGAGACCAAGAAATACCCGAAATCCTTCTGGAGTGTTTCCCGGTCTCCTAGTGCCCGCTTTTCCCTTTCGGCATTACGTTCCACAGGCGTGACATCAAGTAGGCGCCAAGCAATGCGAATGGAATGGGGGCCCAATGCCACCAGCCCCATCCCCAATTGGTGGTGACATAACCGACGCCCATGCCAACGAACGCGCCTGCAAGGTATTGCATGCCGTCGAACATTCCGGCAGCAGTTGCGGCCGCTTTCTTTCCGCCAAAATCCATCGACGCCGCACCGCCGATCATTCCGTGTGCGCCATTGACGCAGAACGAGAGAAGGACAAGGAAGCAGGCCGCAGCGACCGGACCGAAACCAAGCGCGTCCGAGATGCCGAAGAAGGCGAGAATCGCTGCCATGCCGATGAATCCAAAGGTAATCACAGGCGCCCTGCGTCCCCCGAAGGTACGGTCCGAGGCAATCCCAAACGCGAAGCCGCCGGCGATTCCGGCAAGAGCAATCCCCCAGGTTGCGATGATGTAGGGCGGGTATTTGGCGAATGCTGCGCTGTGCGCGCCGTAAAAATCAACAAAGTACTTGGGCCACCAGGCATCGACGACACTTCGACGGACAAAGCCAAGCATCATCGAGCCGAGAGCGATCGTCCAGGTTACCCGGGAGGCGAAGACTTTGCGCAGGACGAACTGCAATGACGATGGCGTGCTGTCGTCTTCCGCCTCGTCGCCGGTTTCAAAATCGCCCAACCCTGCATCCTTAGGTGAGTTGTGCATAAAGAAATAGTTGACGACGAGGAGTGCAACCACGCAGGCGCCGGGGATCCAAAACGCATACTGCCATGACAGAACGAGCAGGATGAGGGGTACGCCTTGGAACGCCAGCAGCAGGCCCAAGCGGATGAGCACGCCGAAAATCCCGGCGAAGGTGCCGCGCTCGCGCACGTGGAACCATTGTGCATTGACCTTCACAATGGAAAGAGCACCGAACGACTGAAAGTAGCCATTCAGCCCCCACACGATAGCCAGAAGCGTCAGAATCACTCCTCCCGACATGCCGAACTTGAGCACCGCCGGGGTCGCGACATGGCGAGCAAGGCCTGTCCCCGACCACACCGCCGGGCTCACGACCGCGAAGCTTGCCATTCCGAATAGAAAGTTCATGAGCGCGACGCCCACCGCGCCGAACAAGAACGCCTTCCTTCCACCAGTCCGATCCGCAAACGGGCCGTTCAGGACGACCGAAAGCCCGTACACCAGCGGCATCATGGTTTCGAAGACGCCCAGCTCAGTGTTTTTCCAGCCGAAAATGTCCGCCAGGATGGGGGCTGCCGCCGTATAGTTGTACCGCGTCATGTAAAAGGACGCATACAGGAATCCGAGCGACATCCAGTTGATGACGCGTTGTTTTTGGAATTCAGCGCTAAGGATGGGGCGTTGCAACGCAGTCTGGACCATAATCATTTCCAGTCGCGATTGGATTGGGAGAACGGAATCACTCGATAGCAATTTGCTTTTTGCCGCGGCAACAACAATAGCACCTGTCAGTGCTGAAAGCATGCAGAATTATCGTGATTACGGCGATTCAGACAGTGGTGCGCGCCGCTTGGAGCGATGCCGTCGCATACCAAAAACAGCGGGTAGGGCGGAGGTCATGCCACCGCCCCCCCATCGTCGCCTGCCAGCCTCCACGAGACTGACATTTGGTGAGCATGTGGAGTTACCACACTCGGCGACCCCGTGCGGTGTCCTCATCGCAAGGGATCAAGACCTGCTCTCACAGGTCCGTAACGAACGCATATAGGCGAGCCGATGCTTAGGCCTACAGTATTGCAGGGAGAGCAAGCCCCACTTCTCCAGTTTTCTGGTGGGCAGTCGGCGATTTGCGAAACGGGTTTTGCGCTTCATACGGAAGCAGCGAATCCGCATGCGAATCCACTTATCCAGACTTCGGAAGGTCTTGAAGACCT